>Ga0123333_10000237_pt1 | contig 62773 bp, 42 predicted proteins | sample BioC12SIPDNA_3_FD_89957 | JGI IMG/M metagenome (GOLD analysis project Ga0123333, IMG submission 89957) | Anaerobic biogas reactor microbial communites from Washington, USA - Biogas_R2_B C12 SIP DNA | ecosystem: Engineered > Bioreactor > Anaerobic > Unclassified | place: Washington, USA...
CAGCCGTTCTCGTCATAAGCCCAGGCGCCCATACCACGCTCGCGGGCTTCTTCGATGCCGGCGCGGATGTTGTCCATCCATTCCTGCTGCATATAGGGCGTCTGCAGACCGCCGCGGGCATGCATAAAGTAACCGCCGATGCCGGCTTTTTCCATCTCGTCGATCTGGCGGCGGGTTTCGGCCTCGTTGAGGCGCTCATTCCACGACCAGAAGGGGATTGGACGGTATTTGTTTGGCGGATTGGGCAGCTTTGAGGCGATGTTTCCCATGTTGGCTCCTTACGCTATCGTGATCGTTATCTTACCCGGGATACGCACAGCCGGCAACCACGCCGGCTTATTCGATGGTGAGGGTAGCGAGCACCAGATGGTCCTGTCCATCTGGGAGAGTCAGACGCTCGCCCGAGACAGCGTCATAGCAGCCCACCCAGAGCTCCAGACGCGTGCCAACCGCCAGCAATCCGCGCGGCATAAAGAGGGCATGCCGATCAATGAGGACGTCCCCACTCGGCGTGCTGGCTGGCACAGGCCCATCGTGCTGGGCAATCAGGTGTCCCTGCTCGTCAACGAGATGCACAAATACCTTGGTGGTCTCGGGCAGCGCCCTCTCCTCCCGCCAGGCTAGTTCGACCGCCAAGGCCTGGTCAGCGCGCAAGCGGGCGTTCCAGCGTGCTTGGTCCAGGCGCAAAAGCTGGCCAAAACTTGACTGTGGATTGACCGATGCCCCAAGCTCCCCTGGCAGGCAGTAACGCAGGTAGAGCATCTCATCACCGAGCCACTCTTCGCCCGCCGGATAGAGGTGCTGCGCCAGCCAGGCAACCTGCGGGGCATTGGAGCCGTAACTGCCCTGGTATTGTGCGAACCAGAGGCGCTGCTGCGGATGAGCCTGGCATTGGATGCGCTCCGCCACCACCTCGATCGGCTCGATGATCGGGTCCCAGCTGAGCGCGTACGACCAGGGGGCATCCTCGGCGGTATTGCGATGATTTTCGTACCAGCCGGCACGTGCCAGCACGTTGAAAAAGACCAGGTCGCTGGCGGTCGCGCGTTCGTGCAGGTAGGTATAATCAGCAGCCGGGTCGAACGGACCGGTCACTTCGAGCGTTTTTTCATACACAAATGCGCTGCTGGCCGGCCAGTAGAGCCACACACAGGTGATAATAGCCACCAGCCGGAGCGGTTTCCATATTCGGCCTAGCTGCACCAGCGCCCAGGCGATCAGCAGCCCCAAAAAGGGAACAATGGGCATCAGGTGACGCACCGCAAACCAATAGATGCGCGCACTGAATGCCACCCCCAACACCCCTATCACCAGCACGGTGATAGGCAGGATCAGCAGGCGCGTCCTGGCACGGCGATAGAGACCTGCTATCAGCCCAGCAACGACGATCACCACCAACGCCAGCCAGACATACGGGCGCGCGGCATAGGTGAAAGCCAAACCCTGCAGAGCCGGTGGAATGTTGGCCAGTGTTTCCTGCCAGGCACCCGGTCCAAACAAACTCACCTCACCCAGCCAGCCGCTCACCGTTTTAAAGCTCAGCCATAACCAGGGCAGGTAACCCGCCAGCAGAGCAACTCCGGCGGCCAACAAACCGAGGGCGCGCTTTGGATAGCGCAGCATGCCATAGATCCACAGCCCCAGCAACGCCCAGGCCGAAAGATAGAAAGTATACAAGGCTGTCAGTGCAGCCGCCACCAGCGCAATCCAGCGCCGCCAGCTTGGCAGTGCCACGGCGCGCTCCAGACACCACGCGGTCAGCACCAGGCTGGTAGCTGCCAGCGCATACATCCGCGTTACCTGGGCGTAATAGATCACCAGCGGGTAAACCGCCATAAAGAACGCGCTCATCAGCCCCACGCGGCGGTCACCAGACCAGTCGCGTCCCAGCAGGTAGACAAGCGGGATACCTGTCAGGCTAAAGAGCACCGAGAGCAGACGCAGCCACCAGGCCGAGTTGCCGGCCGCGCGCCAAAGTTTGAGCAGGGCGATATACAGCGGCGGGTGCCATTCCTGCATGCCGATGCGCACAAGGTCGCGCCAGGGCAGGCTGGCATGTGCCAGACTCCAGCCCTCATCCCAACGCAGCACCGGCTCACCCAGGCGGTGCAGCCGCAATGCCACACCCAACAACACGACTACCATCAGCCAAAAGCAAGGGTCCCGCAGAACCCTCGCCAAGCGAACGCGCTTAAAATTGGTGCCTAGTAGCGTCTGCGTCTGCGTCGCACCCCTCCGCGTGAGTAAGCATAAACAGCAACCGCCACCAAGCTGGCTACTGCCACCACCGGGATCACCCACCTGTTCTGAGAGCTTGAGGCGTGCTCGTCCGCGGTTGTTAGCTGCGGTGCGGCGGTTGCCTGGGCTTCAGGGGGCTGCGCGGTCGGCTCGGATGTATTAGCTGGCGCCGCCGAGGCCGGTTCCGTCTTGGTAGCGGCGGGCGTCGGCGTCGATGACGCTGTCTCCTGCGGGGTCTGGCTGGGCTCGGGCGTCGCCGAGGCGGCAGGCGTTTCGGTAACGTTCGGTGTTTCCGTCACTTCTGAGGTGAGGGTTGGCTCGGGCGTATCTGTAGCCGGCGGAGCAACTACTACCAGTTCGGCATCATCCAGGTAAACGTTGTTATCCTGACTGCGGTAATCCGGATACGAATACACAAACACTGTCACCGTACTGGCAGCCGCGGTCGCCTCGACCGCCAAGGGATGCCAGGCATCGTAGGCGTTGATCTCGCTGGACCAGACGATCTCGGGGGCAAAGGGGTCGGTGCCGCCATCCGGGTCGATGCCGATGCGCAGGTGCATGGGCGAAGGATCGCCCGAGGTGGCGCCAGCACAGTTGCCCTTGGATTCATCGTCGCACGACCAGGTCAGCGCCCAAATTGTAAAGCGCAGTCGCTGGCCAGCTTTGACACCATTGACCACCTGGTAGATGCCCGCCTGAAAATTGCCAAAGCTGTGAAAGTATTGCTGCGAGAGTGATCCGCTGCGCACGCGGTTGCCGGGGTAATCGGCCCAGGTAGCCATCTTGTATTCGGGCGCCAGCAAGTAACCAGCCGCAGTCTGTTCGGCATTGCCCTCGACGAACCAGGCCAACCAGGGCACCGCGATCAGGCAGTTTTCTTTACCCGGCAATGAAGCGGCAAAGGGCGCCTCCATACCGGGATTCTGCAAGAGGTTCGGGCCTTGCGCACTGGCCGGTGCAGCGGGGCTGACCAGGGCCATCATCGCAAATAAGGCGGCTAACAGCAGGATACTCCACTTTCGCGTCATATATGGCTCCTTACGTAGTTGAGTTAAGCATATCGAACGACCCCTGTTTGTCAAAGCCATGCCAAGCGCTTGCCAAGGACGGGGTGCCGTGGTATAAGCATGTCAGATGTTGCACTAAAGGAGGAAACCATGCCCGTCCAAGCCCCGTATCCTGGATTATCTGAAATTATGGAGTTGATGGGCGAAGCCGGGCGCCGCATCTCGGAAATCGACGCCTCAGAGGGCGCTGCCGGGAACATCTCGGTATATATTGGCTGGCCGCTAGATCCGCGCCGCAAATTCCCGGTGCAGCGCGAGCTCGAGCTCCCCAGCCCACTGCCCGACCTGGTCGGCTCGCTCTTTCTGATCACCGGCTCGGGACGCAGGTTGCGTGAGATCCATTACGACCCGCCGGCTAACCTCGGCGCTCTGGTGATCAACCCGGGCGGTAAAACGGCACAGCTCTTTACAGCGCCCAACTGCCTGTTTGAACGGCTGACCAGCGAACTCAACTCGCATCTGGCCGTACATCATGACCAGATCACCTCAACCGGCACCAACTTTCACGCTGTGATCCACGCACAGCCGCCACACCTGACGTATCTTTCGCACGTGCCGCGCTACCAGGATGAATCCTACCTCAACCGCCACCTGCTGCACTGGCAGCCCGAACTGATCATCAACCTGCCCGAAGGGATTGGCTATATCCCGTTTTGCATCCCGGGCTCTGCCGAGTTGATGGGTCACACCCTGGCCAAGCTGCGCGAGCACCGCGTGGTGCTGTGGGGTAAACATGGTGCCATGGCTCGCTCGGATATGTCGGTCAAGCGCGCTAGCGACCGCATCGAATATGCCGAAACGGCTGCCAAATACGAATACATGAATCTGGTAAACGGCGAAGCCGGTGAGGGGTTGACCGACGAGCAGATGCGCGCCATCTGCAAAGCGTTCAACATCAAACAGAGTTTTTATTAGAGGATTCAGCGGGTTTCGTTCGGGGAGAGCGCAGGCACAGGTAGATCAAGGTGCCGACCAGCAAGCCGAGCAACCCAAAAGCGACACCCAGCCTGACGCCGGAGCGTGCCTCGCAGACCGGATCAATGCATACACCGCGATCCTTGCGCAGACGGGCGACCTCGAGATTTTGCCTGAGCCCTTCGCGGAAGGTTGCCTGCGGTTCAACCGGCTGTAACGCTGCGGCGATCGCAGATTCAAGGGCTTCCAGCTCATCATCAGAGATATCCTGGTTGCCGTAGAGCGCCTTGTCCAATAATGTGCGCCAGTTACGCCTGAGATTTATGGCAGTACCCCTGCTCATCGCTCGAACCCCTTGTTTTCGAGTTCTTTGCGTAACGCCAACAGCGTACGGTGATAGAGCGACTTGATCGCCCCCTCACTCTTGCCCAAGATTTTCCCGATCTCGGCGTTCGAGAACTCGCCGGTGGCCTTTAAAAAAACCAGCTCGCGGCGTTCAGCATCCAGGTTCCTGATCGCAGCGTTCAGTTGCCGGGCAGATTCGTGCTGCTCTGCCATTGGCTCAGGATGCTCGTGCGCTGGGCTGCTGAGGATAATGTCGTCCAGCGAAATCACCGGCCGGCGCGAGCGATCACGGTGCCAGTTCGCTAACAAATTATGCGCGATGCGGTACAGCCACGCTGTAAAAGGCACTCCTTGCTCGCGATACGATGCCAGATGTGAGTAGGCGCTGTAAAACACGCGCGATGTCAGATCTTCAGCATCGTGTACATTCCCAACCCGATGAAAGACATAGTTATAGATGCGGCTAACGTGCCGCTCATACAACACGCCAAAGACAGATGAATCGGTGCGTGAGTGCTCAACCAACTCATGATCATCAAGCTGTTCCAGCGCTTGATTTTGCTCTGACAACGATAACCCCTCTACACGCTTCAGGTTACACAACCCTAGCCAACACAGCCAAGTTTAGCGCTTCAACCACTCATGTCAAAGAATAATTGGTCAGCAACACGCTTTATGGTACACTGGCGCTGGAACTCGTACCAGTAAGGAGATACATGCGCAAACACATTACCTCAGGCTTGTGCTTGATGGTGTTTGCCATTCTAGTTCTGCTCCCAGTTGCCCGCGCGGCGGCTCAGGCGCCCGAAGTAAGCATCACGTCGCCAGGCTCCAACTCCGAGGTCAGCGGAGTGGTCAGCGTCTGGGGCTCTGCCTCGACCAGCGACTTTTCCTTTTACCTGGTAGAGTTTGGCAGCGGCGCCAGCCCCAGCGCATGGACACCCATCGGCGGTACCCACAACAGCGCGGTGATCAACGGCCAACTCGAAACCTGGGATACCACTCGCCTGGCTTCAGGCGTCTATAGCCTGCGTGTGCGCGCTGTCAAGACCGACGGCAACTATGACGAAGCCTATGCTCGTTCAATCACGGTAGTGAACGATACGCCTCCTGGCGATCCAACCTCGCCGTCGGAAGCCACCCCTGAGACGACTGCCAATCCCGACGAGTTACTCGAGACGTCCGGAGCGCAGCCGACTGTAGACGGCACTCCCACACCCAACGAAACGGCTGTGCCTGTGCCAACCAGCGAACCGCCCTCTAACAGCGATGGTACCGACCCTGAGGCGGCTGCAACCCTCGACGTGGTGGCGCCTGCCGAAGGCGCCAGTTTTGCGACACCGACGCCCACGCCAATCCGCGTGACCCCCAATAATACCCTGCAGCTCGATACCGATGGCTGGAAACAAGCCTTTCTGATCGGCGCCGGAGCTATGGCCGTGATTTTTGTCGTATTGGGGATCCTGTTCGGCTTACGCAAGCTGATCTAGCCGCCATCCGGCGTGCTGTGAACTGGTCATAGTATGGATAAAAACCAATCTGGGCGCATCCCCCCGTGGTTGCTGGTTGGCTTGGGCAACCCCGGCGAGCGTTACGTCCGCACTCGCCACAATGTCGGCTTCCGCGCCCTCGACCAGCTGGCCGCCCAGTATGGCATCTCGGTCAGCCGCAAGCGCTTTCAGGCCCTGATGGGTGAAGGCCGACTGGGAAACGAACGCGTGGTGATGCTCAAGCCCCAGACCTTTATGAACGAGTCGGGACTGGCCGTGCAACAGGCGCTACGCTGGTTCAAGGTGCCCGCAGAACGCCTGCTGGTGATCTATGACGACATCGACCTGCCGATCGGGCGGGTGCGCATCCGTGCGGATGGCTCCAGCGGTGGGCACCGCGGTATCCATTCGATTATCCAGTCGATTGGCACGCAGGGCTTTATCCGTGTGCGCATCGGCGTCAGCCGGCCACGCGGCGATGCCGTCGACCACGTGCTGAGCGGGTTTAGTGCCGATGAAGAAGCCATCATCCGCGAGATACTCTCCTATATCGACCCGCTTGTGCGCTTGTGCCTGACCGAGGGCACTGCCGCAGCGATGAACCGCTACAACAGCCTCGATCTGTGCCCCGTTCCCGAGAACCCGCCGGATCCCTCGCGGGAGGGATAAGATGGACCTTGCCAGGCTGGTCAACCTGCTGTGCGAGGACGCACATTACCAGGCACTGACCGCACAGCTGCGCGCACACGCCCAACAACCGGGCGCGCTGGGCATCCTAGAGGCCGCCCGCCCGTGGGTCATCGGCGCACTGCAGCGCGACTGGCAAGGCTTATTAGTGGTCATCTCGCCCACGCCTGATACGGCCCGCGCGTTGGCCACCCAACTAGCCAGCTGGTTAGTCCCTGAAAGCAGCATCCTGTATCTTCCGCCGCCCGATGTGCTCTTTTATGATGCCGCTCCATGGGATCGTGACACCCAGTGCCAGCGCGCCGGTGTGTTGGCACAGGTGGCCGAATATACGCATTCCGAACCCGCTCAGCCGACTGTGCTGGTGAGCAGCGTGTGGGCGCTGATGCCGCGCAGCGTGCCGGCGAGCGCCTTTCGGCGCGCGATGCGTATCCTTGAGCCCGGCCAACGACTGATGCCGCGTGATCTGCTCGAGCAACTCGTGCGGCTGGGTTACGAGTATGCTCCAGTGGTCGAATCACCGGGCACTTTTAGCCACCGCGGCTCAATTGTCGACCTCTACAGCCCGCAGCATACCCAGCCGCTGCGCATCGACTTTTGGGGCGATGAGATCGACACACTGCGCTGGTTCGACCCGGTATCACAGCGCTCGGGCGAGACAGCCATCCTCCCGAGCATCACCCCCGCCAGCGAGGCATTGCCGCAATATGGCCCGACGGCTGCTCAGACACTTGAGCGCCTGGATCTCTCCGGCATGCAGCCCAGCCAGCGTCAGCGCCTGCGCGAAGAGATCACCGCTCTGCAGGAAAGCCGTAATCCGAGCGGACTGGTACGTTTTCTGCCGATGCTGTATCCGCAGCCCGGCAATATCCTGGGACTGCTGCCGGAATCCAGCCTGGTACTGGCGGATGACCTGGCAGCGTGCCGCAACGCTGCCCTGGTCCTCGAGGAACAGGCTCGCGCGCTGCAGACCGATATGCTCGCCGAGGGTGAGCTTCCCGAGGGCTGGCCCAAACCCTACTTTGAATGGCGCCAGCTGACCGCCCAGCTCGAGGAACACCGCACGTACGACCTGGGCTATGGCGAGACTGAGGCGCTGCCGATCCTGGGTGAACGCAGTTTTATCGCCGTGCCGCAGTTCGCCGGCCAGCTGCGCTTTGCCCTGGCGGATATCGCCGAACTGGCCCGCAGCCAGCGCGTGGTGATCGTTACACGCCAATCCGAGCGCCTGGAAGACCTCTTGCGCGAACAGGAGCTCGCTCCCCAACGGGTGGAAGCCGTGCCCGAAGTGCTGCCCGAGCATGGCGTGCTACTGATGGATGGCATCCTCAGCGAAGGGGTGGCCTACACGCCGGGCGCACTGGTACTGCTGACAGATGCCGAGATCTTTGGCTGGGTTCGCCCTCCGCGGCGCCGCACTCAACTTGAACGCACCATCTCGCCCGACACTTTTTATTCCGATCTGCGCCCCGGCGACTATGTGGTGCACCTCGAGCACGGCGTAGCCCGCTTTCATGGGCTGGTGCACAAGAGCATGGGCGGCCTGGAGCGCGAATACCTCGAGCTTGAATATGCCGCCGGCGACCGTCTGTTTGTGCCGGTACATCAGGCCGAGCGGGTGGGCCGTTACATCGGCCCCGACGATAAAGAGCCTACTTTGCAGCGCTTGAGCTCGCACGACTGGGAGGCCGCCCGCCAGCGCGCCCAGCGCGCAGTGCGCGACATCGCCATGGAGCTGCTCGAGTTGTATGCCACCCGCGCCATCGTCCCCGGGCATGCCTTTGGCGAAGACACTCCCTGGCAGCGTGAGCTAGAGAGCTCCTTTCCCTACGAAGAGACGCCCGACCAGCTCCGTGCGCTGAGCGACATCAAGGCCGATATGGAGTCAAGCCGTCCGATGGACCGCCTGCTGTGCGGTGATGTCGGCTACGGCAAGACGGAGGTGGCCTTGCGGGCAGCCTTCAAGGCCGTAATGGACGGCAAGCAGGTGGCCGTGCTGGTACCCACCACCGTGCTGGCGCAGCAGCACTTTTATACCTTCCGGCGCCGCCTGCGCGCTTTCCCTGTCACCGTCGAGATGCTCTCGCGTTTTCGCTCACCTGCCGAGCAGGACGAAATCGTGCGTAAACTCGCCGAAGGCTTCCTCGATATCGTTATCGGCACGCATCGCCTGCTTTCGGGGGATGTTGCCTTTCGCAATCTGGGGCTGCTGGTGATCGACGAAGAGCAGCGTTTTGGGGTCAGCCACAAGGAGACCCTCAAAAAGATGCGCAGCGAGGTCGATGTGCTGACCCTCACCGCCACGCCTATCCCGCGCACGCTCTATCTGGCACTCTCGGGCGCGCGCGATATGAGCCTGATCGACACCCCCCCCGAAGACCGTCTGCCGGTGCGCACCACCGTCTCGGCCTACGACCCGGCCCTGGTGCGCAAGGCGATCCTGCGCGAGCTGGATCGCGGCGGACAGGTGTTTTACGTGCACAACCGCGTGCAGGGCATCTATGCCGTAGCTGATCAGCTCCAGGAGCTGGTGCCGGAGGCCTCCTTTGTCGTGGGGCACGGCCAGATGGCCGAAAACGAACTGGCTCAGGTGATGCTGGGGTTTGCCAACGGCGAGGCCAATGTGTTGGTGTGCACCACCATTATCGAAAGTGGGTTGGATATCCCCAACGTCAACACCATCATCATCGACCACGCCGACACTTTTGGCCTGGCACAGCTCTACCAGCTGCGCGGACGCGTGGGGCGCGGCACCAACCGTGCCTATGCCTATCTGTTTTACGACGGCACCTTGCCGCTCAGCGAGATCGCGCGGCGCAGGCTGCAGACCATCCAGGAGGCTACCGAACTGGGGGCGGGCTTTCGTGTGGCTATGCAGGATATGGAGATCCGCGGTGCCGGCGAGGTGCTAGGGGCCGAGCAGCACGGGCACATCGCCGCGATCGGCTATGACCTGTACGTGCGATTGCTGCAGAGCGCCGTGCAGGAGCTAAAGGAGAGCAGCGGAGACAGCGTCGAGGCGATCCGGCGGGCTCAACGCAGATTGTCGACTCATTTGCTGACGCTCGAGGTGGGGCCGACCATCGACCTGCCCCTTTCGGCTTATGTGCCGCCCAGCTATCTGGCGGATAACACCCTGCGGCTGCGCTTTTATCGGCGCCTGGCGCGCGCCGAGAGCCTGGAAGAGATCGAGGCGCTGGAACACGAGGTGACCGACCGTTACGGCAGCCTGCCAGAGCCAGTGGCCAACCTGCTATACATCCTGCGCATCCGCAGCCTGGCGGCGCAGTGCGGCATCAACACCATCTCGGTCGAAGACCAGCAGATCGCCATGGCGCTGCCGCAAACCCTGCTGTCCAGCCTGGCGCGCAAACTCAGCAGCCAGTTCGATGGCGTGACAGCACGCGGCGGACGCATCTGGCTGGCGATGCGGGAAGGCTGGCCTGCTGCGCTCGAAGAGCTGTTGCGAACCTTGTCTGAGAACCCAGCCTACCTGGCGCTCGTCAGTCCTCCTCGGGCTTGACCTCTTCAGCTTTCTTGGATCGGCTGCGGCGCGGTTTGGGCGCCGCCACGGGCTTGTCGGCCAGGGCGACCGGCAGCACGTCATCCATGTGCTGGATAAAGACAAAGCGCATGCCCTTTTGCATCTTCTTGGGCACTTCGATCAAGTCGGGCTTGTTGCGAAGCGGGATCAGCAGAGTATCGATGCCCGCCCGCCGCGCGGCCAGAAGCTTTTCACGCAGGCCGCCGATCGGCAACACCTTCCCGCGCAGGGTAATCTCACCGGTCATAGCCACATTATGATGCACTGCGCGCCCCGTCAACACCGAGATCAGCGCTGTGGCAATGGTGATACCCGCCGAGGGGCCGTCCTTGGGAACCGCGCCTTCGGGCACGTGAATATGGATATCGATCTTGTCAAAGTCGAGATTGCCGATCCCCAGCTCGTCGACCCGAGAGCGCGCATACGAAAGCGCCGCCTGGGCGGATTCCTGCATCACCTCGCCCAGCTGCCCCGTCAGCAGCAGGTTGCCCTTGCCGTTCAGGATGGTAACCTCGATCAGGAGCGTATCACCGCCCGACTCGGTCCATGCCAGGCCGGTGGCTACTCCCACCTGATCCTGCTTGTCGGTCTCAGTCTCCATATAGTGCGGGGGGCCGAGGTACTTGACGAGCGAGCGCCGCACAACCTGCTTGGGAGCCGGCTTGCCCTCTGCGATGCGGCGCGCCACCTTGCGGCAAATGTTGGCGATCTCGCGCTCCAGGTTGCGGACACCCGCCTCCTGGGTGTACTCGCGGATCAACCCGTTCAGGGCACTATCGGCAAAGTGCAGTTCGGTCACGCCGTTTTGTTCCAGCTGATGCGGGATCAGGAACTGGCGCGCGATCTTGATCTTGTCCTCTTCCACATAGCCGAGGAACTCGATCACTTCCATGCGGTCGAGCAAGGCCGGCGGGATCGGGTCGAGCATGTTGGCAGTGGTGATAAACATCACCCTGGAAAGGTCGTAAGGCAGCTCAAGGTAGTGGTCGGAAAAGGCATAGTTCTGCTCCGGGTCGAGCACTTCAAGCAGGGCTGCCGAAGGGTCGCCGCGAAAGTCCGAGCCGACCTTGTCGATCTCATCGAGCATGAACACCGGGTTGCTCGAGCCGGCGTTGCGCATCGTCTGAATGATGCGCCCCGGCATGGCGCCGATATAGGTACGGCGATGCCCGCGAATCTCGGCCTCGTCGCGGATGCCGCCCAAACTTACGCGGACAAACTTGCGTCCGAGCGCCTGAGCAATCGACTTGCCCAGCGAGGTCTTGCCGGTGCCGGGCGGGCCGACAAAGCACAGGATCGGATTCTTCATCTTGTCGGCAGCCAGCTTGCGCACCGCCAGGTGCTCCAGGATGCGTTCCTTGGCCTTGGGCAAGCCGTAGTGGGTGGCATCCAGCACCTTGGCTGCCTCGGTGATATCGAGCTTGTCTTCGGTGGGCGCGTTCCAGGGCAGCGTCAGGATCCAGTCGATATAGGTGCGGATCACGCCCACCTCGGGCGATGCTGAGGGCAGCCCGTTCAGGCGGTTGAGCTCCTTTTCGGCACGCGCGCGCACATCATCCGAGAGCGAGAGCTTGGATAGCCGTTCGCTCAGCTCTTTGACGTCCTGCAAAAACGGGTCGTTCTCGCCCAGCTCGTTTTGGATCACGCGCATCTGTTCGCGCAGGTAATACTCGCGCTGGGTACGGTCAACCTCGGACTGCACCTGTGAGCTAATCTTATTTTGCAGCTCGAGCACATCCAGCTCGCCGGCCAGGATCACGCTCAGCTTTTGCAGGCGGATGGTAACATCGGGGGTCTCCAGCAGTTCCTGGCGCTTTTCGATCGGCAGATCGATGATGGAGGCCACCAGGTCAGCCAGCCAGCTGGGTTCATCGGCGTTAAGTGCCGCTACATAGGCGTCGTCCGGGATGTTGCGGTTGTTCTGCACCACCTTTTCAAAGAGCGCCAGCACCGCGCGTATCAGCGCCTCGGTGGCCAGGCCATCCTCGGCCGATTCGCGGATGGGGGTCACCTCCACCGCCAGATAAGGATTGACCTGGGTAAAGCGCTGCACGCGCACTCGGCGCTGCCCCTGCACCCAGATCGAGGTGGTGCCATCCGGCATGCGCAGGGTGCGGCCGATCAGCACCTCGGTGCCGGTGGTGTAAAGCTCTTTGCTGTCAGGATCTTCGAGCTCCTGGTCGAGCTGAGCGAGCGTCACCAGGCGCTGGTTGTTGGCCATGGCGGCCTCGATCGCCTTGACCGACTTTTCTCGCCCCACAAAGAGCGGCGCAACCATGCGCGGATACACCACCGTATCGCGTAAGGGGATCACGGGGAATTCTTCGATCTCGAATTCCTCGGTCGTTACTTCAGTTTCTTCACCCAACCACTCGTCAAACTCTGTGGTAGTTGGTTTGACTTGTTTAGCCATCTGGCGCACGGACCTCCACAAGATAACACAAAATGATAACACGCCCATCGGCGATAACCAAACGCCGCCTGGCAGAGTTGCAGGGATTATCGGATCAAGAGACGTCTAGTCGGGGATAAAAGTCGCCCAAGCATCCGGCGATTCATACACCTGAACCTCGGCAATATGCGTACACGGCAGCGCGGCAGCCAGACGGGTATACACGTCGCGGGCAATGTTCTCGGCGCTGGGGTTAACTAGGTCAAAGGGCAGCACTTCGTTGAGGCTATGATGGTCAAAGCGATCTAAGACCTTGTCGAGCTCCTTTTTTAGGAGTGTGAAATCGAACGCCATCCCTTCGCTGTCGAGCTCGGCTGAGGCGATCGTCACGATCACCTCCCAGCGGTGGCCGTGCACGTTTTCGCACTTGCCCTGGTAACAGCGCAGCCAATGAGCCGCATCAAAATGGCGCCGCACGGATACTCGATACACGCCGCAACCTCCCGATGGTTCATCCTAGGATATGCTAACTACCGCGTTTGGCAAAAATCGGTTGCCCATCGGGCTATTGCTGATTACACTGCAGGCATCGAACACGGGAGGGCGGGCATGAAGATCTCCGATATCAAAACCTACCCGATTTGGGTGGGTACGCGCAACCAGATGATCGTCAAGGTCGAGACCGACGAGGGCTTGGTGGGCTGGGGCGAGGGCGGTCTCTCGAGCCGCGAACTGGCGGTGCAGGGAGCGGTCAGGCACTATCGCGAGTTTTTGCTGGGGCGCGACCCAATGCAGCGCGGCGCGCTCTGGCAGGAGATGTATCGATCGCAGTACTTTGAGGGCGGAAGGGTGCTCACCTCGGCCATCGCAGCCATCGACATCGCCCTCTACGACATCGCCGGCAAGGCTCTGGGTGTGCCAGTCTATCAGCTGCTGGGCGGTAAACAGCGTGATCTGGTGCCCTGCTTTGCCACTACCTCAGCACCGGTCGGCCCCAGGCTGCTGGATGACGTGGCGTTGCTGCTCGACAAGGGCTGGAACTGCATCCGCACTGGAATATATCACCGTCCGCACCCCGAAGACCCTGGACGTTTTGAGCCGCGCGAATCGATCGCCGAGACGGCCAAGTGGCTCGTCAAGGTGCGCGAGACCTTTGGCAGCGAGCCGGTACTGGGGATCGACTATCACCACCGTCTGAGCGTGGCAGAGACCGCCAGTTTTTGCCAGCGCATGCCGTCTGGCACACTCGATTTTTTGGAAGAGCCGATCCGTGCCGAAAGCCCAGAGGCTTACGAATCCCTGCGCAGCATGACGGACGTGCCGCTGGCGATCGGCGAAGAGTTCTCGAGCAAGTGGGCCTTTTTGCCCTTTATCGAGCGCGGCATCACCAACTATGTGCGCCTTGATGTCAGTAATGTGGGCGGAATCACCGAAGCCATGAAGGTGGCCGGCTGGGCCGAGGCCCATTATATCGATTTGATGCCACACAACCCGCTGGGGCCGATCTGCACAGCCGCCAGCCTGCACGTGGCAGCGGCTTGCGCCAACTTTTCGTGGCTGGAGGTGCGCAACTCGCCCACCGAGCACCTCGGCTTTGACGACCCCGAGCTCTTTCCCGAGCAGCCAGTGCAGGAGGGCGCCTTTTACCGCGTGCCCGAAGGGCCCGGCCTGGGGGTCTCGTTCAATGAGGAGAAAGCAGCCAGCATGTCGTTTCGCTTTCACGAGACGGGGCGTATCCATCGCGCCGACGGCTCGTATACCAACGCCTGATCGAGGAGCCCAGCATGAGCAAGCCATTTTCGGTGCCGGTTAAACCCGATTGGCCCGCCTTTGTGCGCACCATCCTGCGCCAGGGCACCCCAGAGCGCGTCCACCACATCGAGCTGTTTCTGGATCCCGAAGTGCAAACCGCCGTCTGTGAGCGCTTTGACCTGGAAGAGGGGCTCGACCGTGCCGATCCCTTTTTCGCCGAAAAGCGCCAGATCCGCATCCAGCGCTTTCTGGGGTATGACTATGTGCGCGCAGCCATCAGCGGCCTCGACTTTACCTTTGTATGGAACCAGACCCCCGATACAGCCGATCTGGCGCGCGGGGGCGGCCGCAACTATCTTGACGAGCATCGCGGGCCCATTACCAGCTGGGAGGAATACGAGGCCTTTCCATGGCCGGACCCAAGCTCGATCAATACCACCACACTCGAGTGGTACGAGCGCAATCTGCCGGATGATATGTGCCTGGTGATCAGCGGCGGTTTTGCCCACTTTGCAGAATACCTCAACTGGCTGATGGGCTATGAGACTCTCTGTTATGCGCTATACGATGCCCGCGACCTGGTCAGGGAGATCAGCAATCGCCTAGTCGATCTCTATCGCACGGTACTCGAGGTGGCACTACAGTTCAAGCGCGTGGGGGTAGTGTGGGGCAGCGATGATATGGGCCACAAGACCGGCACGCTGATCAGCCCTGACGACCTGCGCGAATTTGTGCTGCCCGGCCACAAGCTGATAGCCGAGATGGCACACGCTGCCGGGCACCCCTACATACTGCACGCCTGCGGCAACCTCAACGAGATCATGCCCGACCTGATCGAGGATGTGCGCATCGATGGCAAACACTCGTATGAGGATACTATCGAGGACGTCATCGAGCTGAAAACCGGATATGGCCAGCAGATCGCCCTGCTGGGCGGTATCGATGTCGACTTTTTATGCCGCGCCGATGAGGCGGCTATCCACGAACGGGTGCGCCGCACGCTGGATGTGTGCCAGCCCGGCGGGGGCTACTGCCTGGGGACTGGCAACAGCGTGGCCAACTATATCCCGTTGGATGCCTACCTGGCGATGGTCGACGAAGGACGACGTTACTAGAACGCCCAAAACAAAACCAGCCGTCCTCGCGAACGGCTGGTTTTAGCTCTACGCTACGGCAGCGGCTGTGAGCCCACCCGCGCTACCCATTGCCGTGCCCATTCGACGCCAGGGATACCTAGGTCGCAAATGCACGACGCAAGCAGAATCATGCCGTCGGTGACGCCGGCCTTGAGCCACTCTAGACCGGTCTCGAACTGGCGCTCCAGGGCTGGCTGGGGGATCTCCTGGTTGGTGCCAAAGTCCCACATATAGCAGCCCTGCACGATGCGCTTGCCCGGCGCCAGCTCACGAACGCGCGCCATGTTGCGCTCCAAGTCGGCCAATTCGGGGGCTGTCCAGGTCCAGAAGGTCACCACGTCGCACTCTGCCAGGATCGGCGCCACATCCAGATCCAGGTCGTGGGCATACAGCACTACCCACAGGTCCAACGGCCGGTTGGCGCGATGCAGGGCATCCGCAAAGCCGGCGATCTCCTCGCCGCTATAGCGACTGACGGCGCCCGATTCGTTGGGCTTGTGGAAAAAGTCGTCCATGATGGCGCCCGCCAAAGGGGGTATGTCGGGCACGAGCGCGACCACTTCGTCCAAATCGGTCTGCTGGTCGTTGCGCTTGGATGACGAATCCCCTACGATTGACCAAACCAGCTTATCGAGGTGCTTGAGCTCCTGAGCATGCGGCAGGAGCGGCGGCTCGGGTTTGCCACCAAAGGCCACCAAGATGACGTTACGCAGCCCCATATAGGCAGCAGCAGCAGCCACGGAGATGGCAGAGTTGCCGCCCAGGTTCCAGATGCCGGTATAGCTGCCGGCCGGATGGCCCCACAGCCACAGTTTGTCGCTTACTGTTGGCATATGCTCTCCTAAAGGCTGATGACGCGGTTGGTCTCGGCAGAGGTGACGATCGCGTCCACCACCACCGTCTGACGCATGCCGTCTTCTTGGTTGGGCAGCGGCCCCAGGCCCTGCCAGGTGCTGGGCATAAGGGTATCCTGGAGGATGGCGTCGATGAACAGCCCGTCGAGTGCCATCCATTCACTATAACCCAAGCCGTCGAACTCGAGGGCCGGCAGCAGCATGCTGGTGCCGGCTTTCAGAGCGCCGGCTGCAGGATCCATCCACTGCATGCGCGCTGTCACGTTGGCTCCCAGCTTAGCCAGTTCCTGCTGATGGGTGAGTAGTTCGGCTGCCGGCAGATCCTTGTGCAGGTTAGCGCGCCAGCCCGGCGTGCAGTTAAAAGCGCCGCGCTTGTTATAGATCAGGGTGCCGTCAGAGCCTGAAAAACACATGTAAAATTCGACCAGGTCATCGATGTGCTTGATCCACTCAGCCTTGACGCGCACTTTTAGGCCGTTATCAAAGGTTAAATAGGCGTCATAGAGGTCGGGGGTATAGCCCAGCACCTGCTGCTGCTTGATGGCATACACCTCGCGTACTTCGGCGGGGGTGAAATAAAAACGCAGCAGGTCAACCACGTGGCTCAACAAAAAGTAGGCCGTCGACGAGCCGGCTGCCCACTCGCGCGTGCGCGCGCCCCACATCTTGGTCGGCACTGAGATGTTGTCATCCAGCCTGGATTCACCATAGACCACCTGCCCCAGCAGGCCCGACTGGATGGTATAACGCGTGGCGATATCCAGCGGTGAAGTGCGGTTGGCAAAGTTGATGAAAAAACGCGCGCGCTGGCGCTGAATAGCCTCGTAGAGCGCCTCGGCATCCGCCATGGTGGTGGCAAAGGGCTTTTCCTGCAGGATATTGGGCACCCTCGCCGCGAGACATGCGAGCGTGGGGGCAGCGTGCAAGGGATCCGGAGTAGCGACCACCGCCAGATCGAGCTTGTGTTCGGCCAGCATCGCCTCATAGCTGGTATAGGCCTGGCAGCCAATGCGTTTAGCGGCCTGTTCGGCAGCTTCGCTGCGCAGGTCGGCCACCGCCACCACCTCGACCTCGGGGCGCTTGGCCAGATAGTCGGCATGTTCGTTTCCCAGAATCCCTAACCCGATGATACCCGTCTTGAGCTTGCTCATGACGCCTCCTGTTGTGCTCCTGGAGGTATCATATCGCCGTTGGGGCATTTGTCCAGTGCTGCGGACGTTGACTCACACGCGGCAATCGGCTATGATATCGCCACTATCCACAGGAGCTGGACGATGACAACCCACGCACAGCGCGTCCACGCACAATTGGCCATGCATGGCGGCGTCCCGACTATCCATTTCGACGGTCAGCCTGACCCGGGCTTGGCGTTTATGACTTATTGGCCGCGCAGCCAGCAGATGCGCGAGTTTGCCGAGGCAGGCGTGCACCTCTATTCGGCGCCCAGCACCTCCTGCCAGCACCTTTGGGAACCAATGGCTCCCCAGGTATGGCTGGGGCCTGATAACTATGAATACACGCATGTCGACCGCCTGATGGAGCAGATCGTGGCGGCCGATCCAAAGGCGCGCATTTTCCCGCGCATCTACCTCAACTCGCCGCGCTGGTGGGATATGCGCCACCCCGACCAGCTGGTGCTGGTGGATGACGGCCAGGGCGTACCGGTGCCTTATTACGAGCGCAACCAAAAGCGCGTGCCCAGCTGGGCCTCTGAAGTGTGGCGCCAGGATACCGCCGAGACGCTGCGCTCCTATATCCGCCACATCCAGGCAGCCCCTTATGCCGAGCATGTCATCGGCTACCACCTGGCCAGCGGCACCACCGAGGAATGGATGTACTGGGGCGCTAACGACGGCATGTATGCCGATTTCTCCAGCCCGAGCCTGGTGCGCTTCAAGGATTGGCTGCGTGAGAAATACGGCAACGACACGGCGCGCCTGCGGGAGGCCTGGGCTGACCCAAAGATCGATTTCGAGCGCGTCACTATCCCCACCAAGGCCGAGCGCCTACACACCTCAAGAGGCTTCCTGCGCGACCCGCAGCGCGAGATGTGCGTGATCGATTACCTCTTGTATCATTCGTGGATGACAGCCGACACGATCTGCGGCCTAGCCAAGGTGATTACCGAGACCACCGAACGGAGCGCCTTGTGCGGCGTCTTTTATGGTTACCTGATGCAGCTGGCAGCGCGCGATTTTCGCTGGCAGAACTGCGGGCATCTGGGGCTCAAGCAGATCCTGGCGTCGCCCGATATCGACTTTGTCTGCAGCCCCAGCAACTATTCGGCGCGCAACCTGGGCGCGGGCGGCTATAGCATGTTCATGTCGCTGACCGATTCGATCAAGCTGCACGGCAAAACCTGGTTCGACGAAAACGACTATCGCACCTGTGTGGCCACTGCCCACGGCTGGGGCAAGACCTATACCATGGCCGATACCATCGCCGTGCAGCGCCGCGAGCTGGCCAATGTGCTCGCCAACGGGGTGTGCATGTGGTGGTTCAACCTCACTACCGAGCCCTGGTTCAGCGACCCCGAGCTACTGGGCGAGATCGCGCATCACCGGCGCATCGGCCAGGCCAGCCTGAGCTGGGACCGCCGCTCGGTCGCCCAAATCGGCGTGCTCTATGATGAAGACGCTGTAACCTATGCTCAGGTGGATAGCGAACTGCCTGAGCAGCTGGTGATCCGCCAGATGCCCGAGCTGGGGCGCAGCGGTGCGCCGTACGCACTCTACCACATCGATGACCTTGAGCTGCTCAGCGGCGACGAGTGCAAGGTATGGTTTATGTTAACAAGCTTTGCCACGACGGCGCGCAAACGCGAGCTGATCCGCGCCAAACTGCAGCGTGCAGGCAACACGCTGGTATGGATCTATGCACCGGGGGTGATCGCCGATGAGCGCTACTCGCTGGAGGCCTCCGCCGAGCTGACGGGCATCCGCCTGGCCAGCATTGAGGAGGCCATGCCGATCGAGGTCATTCCGGACACCGGCAGCCCGCTGGCTTTCGCGCGCTATGGCGTACAAAAACCGATCGGCCCTGTGTTCTATGCCGACGAGCCGGCCGCCGAAACCTGGGGCGAACTGGCTGGCCTCGGAAAACCAGGCCTTGTGGTGCGCCAAATGACAGGCTGGTGTTCGGTCTACTCCGCTGCCCCCTGTCTGCCCAGCGACCTGCTGCGCGAACTAGCCAAACGTGCTGGCGTACACATCTATAACGACGCCGGCGATGTGGTGTATGCCAACCGCTCGTTCATCGGGGTGAGCGCTGACTATAGCGGCACGCGCACCATCCGCCTGCCGCAGCGCGCCGATGTGACCGACCTGCTGACGGATAAGGTGATCGCTCGCGCTGCGGAAGCGTTCGAGGTTCACCTGGAGGGAAAACAGACCGGCCTTTATCACCTGAGCTGGGTTTGAGGAGGGCTATCATGCAGCGCGCCGACCCATCTATCCTGACGAACGGCAATCGCCCCGCCACCACCGACGTGGGCACCTGGTATTGCACCTATTACGACGATAACTGGGATAACGTAGGCGGTATGGGCTACGTGCCCACCTACTACCGCCCGCTGTGCTCGGATACGCCCGACGATTACCGCACCTATCGCGCCGACGATGCAGCGGTAATCGACTATCATCTCGCCCAGCTAGCCGCAGCACAAATCGATTTCATCCTCTTTGAGGTAACCCCGGGTGGGTTGGGCGGCTACCGTCTGACAATGCAGCCCTTTGTCGACAAGGCGCGCGCGGTGTGCGAGCGTCTGGCGCTCTGGAACGCTGGCAACCCCTGGAAGATCCGCTACGCCATCGCCGCCGGCGCGCACTATGGCGTTTACCAATCCGACCCGGTGGGCTTGTGCATGGAGCGCGAGGCTCAGGAAGTCTGGGAGACCTTTGTCACCAATCCGGCCTATGGCGGGGAGGATACCTGCTACCAGCTCAACGGCAAGCCGCTGCTGGTCTACTGGGGCGACCCGGAGGCGAACCCGCGTCATTGGGCAGCTTATGAGGGCGATAAAACCTATGGCGAGCGCTTTAGCATACGCTATGCCAGTGACGTACGCGCCGGCACCTATGGCTGGAACATTTACGCCAGCGGCACGGTGCTGCACCCCGAGGTGGAGGTGGTCTCGCCGGGTTGGGGCCACTATACGCGCGCCGAACCGCCCTATGTCGAACGCCAGGCAGGCCGCTTTTACCAGCGCTGCTGGGATACCGTGCTGGGCAACTCGCTTCCGGCGATTGTGATGGTGGTGACCTTTAACGACTATCTCGAGAACACCGCTGTGTGGACAGCTGACACGTCCGCAGTGACCGACGCTGACCGCTGGCTCAACCCTGCCGGCGAGCTCGACCCGGCGCTCTACTGGCGCCTGACAGTCGACAACATCCGGCGATTACGCAAGGGCTGAACAAATCCTGTACAATCACATCATCGAATCAGGAAATACACGTAATGGCACTAGTACCGCGCAGCGAAATCGATCCGGCAGATCGCTGGAACCTCTCGGTTTTTTACTCATCGGATGCCGCCTGGGAGACAGACCTGCAGGCCGCAGCCGGCTGGCCCGACAAAATAGCCGCTTTCCAGGGGCGCCTGGGTGAGAGCGCTGAGGTGCTGGCCGATGCCATCGAGACCTATATGGCTGCCAACCGTGCACTCGAAAAGATCTATGTCTATTCGCATCTGCGCCATGACGAGGACCAGGGCAACAGCACCTGCCAAGCTATGCAGGAGCGTGCGCGCTCCAGCTATATTCGTCTGATGGCCGCGAGCGCCTACCTGGCCCCCGAGTTATTGACAATCCCGGACGAGACCATGCAAGGCTGGATGAGCCACGCGCGTCTGGTTCCCTACCGCATCTGGCTGGAGGAGCAGCTGCGCGGAAAGCCCTACACCCTCTCGCAACCCGAAGAGCGCATCCTGGCGATGCTGGCAGAGCCGTTGGGGGCGCTTTCGAACATCTACTCGGTGCTCAAGAACGTTGATCTGGCAGCCCGTCTGCCCGAAGTGAACATCGAGGGGCAAGAACCGGTCCAGCTCACACATGCCACCTTTGTCAAAGCCCTCGAAAACAAGGATCGTGCTGTGCGCCGCGCCGCCTTTGACGGCTATTACCGCGAATACCGCGGCAACCGCGCCACCATCGCCGCCACTCTGGAGGGCGCTGTCAAATCACACACTGTACTGGCGCAGCTGCGCGGTTTTGGGTCGGCACTCGAGGCGGCGCTGTTTAATGATAATGTCCAGCCGGCGGTCTACAACAGCCTGATCGAGGCGGTGCATAACGCTCTGCCGGCTTTTTACCGCTATATTGAAGTGCGCAAAAAGCTGCTCGGGCTCGACCCGCTGCACCTATACGATGCCTATGTACCGGCGGTAGATTCTGTCGATCTGAATTACAGCTATGACGAGGCAGTCGAGCTCGTGCTCAAGGCTCTGGCGCCTTTGGGCGCGGAATACACCGACCAGGCACGCAAGGGGCTGCTGGGCGGCTGGGTCGACCGCTATGAGAACGCCGGCAAGCGCTCGGGGGCTTATTCATCGGGGTGCTATGACTCGTGGCCCTATATCCTGATGAACTATACCGGCACGCTTAATTCGGTCTCGACCCTGGCACACGAGCTGGGGCACTCGATGCACACCTACCTCTCGCATAACGCCCAGCCCTATCAGACGGCCGACTATCGCATTCTGGTAGCTGAGGTGGCTTCGACCACCAACGAAAACCTGCTGACCCATTACCTGCTCGAGCAAAACAGCGACAAGGCGGTGAAAGCATATCTGATCGACCGCCAACTCGATACCCTGCGCGGCACCCTGTATCGCCAGACCATGTTTTCCGAGTTCGAAAAACTGATCCACGAGCAGGCCGAGGCGGGCCAGCCGCTCACCGTTGATTCGCTGGACGAGACTTATTACAACCTGGTCAAACTCTACTTTGGCCCTGGGGTGGCTTTTGACGAAGAAGATGCGCCGATCGCCTGGGAATGGGCCAGGGTCGACCACTTTTTCTACAACTTTTATGTCTACAAGTATGCCGCTGGCATCGCCAGCGCCATAGCCATCTCGGGCGGGTTGTTGGCAAACGAGCCGCACACTGCAGAGCGCTATTTTGCCTTTTTGCGCAGCGGCAGCAGCAAATACCCGCTCGAGCTACTCAAAGACGCCGGGGTCGACCTCACCACCCCAGAGCCCGTGGCGGAAGCCCTAAGCGAGTTCGACCGCCTGACCAGCGAGCTGGAGCGCCTGCTCGCCTGAGCTTTCTATATAAAGAGGCCGGCATAACAGCCGGCCTCTTTGCTTTTAGTGCTCTCAGGGCTGGTAGGGTTCGGGGCGCCAGGCAGCGTTCATCACCCCGATCACGCTGGTAGCGTGCCGGGCGATGTCGATACGGTACGGGTCGCCGGGCTTGTCGGGGCGAAAGCGCGTGACACGCTCATAAGGCGGCTGCAGGGTTGCCAACCCCCAGCCCTGCGGCTGGGCCTTGAGCTTGGTCAGGGCAGCCCGCGCGCCCTCATAGATCATCTCGCGCGCCTTTTCGGGCTGGCGATGGATGGCCGAGAGGTTGGCGCGCATGTACTGCTCGGTAGTCAGCAGGGCGCCGTGATCGGGGTTGAGGCCGTGTTTGACAGCGGTAGTGATGATGCCGGGGATGAGCGCCTGCGCCTCGCGCACCAGCGCCATATCCCCCGAGGCATAAATGCACGGCACGCCCAGCTCTCCGGCACACAGCGCCATTTCACCCAGCTCGCCGATGCTGACGTTGTTGATGGTTTGGTCGAGGTAGTTGAACCATTGGGTATGCGCCAGATGGGCCAGCTGTGTGCCGGCTTTGGCGTGCTGGCCGATCCAGATGACCGCGCTAAAGCTCCGATCCAGGCCGCCGGGCCAGCCGCCTACCGAGCTGCGCAGCAGCCAGGCGCGCCGATCCAGCAGCGCCGGGTTGATGCCGCCAGCACCATGGCCGTCCGAGACGACCACCTCATCCGCGCCAGCCTCGAACAAGCCATCGATGGCGGCATTGACCTCGCGCGTCAAAAAGGCGCGCCCCAGATCATAGTAGCGTCCGCGGTATTGGCCGCCAGCCGGCTGACACCAGTCGTCATGGTCGAGGATGCCGGCCACGCCCTCCATGTCGGTCTCTATAAACACCTTAATGCTCATTGCGTCTCCTGCGCAGCGCGCACCTGGTCGCGCAAAAAGGTCTCGATCGAACCTCTGGATTCCAGTAGCTCGGCGATTTTTGAATCCGGCAACGGTACCACCAGAACGCCTTCATAGCGCATGGCCGTAAAGGGCGGATGCGCCTTTTCGGCCGGGGTGCTCAGGATTACAAAGGCCAGCTTGATGCCGCGCAGTTGAGCCTGGCGCACCACCTCGATCGGCCACTGTACCTCTGTGTGTGCACTCGACCTGCGGCTCACCAGCACAGCCGGCATATAATTCAGCCAGAACGAATCGTCGGGAACATTCGGCTCGATGGTAAACACCAGGTCGAGGCGCTCCTGGTCGGAGTTCACCTCGGGCACCACGGTAAAAGCGGGCACTGCCGCAAAAAAGGCAGCAGCAAAGGCCTCCCAAGCGGTGTCAGCCTGATAGTAGCCGCGCGAACCCAGCGCCTGCCAGCGCAGGTTGCGCAGCCGAGCAAACATCTCGCGCGCCACGTCGTCGGGCATGGCCAGCGATTCGCGGATATCGGCCGACGCTGTCTCGTCGTCCTCTTGCTGCTGGGCGTAGAAGTCGCGCAGGGCACGCGCATACAGCTCATTGCGCAAGCTGGCCGGCTGTGTGGGCGCGAGCACGCCGATCATCTCCAGAGACGCCAGCACCGGGTCGTTGCGCGTAAAGGGCATGCGCCGGCCTTCCATGGTGATAGCCTGCATACGGCGGCGCTGCAGCGGACGGCGGGAGAGCTCGTGCAGCACATGATGGATGTTGTCGTCATCCAGCAGCATCTGCTGAGCCGCCGCCTCAACCTGCTCGGTGCCGATCTCGCTCGCTCCGCTCTCCAGCAGTTTGGCGCACATCTGCATCGTTAAATAGGGGTGTCCATGCGCGAGCTGATAGATCGCATCGCGCGCTCCGGCATCCACGGCCACCTGATGGTGTTTAAACTGGTCGATCAGGCGATTGACGCTATCGCGGTCAAAATCGCGCAGGTAGACCTTTTCGCAGATATTGAGCGGCGACTGATGCCCAAAGGTGAGGGCATACAGATCAACCGCCCCGCTGAACACAAACAGGTACTTGCTCAGCTCGGGCGACATACTGCGTCCTTGGATAAAGACAGCACGCAGCGCGCTGAAAAAGCCGTCGGATACTTCTGGGCTGAGCGCGCCCACCTCGTCGAGCAGCACGATGATGCGCGTATCCGGCACCCACAGCGCCAGGCGCTGCAGAAAAGCGACAAATTCGGCGGTGGTTTCCAACAGCTCGGCGGGCTGATCGGCCTCGTCCTGCAGGTGCTCGCGGAATTCACTCGTCAGGCGAAACGCCAGGTAGCGGAAGCAGGCCTTGGTATCCTGCGCGCGCAGCACCGAGAGATCGACAAACACCGGGTTATAGCGCGGACGCAGGCGCTCCATCAGGTTGAGGAGCAGGGTGGTCTTGCCAGTCTGGCGGGCGCTCAGGATGGCGATGTATTGCGTCACCGAAGGCTGCGACGCCAGGCGCAGCACGCGGCGCAACTCGGGACGGTTGACCAGCATATTGGCGCCAAAAGCGCTTGTCAGCGGGCCGCGTGTGGTAAAGGGTTCATCCTGCGGAGCTGGATCCGCCAGCGCGCCGCGGTCGTTAGTCCCCGAGCGCACAGTGCGGACGGGGTCTTCGCTCCATAACCGGCCGTTTTGGGAACGTAAGAAAAGCACCGGCGCCAGCCAATCACTCGGTTCGACGCCGGCCGCGCCCGCACCCAGGCGGCCCTCGGCCATGCATTCGTCGATAGTGCGGCCCATCGCCAGGGCGCGGTAAAAGAAGCGACAAAAACGCGTGGCGGCGGCATCTTCTACCGGCCACTGCATCGCCACAACGGCGGGGATCTCGGCACGCACCAAGGAGGGTGCCAAGCCCGCCCAGGCTCCGTTGGCGGTGTCACAGGCGTTCAGCACCACCAGGTTGACGCCGTAGCGACCAAACATGTGCGACATCTCGCCGGCCTTCAGGAGCGAGGTATGCCCCTGGTCGTCCTCCAGCACCAGGGCGCCCTGCTGCAGCTCGCGATTATAGTGGCCGTGCCCAACATAGTGCACCACATCGGGGTTGTGCTCCTGCAGGGCCGTCAGCAAGCGCTCGTAAGTGGTGTGTTCGACCACATTGACGCGTGCCTGGCTTGCCTGGGTCAGCTCGCTCAGCGACTCTTTAAGCACCTCGATCTCGTGCTGCCAGTTGAGCTGCACCTGGTCTTGCGGGTTAGCCGCCACCACCAGGATCGACAGCGAGCCGCGCTGACGCAGCGTGGGCGGGCCGGCATGCAGCCGCAGATAGCGCACCAGCGAGATGGCCGGGTCAAACACCAAAAAGTTGCTCTTGCGCGAATCGTACAGGAGCTCCCAGGCCAGGCGCGCCAGCTCCCAGGCATCGATGTGCAGGCGCAGACGCAGGCCGCGTCCGCGCTCGCGCGCTACCTGGTACGATTCATACCACAGCGTCTGAGCTTCGCGCTGAAAGACGGACTTGAACAGCGCGTTGCCCAACTGAGCAGCGACCGGCCGTTGGCGCGGCGCCTGGCTGGCGGCTTGCAGGATATCAGCCGGCAGGTTAAAGCGGTAGCGTTCTGATTCGCCCACCGGTGAAGCCAGCACCTCGGCCATGCCCAGGTAGGTCGCGGGGTTCCAGTCGGTCAGGCGTAAATCAAAGCTAAGATATTCCATCGGCTCTCCCGACTCGGTTGTACAAAAGGGTGGATGCGTACTATTGTAGTATCCTATTATAGGCATCCGTGCTCGAACCGGTCAAGCCATGCAGCCCGATACAACCAAACCAAAGAACCAGCAATACCTGACGCCCGTCGCTACCGCCAACGGGCTGTTTGGCATTATTCTGGCGCTTTTCGTCGCCCTGGGGCTGTATTATAGCATCGCCACGCCCATTTTCGAGGCACCTGATGAGGTGTGGCACTATGCCTTTATCCAGCATCTGGCGGAGTGCAAAAACCTGCCGGTGCTGGATCCTGCCGCGCCGGGCAGCTGGGCCCAGGAGGGCGGACAGCCGCCGCTCTATTACTGGCTGGCCTCCCAGCTCACGCGCCAGCTGCTGCCGGCGAATTACCATGACCTGATGGTGCCCAACCAGCACGCCGAACTCGGTACCTACCGCCCCGACGGCAATACCAGCGCCTTTATCCACACTCCTGAAGAAGCCTGGCCCTGGTCCGGTGCGGCGCTGGCCATCCATCTGGCACGCTGGTTTTCGCTCCTGCTGGCAGCCGGCTCGGTGAGCGCGGTCTGGGCGATCGGCCGGACGATCTGGCCCACACATCCCCTGCGCGCCGCAGCCGCAGCGGGGCTCTTGGCCTTTAACCCGATGTTCCTGTTTATTTCGGCCTCGGTTTCCAACGATAACCTGGCAACTCTGATCGCCAGCCTGACGCTGCTCGCGCTGGCACGCCTGGTGCGCCGCGAAACCATCGCAGGATGGCTCGCGGTGGGGGTGCTGCTGGGTCTGGGGGCTCTCAGCAAGATCAGCACCCTGGCGCTGGCGGCGCCGGCTATCATCGTGCTGGGGTGGTGCGCCTGGCACAAGCGCAGCCTGGCGTGTTTTCTCTTGCGCGGTCTGCTGCTGGCAGGCAGCGCGCTGGTGATTGCCGGATGGTGGTACTGGCGTAACTGGCAGCTGTATGGCGACCCGCTGGGGCTGAATGCCTTTGTGGCCACGATCGGCCCACGCATGCCGGCTATCTCACTGCTCGAGCTCAGCGCCGAATCTCAGGGCTTTAGTCGGTCGTTTTGGGGCGTGTTTGGCTGGATGAACCTGGTCGCACCAGAATGGTACTATACCCTCACGCTGGCAATCGTCATCGTAGCCGCCCTTGGACTGGGGTTGGCCGTGGCGCGTAACCTGGTTGGCCAAGGCAGACGGGGTGCTCGCAACTGGCTGTTGATCGCGGTCGGGTTGGTTTGGCCGGCGGCGGTGTTTGCCGGCCTGGTCCGCTGGACGATGATCACGCCCGCCTCACAGGGGCGGTTGCTCTTTCCGGCAGCTAACGCCCTGGCTCTGGCTACCGCTTATGGCCTCGAACAGCTGCTTCCCGGACGTTGGCGGCATCTGCCGCAAGCTGCTGCCGTACTGTTGTTGCTGGGGCTGGCTATCTGGGTACCCAGCGGGGTGATCGCGCCGGCCTATCGCGCACCCGCCGCCCTCAGCGAAACCCAGCTGCCTGCCAGTATGCAGGCGGTCGGCACCAGCTACGAAGGGCGCGTCAGGTTGCTGGGCTATGAACTTGCCGCATCATCTGCAGCACCGGGCGGGATCGTCTCGGTAACACTCTACTGGCAGCTGGAACGCCCCGAACGTGAGCCGCTCTCGGCCTATGTGCAGCTGGTCGATGCCGGCGGCCAGGTGGTGGCGCAGCGCGACAAGCTGTTGGGTGATGCTCTGCTGGACACGCGCCAATGGCAGCCCGGCGAAATCTATGCGCAGCGCTATGATATCTTCCTACCCGCGGATACGCTCAACCCCAGCCAGCTGGAGCTGATCGCGGGGCTGTATCAGCGCCACAGCGACAGCCGCCGCTTAAAGACCGTGCGGGATGGTGCCACAATTGGCGAGGTGCAGTCACTGGCTATGATGGTATCGATCTCCGGGCCGGGGGTGGATGGCATCGCCAATCCCATGCAGATAACCCTGGGCGACGACCTTGACCTGCTGGGCTTTACTCTGGGAAGCGACCGTTATGCCCCCGGCGACAGCCTGAGCATCACGCTCTACTGGCGCTCACGAGCGCCAATCGCGCAGGATTACGTGTTCTTTACCCAGCTGCTGGACGCCAGCAATGGGGTGATCGCCCAATGGCATGGCCAGCCGCAGGATAACACCGCTCCGACCAGCACATGGGTCGCCGGCAGGATTGTGGCGAACACGGTGCAGCTGCAGATCGACCCGGCTGCTGCGCGCGGCGGTTACCGCCTGGATGTGGGCGCTTACCCGGCTGCCGGCGGTGAGAATCTGCTCTTTGGTGATGGAGAAAACCACCTGGTACTGGGTTGGCTGCGCATCGAGTGATCTTTAGCGCACCGTGATGCGTGCCAGACGGATCGAATCTCCCTTACGCTCACCGGCCTGATTGACGACGCTCAGGCGTTCGCCCGTTATCGCATTGTAAAGGCCCACTACCAGCCAATACTCGCCGGGCGCAGCCTCTGCCTCAATCTGGCAGGTGTGCGGATCGCGCAGCCAGTCGCCAGGCGCCCAGAACGAGGTAGGATACGCGCCCGAGAGCGGCGGGGCATCCCCCGAGCCGTGATTGGCGCCCTCGGTATCCACCAGGTGTACAAAAAGGGTCAGGTCATCGGGCAGCTCGCGCAGTACGTGCCAATACAGTGTAAAGGGCAGCAGGCCTCCCGCTTCAACCGTTTCGGCTGGCAGATCGAGGCCCACCAGCTCGACAGCATTGTTGAGGTTGGCGTTGAGTTCCGCCTGCGGCTGCGGCGGTGAGGTGGGTACGGCGATGCGCACGCGCCCGATCACCGGCCAGCCAACCGCCTGCCCGGCTGGATCGACCACCGGCAGCTTATCCATGGTCTCCAGGTCGTACAAGCCAACGCTGATCCAAGCGGCGATAGGCTGCTCAAGGGTGGCCGAAATCGGCAGCCAGTAACGGTCGTGCAGGATATCGCCCGCAGCCAGCGAACTGGTCGGACGGGTACCGCCGCCTGGGTAGCTGTCATACTGCCCCAGGGTCACTTGCCCCTCACCGGCCGCATGCAGATAGATCGAATAATCGCGAGGCATGGGCGCCAACACCTCCCAATACAGGTCGATCGGCACACTCTCGCCGGGCGATACGCTGCGTACGCCCAGTTGTGTGGCCAGCAGGCGCATCATGCCGGCATATTCAGTGCCATAGGCTTGTGCATCGGCCGGGATCTGATCGCGGGTAATGAGCGGTGCGGGACGGTATTCTGCGCGGATTACCCAGGGCGAGCTCACTGCCAGCGCCAGCAAGACGCCCAGCAGCACGCCCGGCAAGACGCGCTGCAGGGGACGCACCGGGATGCCTCCCAAGCCCAGCATCAACAGCAGGCTGGCAGCCGGCAGGGCGCCAAAGAGCAGGCGCCCCTGAGAAGCCATCGTCAGGCTAGCCCAGCGCAGGAGCGAGACGGCATAGGCGATGATCCACACCAGTGCAAAGAGCCCCTGCCAGGCGCGCAAATTCAAGCCCCGGCGCCAACGCACCGCCAGCTGCCACACCAGACTCGCGCCTGCCGCCACGCTCAGCAGGTCGAGCAGGCGGTAGACGATAGTTGGCTGCATCAGGATATTGACCGCGCCAAAGAGGCCCCAGTAACTGTAGCGCAGGCCGCGAAACTCGCCGATCAGGTCAGCCAGGCTCGTCACCGGAATGGTGCGTCCGCCCACGATCGACAGCATGGCGTTTAGGCCGGTGGGGTCGCCATACAGCTGCCAGTTGCGCCAGTACCACCAGCCACCGATCAGCATCACCGGAACAGCCAACAACAAGCCAGCGCGCACTGCCGGCCAGATCACCTGCCGGATACGCGCACGCCACCCGACGTGTGAACCACGCAACAGCTCCCCCAAAAGCACGGCCAGCCACACCAACGGCGCCAGGGTCAAACCGGATAGTTTGGTGAGTGCCGCCAGGCCCAAAAGCACACCCACAGCCGGCAACCAGCGCCAGCTGATACTGCGGGTAATCAGGCGCAGGCTCAGCCAAAAGGCGAGCGCTGCCCATAAGTTGAGCAGGTTGTCGTTGTTGACGGAGGCACTGATAAAGAGGAACATCGGGTTAAAGGCGATCAACCCCACCACTGCCAGCCGCAACCAGGGGCGATTGGTAATCACCAGGCGCACGGCACGATAAGCGGCATAGAGCGTACCGGCCCCAAGCAGCACCCCAAACACGCGCAGCACATGGAGGGCGTTCAGTGTACCCGAAGTGGTGTACCCGGCAGGCGGATGTACCACCATGTTTTTGTTATCCGCCGCCAGCGGGATGCCGATGCGCGCATGCGGGTTGAGGCGCACAAGCTGCTCGAAATCGCGGGTATCAAAGGCGCGCACCACCCGGCTAGCCAGGTAGTAATAGAGCGGTGGCTGGCTGCCCTCCTGTTCCCAAAGGGCATCAGCACCGGCACGCTGGACGGGCAAGCGACTGCCGCGTGCCAGGTGCTCGACGAATGCAAAGTGGCGCAGCTCGTCAGAGACCTCGAACGGCGGGGACGAAAACGCGAACAGCACCCCCAAGGCGAGGTACGCCAGAACGATCAATCCCAGGATGAGCCGTTCGCGCGTCGGGTTCATTCGTTGGTGAACGGCTGCAGGTCGTACTGCAACACGCGCACGCTATAGGGCGGCATCGCGACCTCGCCGCTGCACAGCTCACCACTGAGCAAGTCGACCGCAAGGCGTTCCAGCGGTAAGCGGGCGGGCTGGTTTTCCAGCTCAATTGCTACCAGGCCCGCGGCATTCTCACCGCTGCGCGGCACCACCAGCAGGTTGGGAGATGCCCCCGCGTAGGGCAGAATGTCGACCTCGCGGCCCAGGGTGCCGATCAGGTTGACCAGCTCCTGTTCGCGCGGAAGGGTGCCCAACACCACGATCTGCCCCTGCCCAATGCGCTGGCGCACCGCGGCGGCCAGACCTGCCAGAGGCCCATCGGCATAGAGCGCCAGCACTTCAGCACCGCGCGGCTCCAGGCCATCATACCAAACCGAACCGAGCGCAGACGAGCCCTCGTTCCAGCGCACCTGATAATCGGCCGGAGCGCCGGGCAGCTCGTAACGGCACACGATCTTGGTCCAGGCTTCCAGATGGCCGTACGGTGCGTGAGTATACTTGCACGCCTCGCGCGTGCGGATATCCGAAAGCGGCCCGACCACCCAGGTGCCGCCGGCGCGCACCCATTCAAGCACCTTGTCGGCGAACTTGGCCTCTTCCAGGGTCGGCAGGAACGGTGAAAGCAGCAGGCGATAGGCATCCAGGTCAGCGGCCGGGTCGATCACATCCGGGCGGAACTGGGCGCGGATCAATGGGCGGTAGATGCTGTTTTTTAGTTTTTCCAGATAGTTAAATCCGGCGACCATCGGCTGGAACTCAAACATACTGTAAGCCAACCCGGAAAAGTGCAGCGCCAGACCAGAGTTGCTAGGCCGGGTGCTCGAAAGGAACTCGCCCGCCTGACTGAAGCCATTGGCGACCTCGCGCACCTCATCAAAGATGTGCAGCGGCCTGCCGCAGCTCGAGACCACCGAGCCATGCATCAGCTCCTGGCCCGACCAGTGGGCGCGCCACAGCCAATACAGGTTGGCTTCGCCCCCCAGGGCGATCGGCATCCACGAGTTTACGCGGTTAAAGCCCGGTTTTTTCACCCCGTTGGCCATGGTCGAACCGTTCCAGCAGGTAGCTGTCTCGGTATTCCAAAAGGGCCGCTCCTTGAGCGAACGGCACAGGTCCATCCAGAAGGACGATTCCCACAGGTTTTCCATGCTGTTATAGTGATTGAACTGCACGATATCAAGCTTGCGGTGGACATCGTAATAGTTCAGCGCCCCATAGGGCATCATGTCGGTGCCGACCGGCTTGCGCGTGTATTTGTGGAGGATGTCGGCCTGATAGTTGGAAAAGTCGACATATGCACGCGACTGAAACTGCATCCAGGAGGTCAGCAGCGAAGGATGATGCCAGGTATCGGCGCGCGGCGGCAACGGCACTTGGCTGAAGTCATTATATGTCTGGCTCCACAAGTTGGTGCCCCAGGCCTGGTTGAGGGCCGCCACGCTGCCAAACTGTTTGCGCAGTTGGTTGCGGTAGGTATCCTGACAATGGGCGCAGCAGCAGCCGCGTTTGCCGTAAGGATAGAGCTCGTTATCGATTTGCCAGCCGATGATGTTGGCGTCGCGCCCAAACTCTTTGCCCATTCGCGAGACAATGCGGCGCACATACTTGCGATATATCGGGTTGGTAGGACAGGCATGCCGGCGCGCGCCATGCTGGGCGGGAATGCCCTGGTCGTTGACGGCCAAGATCTCGGGGTGCTTTTGGGAGAGCCAGGCCGGCGGGGTGCAGGTTGGCGTGCACATGATCACGGCAATCCCGGCTTTGCCCAGCTTGTTGACCACGCGGTGCAGCCAAGCCCAGTCGTAGCTGCCCTCTTCGGGCTCCATGCGGCTCCAGGCGAATTCACCGATGCGCATCACCTTCATACCGGCGCGCAGCATCAGGGCGATATCACCATCGACCTGCTCAGCCGGCCAGTCTTCGGGATAGTAGGCAGCCCCCAGGAATGGTTGATTCAAGCGCTTCATGCTGCTCCTTGTCGTTAGCCGCCCAACTCGACGCAGCGGCGGCGATAGTATAGGTAATCGTCATAGGGAACTTCGGCCGGGACACCGTGATCGCAGGTGGGAATATAACCGCCGCGCTCTCGCATGGGCGGGATGGTATATTCAAGAAACTGGTCGATCGCCGCGCGCCCTTGCGCCAGCACGCGCTTGTCGATGCCGCCAAACATCACCAGGTCGGGATACTGCCGGCTCAGCGCGACGACATCACAGCCGGCGGCGACCTCAAAGGGGCTCATCACATCCATGCCCATCTCGCGATAGATCGGGATCACCGCTGGCGCATAGCCGTCGGTATCCAGATGGAAATAGAGGTGGCGCTGCTTGTCGATCTGGCGTGCTTTGATGTTGGTGAGCAGCTGCTGGTAGTAGGGCATCAGAAAGGTGCGGATCATCTCGTTCGAAATCAGCGATCCGCTGTTATAGCAGATATCCTCACCAAAATAGACTTCATCGAGCGTCACATGCTGCTGATGGCGCGCGGTAATAGTATCGGCCAACTCCAGCCAGGCCTGCATGCAGGCGTGGATAACCTCGGGCATGTCGTAAAAGGCATATAACAGGTCTCCGGGGCCGATCAGGCTGCGCAGGTACATGTATCCGCCGATGATATTCTGGCCGATCATCAGGCCCTGTGCGGCGGCCTGGCGCGCCTGCTGCATACGGGTGTCGAGATCGGCATAACGCTCGGGCGAGGATGGGTTCATACGCGGCTGGATGAGCTCCTGAAAGGTGGCCATATCCTTGACGGGGTGGTCGACATATTCGGGCATAAAGCCATCGCGGCGACCTTTGAAAAAGAGCACATGGCGGCCGGCGAAATCCTGCACCAGCTCATAGTCGCCACGGTCTTCCAGCACCCTGGTCTCAAACACTGGGCTGAGGGCTGCCTCACACCAACCGCACTGCCCCAGATAGTGGTCACCGAACGGGTCGTAATCAAAGAGCTCGCTATAGGGCACGTCTTGAGGCATGCCCTGCTCGCACCAGGCATCCAGGCTATAGTAGCCAAACTCGCGCTTAAAGAGCGGCAAGCTCGGGGTGAGCGCATAAGTTGCGCGCAGCTTGCGGGCCGCAGGGGTCATCTGTTCGGGCGGGACCATTGCGTGAATTCCATCGGCGTTCGCTTGCATCGTTTTACCCTCGAGCATTCGGCAAATAAGCCCCTAATTCGAGCAGGCGAGATTGCAGTGCCGCGGTCGATATCGCACGCACCTCGCCCGCGTGAGCCAGCGACAGCGCAGCAGCCGCGCCGACCGCCTGGCCCGTCACATAGCAGCCCGGCATCACCCGCAGCGACCCCTGGATGTAACGGTCGCTAGAGACACAGCGCCCTGCCACCAGCACGTTACGCAGACCTCGCGGCAGCAGCGAGCGGTAAGGAATGCCATAACTCTCGCCAGGCTGATAGCGCAGCTCGGTAAATTCGCGCATAAAGTTAGCAAAGGACTCGTCGGACGGTTGGGCAGCATGGATATCCACGGGATAGCAATAGCGCCCGATCTCGTCATCGAACACGGCGCGATTCTTAAAGTCATACAAGTCTAGCACATAATCACCCATGATGCGGCGCGATTCTCGGATTCCCATCAAACTTCCGGTGGCGGCCAGCTGCATCTGCCCATAGCCTGTCAGGAAGCGCTTGTAAAAAGCCTCGTATTCCCGCACCGTCTTACGGCCCTGCACCAGGGCGCGCGTGAGCGAATCCTCGTCGGTGGCATCGACACCAAAGGCATGCCCGACATTGCCGCCCGCCAGATGCTCCCCCACCCGAAACATACCGGGCAGGTGGCGATCTTGCACACTAAAGATGCCGGCCTCAAAGGCCGCCGGCAAAAAGTCATCATCGAGTTCACCGGATTTGCGCACGGCCTGCCAGTCGACATCCGCCCACAAGCTGCAGAGTGTGCCGGGCATCATGTTACCTTGCTCGTCGCCCTTTTCGAACGGCGCACCCGCCCATGCACTTAAGTCGCCATCGCCGGTGCAGTCGATGTACACATCCGCCTGTATGGCATACATGCCGCTCTTGGCTGCGCAGATCACTGTCGAAACCTGGCCGGCCTGCTGTTCGACGGCTACCAGCTGGGTCATCAGGCTGAATGGCACATCTGCCTCGATCAGCAGGTCGTCATAAACGACCTTGAGCACTTCGGCTTGGATCGCCAGGTGGCCATAACGCTCATCCAGGCGGTCATCGGGGCCGGCACCGCCAGCGTGCCACAGGCGGTCGTGCACCTCACGACCGATGCCATCTGCCAAAAAGTTCACGCCATCGCCGAACTGCATAAAGCAGGGCACCAGCCCCAGGGTGCCCATGCCGCCCAGACAGGAGGCACCCTCGATCAGGTAAACATCCGCACCGCTGCGTTTGGCGGCCAGGGCGGCTGCCACACCAGCCGGCCCTCCGCCCGCTACCAGCACCTCGCAGCGCCGCTTGATTGGCAACTGGCGACTGAATTGCAGCTTTTGTGTGTTCATCATTTATACTCCAAATGACTAAGGCGCGCGCCGGCAACCACCACATCGCTGCCTGCCGCGAGCGGCTGCAGCCACACGCGCCAGCGGAACTCGCGTGGCCAGATACGGTATTGCGGCAGTGTGCCGGGTCCGCACGAGGCGGTGCCCAGCCCGGCGTGCTGGTGGTCAAGATGCAGGATCACTTCCTTGCGGCACACCAGCTCATGCCAGTGCGCTGCTGCTGCCAGGTCTTCGGGGGCGTGATGCAGGGCACTGAATTGCAGCTCGGGTTGCCCCGCGCACAGGAGCCCCGCGCCGGAATCGTCGCTGAGGGCTACCCAGCGCACCGCTGTGCGGTTGCCAGTCTCTTGCGGTTTGACGTATGGAAAGTACATGCCATCAGCGGTATCGCTAAAGACGCCCTGCCAGGCAGCCGCCTGACGGTCGATATAGGTCTCATAAGGCCCGAGGCCGCGCCAGGTGACCTGCTCATAATCGGCAGGCAGCTCCAAACGCAAGCCCACGCGTGCGAGCGGCGGAAGGCCGGCATCCGGAACGACGCGCACCTCGATCGCCAGCTCGCCGCTGCCATAGATGGTATAGAGATAGGTATTGGTAAAGCCCAACCCTGCGGGCCCTTTGGCACGCGTGCGCACCTGACATGCCAGGCTATGGTCGGTCCGCTGCGACGGGGCAACCTCGATAGCCCGCTCAACCAGCTTGTCCAGGCCAGCCTCGTGCCACTGCCTGGCAGCACGATGCTCACCCCAGGTGGTATTGTCGTTATCGGTGGGGGCACGCCAGGCTGCCAGCCGCGGGCCGCGCGCGAGCAGATCGCGCCCATTTACACGCCAGCTGGCGATAAAGCCATCTTCACCCATGCACAGCTCCCAGCCATCGCCGCGCGCAGTCGTGCCATCGATGCCGATCGCCGGCAAGTCAGCCAGTGCCTCGGGCTGCGGGGCGGCCACACTGATGGGCAGGGTGAACTGTTCCCAAGCCAGCTCGTGGCCTGCCGGGATCGCCGCGGTGCTCTCGGCCTGCACAAAGCTCAAGCGCAGCCATGCGCCGCCGCCCGCGCGCACCTCGGGCAGGGTATATCCGAGCTCCAGCCAGATGGATTTGCCCGCGGGCACGTCCAGGCGGCCGAGATCGCCGCGCTCGACCACGCCCTCGTCGATGGTAACTTCCCACGAGCCGGAAAGCCGGTTCAGGTTGGTAAACATCGCCAGGTTGGTGATGCGCAGCCACCCGCGCGCCAGGTCGAGCGCCTCGACCTTGACCGGCTGCAGCAGCTTTTTGTATTCATAGAGGGCCGGATGCGGCAGCCGGTCGGGGTTGATCAAGCCGTTGCAGCAAAAGTTCAGGTCGTTGGGCTGGTCGCCATAGTCGCCGCCGTATGCATACCAGATACGTCCATCATCCTCTTGTCGCAACAAGCCCTGGTCGACCCAATCCCAGATAAACCCGCCCTGCAGGCGCTGGTAGCGGTTGATCGCCTGCCAATAGTCGGCCAGTGAGCCGTTCGAATTGCCCATGGCGTGCGAATACTCGCACATGATGATGGGGCGCGTTTCGCGTCCGTCACTCGCCATATCCACCAGGCGGCTGATACGCGGGTACATCGGCCCGAGGATGTCGATGCAGGGGTGATCCTCAGCCGGGTGGTAAGCCACCGGTCGCGTCTCGTCGCGCTGGTGGATCCACTCGGACATAGCCTCGTGGTTGGGGCCAAAGCCAGACTCGTTGCCCAGCGACCAGACGATCACACTGGGATGATTCTTGTCGCGCTCCACCATGCGGATGGCGCGCTGCATAAAGGCTTCCTTCCAGATTGGATCTTTGGCGAGGCGATCCCACACGCCGTGCGATTCGACGTTAGCCTCGTCGTAGAGATAGATGCCGTATTCGTCGCACAAGTCATACCAGAGCGGGTCGTTGGGATAGTGGCTGGTGCGCACCGCGTTGATGTTGTTTTCCTTCATCAACACGATATCTGCGATCATCGAATCGATCCCAATGGCATGCCCGGCGACCGGCTCGTGCTCGTGGCGGTTGACGCCCTTGATCGTCAGCACCTGACCGTTGATGCGCAAGGTGCCATCGCGCCAGTCGACCTGGCGGAAGCCGACGCGGCTGCGCAGCACCTCGACCTCGCGGCCGTCCGCATCCGCCAGGATCACCAACAGGGTATACAGGTTGGGCTCTTCGGCCGACCAATGCAGCGGTTCCTTGACTTGCCACTGGCCCTCGTAGGGTTGGCAGGTGCTGCCGGGAGCCTGCGCACCGCTGGCAAGCTGCTCATCCAGCACGGTGGCGCCGGCAGCATCCAGCAATCTCATGCTGAGCTGGAAGGGAGCGCTCGGGGCGCTGCTGCAGTTGCGCACATCCACGCTGAGTTTGAGCTCAGCATCGCGGTACTCGGCATCAAAGCTGGTGCGCGCCCAGAAATCGCGCACGTGCAGCGAGGGGCGCGCCGTCAGGTAGACGTCGCGGTAGATGCCGCTCAGGCGCCAATAATCCTGGTCCTCGAGGTAGGCGCCATCGGTCCAGCGATACACGCGCACCGCCAGCTGATTGGCACCGGGCTGCAGATATTCGGTAATATCGAACTCGGCGGCGAGGCGGCTATCCTGCGAATAACCCACTGTCTGGCCGTTGACCCACACATGAAAAGCAGAATCGACCCCCTCAAAGGTCAGGTAGACGCGTTTGTCCTGCCAGTCAGCCGGCAGGTCAAACGAGGTACGGAAAAAGCCGGTGGGGTTATCATCCGAGGGCACACTGTTTTGGTCATCGATCGGAAAGGGGTACTTGACGTTCGTATAAATCGGCACGTCATAGTCTCCCTGCAGCTGCCAGCTGCCCGGCACTGCCAGGGCATCCCAGCCGGTATCGCCCAGATCGGTGTCAGCCCACGCATCAGGGGAATCAGCCGGGCGCGCCGCCCAGCGAAAGCGCCAGGTGCCATTCAGCAGCCGGAAATCAGCAGCCTGCTCGCGCTGGTTGGCGAGCGCCTCGGCACTGCTGCGATAGGGCACATAGGTGACATGGGCGGGCTGTTTGTTGCGTTCGACGATCTGCGGATCTTGCCAGTCGGCCAGCCCCCGGGCTTGTTGGTTGGTCATACCTGCACTCCTCAGCGTGGTAAAACGATTATAACTGGCTGACTGTGCTTGGCAAGCAGCCCGGACAGTTGCCAGAGGCTCAAAAGGCACCTACAATAGCGCCACGAACTCCAAGGAGGCAGATAGATGGTTAAAATCGCTTTTTTAGGTGCGGGCAGCACCGTCTTTGCCAAAGCTGTACTGGGTGATAGCCTGCACGTGCCCCTCTTGCAGGATGCCCACATCTCGTTGATCGACCTCGACCCGCAGCGCCTGGCCGATTCGCAGGCCATGATGCAAAACATCAACCGCACCTTGGGGACCAGCGCTACAATCGAAGCCTACACCGCCGATCAGGCCAAAAAAGCCTTGGCTGGGGCGGATTTTGTGGTCAATGCCATCCAGGTGGGCGGTTATGAGCCCAGCACGGTGATCGATTTCGAGATCCCAAAACGCTTCGGGCTGCGCCAGACCATCGGCGATACGCTGGGGATCGGCGGCATCTTTCGCGCCTTGCGCACGATCCCGGTGATGCTCGACTATTGCCGCATCATCGAGCGCGTCGCTCCCAAGGCATTGTTGCTCAACTATTCGAACCCGATGGGCATGCTGACGGGCGCGATCCTGAAGGCCACCGACGTCAAGACGGTGGGGTTGTGCCACAGCGTGCAGGGCTGCGCCACGCACCTGTGCCACATGCTCGACCTGCCGACCGACGACCTGCAGTGGCAGATCGCCGGGATCAACCACCAGGGATGGCTGCTCTCGATCTCGCGCCACGGACAAGACCTGTATCCCGAGATCAAGCGGCGCGCCGAGCTGCCCGAGTACAAACCCAAGGACGCCGTACGCTTTGAGCTGATGAAGTGGTTTGGCCATTATGTCACGGAGTCGAGCGAGCACAGCTCCGAGTATGTGCCGTGGTTTATCAAATCCAGGGCACCTGAGCTGATCGAGCGCTTTTTGATCCCGCTGGATGAATATCCGCGCCGCTGCATCGCCCAGATCGAGGGCTGGAAGCACATGCGCGAGGAGCTGGTGACGGACAAACCGCTCGAACACAAGCGCACCGGCGAGTATGCCTCACACATTATGGAGGCAGTTATCACCGGCAAGCCGATGACCTTTGGCGGAAACGTGCTCAATACCGGGCTGATCACCAACCTGCCGCAGGGCTGCTGTGTTGAGGTGATGTGCGTCGCCGACCGCAACGGCATCACGCCTACCTATGTGGGCGACCTGCCGCTACAATGCGCCGCGCTCACACGCACCAATGTCAACGTCCAGGAACTGACCATTGCGGCAGCGCTGACGCGCAAAAAGCACTATATCTACCAGGCAGCCCTGCTGGATCCGCACACCGCCGCCGAGCTCACTATCGACGAGACCATCGCCATGTGCGACGAGTTGATCGCCGCGCATGGTGACTATCTGCCTGCTTACGACTGAACGTCGCACAAGAAAAATAAAGACTCCCCCGTTTGGGGGAGTCTTTTATTCAGGCGGGTCTACTTGCTGAAAGCGGCGTCAAAGGCCAGGTTCGAGGCGCCGAAATCGCTGCGGCGCACAAACTCGGCCGCGTCGCGCGCGCCATATTCGCGGTCCATGCCCGAATCCTCCCACTCGACTGAGAGCGGCCCCGTGTAGCCGATGCGGTTGAGCTGGCGGATGATGGACTCGAAATCGACATCGCCGTGGCCCGGTGAGCGGAAATCCCAGCCGCGATGCGCCTCGCCAAAGTTGAGGTGCGAAGCCAGGATGCCAGAATAGCCATCCAACGTCACCGCCGCATCCTTTACGTGCACGTGGTAGATGCGGTCGGAGAACTCTTCCAGGAAGCGCACCGGGTCGACCCCCTGCCACACCAGGTGGCTCGGGTCAAAGTTAAAGCCAAACTCGGGGCGGTTGTCGAGGGCATCCAGGGCGCGCTTGGCGGTGATGATATCAAAGGCGATCTCGGTGGGGTGCACTTCGAGGGCAAAGCGCACGCCCTGCTTCTTGAACTCGTCCAGGATCGGGTTCCACTTGTCGGCAAAGAACTGGTAGCCCTGATCGATCACCTTGAAATCGTAGGGCGGGAAGGCATACAGCAAGTGCCAGATCGAGGAACCGGTAAAGCCGTTGACGACCTCCACGCCCATGTTTTTGGCGGCTTTGGCGGTCTTTTTCACAAACTCGATCGCCCAGGCGCGCTTTTCTTCGGGTTTGCCGGCCAGCTCGGGCGGCGCAAAGCCGTCGGTGCGAAAGTCGTTCATATCGCACACCATCTGGCCAACCAGGTGCGTGCTGATCGACCAAACCCCCAGTCCGTTCTTTTCGAGCAGAGCGCGGCGGCCTTGAGCGTATTCGACGCTCTTGGCGGCCTGTTCGACATCAAAATGGTCGCCCCAGCAGGCCAGCTCGAGGCCATCGTAGCCGAAATCCTTGGCTTTGGGCGCCAGTTCGGTCAGCAGCAGGTCGGCCCACTGTCCGGTGAAGAGAGTAACTGGTCTGGACATAATCTACTCCTTATTACTTGAACTTGGCCGGGTACCACTTAACATCCGAAGCGCTGCTCTCGACCGCCTTGTTGATAAAGAATACCCCGCGGGCTCCATCTTCGACGGTCGGGAAGTCGAGCATAACCTCGGTCGGCTCGGTATTCAGCAGCTTGCAGCGGATCGTATCGCAAAAGTTGCGATAGATGTTGCCAAAGGCCTCGATGAACCCCTCGGGATGGCCGGAGGGGATGCGAACGTTGGCGTTGGCGATGTCATAGTTGTAGGGGTTGTTGCGGCGATAAATCTGCTCGGGAGCACTGTTGGAAAGGATGTGGAGATAGTTCGGGTCTTCCTGCGTCCACTCGAGCCCGCCCTTGGTACCCCACACGCGCAGTTTCAGGCTGTTTTCCTGGCCGGGACAGATCTGCGAGGCGGTCAGCACGCCCTTGGCGCCGCCCTTGAAGCGCAGCAACATACTGCCGTCGTCATCCAGCTGGCGGCCGGGTGCAAACGCCGTCAGGTCGGCGCACAGCGACTCTAGCTCCAGGCCTGTCACATACGAGACCAGGTTTTCGCAGTGCGAGCCGATATCGCCGATGCAGCCCGAGATGCCAGAGCGCGCCGGGTCGGTGCGCCAGGCGGCCTGCTTGCTGCCGGTTTCCTCGATGCGATCGAGCAGCCAACCCTGCGGATATTCGACAATCACTTTTTGGATCTTGCCCAGCTCGCCGTTGGCGATCATGCAGCGCGCCTGCTTGACCATCGGGTAGCCGGTATAGTTATAGGTGACAGCAAAGACTACATTTTTGGCCTTGACGGCCTTGACCAGATCGTTGGCCTGTTCGATGGTGTGCACCATGGGCTTGTCGCAGGCGACATTAAAGCCAGCCTGAACAAACGCCATCGCCGCGGGATAATGCACGTGGTTGGGGGTAACGATCGAGACGAAATCGACGCGCTCGCCTTCCGGCAGCTTTAATTCGCGCTTGATCATCTCTTCATAGTTAGCATAGACGCGGTTTTCGTCGAGCAGGAGGTCGCGCCCCGAAGCCTTGCTCTTTTCGGGCGTCGATGAGAATGCACCCGCCACCAGCTCGACATTGCCTTCCAGCATGGCAGCGCGTCGATGCACCGAGCCGATAAAGGCATCACGCCCGCCGCCAACCATGCCCATCTTTAGCTTGCGCGCAAAGAACGCCTCTTCCTTTTTACCACTGACCATACCAACCTCCTTGTTCGGTGTATACGTTGCTTTTTCCTATTCTGGCGTGCCCAGACGCGTTTGTCAAACGTTTTCAGGCGCGTACGTGATAGTCGCCCTCGACAATCCATTTATAGGTGGTCAGTTCGCGCAATCCCAGTGGCCCGCGCGCGTGCATGCGCTGCGTGCTGATAGCCACCTCAGCCCCCAGGCCGAGCTGCCCGCCATCGGTAAAGCGCGTCGAGGCGTTCACGTAGACCACCGCCGAATCGACCTCGGCAGTAAAGCACGCGGCGTTGGCATGATCGTTGGTGAGGATGCCGTCCGAATGCTGTGTCGAATATTGGGCGATGTGGGCGATGGCCTCATCCAACGAATCGACCACCCGCACCGAAAAGACCAGTGAGAGGAACTCGCGACCGAAATCATCCGCCGTAGCCGACGCCAGGAGCTCATTATTGGCAGCCAACGCCTCCGGCACAAGCGTCATGGAGCGCTTATCTAGGAGCATACGAACGCCGGACTCTTTAAACATTGTTACCAGCCTGGGGATAAAGGCCTCGGCGATGGCGCTGTGCACCAGCACAGTATCAAGGGCGTTGCACACCGAGGGCGCCTGGGTCTTGGCGTTATGGATGACCTTCAGCGAGGCATTCAGGTCGGCGGCGGCATCGACGAACAGATGGCATACCCCGATCCCACCATAGACCACCGGCATGCGCGCAAACTTGCGCACCAGGTTCTGCAGCCCCTGTCCGCCGCGCGGGATCACCAGGTCGATGACATCGTCCATGCCAAGCAGCTCTTCGACCAGGGCGCGGTCAGGATCAGTGATCAGTTGCACGGCGTCGGCCGGCAAGCCGGCCGCCTCGCAGGCAGCGCGCACCAGCTCACCGAGTACCACGTTGGTGCGGAGCGTCTCCTTACCGCCGCGCAGGATCACGGCGTTGCCGGTCTTGAGCGTCAGACTGGAGATCTCGATCGTGACGTTCGGGCGCGATTCATAGATCGCGGCGATCACGCCGATCGGCACCCTGCGGCGGGAGACGCGCAGCCCATTGGGCAGCTGCGAGCCATCGATCAGTTCCCCCAAGGCATCCGGCAGGGCGGCCACATCTCGGCAGCCAGCCGCAATGGCAGCGATGCGTTTGGGCGTGAGGGTCAGGCGATCGAGCAGGGCAGCCGACAAGCCATCCTGCCGGCCCTGAGCGACATCTGCGGCGTTGGCCGTCAGCACCTCGCCAGAGGCTTCCAGACGGCGGGCGATCTCGAGCAGTGCTGTATCGCGCTGCCGGCGGGAGGAAACAGCCAGCTGGCGGATAGCAGCCCGCGCGCGTTGGCCGAGCTCGGGCAGGTTGGTGGTTAAAGTCTTCATGTTGTCTCCTAAGAAAGGATCACCATCTTGTCGCGATGGATCACCTCGGGTCCGTAATCGTAACCCAACAGTTCGGCGATGCTGCCGGAGCGATGTCCGAGGATGCGGCAGATACCTGCCGAGCTGTAATTACTCAGACCTCTGGCGACCTCGCCGGATTCGGTGCGCACCCCGATAAAGGCACCGCGCTCAAAATCGCCCGTGACCTGGAGGATACCGGCCGGCAGCAGGCTGCGACCGCTCGAAACGATAGCGCGCTCGGCGCCGGCATCGATGGTGACCATGCCAGCCACCACTTTTTGAGCCAGCAGCCAACGCTTGCGGCCTTCAGCCAGGGTGACCCGTGCCGGGAACCAGGTCGCCGGCTGCGTGCGATCCATCAGGCTGGTGAGGATACCCTCGCGCGCGCCATTGGCGATCACGACCTCGGTACCAGAGCGTGTGGCCATATCGGCGGCGGCAATTTTGGTATACATCCCGCCAGTGCCATATTCGCTGCGGCTATCGCCGGCCAACTCATAGATGCTGCGATCGATGTGCTCGACACGCTCGATCAGGCGCGCTTCGGGCCAGTGAAAGGGATCAGCCGTATACAGCCCGTCGATATCCGAAAGCAGCACCAGCAGATCGGCCTCCACCAGGATGGCTACCATAGCCGAAAGCGAGTCGTTTTCGCCGACTTTGATCTCTTCGGTGGCAACCGCGTCGTTTTCGTTGACGATCGGCACAATGCGGCGCTCGAGCAGGCTATCAAAGGTATCGCGCACATTCAGATAACGGCTGCGGTCGTCGATATCCTGGCGGGTGAGGAGCACCTGGGCAGCCAGCATGCCGTAGAGGTCAAAGTATTCGTCCCACAGGTGCATCAGGCGCCCCTGCCCGATAGCGGCCAGCATTTGTTTGGTGGGGATGTGCTGGCCCTCACAGCTGGCGCCCAGGCGCTCGCGGCCGGCTTGCTGCGCTCCCGAGGTCACCAACACCACGTCAGTGCCCTGCGTGCGCAAGGCTGCTATCTGGCGTACCAGATCGAGCATCCGCGGCGCACTGAGCTGGCCGGTTCCAGCCGTCAGCGTGCTCGTGCCCACTTTGATGACCATTTTATGCCACGACATGCGGGTTCGCTCCCTCTGTTGCGGTATTTGGGAACGCTCCCATTATACCACGCCCAAGAGTGTCGTTCCAAGCACCTGCAAGGTTATTGAGCACACTTGCCAGAATGTGCTATACTTGGCAGCGATGTCAGCCAAAGGAAAGCCATGCTCAAGTTCAGCCTCCGGCGTTTGTTCGTCGATAGCACCAAACAGGAAGAAAAGGTTGAACGCAACGTCCTGTTGCTCTATCTTGAAATAGCTTTTGCGTCACTGTTAACTGTCGCAGCCTCTTTTAACAGCGCCTATATCCTGCGTTCGGGCGGTTCCAACACCCTCGTTGGTCTGCTCTCGTCGATCCCGGCCCTGATTGCCGCGGTGACTTATATTCCATCCGCCAGCTTTCTCGAACGGCTCCAAAATGTGCGCCGCTACCTGCTGGGCAGCTTGTTTCTTGCGCGCATCGGCTACCTGTTGATCGCCCTGCTGCCGTTTTTCCTGCACAGGTTGATTCCCGAGATCACGGTTGCCATTCTGATCTCCATGACGGCGTTTTCGGCTTTTTTCGCGACTGCCTTTAGCCCGGTCTTTGGCCAAATTATCCCCGTACGCTCGCGCTCGACGGTCATTTCGTGGCGCGCGATTATCTCGAGCATCACGATCGCGCCGATGATGTTTCTGGCGGGACGCTGGCTGGTCTCGATCGAGTTCCCGCTAAACTACCAGCTTTTATATATATTTGGTATAACTGGCGGGATGATCAGCCTCTACCTGGTCTCGCGCATCAAGATACCCAAATCGACCAAACCCGCGCCAGCGAGTGGTACCAAGCGCAATATCCTGCGCGAGTATAAAGAGCTCATCAGCAAAAATCCGATGTTTATGCGTATTACAGTCAACACGCTGCTCCTCAGCCTTGGCGCGTGGATGACAGGTCCTCTCTATATTATCCTTTATGTCAAACAATTAGGGGCAAACGACGGCTGGTTGGGCTTGGCCAACACGGTATCGTATGTCGGCGTGATCATCGGCTACTGGCTATGGCGCCGGCTGATTCGCCGTTGGGGCGAAAAGCGCTCGCTGTTGATTGCCCTGCCGCTCGCGATCACCTTTCCCTTTATGGTCTCGCTGGTGCCCAACCTGACGTTTATCCTTTTTGCGGCGATGCTGGTGAATATCGTTAGCCCAGGGGTTGACCTGAGCCATAGCGTGATCTGGTACTCGCTGCTCCCGCCAGGCCAACAATACTCTGGCACTGCGTTGTATTCGAGCGTGATGAACGTGGGCGCGTTCGTCGCGCCGCTGATCGGTGTGGCAATCGCTGACAAGATCGGGGTGATCCCTACGTTGTTAATCGGCGGGACGCTGCGTGTGATCGGCGCGGCCGTCTTTTATCTCTTCCCTGTCAGTCCGGCTGCCGTTACTGAGACGGCGCCGGCAAGTGAGGTTGCAGGTGATGGCAAAACGGACTGATCAACGCGTCCTGGCGCTGGCACGCCACAACAGCCAGATCCGTGAGCGCATCGACGAGATCGAAACGAACATCCGCCAGGCAAGCCGCCGAAATCGGCGAGCATCCTGGCTATGGCGAGGCGTTCAAGCGCATCCGCCTGCAACATCTGAGACCAAGGAGAGCCTGATGAAGACAATCCGACTATTACCGCTCGTTGGCGCAGTTGTGGCAGCCCTCTGCCTCAGCGCCTGCACCAAGGCCACTGTGATAGACCTGCACCAGGCCACCATTGCCGCTCAAACCGCAAGCCCACAGGCCCAGGCCCCCACCGACACGAGCCCCGCCCCCACGGCGGAGCCGACTGTTGCGGCCACTGCCACGCCATCGCCAGAGCCGACCCCCAGCGAGCCCCCCGCGCTGGTGGCCAGCAACCCGATCAACGGGGATCTGACCATGTCGGGCGAGCGCCCGATCGTGCTCGAGTTCAACCAGGCGATGGACCAGGCCACCTTGCTGGATAACCTCAGCATCGAGCCGGCCGTCGAACTCGTCCTAAGCTGGCCTGAACCCAACAAGGCCCAGCTGGTACCGGTGGGCGGTTGGACGGCCGATGCCTACCAGCTGACCCTCAAGGGCAGCGCCGCGAGCGCTGGCGGACAGACGCTCGGGCAGGATAGCGTAATCGCCTTTGAGACGGGCGGTTATGGCGTTCCGATCCCGATCATCATGTATCACAACATCTACACCTACCAGGATATTGCGGATGCCAGCGAAGAGCAGCTGACCTGGACTGTCAGCAAAGAGGCATTCAGCGAGCAGATGCATTACCTGGCGGATAACGGCTGGCACACCATCGACAGCGGCCAGATCGCCGATTATTTTGAGGGCGGCACGCTGCCCGCCAAGCCGATCATCGTCTCGATCGACGATGCCTGGATAAGCCTGTATACAGCCGCCTGGCCGGTCTTTAAAGAGACGGGCTTACGACCCGAAGTGAATGTGGTGGCTGATTTCCCCAACTATGTCGATTATGAAGATTACCTGGATTGGGAGCGCCTGCGCGAGCTGCAGAAAGAAGGCGTTTGGTTTGGGGCACACAGTTACAGCCACATGGGACTCTATGAGCTCTCTGCTGAGGATTTAGAGCACGAAGTGGTGGACGCCAAAGCCGAAATAGAGAAACAGCTGGGGATTACCCTCGCTTGTTTCTGCTACCCCTATGGCTCATATGATGACAATGCTATTGTGGCCTTGCAGGCGGCAGGCTTCCGCGCTGGCCTAACACTCAACCCGGTGACTTATCAGGATCCCAGCGAGCCTTTCCGCCTGAACCGCATGCGCATCGACTATAACACTACCATGGAGCAGTTCATGGGATACCTCGACCTAGATTACAGCCGTGGCCTGTACACACGCACCAGCCGTTAAGCGCCTAAAACGCGACGCATGCCCTCCTCAAAGACGTGTTCGTCAAAGCGGAGAGCATATTGCTGCAGAGAGAGCGCGTTGAACTCCATCCCGGCAATGCGGCGCACCGCATCTGCCAGCGACTCGGGGGTCGCCTCGCGAAAGTAAACACCGCTGACGCCCTCGACGATCGTATCCAGCGCCCCGCCGGCGGCATACGCCACTACCGGCCGGCCCATTGCCAGGGCTTCGATTGGCGTCAGCCCGAAATCATCTTCCCCCGGAAAGATAAACGCCCGGCAGCGCGCCATTAACTGGCGCTTTTCGTCATCCGAGACATAGCCCATAAAGCGCACATTGGAGCGTGCCATGGCCTGCAGTTTGGCCTTGTCGCGCCCCTCGCCCACTACCAGCAGCGGCCAACCCAGCTGGTTAAAGGCCTGCACCGCCAGGTCGATGCGTTTATAGGGCACCAGACGCGAAACCACCAGGTAATAGTCGTCGGGGGTCTGCGGGGCTTGCAGAGAACCAATCTGTACCGGCGGGTAGAGGATCTCTGAATCACGCCGGTATACCTTTTGTATGCGGCGCTGTACGGTGCGCGAGATCGCCAGGAAGTGATCGACGCGGTCGGCAGCGGCGTGGTCCCACAGGCGCAAATCCTGCAGATAGATCGGCAGCACGGTGCGCGCCAGCCGGCCAATCTGTTCGCGCTCGGCATAGGCCGGGTAGTTCCACAAAAAGCGCGACGGCGTCATGCAAAACGACACGTGGCGGGTCCCAGAGGAAGTGATCACGCCGTGGGCAAACGAGGTCGTGGCGCTGAGCACAGCATCATAACCGCGCAGGTCAAAGCTCTCGAACGCCCACGGGTAAAGCGGCAGGTAGTATTGCGGTTTGGTCTTGGCTAGCGGCAACTTGTTGACGAACGAGGTACGCACATCCCAGTCGGCATCCTCTGGCGGAAAGACCTTGGGGTTGTAAACCGAGGTATAAATGGGTGCCTCTGGGTACATGCGATGCAGCACCTCCAGCACGCGCTCAGCACCACCGTATTGGTTCAGAAATGAGCAGATGATCGCCAGACGCACGGCGCCTCCTCTATTTACCGATGCAAAAAGTACTGAAAATGGTCGCCAGCAGCTCGTTGCTGGCGGTCTCGCCGGTAATCTCACCCAGGGCGTTGAGCGCCTCCTGCAGGTCGGCAGCGAGCATATCAGGGTAGCCACCCGCAGCCGCAGTCTCCTGTGCGCGCAGCAGACTCTGCTGAACCCTGGCCAGCAAGCCCTGGTGGCGCGGATTGCTCACCAGCGTGCTGTCGTCAGACACCATCGTGCCCCTCAGTATCAGCTGGCGGATCGCCTCACGCAGGCTATCCAGTCCTGCGCCTGTCAGCGCGGATGTCGCTACATGCTCCACGCCCGGCAGCAGTTCGTCGTAATCATACAACGGCACCAGGTCAGCTTTGTTGAGTACCAGCAGTGCCGACCGACCGTTGGCAGCTTGCGCGGCCGCCTGATCCGCCGGACTGGGGGGGATGCTGGCATCCACCACCAGCAGCAACACATCGGCCGCCTCAAGCGCCTGGTGGGCGCGCGCAATACCGAGCTGCTCGATCGGATCAGCCGTCTCTGCCAAGCCGGCGGTATCAACGAGCTCGACCGGAATGCCGCCGAGATCGATGCTCTCCTGCAGGGTATCGCGGGTGGTGCCGGCGATCGGAGTTACAATAGCGCGTTCCGAGCCCAGCAGGGCATTCAGCAGGCGGCTCTTGCCCACATTGGGCCGCCCGATGATCACCACGCGCACCCCATTACGGTAAAGGATACCCTGTTGGGCGCCGCTGAGCAACCGGCCAAGGTGTTCTAGAGCCAGACTCAAGTCAGGAACCAGGTCGCGCTCAGCCACGTCGTCACCAAAATCGATGCTGGCCTGCAACTGCGCATACACAGAGAGCAGGCGACTGCGCAACGCGCCGACTTCCTGCGACAGCCGGCCGCCCAGCTGCCCCTGAGCGATACGCAGGGCGGCTTGGGTCTTGGCCAGAATGATATCCTGCACAGCCTCAGCCTGTGCCAGGTCGATGCGGCCATTCAGAAAGGCGCGCAGGGTGAACTCACCCGGCTCTGCCAGACGCGCCCCCTGGCACAGCGCCAGCGCCAGCACAGCCTGCAGTACCTGTCCGCCGCCGTGCGTTTGTACCTCGACCACATCCTGGCAAGTATAACTGTGCGGGGCGGGCATCCACGCCATCAGCACCTCGTCAATGCGCTCAGACGTATCGGGGTCGCGGATCACACCTAGCGTCAGTTTACGCGGTTGTAGGCAATGACTGGATAAAAAACAACGTTCGGCAAAGCGCCGTGCCAGCGGTCCCGAAAGGCGCACAATGCCGATCCCGCTGCGCCCGGGCGGAGTCGCCAGGGCAGCGATGGTGTCATCGAGGTTCATCGTCGGCTGCGGCGGGCTGGCTGGCACCCGGCTCCAACACTTTTTTCACGCCCTTGAAATACCCGCGGCGCGGCAGCATCACATGGCGCCCGCAGCCCTGGCACTTGATGCCGATATCCGCGCCAATGCGGGTGACGCGCCAGATCTTGCTGCCGCAGGGGTGCAGCTTGCGCAGCTCGACCAGGTCGCCCACGGTGACATCATACTGCAGCGTCACGAGCCGGATCCTCCGCCAGGGGCAAGGTATAAAAGGCCAGCAGGGTGCTGCCATAACGGCGTTCCTGGGTGGGCACCAGGTGCTGCAGCATCACAGGGTGCATTTCCTTTGGATGTACCTGCACGATTGCCTCACCACCGGGCTTGACCAGCTGCAGCGCATCAGTCATTGTCAGGGCGCGCGCCCACAGATCGTGATACTGCGGCGGGGCGATGTAGACATAGTCAAAACTTGATGGGGCAAACTGCTCGAGGACACGAAAGGCATCGCCCTGATGTAGCTCTGCACCGCCCGTCAGATTGGTAGCCGCCAGGTTACGCTGCAAGATCTGGATTGCGCGATGAGCCTGGTCGACAAAGACTACCTGCTCAGCGCCGCGGCTGAGGGCCTCGATGCCCACTCCGCCGGTACCGGCAAAAAGATCGAGCCAGACGCTGCCCTGGAGGCGAAACGCCAGGATATCAAAGAGCGATTCCTTGACCCGATCAGTGATCGGGCGGGTGGTGTCACCAGGTACAGGCAGCAGCCTGTGCCCTTTAGCACTTCCGGCAATAACGCGCATTTTTCCTCCAAGCAGCTACTCTAGCATGCTCAGGGCAGTGCGTCAATCTTTTGACATCGGCAAGCCCATGGCTATCATCATGATATCAAGAAAAGGTTACTATGCGCTACCGTATTCTGTTTTACATTGGTCTATTGCTTCTGAGTGGATGGCTGCTGATGGGTTGCAGGCCGCCCGAGCTTGTGGCAACCCCCGTAGTCGCCTCGGAGGGCAGTGCACAGTCAAGCACCACGGCGACGCCTGAGCCCACCGAAACGCCACTGCCCAGCGCCACACCAACAGCTACTAACTCGCCCACACCCACAGAAGTGCCGCCTCCAACAGCCACACCCTTGCCACAGCCTACACCGGATGGCCAAATCCGCAGCGTGCGCGTGCCGATCCTGATGTACCACTATATTTCAGAGTTGCCGCCGGATGCCGATAAATGGCGCGTCGACCTGACGGTCTCGCCCGAAAATTTTGAGAGCCACCTGCGCTGGCTGAGCGAAAATGGCTACCAGTCGATCACACTGGCTGATCTATTGATGGCATTGCAGACTGGCGCGCCGCTGCCCGAAAAGCCGATTATCATCACCCTGGATGACGGCTACCGCGACGCCTATGTGCACGCCTTTCCCCTCCTGAAGCAGTACAACATGCGTGCCACGGTCTTTGTCATCACCAGCCTGCTGGATGAAAACAATGTTGACTTTCTCTCGTGGGATATGGCTACCGAGATGAGCGCGGCAGGCATCGACATCGAATCGCACACAGTGTATCACCCCGACCTACGCGACTCGGATTACGAGCGCCTGCGCCACGAGCTGGTCGAATCGCGTCTGGCGATCGAGGCGCATACCCACATTCCATCGCGCTTTTTGTGTTACCCTTCCGGGCTCTACAACCCCGATGTGATGCAAGCCGTGCGCGAATCGGGTTATTGGGCGGGCATCACCACCATGCAGGGCACCCTGCATACCAACGCCAACCTTTGGGAGATCAAGCGTGTGCGGGTGCGGGATAACGCCACCACCGAACAGCTGCTCGCGCTGATCGCATACCTCGATGCAATGTGACGCCCTGACGATTGCCGCCCTCTGTCATGAATTCGAGGGTCTGGTAGGCGGCAGCATCCAGCGCCTGGTGGTAGTGGATGCCCTCACCATCGTGCTTGAAGTGTATATCGGTCGGCGCGAACAGCTGTTGCTTTCGGCTTCCGCCGATATGCCACTGGTGATGCTCCAGCAAGTTAAAGCACGCCGCGGGGTTGAGACGCCCACTTCCTTTAGCCTGCTGGCTGCCAAGTATGTGCGCGGCGCTCGTGTGACTGGCATCCGGCAGATTCCCAACGAACGCATCGTGCACCTCAGTCTGCTCAGCCCACAGGGCGCCGTGACGCTGATCTGTGAACTGATGGGGCGCTATTCGAATATTATCCTCGTGGATGAGCACGGCACGGTGATGGACGCCATCAAGCGCATCCCGCCGTCGCTCAACCGCTACCGCGTGACCTTGCCGCATCAGCCCTACGTGCCGCCGCTCTCACAGGCCAAGTTGGAACCTCAGCTGCTCTCGGCGGACGCTTTGGCCCCGCTGTCGGAGCGCCGCGGAACGCCATTGTGGCGTGCTCTGGTCGATGCAGTGACCGCTACCAGCCCGCTCCTGGCGCGCGAGGCGGTCTTTCGGGCGGTTGGGTCTATCGAGGCAGACGCGAGTGAACTCGCTGGCAGCGAGACTGCAGTGGCCGAGGTGCTACAGGGGTTGCTGATGCTGCCCAGCACACGTGCCTGGCAGCCCAGTGTCGCCCTGGACGAGTTCGAGACTGTTATAGCCTTTGCCTCTTACCAACTGACCCACCTGAACGCGGTGGAGACTATGCCCAGCATGCACGCCGCCGTGCAGCGCTACTTGACGGGCGGTGAATCGGGCGATGGCTACTTGGCGGTACGCCGGTATCTGCAAGAGCGCTTGAACGAGCAAATCGAGCGCGTGCGATCCCGACAAGCCAACCTCGAACGGCGGTTGATACCCGAATCCGAGATCGCCGCGCAGCAGACAAATGCCAATGCCATCCTGGCAATGGCCTGGCAGATTGAGCCCGGCCAGCGCGAGCTAATCCTCTCCCCCGAGATGGCCGCCAGCCTGCTGGGCAGCGACGGAGAACAACCTTTCACCATCCCACTCGACCCAGCCCTTTCGGCCAACGAGAATGCGCAGCATATGTTTGCGCAAGTGCGGCGCAAGCAGGCCGCCAACGCGCGCGTTCCCGAGCTGCTGGAGCGTGTCGCCGCAGATTTAGGGTATCTCGAGCAGTTGGGGGCAGATATCGCGCTGGCTGAATCTCGCCCGGAGCTGGATCTGGTCGGCCAGCAGATCAGCGCCTTTGAGGCGCCCACCAAGCTGCTGCCGCGCAAGGCCAGCACGCGCGCTGTTCTGACGGTATCGGGTAGGCGGCATGTGATCCTGGTGGGGCGTTCATCGCTGCAAAACGAGCTGGTAACGTTTCGTATGGCCGCCAGCGACGATATGTGGCTGCACGCACATGGGGTACCAGGGGCGCATGTGATCATCCGTTGTGGGCGTGCTGAGCCGGATGGCGACGATCTGCAGCTGGCGGCCAACCTGGCCGCCTGGTATAGTACCAACCGCGGCCTGGCCAGGGTTCTGGTAGATTATACGCGCCGCAAGCACGTCACTCACATGCCCGGCGGAAGAGCCGGCATGGTCAACTATCGGCGCGAACAGACCCTCGTCGCCTCTGGCGAAGCGCCACCCCTCAGCTGAGCGAGCCTATTCTCTGACAACCCGCACAGTCACCGTCCCTGTGCTCGTCGAGTTGCCGGCAGTGTCATAAGCCACGGCATAGATGGAATACGAGCCCGGCGAGACGCGTGTGCCCCACGGCGATGTCAGCACCCAGCGCATGGCATACGGCGACACGGTGGTGTAGCCGATCGAGGCGCCATTCACAAACACCTCAACCTTGTCTATGCCGATGTTATCCGAGGCAGTTACCTGTACATCGACCCACTCATCCACACCCAGGGTAAAGGTCTGGCCATCGTACGGCATCCTTAACAAAATCGAAGGTCCCGACTGGTCCAGGGTAATGTGCGATGTGTATTGTTTGATGATACCAGAGGTGCTCACCGCTGTCAGACGCAGCGAATACGGGCCATTCAAGCCGGTGGTATCCCAGGTGTCAAGCACGTCGCGCTCGACGCGTTCGGCGTGGTCACCGCCGACACGCCACCAGCTGCTCGGGTCCTCCCCTTCACCCGCCTCCAGATACCAGTTTTGCAGGTCGCCAAGCAGCACCGAGCCGGTGATCGTGATAACACCCCCAGCCACCTTGCCGGTTGCGGGCGAACTGATCACCACCTCCAGCAGGCCATCGGGGCCGTGCACGTCGCAGAATTCATCGGGCGGCTGCTCAATCTCGCGGCTGCGCAGATAGTCATCCGCCTCAGGAGCTAACATCATGTAGACCTTTTCATCAACTTCATCCGGCGGGCAGTATTCGGTAGCCAGCTTTTCCGAAAGGCGGCATATCCGCACCGCGGCATTGATATCGTCAAAGGTGGTCGGTGCGGTACCAGCGATAAACACCTCGCGCTTGGTTCTGCTCGAATATTGGGTAGGCAGCTTGCCCGAGGTGGCGTCGATGGTCTTGTATTCGAGGCCGTCGGGCACCGGGAAGGGCTCAGCAGGCAACCCCTCGTGCAGGTAGAGCATCACATTGCGCCACAAGGGAGCCGCCACCTGTGAACCAGTACCCTTGGTCATGGCGGCGTAATCGGTATTGCCCGTCCACACGCCTACCGCATACTGGGGAGTGTAACCGATCGTCCAGGCGTCGTGGTAACCATCGGTAGTACCCGTCTTTACGGCCGCCTGGCGATCCGAGATATACAGCGGGCTGTTATAGCCAAAGAAGGAGGCACGTGCGCTGTTGTCTGAAAGAATGTTATTCACCAGGTAGGCCACCTGCGGCGCAATCACCGTCTGGTGCTGCGGCTGCTCGTATTCGTAGAGCACGTTACCTTTGGCATCCGTGACCTTTAAGATCGCCACCGGATCAAGCTTGCGGTAGCCTTCCCTGACGTCGGAAGCGGTTACCGGTGCGCCTACCATCACGCCGGTGTTGGCAAACACTGAAAAGGCATAGGTCATGTCGAGCAGCTTGACCGGGCCGGTTCCCAGTGTCAGCGAAAGCCCGTAAAAGGAATCATTCAGGTCGTTGATGCCCATGGCGTGCGCAGTATTGATTACATTCTGCACACCCACGTTGTTGATCATCTGCACCGCGGGCACGTTGAGTGAGGTAGCAAAGGCTTCGCGCAGCAGCACCGGCCCATGGTAAGTGCGGTCCGAGTTCTCGGGCGAGTAGGGCATCGGACGAGGCGGATCTGGAAAGGCGGTGCGCACGTCGAGCATCATGGTCGCTGCGGTATAGCCCTGCTCAAAAGCGGTAGCATAAGTGAACACTTTAAAGCTCGAACCAGGCTGGCGCGGCGAAATCGTCATATTGACTTCGCCGTCGATCTCTTTGTTGTTATAGTCGAGGCTGCCGACCATCGCCAGGATCTCGCCGGTCTTGACATCGATCACCACCACCGACGCATTGTGCACATTGTACTTTTCCACCGCTTCGGCGATGCGCTCGCGGGCGATCTGCTCGGTTTGGGCTTGCTTTTCGAGGTCGATGGCGCTGATCACCTGCAGACCGCCGCCATATACGCGGTCGATGCCGAACCTTTTCTCGAGCAGGCTGCGCACGTATAGCACGTAATGGGGTGCTTCGAGTGCAAAGCCCGAGCGCGTGGTTATGATGATCTCTTTTTTGGCCGCCAACGCCTCTTCGGGTGTGATGTAACCCTGCGCAGCCATCGTATCCAGCACCAACTCCTGGCGGCGTTTCGCCTCAATCGGGTTATCCCACGGGTTATAAGCCGGCGCATTGCCGAGCGGCACCAGCATGGCGGATTCTGCCAACGTCAGCTGGCTGGCAGGTTTAGCGAAATAGGTCTGCGCGGCGGCTTCCACGCCATAGGCAAAGTGTCCGTAAAAGACGGTGTTGAGGTACCACTCGAGGATTTTGTCGCGGCCTTCGTCGCCGGGGTAGCGTCTCGAGAGCTCATAGGTCAACACCAGCTCTTTGATCTTGCGAGTAAAGTTGCGCTCCATGCGCTCTTCGGGATCAAACATCACGTTCTTGATCAGCTGCTGCGGGATCGAGCTGCCGCCGCCGGAATCCTCACCCTTGGCCATCGCCACCAGGGCGCGCCCGAGGCCTTCAATGTTGATGCCAGCTGGGTTGCTATAAAAGGTCTTGTCTTCCATGGCGATGGTGGCATTGCGCAGTGATTCGGGCATCTGCTGCAACGAGATAATCGTGCGGCGCCCACCATCCGGGGCGATGATCTCGTAAAGGAGGTGTTGGCCGGTGCGGTCATAGATCCGCGTGGTCTCAAAAGCCGATTCACTCAGGCGCTGCACCTCGCCCGCGTCGGGGAGTTCACGGGCATAGGTGGCGTAAACGGTATAGACGCCGCCAACGGCTGCTAAAGCACTCAAGACAACACCCAACACAAGGACAATAGAAAATATCATGACAAAGCGGAGGACCAGAGGTCCTCCGCTCGATCGTTTTGTCTTGTGCCGATAGCGTCGCCGCAGCATGCGATTCATTGGTTAATCCTCTGAATCGGTCTCCTCGTAGTCATAATCGCCGTCGGCATCATTCTCATCCGTGGCACCCGTATCCATCTCGTTGCTGAAAACCAGGTCGTCGGCTTCGCTGTCGTCGCCGCCTTCGATCCCCATAAAGTCGGGGTCGATCGGTCCTAGGTCGGGGATGATCCCGCCCGTCAGGAACTCGTTGGCGAACTCTCCCAGTACCTCGGCATCTAAGCTGTCGTCCTCAAAACCATTTCCAAGGGTCGTAACAGGCACGCTCTCCTCGTCGGCAGCCTTAAAGCCGGTACCAGCCGGGATCAGCTTGCCGATAATGACGCTTTCTTTGAGACCGTGCAGCTTGTCTTCACGCCCCTCGATGGCGGCTGAAGCCAGCACACTGATAGTATGCTGGAACGACGCGGCTGACAAAAAGCTGTCAGTATTGAGGGCCGCTTTGGTAATGCCCAGCAACACCGGCTCGGCTGTAGCCGGTTCCCTTTCGCTTTCGATCAGCTCCGAGTTGATCGTCTCGAATTCGAAACGGTCGACCCATTGCCCGGGCAGCAGGTCGCTATCGCCCTGATTGACGACGCGCACGCGCCGCTGCATCTGGCGCACGATCACCTCGATATGCTTGTCGTTGATCGTCACACCCTGGGAGCGGTAGACCTTTTGGATCTCGGCCACCAGGTATTCACGCACCGCATCGACACCCAGGATGGAGAGGATCTCGTGCGGGTTCTTGGAGCCTTCTGTGATCAGATCACCCGCCTCGACCTGCTGGCCTTCGCTCACGCGCAGGCGTGCCGTCACGGGGATGTCATAGGTGCGGGTTTCTGTGTCGTCGTACGAGACCATGATACGGCCCTCTTCGAGCGACACACGCCCAGCAACCTTGGCCATAACCTCTTCGCCGCTGGCATCCACACGCGCCAACAGCTGGCCTTCATTGACCTGGTCGCCATCCTCAACCACTGCCACCGCCTCATCGGGCAGGCTGTGGGCAACGCGCTTGAGGGTCGAAGCCGAGAGCTGCACAGTGCGCAGCTCGTCTTCGGCAGTGATGTGCACCGAACCGCTGATTTCGGCAATGATGGCTTGCCCTTTGGGGATGCGAGCCTCAAAGAGCTCTTGAACGCGCGGCAGACCGACGGTAATGTCAGAGGTACCGGCCACACCACCAGTGTGGAAGGTACGCAGCGTCAGCTGTGTGCCGGGCTCACCGATCGACTGGGCCGCTACGATGCCGACCGCCTCGCCAATAGCCACTTCCGTACCGCGTGCCAGGTCGCGCCCGTAGCAGTGCGCGCACATGCCATGGCTCAGCGAACAAGTCAGCGGTGAACGCACCATCACCTCGGTTACTTTGGCGTCGTCGATCTCCTGAGCCAAGTCGTCATCGATCATCACATTGCTTTCGACCAAAATCTCGCCGGTACGCGGGTTGATCACCGGTGCGGCAGCATAGCGCCCGACGATACGTTCTATCAGGTTGCCAGCCGGCGCTTTGGGATCGTTGACAATCTTGATACCCTGAGTGGTGCCGCAATCCTCTTCCTGGATGATCACATCCTGGGCAACATCCACCAGGCGGCGAGTAAGATATCCGGCGTCGGCGGTACGCAGGGCGGTATCTGCCAGACCCTTGCGCGCGCCATGCGTCGAGATAAAGTACTCGAGCGAGGTCAGCCCCTCGCGAAAGTTCGAACGGATCGGCAGCGCGATAATGCGCCCCGAGGGGTCAGCCATCAAGCCGCGCATGCCAGCCAGCTGGCGGATGGGGTTCCAGCCGCCTTTGGTCGAGCCCGAGTTGACCATGATGCCGATCGGGCTTAACGGGTCGAGGCTCTTGGCCACCGCTGCGGTCACGCGGTCGGTCGCCTCTGTCCAGGTCTCGACCGTCTTGGAGTAGCGCTCGCTATCTGTCACCAGTCCGCGGCGGAATTGGTGCTCGATCTCGGCCACACGCTCGTTAGCCTCTTCGATGATCTCAGACTTGGTCTCTGGGACCTTGATATCATCCAGGGCGATGGTCGTGCCCGAGAGAGTCGCGTATTTAAAGCCGATATCCTTGATGGCATCCACCAGTTCGGCGGTACCCTCGATACCCAGCTTGCGGTAACCCTCACCGATCAGCTTTTTGAGACCGCCCTTATCCAGGGTGCGGTTGACGAACCACAACTCGGAAGGAAGAATCTCGTTAAAGAGCACACGGCCGACGGTGGTATCGATGACGCGCACCTTGTGACGCGGTGTGGGCTGAAAGACGAACTTGATCTTGGCATGCAGGTGCACCTTACCGAGCTCATAGGCCATCTGCACTTCATTAAAGCTGGAAAACACCTGGCCTTCGCCGGGCATATCCGGGCGTTCGATGGTGAGATAGTAGCAGCCCAACACCATATCTTTGGAGGGGCCTACCTCGGGCTCGCCGTTGGCCGGGCGCAGCAGGTTATGGCTCGAAAGCATCAGCTCGCGCGCCTCACGCACAGCTTCGTCGGAAAGCGGCACGTGCACCGCCATCTGGTCGCCGTCAAAGTCGGCGTTAAAAGCCGAGCACACCAGCGGATGAATCTGGATGGCGCTGCCTTCTACCAGGATCGGCTCAAAGGCCTGGATACCTAGGCGGTGCAGCGTCGGTGCGCGGTTGAGCAGTACCGGACGGCTCTTGATGATATCCTCGAGCACCTCCCAGATAGGCGGCTCTTCGCGCTCGATCAGGCGCTTGGCGCCCTTGACGTTGATGGCATAGTTGCGCTCGACCAGTTTGTTCATTACGAACGGACGGAAGAGCTCGAGCGCCATGCGCTTGGGCAGACCGCACTGGTGCAGCTTGAGGTGCGGACCCACCACGATAACCGAGCGGCCGGAATAGTCGACACGCTTGCCAAGCAGGTTGCGGCGGAAGCGCCCCTGCTTGCCCTTGAGCATGTCCGAAAGCGACTTTAATTGACGGCGACCGCGCAGCGAGATAGCCTTGCCGCGCCGCGAGTTGTCGATCAGCGAGTCGACGGCTTCCTGCAGCATGCGCTTTTCGTTGCGCACGATCACATCCGGCGCCTGCAGCTTGATCAGGTGCTTGAGCCGGTTGTTGCGGTTCACCACGCGGCGATACAGGTCGTTCAGGTCGCTGGTGGCAAAGCGCCCGCCATCCAGCTGCACCATCGGGCGCAGCGCCGGCGGAATCACCGGCAGGACCTTCAAGATCATCCATTCGGGACGGTTGCCGGCCTTGCGCAGCGATTCGACAATCTGCAGCCGTCGGGTGGCCTTTTTGCGGCGCTGCTTGGACCTGGAGATGTTGATCTCATCACGCAGTTCCTGAGCCAGTTGTTCGAGGTCGATCTTGGATGTGATAGCATAGATCGCCTCAGCGCCCATGGAGGCTTTGATCACTCGCGGCCAACGCTCGAACAGCTCACGATAACGCGTCTCGTTGAGCAGCTGGCGCGGACGCAGCATGGTCAGGTCGTCGCGATCCTGATCAAAGCGCAGCTCCGTCTCGATGGTGATCGATTCGATCGCCTCCTGGATCTCGTTCATGCGAGCACTTTCTTCGCGCTCGGTCTCCTGGGTTTCGTCCTCTGCTGCGGCGATCAGGCGATCGGCCTCGGTCGTGCGCGTAATGTCGATGTCCGAAAGCGCGTCTTGCACGGTCTTGTTAAAGGCGCTCAGATGCTCACGGCGGACCACTTCGCCGGCCTTGAGCACTACCTGATCTGTAGCCGCCAGGTGGATATCTTCGGTGGCGGGCTTATCCAGGTTGGATTCCAGCAGTAAACGCACCCGCGTCGCCTCCGACATCAACGTCTCGGTTTGGGCGTCGCTGGTAGCCTGCAGTTCACTGCGGATCGACTCGCTCAAGCTTGCCAAAGTAGCGGCACGCGAGGCAGCACGCTCCTGCAGCTCGGTCAACTCGGCACGCAACTCGGCAGTGGCGCTTTCGATCTCGTGCGCCATCTCTTCATCCATGCGCTTGAGGGCGCGCTCGCGGGCGGTTTCGTCGATATCGGTAATAATGTATTGGGCGTAATAGAGCACGCGGTCCAGGTTGCGCTGCGAAATATTGAGCAGCAACCCGAGGTAGCTCGGCGAACGGCGTGTATACCAGATGTGCGCGATCGGCGTGGCCAGGCCGATGTGGCCCATGCGCTCACGACGTACGCGCGACTGGGTTACTTCGACGCCGCACTTGTCGCACTTGATGCCGCGGAAGCGGACCTTTTTATATTTGCCACAGTAGCACTGGTAATCTTTGGTGGGGCCAAAAATCGCCTCACAGAACAAGCCGTCTTTTTCGGGGCGCAGCCGCCGATAGTTGATCGTTTCAGGCTTGGTAACTTCACCATATGACCAGGAGAGGATGGTTTCCGGAGAGGCGAGGCTGATCTTGAGCGTCTTGATATCGTTAATTTCCAATTTGCCCTCCTACACGATGCGGTAATTGAGAGTATGAGCGGGCTTATAAACAACAAGAGCTCGGCCTGGAATTTGGGAACGTCGTTATTCCGAGACCGAGTTGGATGAACGGTTTGAGTCGGTCATAAAACAGGTGTTATCCACCTATTAACAGGGCTTGGCGCGCAGCCTTTTATAATAGCCTAAATGCCTGATTATGGCAAATCAGCGATATGACTATAACGCGCGATAAAACAGGAGCGCAACATCGTCGTTAGTATAGTAGCGATCCAAAAAGCCGCCGTAGCGGTAACCGCGTTTAACCACCCCGGCGATCGCCTCGTCGTTCTTGGTTTGCAACGGTATGATCACCTGGCGCAGACGTGCGCGGCGTGCCCACTCTTCAGCGCTCTGCAGGAGCAGGCTACCGATCCCCTTGCGGCGGTGCGTTCGATCGACGGCGCAGAATTCGATCCAGCCCGTGTTCGACCAGTTACGTGTGCGCAGATCAATCCAACCGCGCAGCTGGCTGAGATGATCAGCCACCAGCATACACTCCGAGTTGCGGCATTCGTTGGCAAGATCCGCCAGCACGCTTGGGTAAGCCACCTCGATGGTACGCGGCAGGCGGGTGCGTTCGATGCGGGTGTTAAAACAGCCCTCGCTGGAGGCATCGATGACATGCCAAACGTATGCAGTAGCATAGCTGGCATCCATTCGCAGGCAGCGGTCGATATCGCCCTGGTTGAACTGGCGGATATGCATGGGTTCCTTTTATAGCTTATTTAGTGGTTCGGCGGCGAGTGCCCGGAACGGGCACTTGATCGAGCACTTCGCGCACTACGGCGCGGGTATCCACGTTCTTGATGCGCGCCGAAGGGCTCACAATCAGACGATGCGCCAGCACCGATTCGGCCAGCAGCTTGACATCATCGGGGATCACAAAATCGCGCCCCAACAGGGCTGCCAATGCCTGGCTGGCATGGTACAGGCCGAGGCTGCCGCGCGGGCTGGCACCCAGGTATACATCGCGATGCTCTCGGGTGGCGTTGACCAGCGCCACAATGTATTCTTTGATCAGCACATCGGTATAGACCTGGCTGACGGCTTGCTGCGCTTCGATCAGGCGCTCGACTGGTATCACCTGCTCGATCAGCTCGATGGGGTGCCCGCTGGTCTGTGCTTCGAGGATCTGCACTTCTTCAGCCGGCTTGGGGTGCCCCAGGCTGATGCGCATCAGAAAGCGGTCGAGTTGCGCTTCGGGAAGCGGGAAGGTACCTTCATACTCGATCGGGTTCTGGGTAGCCAGCACCAAAAAGGGCGCCGGCATACGGTAAGTGTGCTCATCCACCGTCACCTGACGCTCTTCCATACACTCGAGCAGGGCAGATTGTGTCTTGGGGGTGGCGCGGTTGACCTCGTCGACGAGTACGATCTGCGCCATGATCGGCCCAGGACGGTATTCGAACTGGCGGTTTTGCTGGTTAAAGACGGATACGCCGGTTACATCGGAAGGCAACAGATCGGGCGTGAACTGGATACGCTGAAAGGTGGAGCCGATCGACTTGGCAATCGTTTTGGCCAGCATCGTCTTGCCAACCCCAGGGACATCCTCGATCAGCACGTGTCCCTGGCAAAGCATAGCAACCAGCACCATCTGGATTTCGTTATGTTTGCCAATGATGACGCGTTCGACGTTCTGGGTAATGGTATCGCCGACTTGCTGAATCACACCCATACTATCAACCCTCTGTATACTGGCTGAGGATAGTGCCTTGGGGAGTCCTTGTCAACAATTGTCAGTTTGCTTTTATCGCCATACATGCCTATCATAATGGTGGTTGTAGGCAGCCCCTTGGCCGCGGAGATCCGCGTCCACGGGCTTCTTTTATTATTATCGCGAGGTCTCAAGGGACGAGGGACAAGATGGCAGAGCAGGTACATTTTCTGACAGCCAACGGCAA
>Ga0123333_10000238_pt1 | contig 62739 bp, 43 predicted proteins | sample BioC12SIPDNA_3_FD_89957 | JGI IMG/M metagenome (GOLD analysis project Ga0123333, IMG submission 89957) | Anaerobic biogas reactor microbial communites from Washington, USA - Biogas_R2_B C12 SIP DNA | ecosystem: Engineered > Bioreactor > Anaerobic > Unclassified | place: Washington, USA...
GCGGTGAACTCCTGTTTTCCATTGTTCCCATTGGGGACACTTTTTCTTACACTGGAAAGCATCGAGTTTCACCGCCTTTTGTCAAGATCACATCAATGGATTTGTGCAACTGACGGGTGTACTCTGCGAAGGTGAAGCCGTTGCTATGCTCATTGTTCGTCAACTGGTTGTAATTTGTGGCGACGAAGTACCCCTTGCTCTCGGCAAACATCCGCATTCCGTGAGAGAGCGTGTTGCGTGGGTAGCCGAGATCCTCGGCCGGCATGGGGTCGTACATCTTCGACCCGTTTGTGTTGTAGTAGAACCGGGTGGAACCATCTTCATTGGCATTGACAGTGCCGTCCCGATCCGTGTCCCATTTCCATTGGTTCGTACCCAGGAAATCGGCTACGCAGTCGCCCCATGCGTGTTCGATGCCGCCTGCTTCCCAGGGGTCGGGACCGGAAGCGCCGCTGGCGATCCAGTAATCATCCACATGTCCGGCGGTGGTTCGACCGTCGAACCCGTTCTGGCTGGCAATGATCGAGCAGGAGCTTGTGATCGGGCTTGCGGGGTCGCTACCTTGGCCGAGGTCCGTAAGGGGGGCGACGCCTCCGTTGGTCGGACCGGTGTACATATTGTCGTACCCGACACGATCGTAGTAGCCGAAAAGCATGCCGACTGCCGTAGCGCCGCATCCATAGGTCCAGCGGGAAGTGGGCACTTCGCTGAGGATGACGGCCGATTCGGGAGCGTCGGCCGCGCCCGCCGCCGAAGCGACAAAATCTTCGGAAGGGGGTGGACTGTCGGCGATCCCCATCGCAATCTGGCCGTCATCGGTCCACAAGTCCACGGGAGTGGCCGACAACAGGGCGCGGTTTTCGAGCGGTTCCAGGCGGAGTTTGCGGGAAGCCGCCGTGCGAGTTACGTCGCGTGCACCCCGGGCGAGAAGTCGGCGGAAAACGCGATCCAACATGATTCACCCCCCAACAAAAGCAAGGATGCGAAAGAAGCCTATAGAAGACAAAAAAACACCGACCAAGAACCCACCCGTGTTGCTCGACGAACAGCTCGCATGGCCGACTGCTGCCGAAGACCCCACGATCGACGGACCTTGCGGCGATCGGCGACTGTGACCACTAGGATAATGCGATGGCGTGTTTCACGCAAGCAGAAGGGGGCAGAGTGCGTTATTGTCATTGGCAATTGACAAAAATACCAGTGCGAACCTGTGCGGAGACTGTTTACCGAGGTGAGGTTTGCCGGGTGGACGCGTCTCAACGCATGGTGCGGAAAAACGAGGCTCTCCGCGGGCGCCAATCACGGCGCATCATCAACGCCGGGGCTGTCCACCTCTTCCCCCCTCTACACCTCCCGCGGAACCTCGAACGGTTGCCGATACTCCCGGGCGACCAACGCGTTGGCCGGCTTGCTGAACTCGCCGACAAATCGTTCGGCGTCGGCATCGAAGGTGAGCATCGCCCCCAGCGTGGGGGGCGTCTTGTCGAGATCGATCCCGTTGGCCGACAAGTGGGCCTTGAGCCGATCGTAGGCGGCCGCAAGTTCCTTGTTGCCCTCGATCCGCTGGGCGGTTTCGTGTTGGGGGGCGGTCCGACCCAGGCGGTGGGAAATGTTGCCCAGGTGGACGAGCGTGGCCGAGAGGTGGCCGTCGAGAATGTCGGCCGCCAGGTCGGCGGCGCGGCGGCTGCGGACGGCGTCGATGAAGTTCTTGCCGAGTTCGGGCGTCGCGGGCTGGAATGCCTGGATCTGCTTGCCGCTGTTGTCGTAGGCGGTGTGCTCGTTGACGCTGCCGACCACGCAGCCATTTTCGCACTGGATCACCTTGCCGATTGAGATTCCGCGGTAGGTATCCATTGCGTCCTTGCCCCAGGAGTCCTTGCCGACGGCGCCGTTCTTGTGGAACGACCGGTCCTTGGGCAGGCCGCGTACCTCGAACAGGACGGGCGCGGGGTCGTAGTCGTAGTAGATGATCTGCGTATTGGGGGTCTGGCCGTCGTCATCGTAGCCGAAACGCCCGCCGATGCTGATCACGTGACGCGGCAGGCCCTCGCCGGCGGCCATGCGGCAGCCGTCCAACAGGTGAATGCCCCAGTTGCCCAGTTCGCCGTTGCCGTAGAGCCAGTTCCAGTGCCAGTCGTAGTGCAGGTTCTGACGCGTCAACTCTGCGACCGGCGCCGGTCCCGACCAGAGATCGTAGTCGACCGTTGGCGGGAGCGGCTGCGGGCCGCCGACCTTGCCGATGCTGCCTCGCGGTCCAAACCGCAGGCCGCGAATCGAGAGGATCTTTCCCAGGTTCCCCTGGCGGACGTACTCCAAGGCCTCGGCGCCGCCGTTGGGCGAGCGCGAGCCGTTGGGGCATTGAACGATGCGGTTGTACTTCCGGGCGGCGGCCACCATTTGCCGGCCTTCGAAGATGTTGTACGAAGCCGGCTTCTGCACGTAGACGTCCTTGCCGGCCTGGCAGGCCCAAATGGTTACCAGGGCATGCCAGTGGTTGGGTGTGGTGACGACGATCGCGTCGATATTCTTGTTTTCCAGAAGCTTGCGGACGTCGGCGTAGGCTTCCACCGATACGTTGTCTTTGCGGAGGTTCTCGACCTCCGGGCCGAGATTGGCGCTGTCGACGTCGCACAGGGCGACCAGGCGGACTCCGGGGATACCCCGGAAATGGCGGACTTCGTTCCGACCCATTCCGCCCGCCTTGACCCGCGAACCCACGCCCACGACGGCCAGGCGAACGGCGTCGTTGGCGCCGGCTGCCCGAAGCCAGGGAGCATGGCCGAGGCCGGTTCCAGCGAAGAGGCCTGTCGAGAAGGCCGCCGATCGTCTCAGGAAAGCACGACGAGTTGTTCGGTTCATGGTCGTTGTCCTCCGGTGTTCAGACTGGCGAGAATTCGACTTCGTCAATGCACTGCTACAGGGCGTCGTCCTGTGGAATCATCTTCTGTTCCGCCAGCCACTTGAGTGAGCGAGCCTGCCAGGCGTCCCACATGGGGCCTTGGTAACGATTGAGGCCGTGTCCGCCGCTGGGCAGTTCCAGATATTCCGTGGCCACCTGATGGGCCTTCAGTGCCTCGTGAAGCATGCGGCTGTGGTCCGGCGGCACCACGGTGTCGTCCTTGGCGTGGGCCAGGAACATCGGCGGCGTTTGGTCGGTCACCTGCAACTCGTTGGAAAAGAGCTTCACCATCTCCGGTTTTGGATCGGGGCCCAACAGGTTCTGCTTGGACCCGCCATGGGTAAGCGGCCCCATCGTCACGACCGGGTAGACCAGAATGACGAAATCGGGGCGGCAGCTCACTCGCTGGACGTGATCGGCCGCGTGCGGATCTCCGCTGTCGAAGTGGGTGCCTGCCGTGGAGGCCAGATGCCCGCCGGCCGAAAAACCGATGATGCCGATACGATTCGGGTCGATACCCCACTGGGCGGCGTTGAACCGAACCGTGCGCAATGCCCGTTGTGCGTCCAGCAGCGGCACGAAGGACCTGCCCTGGGGCATCCGATATTCCAACACGATCCCCGCGATGCCGTGCTCGTTGAGCCACGTGGCGATTCCGTGCCCTTCCGCACCGGTCACCAGTCCGCGATATCCGCCGCCTGGGCAGATGACGACGGCCGCCCCGTTGGCCTTTCCCGCGGGCGGACGATGCACCGTGATGAAGGTGTCGCCCGACTCGAACTGCCCATCCCCCACCGGCGCCCGTCCGGACCACAGAGCCAACTTCTCGGGCTCCTGTGTCGCAACCGGGTTGGACGGGGACGACTCGGCCCCCGCCACCGAGATGACACTTCCGAACAGCGCGAACACCAAAGCCGCAGTCAACGGGAACAGACGATGAAGTGAGAGAGACACGTGGATCCTCCTGGTCGTTGCTGAATCAGGGTCGGGCAGCGCTCTCGCGCCAGGTGCTTCCTCAGCGATCGGGCGGTGAACTTGGTCCCCACGGACCAGTTTCCTTTGCAGTGCATACCAATACTCCCCAGCCCACCGGGAGTCAAGCACTTGGATGCTCCGTCGGCAAGTTGCTTCCCCCCGCTCTCGGCACTACACTGAACGGCAATCCTCCCCTGCCACGCCCAAATTGAAGGAGCGCGACCATGCCATCTGCCCGTGAGCCTGCCTGCCGGATCACCCGCCGCGATGCTCTTGCCCAGGGGGTGGCGCTGGCCGCGCTAACGGCGCCGAGGCCATGGGATACGGTTTGGGCCGGCGAGCCGTCCGCCGAGAGCGCGCCGATCGCCCTGGGTTCACGCCGCGAGTTGTTCGTCGATGATTTCCTCATCCAGACCCTGGTTGATGCGGACTTGAGAATGCACAAGCCGGAACCCCGCGACGTGGTGCTGGTGTGCGACCAGCCGTGGGAGGGCAACACGTCCGCTTACTACACGCTGTTCCCCGACGAAAAACGCTTCCGCATGTACTACCGCGGTTCTCACTTCGATGAGACCGCGAAACGAGCGGCCCATCCGGAGTTCGCCTGCTATGCCGAAAGCAGCGACGGACTGATGTGGCAGAAGCCCGAGTTGGGACTGTTCGAGTTCAACGGCTCCAAGCGAAACAACATCATTTGGGTCAACCCCGGCACGCACAACTTCACGCCGTTGAAAGACGGCAATCCGGCCTACGAGCCCGACGCTCGCTACAAGGCGCTGGCCGGGGGATCGACTCTGCTCAACGGCAAGAAGCACGGCTGCCTCAACGCCCTGAAATCGGCGGACGGGATTCACTGGACGATGATGGCCGAGGCCGTCATTACCGACGGAGCCTTCGACTCGCAGAACCTGGCTTTCTGGGACGCCGTCCGGGGCGAGTACCGGGCCTATTGGCGGATCTTCACCGCCGGTTCTCATGCCGAGCCCGGCGGGAGGGCGCCGAAGTATCGTGCGATCCGGACGGCCACTTCGAAGGACTTCCTCCACTGGGAGCACCAGGCCGACCTCGAGTACGAGAACTCACCCGACGAACACCTCTACACGAACGCCGTTCAACCCTACTTCCGCGCGCCGCATCTGTTCATCGGCTTCCCCACGCGATTCCAGGCCAAGACGCAGCAGGTGGAGCCGATCTTCATGACCAGCCGCGACGGCACCCACTTCCGCCGATGGAATGACGCCCTCATTCCCATCACCGCGCCCCAGGACCGCGACGGGAACCGCAGCAACTACATGACCTGGGGACTGCTGCAATTGCCGGGCAACGATCGGGAACTCTCCGTCTACGCGACGGAGGCCTACTACACCGGCCCCGGCAGCCGTGTCCGCCGCTTCACCTTCCGCACCGACGGCTTCGTCTCCGTGCACGCGAGCGGTGCGGGCACGCTCGTCACGAAACCGCTGACTTTTGCCGGTTCGAAACTCGCCTTGAACATCGTCAGCCAGGGGCGCACCCGCGTCGAAGTGCAGGACGCGGCCGGCAAACCAATTCCCGGTCTGACTCTCGACGACTGCGTACCGATCACAGGCGACGAGATTGAACACGTGGTCGCCTGGAAGGGGGGCAACCTGGGCTCCGTGGCCGGCAAGCCAGTCCGGTTACGATTTGAACTGGACAACGCCGACCTGTTTTCGATGCGGTTTCAATGAACCGGTGGTGTGACATGAGACTCTTACCGGAGCAGATGCAATTTGCCCGACCACCAAGAAGGACGTTCTTCGAAGGAGATTCAACATGAGACGTGTTGCAGCGTGTTTCCTCGCCGTTACCCTGACGGCTTCTGCCGTACCAGCCGCCGAACTGTATATCGGCGGAGCCACGACCAGTATCACGCCCGACAAATCGGTTGCCCTCGACGGCCACCGAAACCTGCGGATGTCGAACAAGGTCGAATCATCGGTCACGGCCACGGCCTTGGCTCTCGAATCGCGCGAGGGCGACAAGGTGCTCGACCAGGCGATCCTCGTTTCCTGCGACATCGTGGCCATCCGCGACGGCATCCTCGAGAAGATCCGCGACAAGGTGAAGCCGCGGCTGTCCGACTTCGACGTCATGAAGCTGGTTGCCAACGCCACGCACACGCACAACGCCCCGGTCACCCAGGAGGGCAAGTATGCCATCCCCGACGGCGACAACATCATGAAGCCGACCGAGTACGTCGAGTTCATGACCGACAAGCTCGCCGACGCGATCGTCGAGAGCTGGCAGAACCGGCGACCCGGGAAGGTTGCATGGGGACAGGGCCAGGCGGTGATCGCGCAGAATCGCCGCGCAGTCTACGCCAACGGCACGGCCAAGATGTACGGCGCCACCAATACAGAAGACTTCCACGCCATCGAAGGCTACGAGGATCACAACCTCGATGTGCTCTTCTTCTGGGACGAGGAGGGCCGGCTGATCGCGACGGCCATCAATGTGCCGTGCCCCGCCCAGCAGGCGGAGGGGGGCCTGGCGATTCACGCCGACTTCTGGCATCCGGTTCGCGAGATGCTTCGCCAGCGCCACGGCAAGGACCTGCTCGTGCTCGGTTGGATCGGTGCCGCGGGCGATCAGAGCCCCCGGCCGCTGTACGGCAAGGCGGCCGATCAGCGGATGTACGAGTTGCGAGGTCTGACGCGTCTGGAGGAACTGGCCCGCCGCATCGCGGGCGGCTGGGAGGACGCCTACGAAGGCGCGGGCAAGGACGTCCGTGGCGACGTCGTGTTGCGCCACCGGGTTGAAGAGATCGCTTTGCCCTACCGCAAGGTCACCGACGCCGAGGTCGCCGAAGCGAGGCAGGAAGCGGCCAAGTATGCCGGCAATCCCGCCCAGTTGTGGAACTACGCCTGGCACCAGCGCGTGGTCGATCGTCACGAAGCGCAGCAGGCCGGCACCGAGGGCGATCAGAAGATGGAGTTGCACGTCCTCCGCTTGGGTGACGTGGCGATTGCGACCAACCATTTCGAGTTGTACACCGATTACGGCATCCGCATCAAATCCCGCAGTCCCGCCATCCAGACGTTCATTGTCCAACTCGCCTGCAACGCGGGCGGCTATCTGCCCAGCGAACGGGCCGTAGGTTACGGCGGCTACGGTGCCGTCATTCAGAGCAGCCGCATCGGTCCCGAAGGCGGCCGGATGCTCGTCGAGCGGTCCCTCGCGGCGATCGCCGATTTGTGGAGCGACTGAATCGGCCTGCGCTTTTCGCAAGAAAGGGGCGCGACATGAAGGCAAGCGTTGGCAGTCCGGCGCCGGACTTCACTGTGATCAGTCACGACGGGCAGGAGATCAAGCTCAGCGACTGTCGCGATAAGAAAGTGGTCGTGCTGTTCTTCTATCCGAAGGACGGCACGCCGATCTGCACGAAGGAGGCTTGTGCGTTCCGCGACGCTTACGAAGAGTTCGTCGAGGCGGGCGCCGTGGTGATCGGAGTGAGTGCCGATTCGGCGGAACGCCACCGGGGATTTGCCGCCGATCATCGGTTGCCGTTCCATCTCGTGAGCGATGCCGACGGCGCCCTGCGGCGGTTGTTCGGCGTGCCCAAGACCGTGGGGTTCCTGCCGGGCCGGGTGACGTATGTGATCGACAAGGAAGGGGTAGTCCGGTTGGTTTTCAATGCGCAGATGACCGCGGACGGCCATGTAGGCGAGGCGTTGAAGACGATCCGGGAATTGGGCTGACCGAGTTTGGTCCTTTGAATCCGTCCGGGCGAATCGAACGAAGGTCTTTGTGAAGCGGGATTGTGTCCCTTGTGTCAAACCATTCTCCAACGCGTAGCGGCAGGTGATTCCTCGGCCGTCGACGATTGTCTTGCCGCGTACGGTGCGTTGGCCTGGTCGCTTGCTCGCCGGCATTGCAGAAACCACGCGGATGCGGAAGACGCGGTGCAAGAGGCGTTTGTCGGGATTTGGCAAGCGGCGGCACGCTTCGATCCGGAAAAAGGCACGGAGGCCACTTTTGTTACAATGATCGTTCGGAGACGCCTGATCGATCGCCATCGAAAGACCGGCAGGCGGCTGGAAACGGCCTCCCTGGAAGAGCAGCCCGCGGTTGCGGAAAAGCATACCAAGCAGGTGGAAATACTGGAAGAGGCGGAACTCGTGCGGCGCCGGATGGCCGATCTTCGCCCCGACGAAAGAAGGGTTCTGGAACTGGCGATCTCCGAAGGCATGTCGCAAAGTGAGATTGCCGAGGCAATGAGTCTGCCGTTGGGAACGGTCAAGACGCATGCCCGGCGCGGATTGCTCCGCCTGCGGGAGATGCTCGAGGCAGACCCCGTAGATTCTTCGACGGGGGCCAAGCCATGAATGACTCTTGGCGCGAGAACCGCCGCCGTTTACGGAATTTGCTGGCAGACCGGGCGATCTTCGGCTTGGAGGTCGAGGAATCGGCCGAACTGGACGGATTGTCTGAGGCTTTTCCGGACATGGACCTTGAAATGATGGACCGTGTTGCCGCCATATGCCATTTGGCTCTAGGGATTGCGACGCCGGAACCGCTTCCTGCCGTTCTTCGAGAGCAGATTCGAGCGGCATCGCGTAACATGTTGGAGTGACACCAGGTTTAGTGTCTTTGTGCTGGATTTGTGCGTATGGTGCGCACATGTTTGTGAAGGTTCGTTTGCGGGCTTGGCCCGCCTTGGGGGACGGAAAGTGGCGGGCGATTCGAACCATGAGCTTGTTGCGAACATTCTGCGGAATTCCGTGGGCGCTTTGGCCGGCTACGCCGCGGGCGACCTGTTGGAATTGCGACCCGCGGCGGGGCGGGCTTTTCGGGCAGAGCCGTTCTCTACCTGGCGAAGCTGGCTGAAGGGCCGCATTGAGGAATTGGCGGCCGCCATCGAAGTAGGTCGCCCCGAGATCTTCACCGCTCAGATTCAGTGGGGCCGGATCGTCCTGCAGGCCAGAGGGATTGAACCCGAGCACTTCCGGGCGGGAATCGAGTGTCTACGTGAAGTGTTCGCGAAGGAGTTGCCGGCGGAGGCTCGCCCCCTGGCCGAGGAATACCTCCGCCGGGCATTGGAGCGATTCGGCGGAGCGGCTCAGGAAGCAGTCAGCCGGCTCAGCTCGGAAACGGCTGCGGGCCGGGTTGCCTCGCGGTATCTATTGGCAGCCCTCGAAGGAGACCGCCGGCGAGCTCGAGAGACCGTGTTGAAGGAGGGTACCGCGGAGCTTTCGGTTCCCCAGATCTACCTGGAGGTCGTCCTGCCGGTCCAGGAAGAGATCGGCCGGATGTGGTTGGCCAACGAAATCACTGTGGCGGAGGAGCATCTGGCGACGTCGACGACGCGTAGCGTCCTGGCGCAGTTATTGGCCATGGCGCCGATGCGAGCGCGAAACGGCAAGACGGCGATGACGGCCGCGGTGGCGGGAAACCGGCACGATATCGGGCTCCAGGTTGTTTGCGATTTCTTTGAAATGGAAGGCTGGAAGGCGATCCAGTTGGGGGCGGACGTGCCGATTGGAGATCTTGCGGAAGCGGTCGACTGCTTCGACGTCGATCTGCTCGCGCTTTCGGTGACGCAAACCGTGCATCTGCCAACGCTGCGAGAGACGGTTCAGGCTGTGCGAACTCGTCGTGACGGGGCCGCGATGAAGATACTCGTCGGGGGACTGGCGCTGAGGTCATGTCCCGACACTGCGGAGCAATTGGGAGCGGATGCCTATGCTGCGGGGCCGCTTGAAGCCGTGAAAACGGCCGCAAGCCTATTCAAACTGCCGCACGATCCGGGGTTCTTCTTCCACCGGTAAGGCGACGATTCAGGCACCTTGTTCGGCGATGAATACCCGGATTCTGAATCCGAGTGGGCCGGGCGTACGAATAATGTAATGAGGTGGCGAGGCAAGCCCTTCTAGTGGGAAATCGACGTGACCTACTACCTGCTGAGAGGATTGTCATTGGTCGGGCTGGTGTGGGACCTTAAGCCCGTGCCGGTTCACGTTCTGAAGGAGGGACGCCGATGAGGATCGCCGTGATCGGCAGCGGAATCAGCGGCAACGTCTGCGCACGCCTGCTGGCCTGCAAACATGAAGTGCACCTGTTCGAGGCTAACGACTACCTGGGCGGCCATACGAACACCGTTCGAACTGAAGCCTTTGGACGGGACTTGAGGATCGATACGGGCTTCATGGTCTTTAACCATCGAACCTATCCGAATTTCACCCGGTTGCTGCGGCTGCTGGGAATCGAGGAGCGGGATTCCGACATGAGCTTCAGCGTCCGCTGCGACCGGACGGGTCTGGAGTACCAGGGCAGTTCGCTGAACGGTTTGTTCGCCCAAAGAAGCAACCTGGTGCGGCCGGCGTTTTACCGGATGCTGCGCGACATTCTCCGCTTCAATCGCGAGTCGCTCGAACTGCTGAAGGAAGATGACGACCGCCTGACGCTCGGCGAGTATCTCGAACGGGAACGTTACGGTCGCGAGTTCGTCGAGCACTACCTGGTTCCCATGGGGGCGGCAATCTGGTCGGCGCGTCCCAGCAAGTTCTACGAGTTTCCGGCCCGATTCCTGGTAGGATTTCTTCACAACCACGGTTTGCTCCAACTGCGCGATCGTCCTGTGTGGAAGACCATTCCCGGCGGCGCCAAACGCTACGTGGATGCGTTGCTCAAGCCCCTGCAGGACCGCATCCGGCTGAGCGTTCCCGTTCAGAAGGTAACCCCGACCGAGGAGCACGTTTCCGTACAGCCTGGGCACGGTCCGGCGGAAACGTTCGACCATGTGGTTCTCGCCACCCACGCGGACCAGACACTGAGGCTGCTTGCCAATCCGACCGCGGCCGAACGGGAGATTCTGGGAGCGTTTCCTTATCAGCAAAATGAGTGCGTGCTGCACACGGACGCTTCGCTGTTGCCCAGACGCCGGCGAGCCTGGGCAAGTTGGAATTACGGGATTCCTCGGGAAGAGGGACAGCCCGTTACGTTGACGTACGATGTCAATCGGTTGCAGGGCCTGGGTACGCCCGGCCCGGTGTGCGTGACCCTCAACAACGCGCAGAAGATCGGCAGGCAGCATATGCTGCAACAGATACAGTACGAGCACCCGGTGTTCACGCCGGGGGCCGTGGCGGCGCAGCGCCGGCACGACGAAATCAACGGGGCGCGCCGGGTCTATTTCTGCGGGGCCTATTGGGGCTACGGATTCCATGAAGACGGAGTGAATAGCGCCCTGGCGGTCTGCCGGCATTTCGGGATCGGCCTGGAGCACTTGGCCGAGGGTCCGGCTGAAAGCAGTCAAACGACCAAGACGAGCCGCACCGGGTGAGGACCCAACTCGATGAAAAGCTGCATTTACGAAGGTCGAGTCGGCCACGCCCGCTACGGTGCGATCGAGCATCGGTTCCAGTATTCGTTCTTCATGATGTACCTGGATCTGGACGAGGTGCCGTCGCTGCTCAGACGCCACTGGGCGCTGTCCGATTCCAAAGTGGCTCCGGCCAGTTTTCGCCGCGAGGACCACTTGGGAAACTCACGGTTGCCTCTGGCAGATGCCGTACGGAGCCTGGTGGAAGAGGAGACGGGCCGGAGGCCCGAGGGGCCGATTCGTCTGCTCACGCAACTACGGTACTGGGGGTACTATTTCAGTCCGCTCAACCTGTTCTACTGCTTCGATCGAGCCGGGGACGGCGTGGGAGCGATCGTTGCCGAAGTGAACAACACCCCGTGGGGCGAGCGCCACTCGTATGTCCTGTGGGATGGAAATCGGCAGGATGCCGATCGCTTGCGTTTCCGGCATCCGAAGACGTTCCACGTGTCGCCGTTCATGGGCATGGAGGCGGAGTACTGCTGGGAGCTCAACACGCCGGGGGACCGGCTTTCGGTATCGATCGAAAGTCGCCGCGGCGAGGAAACGGCGTTTCGCGCCGGGATGTCGCTGCGGCGGCGGGAAATCACCGGCCGGCAGCTTGCGGCCACGTTGCTGAGCTATCCGATGATGACCGCGAAGATCGTCGCAGCCATCTACTTCGAAGCCCTTCGTTTATGGTGGAAGAAATGTCCGTACTTTCCGCACCCCAAGAATCCGAAAGACTCCAATCACGTCCTGAAGCAAGCGGTCTGAAGAACCGGTCGAGGACGAACCATCGTCGCACCGTCTCGCAGAGGTTCCTGCGCAGCCTCGTGATCGGCGCTTTGCGAAAGCTGGAGCGAGGGACTCTGGAGATGGTCGACGAAGACCGTGTCGAGCGGTTCGGAGACGCAGTACAAGGCGAGTTGTCGGCGCGGATTTGGGTGAACGACCCGCGATTTTATGCGAGCATCGCCCTGGGCGGCAGCCTGGGAGCGGCTGAGGCTTACCTTGCGGGCTATTGGGATACCGACGATTTGACAACGCTGCTGCGACTTGTCAGTCGCAATTCACAGGTGGCAGGCGGCTTGAACCGAGGGCTGGCCCGGCTAGGTTCCCCGGTGCGGATGGCCGTCAACCGGCTCCATCGCAACACGCGGGCTGGGAGCCGCCGGAACATCGCCGCACACTACGACCTGGGAAACGAGTTCTTTGAACAGTCCCTCGACGACACGATGGCTTACTCATGCGGGATCTTCGAGACTCCCGAGAGCACACTCCGCGAAGCTTCCGTAGCCAAGTTCGAACGTATTTGTCGGGCTTTGCGTCTCGGTCCGCAAGACCATCTGCTGGAAATCGGCGCGGGATGGGGTGGGTTTGCGATCCATGCCGCCAGGCGATACGGCTGCCGGGTGACCACCACAACCATTTCACGCCAACAGTACGAGTATGCGGCCGCCCGAATTCGAGAGCAGGGCCTCCAAGATCGGATTGGTTTGCTCCTGGAGGACTATCGCGACCTGACGGGCAGGTACGACAAGCTGGTCTCGATCGAGATGATCGAGGCCGTCGGGCATGAGTACCTGCCGACCTATTTCGGCAAGTGCTCCGAGTTGCTGGCTTCCGACGGGATGATGGCCTTGCAGGCGATCACGATTCCGGACCAGCGATACGAGGCGTACCGCAGGTCGACCGATTTCATCCAGAAGCACATCTTTCCGGGGGGATGCCTGCCGTCGCTCGGGGCGATCTCGACGGCCGTCCGGGACCGAACGGACATGCGAATATCGCACCTGCAGGACCTGTCGACACACTACGCCCGGACGCTTTCCGAGTGGCGGATCCGTTTCCTGGATCGAATGGAACGAATCCGATCGCTGGGCGCCGACGAATGGTTCTTGCGGAGTTGGCAGTACTACTTGTGCTACTGCGAAGCTGGGTTTGCCGAAAGGCAGATCGGCGTTTCGCAGATCCTGCTCTGCAAGCCCCACTGCCGAACGGAGCCGTCGCTTTCCACTTTTTGACCAGTGACGAAATGATCGATCCCGTCCTGCAAATCCTGATCGGGCTCGTGTTCGCCGCAGGGCTGATGAGCCTGCTATGGTTCGTGCAGCGACGCACGAAGAACGCGGGGATTGTCGACGTGGCCTGGGCCGGTTCGATCGGTGTGATGGGAACGTTCTTTGCCGTCACCTCGGGTGGCCATGCAGGACGGCGGTTGCTGGCGGGCGCGTTGATCGGGCTCTGGTCGATCCGGCTGACGGTTTACTTGTATCGGCGTGTCGTAGGGCATCAAGAAGAGGGGCGATACGCCACGCTTCGCGCGAATTGGGGAGACGCGGCCGATGCGCGGTTCTTTCGGTTCTATCAGATGCAGGCTCTGGCCGCGCTGGCGTTCGCCTTGCCCATTCTGGTCGCGGCCTGGAATTCGAATCCTCTGGGACGGGTCGAAGGGATCGCGAGCGCGGCATTGTGGCTGGCCGGTTTGACCGGGCTGGTGTTGGCCGACGGGCAACTCGCTCGTTTCAAATCGGATCCGGCCAATCGAGGCAAGACTTGCCGCGAAGGACTCTGGCGCTATTCGAGACATCCGAACTACTTTTTCGAGTGGATCCACTGGTGGGCCTACGTGCCGTTGGCAGTAGGGACGAGCTACTGGTGGGTCGCCTTGGCAGTTCCGTTGGTTTTGCTGTACTTCATACTCTGTGTTACGGGGATTCCGCCCACGGAGGCGCAGGCGCTGGCCAGCCGCGGCGACGACTTTCGCCGCTATCAGAAGACGACGAGTGCGCTGGTTCCGTGGTTTCCGAGAAAGGAAGGTCGATGATGGTTGCTCTAGCCATGGCCGAGTTGTTCCGGTATCGGGGCGGCGAGGAGTGGTTCGTCGGGCACTATCGGTTTGGGAAGTATGAAGGGTGGATGAAGTAGGAAGCTACCGAGACGCGAAAGCTGTCACCGCAGTACACGCCCGCCGTTGACGTCGATGGTGGCGCCGGTCATGAATCCGGCGACGGGGCTGGCGACGAAGACGATGACGCGGGCGATTTCGTCGGGCTCGGCAAAGCGGCCGGTGAGGAGTTGGGTCTTGGCGTAGTCGGGCGGCAGGGCGGTCGCCGACTGGCGGCCCATTTCGGTGAGCGTCATGCCGGGCGCGACGCAGTTGACGCGGACTCGCGGGGCCAGGGCTCGCGCGGCACTCTTGGTGAGGTTGATGAGGCCCGCCTTGGCGGCCGCGTAGTGGGCGTGATGGGGAACGCCCGTATGGCCGGCCACGCTGGCGACGGTGACCACCGACGAGCCTTCCGAAAGCATGTCCGTGGCAGCCTGGAGTACGTAGAAGGGGCCGTTGAGGTTGACGTCGACGATGCGGGCCCATTCCTGGGGCGAGGTTTTCTGGAAAGGCGTGACCGTGCTTTCTCCGGAGCAGAGGATGAGCAGGTCGATGCGATCGATTCTCTCTCGGAGAGTGTGGAAGGCTGTGGCTACGGAGCCGGGATCAGCCACGTCCATCGGGAGGCACCATGCCCGGCGACCGGCCTGGCGAACGGTTTCGGCCGTCCGTTCCGCCCCGTCGGTGTCGGCATGGCAGCCGACGACGACGTCGGCCCCCTCTTCGGCCAGGATCCTCGCCGTCGCGGCCCCGATCCCGCGGGAGGCGCCGGTGACCAGGGCGGTTTTGTCTTTCAGGTGCAGGTCCATGAGGCCGTTCTTTTCCTGAATACAACTTGAGCAGTGGAGTGAGCACAGCCTCGCCTACGGCAGCGGGTTAAACGATTTGTCTGCGTCTAGGGCGTTGTGCCCTACTGTGTCCATGAGTTCTGGATAGCCGGGGCCGCCGGCGGCGAGGTAGCCGTTGCTGCTGCCGTCGGCGTTGGGGCTGACCCAGAAGGAATAGAGGGCCCCGCCGGTCAAGTGGAAGCGGAAGCGGACGGGCTTGCCGGCCAGGTTGGCGAGGCTCGGCGCATCGCGCCAGGCGACCTGGGCGAGCGTGCTGTCAGTTGAGACCGGGCGGCAACGATCGGTAGTGAAGGGTTCGATGGGGCGGTTCTGCTCGTCGAGGACTTCGACAACCAGCTTGCCTTCGGGGCAGTCGGCGTTGACGAACAGGTATTCACCCGAAAAGGAGACGGGGCGAGTGGTGAGCGTGCCGCCGCCGGGGCCGGCCTCCATGGAGACAAAGCCGTCGCGGCGCAAGAAAGCGATGCCCGTGCTGCCGCGGTCGTACATGCCGTTCTTCTTCCAGTGCGGGTCGAGCCGTGTCGAGTCGCCCTGGAAACCGATGTAGTAGAACCAGAGCTTGTCGCCCCGCACGGTGCACAGCCCGCCCACCGACTGCACGTAGCCCCGATCCCAAACGTCCTTGCGCGAGGCGGGGATGAACGGTTCTCGATCGGGGCGATGCCAGTGGAAACCGTCGCGGCTGTAGGCCAGGTTCAACTCGGTGATCTTGGGGAGCCCCGTCTTCATGCACTCGTCATTCGGCGGGCCGAGGTGCATCTGGTAGATCCCCAGCATGATGCTTTCGTAGGCCACGGCATCAAGATTGTAGAGTTGGGCAGGCACACCGATCGCCGGGTCGGGCGGATCAAGCCGATCGGCGGCGGCCCAGAAGACGGGCGTCTGGTCGTCGGCATATTGGGTGAAGTCGTGCCACTCGGCCCCCTTGAGGAAGTCGTCGGCCTCCCAGTAGTGGCGGCTGCGGCCCCGAACGCCGGAGCGAAGGCTATAGACCCACTTCTTGCGGAAGGGATTGTAGAACATGGTGCTGCGGTCGCCCGTGATTCCGCTGTCGATCGGTTTGCTCCAGTGGACGCCGTCGGCCGAGACCATGCACTTGCCCGGCAGATTGCCTCCCGGCGGACGCATGTAGATCTTCCAACGCTGCTCGGGATTGCCGCCTTTGTAGTCGGGGAAGACGGTCCACGAGTCGGGCGTGAGGGACGGATCGAGGATGCGGTTCGTGCCGGGCTCGTTGTCCAACTCGGGGCGATCCCAATGGAGACCGTCGGGGCTGGTGGCGTAGCAGATGGTATGAATCCAACCGGCCTCGTACCACATGCGAAACCGCTGGAGCTGCGGATCCCACCACACGCCGCCGCTTTTCGGGCAGGCGATCGCGTTTTCCTCGCCGTGGAGTTCCAACCCTGTTTCCGGCTTGAGGACCGGGTTGCCCTCATACTTCTGGGCCTTGTGGAACTTGCGCTCCATGTCGGTCGAGTCGATCAGGAAGTCGTCGACGAAGAGTTGGCGTCCCATGTCGATGGAGATTACCGCGGGCGGATGATTGAGGTAGGGGACCTCCATCGGTTCGTTGTCGTCCGGGTCGAGGTGCCGCGGAGGCCAGACCTTGGGCAAGCGGATGCCGTTGTAGAGCAGTTCGCCGTCGTTTTCCGGCCATGGATTCGGTGGATCGAGCGGCACAGGGCGCCAGCGGGTCATCTTCGTCGGACCGACCAGAACCGCCCACTTGGCCAGGCGGTACTCTTCGCCCTCTTCGAGCTGCTTCTGATAGACTCGGACGAGGTCGTATTCGGCGTCGCCGAAGAGTTGGTAGAGCTTGCCCGTGTCGATTCGGGTGAAACCGGCCGCCTCAAGTTCCTTGTAGACGGTAGCCGCCCGGGGATGCTTTGGGTCGGGAGTGAGGATGGTCACCAGACCCGGCTTCGTGCAGCGGAAGCCGGTCCGATCGATGGAATTGCGGACCAGCGGTTGACCGAGCAGGAAGTCGGGGGCCTCCTTGAGGGTGTAGACGCGATTTGTGTAGAGCTTGACACCGATCTGGAAGACGTCCTTCTCGAATTGTTCGAAGAGTTCGATCTCGGCGGACGGACCTTCGAATGGCGTCGAGCGGGTTTCGACGCCAACGGCGTGGATCGCCGGCATCATGGTGAGTGCGAGGTAGACCAGCGAACGAGTGATGGTAGATGTCATCAAAGAGGTTCTCCTCAAGTAACAACGGCGTTTCATCACCTACGCCGAAGGCGTTGTATTCCAAAGCCCGGCGTCGCGCAGCGCACGCTGGGTATGTGAAGCGAGATGTCTCATGTACCCCGAAGGGGTTCAACAGGCTCGGTTATCGGTCCTAATCCTGTGGTTTCCAAATGAACGATCATGCGCCAGCACGTTTTGTTGTACCCCGTTGGGGTACGGATACTTGCCGTCGGTCGTTCCCCAGCGTGCGCTTCGCGACGCCGGGCTGTGGAATGTAACGCCTTCGGCGTAGACGCTGATTCAGTCGCCCGTCTTCTGCACCATCGGAATCGCTGCCCCATAATAAACCGCCCGGTGGCGATTGTCGTCGAAGGCGAAGTGGAGGAAGCGTCCGTCGGGGCTGACGAAGCCGTCGGGGTAGTTGAGCCGGCCGCCCTTATCGACCGATTCGGCGACGAGCACACGGCGATAGGGCCAGGTCTTGAGCCCATCGAAACTGATCCAGAGTGCGAGCGGACTACGGTGTTTGGGATTCGGATTGTGAAGGAGGGCGACGCGATCGCCGCCCAGTCCGTACAAGGTCGCCTTCGAGCCCGGGTTAGGGATGTCGGTCTTTCGGGCGAACTCGGGCCACGTCCGGCCGCCGTCCTTCGACTCGGCGTAATAGAGCACACCGCCTAGACCGTCGGCGCGGATGATCATGGCGATCGTGCCGTCGGCCAGTTCGACGATATTCGCTTCGGCCCAGCAGTGGTGGTTCTCGTCTTCGGTCAGACGGATGTTGCCGAAGATTTCCCAGGTCTTGCCGCCGTCGGAACTAGCGATCACGCCGTTTCGCGGATCGCGGGGCGTGTGGATGAATCGGCCGAGGCTGATCTTATGGGCTTCCGCGTCGCAGTGGGCGTACCACTGGTACGGCATGAGAATCCGCCCGTCGCGGGTCTCGATATGATTGCGAATGAACGAGCGATCGGCCAGTTTGCCGGGGGCCGGTTCCAGGGGCGACCAGGTGCGGCAGCCGTCGGTGCTGTGGGCGAAGTAGGTCTTCCAGTCGCCGAAGCCGCCGTTGTGGACCGAGACGACGAGCGTGCAACGGTCGGGAAGAACCATCAGCTCACAAGGGCAGAGTGCCTTGTTGGGATCTTTCGACTTGACGCCGAAATCGATCGGCTCCATTGCCGACCAGGTCCTGCCCTGATCGGTGCTGCGCCCGAGAAAAACGCGATTGGCGGGCATGGGTTCCGTGTCGCCGTCGCCCAGCATGACCAGGACCCAACTGCCGTCGGCCAGTTGGCGGAGCGTCGTATCGCAGACCAGCTTGTTGGGCGATTTGCCGTCGAAGACCACGCAGGTTCGATCCTGGCCGGCGTCGAGTTCCTCCATCTTGAAGCGGGTCGAGACGACGGAGTGTTTCCGCCGGTCGTTCCAGTACTTGAGATAGGTTGTGGCAACAAGCGTGCCGTCGGGCAGTAACTCCAATCCCGGATAGCCGCAGTCCGTGCCGGCATAGTTGTGAAGCAGCTTCAGGCGATATTGGCCTTCACGCTGATTGACGATGTCGTCGTAGGTTCCGACCCAGCCAACGAAGTGCCCCCGGGTGGGGCTCTCGGGGGCCATGTCGCGGAAGACGATCACGAGCCGCCCGTCGGGTGCGTACTTCGCCTGGTGACGGTCGCCCGTCAGCGAGTCCTGCACGCTTTTTGGCTGCGACCAGGTCTTGCCCTCATCGTCGGAAACCATGAACAGCGAGTTGATCGTCCGCATGTTCTCTCGCATCAGGCAGAGGAGTTGCTTGCCGTCGGGAGACCGGATGAAGCACGGTTCGCAGGGCTTGAATTCCGGCATGTCGCAGATGATCTGCACGGGACCCCAGGTCAGCCCGCCGTCGGTCGAGATGCTCTGGACGACGTTGTTCGATCGCTTGTCCGGGTCGTTCGCACGCCGCGCGTTGGTGGCTGCCAGGAGCTTCTTGCCGCCCTCGACGGGAGTGATCGTGCACCAGGGCATGACCGACTTTTCCATCTTGAGGCCTTCGATCGAGCGCATGTCGGTCCAGGTCTTGCCGTCGTCTTCCGAATAGGCAGAAACCAGCCCCTCGCCCAGTTGTGCAAAGACGAACAGCCGGGCCTTCCCTTCGGGATCGACCAGACGATAGATGGCCGGGCAGTTCTTGACCTTGCGCCAGCTTTCGGGAACCGGCAGCAACTGGCTCCAGGTCTTGCCGCCGTCGTCGCTTCGCTTCATGGGTCCGCACTCACCGCCGTGGTTGTAGGTCCAGACGGCGAACATGGTCTTGCCGTCGGGGAGGAGCACGGTGGTCGGATGGCCCTGGTAAACGGTTTCCGTGCCGGTGGCGACCACCACCTGGCGATCGGCGTCCTGCGACAGGTCGATGAGCGGGATGCTGAAGGAGGGGGAGATGGCTGGGGCTTCGGCTGCCGCAGTAGGGAATACGCTGGCAGCTAACAAGCCGACGGTGAGTGTGGCCAGGCAGATGGATTTCATGGTTCGCGTTCTCGGCACGAATTGGTCAGGCTTGAGGCAACGGGTGGGCAAGCTATGAGCGTAACCAATCCGACGGCGTGAATCAATTTTCGTATTGCTTCAGCCGTCTGAAGCGTCTCGCATTCTGCAATGGTCCGCCAGGTAGTGTTGCAGTCAACTTTGCGCGGCGAATGACGTTTTCCGACACCCTTGGCTCAGAAGAGGGGTTTCTTGTCGGGGTGGTCAGTGTGGGGAACCACGAAACACGCAAAGGACACGAAAGGGGTGTGTGATGGAAGCCTGAAGCTTTCGGCAAAGGATAGACGACAGGGAAATTGTCGAGGATCGAACAAGGCTGGGGGTATTGTGTTGCATGTACATTAGTATACCTATTTGGCGGAAAAAGTCAATACAAGAATTGAACAGGTGCGCGGATTTCTGGAGCGTAGGGTGGGCCAAAACGGCCCAGCGCCAAGCGGCTTTCACCGAGCGGCAATTGTCCAAGGTCATTTCCGTATGAATTGCCGGTCCGCGAGGGACGGCCCACCGTGGGGCGGCTCCCATTTCATGCCGCTTGCATCGAATCAAACCGTGTCCCGTCGCGAGTCACCGACCCGTTCCAGCAGGATGCGGCCGTTTTCAAATGGAACGCGTAACATGGTGGGCCGCGTTGGCGTTTTCGTTGCGCATTGCGGTACAGCATTGGCACGAATGGCGGTAGCGCGAACGAATACCGTCGTGGTTCACTTGGCCCACCCTACGGGCTGGGGCTGTGACTTGCCTGCCCGGGGTCGACGCGGAGAGGCACTTCTCGGCTTTGCTGCCGCCCACCGGCATCCGTGACGGTGACCCGACACATGGCATTCGGCGTCGGGGCTGGGCAGAGACACTCCACTGCGTAATGTCCCCTCTGACCGGCCTTCAAGCTCTGATTCCGCCAAGTAACAACGCTCCCTTCACGCTGGAACCCGGAAGTCGCCGTCCGAGGTAAGAGGGCCTTGTCCAACTGGATGGAGATCGTCAGACCGGTCAGCGATTGTTTTGCCGGACTGGTCACGTCCAGCAGGAGAAACACGCTTTCGCCTGCGGTGGCAACATCGGTTGGCGTAGGCGACTCGGACGTGGAAGAGAAACGCGCGTTGATCTCAAATGGAGGTGATGCAGGTACAGCCGGTACTGGCAAGTTGGTTCTTGCCGCGTCTCCTGGTCCACCCACATCAACAGCGCCCCACTTCAGATTCGGATCAAGCAGTTCGTTCACGCGACGCTGGATGATCTCGTCCTTTCTCCGCTCGCGTTCGCCGATCTGCTTCTCGACCGCATCGAGCCGTCGGCGGAAGGCTTCCAACTCGGCCCGCTGAAGGCTCTGGCGTACTTCGAAGGCCTTTTGGACAATCGCTTGAATTTGTCCTTCCAGTTGCCCGGTTTCCTTCGGTGACCTCTCCTTCTTGTTGTCTCGGTAGTCGGCAGCGATTTGCGCAGACGTGCTTTCCAAGCTATCGTAGGCTTCGCGGGCTGTCGTTACGTTGAGATTCGCGATGGTCAGCGGATCCAGCCCCGCCGGATTTGCGGGATCGGGGTCTCCGTTCCGGGAGGTCCAACGGCCGGTCGAATTGGCAAACGTGTAGATGTTGTCTTCCAGATTGACGACAATCGCATCGTCGGAGACATCGCTCCGGGCCCGCTTCGCGCCGTGCGGCAGAGTTGCTTTGTCCCACTTTCCCAATTGCGAGCTGTAGCCGTAGACGGAATCGCCTGCCCGCAGGAAGGCGAGGTCTTCGCTCATGGTCACAGCAAGACCTTCTCCCGCAGGCGGATCGATCATCTGTTTGGTCCACTTCCCCAGGGCCTTGCTGTATCCCCACACGGCATCCCCTGCCTCGGACCAGGACAGGATGATGTTGCCCCGTTCCGAATACCGTGACCCCTGTACGCCAGGCAGCGGTTTGTACCCCGTAGCACTCGGTACGGGTATGGGCGGCTGGACGTACGCGTTCGCGTACGCGGGCACCGGTGCGTACGCGGACGGCAGTGAGGGAACTGTACCGACGTTCGATAGCCGCTTCCACTTCTGCTCCACCATCCAGTCGAAAGTTGCATCCGGGTGAGTCGATTGAAAGTGGTGAAGTTCGGTGGCGACGAACTCATTGTCCGGAGAGTCGATTTCAGTTCCGCTGACGAACCAGCCGTCGTCGACGCGAGAGAGCAGCAGGAGAATTCGGCCGGTCCAGTCGGGGGGTGAATTTGCTTGCGGGAACCGGGCAAGGAATTGCTCGGTCGTGACGTGCGCAAGGAAGAGGGCAGCCGCCTCACCGGCCTGCTGCGACACGAGGACGGTCTCCAAGACTGGCGGCTTCCCGACAAGCAGCTTGCCGAGGCCCTCGATCTCGTGTCGCCACGCGTTTCGCGCTCCCGGTTTGACCAGGGCGAGGGCGTCGTCGACTCGACCTTCCCTCGCCGCCGCAACATAGGCTTCCGCGGCCGTGCGGGGGCTGGAGGTTACTGGCTTCGGCGCCGGTTCGGGCGGCGATGAGTCGATTTGCGAAACCACCGTGTCCGAGTAGCGCTCCCGGAAAGCCGCGAGTTCCTCCTCGGTGCTTTCCTTCCGCTCGATGTCGACGTCGTCGACAACCCAACTGTCGCCGATGCGGACGAGCGTGAACAACAGCCTGCCGGTGCTCTGCCGGTCTGGTTGCCGTTCAGCAAAAGCAATCTCCTCAGTCAGGACCAACGCCGCACGCCCTCGTTCCGAGCTGCAGACGGTTGCCATGGCGGGCAGCTTCTTGCCAAGGAGCTTGTGAAAATCCTCAATGGATTCGCGACGCGCCGTGCTCGAGTCCGGCTTTGCCAGGCCGGCGGCATCCTCGATTCGACCGTCCAGGGCCGCTTTCACGTAGGCCTCGGTCGCAGCCACCGGATCTGAGAACACTTCCCGCGGCAAGTTCTCCTGGCCGAGGCAGTGCGTTGGCCGCAGCAAGGCGATCAAGAGCAATCCAATCCAGGCGTATCGTTTCATAACGTTCTCCCCTTCTCGTAAGACGAGGCCGCGGCCTCCTCTATTTCTCGTCCACCGCCGCACCGCCCCAGTCGCAGGCGGCGCGCTCCTCAAACGCATTCAACTCCCGATCCATGTTCTGGATACTCGCGGATGCTTCATCGTGCCAATCGGCCAACGGGCCAGAATCCTCCGGTGGGGCCTCCGCGCGATGCCACACAGGCGGTTCAGGATCCCAGCGAATATTCGACAACTCTCCCAGTTCAAACTCCACGCCCGTCTCCGCCAGACGATCGATACGCTCTTGCGTAAGTGTGAAATTGGCTCCGTTGTCACCGTTGCGTCGGGGAACAAATACTCCCGCGGTCCAACACTTCTTTCCCTGGTCCATCGTCTCCGCGAAGGAATCCAAGCGGCATTGCGTGCCAAGGACCCCAACGAAATTGTCCACTTGCGTTCCGTCTTCGAGCTTGCCGGAAAGCCCCATGGCATGGACGCTGACATCACAGCCCAGGTTCTTCTGCATGATCTCGCGAGAATACGTTGCGGCACTTAGGGGCAAGCGAACGTGGATGCCCGGTTCGTGGATAATCGTTTGCGTCGGGACTCGCCGCACCCATAGCAAGTCTCCCAGGCGCGGCGTCTTGGCTTCACCATCTTTCGCCGTCGTCCAGCCGCCACGAATCTCAGCGTCGACAAGCCGAATCGACATCCTCCCTCCGGGCTTGTCATCTTCGCTCCATGTGCCGTTGAAACGCTGTTCGAACCGCGACCACTTCAATCGCAGCGTGCCTGACCGCTGTTTGTCCTCGTAGCTTCCTTCATACCGGCCGCGTCCTTCGTCTTTGAGAACGACCTCGCCCCAATCGTCTCCGGTCCATATCCCGGCAATGTCGGGCGGGTCCGAGGCCTGCCACAGGAACTGCCCCAGCAACAGGAAGGCAAACGTGGCGGGAATTGCCAGCCATCGCGTCAGGCGACCGCCGCCGCGCGACGGGCAGGCCACGGAGGCGGGCAACGGGACGGCCGTCGGCTGCTGCACGTGGGCAAGACATTGCTCCAGCAGTTCGGCCACCTCACCGGCGGATGCGAAACGTCCTTCGGGCTGTTTTGCCATGAGTCGCCCGATGATGGCGCACAACCACTGGGGAATCTCCGGATTGATCTCCTGGATGGGTCGGGGCTCCTCGTCGGTGATGCGTCGAAGCACGCCGTAGCTGGTTTCGGCGCGGAACGGCGCCCTGCCGGTACACGCGGCGTACAGCGTGCTGCCCAGGCTGAACAGATCGCTCCGCCGGTCGACCGCTTCGCCCCGGGCCTGTTCGGGCGACATGTACTGCGGCGTTCCGGCGATGACGCCCGATCGGGTCAGGCTGGCGTCGGCGGCGGCACGAGCCAGGCCGAAGTCGGTGATCAGCACCCGTTCCACACCTTCCGACAACAGGATGTTGGCCGGTTTGATGTCGCGATGGACGAGCCCCTGGGCATGGGCGGCCGCCAGTCCGGCTGCCGTTTGCATCCCCACACGCAGCACCTCGGCCGTCGAGAGCGGCCCCGAATCGTCGAGCCGCCGCTGCAGGGAAGTTCCCCGCACATAGGGCGTGACCAGGTAGGGCAAGTTGCCGGCTTCGGCCACGCCGTAGATCTCGATCACGTTGTCGTGAACCACGGCCGCGGCGGCCCGCGCCTCGCGAGAGAATCGCGCCCGTGCCGCGCCGCTGCCGGCCAGGACCGGATTGAGGGTCTTGACGGCCACGCAGCGGTCGAGCGAGGGGTCGAACGCTTTCAGCACGATCCCCATCCCCCCCGAGCCGACAACGCCCATGATTTCGTAACTGCCGAGGCGGCCCAGCATCTGCGGATCGTCGGTGGGGGCAAGATGATCGAGGACCTGCTGCACCATCAGGCTTCGTGCCGGGGAATCTGCAGGAAGCGTCTGCTCAGACAACGGTTCCATCTCGTATGGGGAGTCCGCCAGATACTCTTCCGCCAGGTCCCACCAACTCTTGTCGACCACCTCCGACTCCAGCCTCTCGGAGCATGCCGCACACCCGTCGAGATGCTGGGTGAACTCGCTCAGTTCTGCGTCGGACATTTCATGCCGCAGAAAGCGAGCGATTCGTTCGGCGTCGCAATTCTTCGAACCGGCGTCCATGTCTGCATATCCTTGGGGACAACCCAGAAGCAAGTTACCGTTTTCGGCCCAACCCGATTCGCAATGGACCATCCGCTCCAGGAATGATGGAATACTGGAATGATGGAATGTCCCAGGAAACGAGCATCACCGGAAGGTCTGGTTGACCTCACCCCATTATTCCATTCTTCCGTCATTACGATTCATACTCGGCGACTTTGTCGCGCAGACGTTGGATCACCCGGCTCCTCGCGATATAAACCGCACCGACCGACTTGCCCAGTTCGTCCGCCACCTCAGGGATAGGCCTGCCTTCCACGGCCGAAAGCCAGAAGGCGAGCCACGTGCTCTCCTCGAACTCATCCCGCACCCCTCTAGCCGCCCAGCGAAAGACTTCGCGTTGATACTCCCGCTCCAACTCCAGCTCGGCCACGTTCGCCCTGCCGTCGGCGTTTTCCTGCATACGCAGTTGAGCTGTTGTTCCGCCCTCGCCGACCACCGGATTGGCCGCCCGCAATTGATCGATCACCGCATTCCTGGCGATGGTGTGCAGCCAAGTGCGAAACCGGGCTCGCTTGGGACCGGCCTGCCACTGCTCGATCGCTCTCGACACCGAGAGCAACACCCGTTGGGTCAGATCCTGCGCGTCGGCGTCCTGCAACCCCTTCCGCCTGCCGATCCGATACACCAGCGGCCGGTAGATCGCCGTGAACTGGTGCCACGCTTCGCAATCCGCCGTGTCGGCCAGGCGTACCAGCAAGCTGTCGCGGGTCTCAGGAATCGGGTCCAACGGTGTTCCTCCTATCCCTTTGAACGGAGCAATCGAGCGGACCTTTCAGCACATGGGAAGTATTATCTCAGACTCGCCGGTCGGCTCGCCCAGTTGCCTGAATTCCCCTGGATGATGCCAGGACGGAGTGATTGGGTGGGCATAGTATTTCGTGTCTGCATAATAGCTTAGCAGATTCAGCGAGCAACGAGATGCCAGCAGCGAACGGCAGAACAGTCCTCGTTTGTAGTCACCAAACGTGGCTCACACTGCGGCGAGCCCAATGGCGGCCATCTCCTGGAATCGCGCAGGTTGCGCTCGGGCGGGGGATGGTCGGGAACAGCGACCTATGGGGTCGGGGCAGCGATTCGGCCGTCGGCAAGTTCGACGGAGCGATTTCCCAGGTCGAGCAACTGGTCGCTGTGGGTGACGAGGACGATGGTGCGTCCTTGCCGGTTCTCTTCGATGAGGAAGTCTGCGAATGCCTGCGTGTTGCCCCGGTCGAGGTTTCCGGTCGGCTCATCGGCCAGGATGAGTTGAGGTTCGGCGGCAATCGCCCTGGCGGCCGCAATTCGCTGTTGTTCAATTCCAGGCGTTCCAGTCGGTCAACCAAGTCGGCGCCGCCCAAGGGCCGGCCCGTGCGGCTGTGGTCGCGCAGATCGCGCAACTCTTCTTCGCGGATAGGCCCAGATTTCTACCCCGTGCTCCCCGCACCACTCGGCCATCAGATCCAGGTAGGCCACATAATCATCGCCGCAGAAAAACGTCTGCTGTCGGCGGTTTCCACGTTGCGTGACGTGGTGCGGCAGGCCTGGGACCACCAGTCTTGCTAATCTAGCCATGCGGCGAGCTCATGGCATCTTGCCCATTGTGTCAATATGCGTATTGTGTCCCCGAATTACGCAGCTTCATTTGACTAGTAAGCATGCGGAATTGCTATAGGGGAGCGTCTCGTGGGGAAAGCAAATCTGGGCTGCCGATGAAGATCCTGGCTTCCTGTTGAGTGGCGTCGGCCAGGAGCAACACCCTGCGATCCGGCCCCACCATGTCCTTCGAGTCGATGAGGCGGACTAACGGCTGCCAGCGGGCGGCGGAGGGCACCGCCTCGCAAAGCCGGTTCGGCGCGTCGAGAAAGAACTGTTCGTTCATGTGGTTGCGTCGCTGTCCGGGAAAAATCGCCATGTAGAGGACGTTCATCTCCACCAGTTCGTTGAGAAAGTGTGTTCCCAGCGAAACGTCCGGGATGAGGTTTTCCCGCATGGTCACGATCTCACACAGAATCGACGCGCGACTGATCTCGGCAAAGTGCACCGGGATTCCGAGGTCGGGGCTGGCGGTGCCCCAGCGGCCCGGCCCCAACAGCATGATCGTCCCGCTCTCGTCTCCCAGCGTCTGGTTGACGCGTCCCAGCAGGCGGGCGACTTCGTACCGTTCCGACAAGGCGAGCTGTCCGTAGAGCGCCGGAGCAACGTAGAGGATGCGATCCACTGCCGTCAGCCGGCTGGGGCCGATGATCGCCCCCCGAGCCTCAACGATCCGGTCCGCCTCGTCGATTTCGAGCTCGGGGAGGACCGTCCCGTGGCCCCCTTGAACCGGGAGAGGTCGACACTGCAACAGATGAACCCGATATCCGTCTCTGCCCAGAAAATTCGCCGTGAACTCGATGTCCACCGGAACCCCGTAGGCCTGCTCCAGCGCGTTCAGGAGCTGTCGCATGTCCTCCACAAAAGGCGTGTTCGACAGAAGCCCGTCGAACGTCAGCACATAGTGGGCATCTTCCTGCCCCGGCATCGCCGCGCGGTTCCGCGACGTGAACATGCTGAGCGGGAGTCCGGGGGCCTCCGGCATCAGGTCCAGAAAGTGGCCCGACTTGAAGCGGTTTGCGGCCAGGTCCAGATAGTCGACTCGGCGCTGGGAGTACTCGCACACCTCGTCGAAGGTGCTCTCCGGGCGGCGCGAGGGAGCATTCAGCGCGACCAGCCGCGTGTAGTCGTCGTCGGACCGCTCCACGGCGCGGGTGCCCAGCCCAAAGACGAGCCGCAGCACGCCCGCCCGGGGGTCGATATCGGCGTGCCACACGTAGGGGTTGAAGGAAAAGCCGACCCCGGCGATCTGCGGCAGGAACTTGTCGCCGTACCGTCCGCCCGAAACACGCATCACGAGCAGCGCCATCTGCTCGTCGCGGTCGAGAAGCCCTCGCGACATGCGATACCGCAACGCCTTCTCGCTCATGGTGCTGGCATAAACTTGGCGCACGGTGTCGAGCAGGGCCTCGAAGCGTTCCTCCCGCGTTCCCTGATTGACGCAGAAGACGCTGTCGTACTTGTCGGCGAAGGTGTTGCCGTAGGCGTCCTCCAGCAGAGAGCTCGATCGCACGATGAAGGGCGACTCGCCGAAGTAGTCGAGCATTGCCAGAAACTGGCGCATCGTGTAATCGGGAAACCCCCCCTGAAGAATCTGCTCGCGAGCTTCCTTCAGATCCGCCAGGTCCATGTCCGGCGATCGGCGCCGTTGCCGAGTCCACCAGAGACCGTTGCGGATCAGAAACGTGTAAAACACGTCGGAACCGATGTAGAACGAATCGTGAGATTCCAGCAGCTTGTGAAGCCGTGGGTTATCGCGCTTGAGGATCGCGCGGGCCAGCAGCATGCCCAGCGCCTTTCCCCCAATCAGGCCGATACCGATCATGCGGTCGCGGATCTCCAGGATATCGGCCAGGCTGAGGTACTGGTGGACGAGCCGCAACATGGCCTCGTCGCGCGACAAGACCATGCGGCTGAGACGTTCGAAAACGGCCTTCTCCTCCGCCGGAGAACAGCGTCCGGCCCGCGCCTCGTCGTAGGTCCGCTGTGCTTCGTCAAAAATCTGCCGCCAGAAGCCCACCCGGGTGTCGGCGTGCAGGCCGGGCCACCGGCTCGACGCGAGCGCCTCCGAAAGGGGCGCGCTGCCGGTGATCGCCCGGAACGCGTCCCCCTTCCACACGTGAACCGTGTTCATGAGAGACCGCGACCGATTCTGAACCTTGACCGGCCGGACGTGAATCTTCCCGTCGTGCCGAAACACGTCGAGCAGGAACTGCGTCGTGTCCGTGATCGGATTCAAGGCGAACGATGCATGATGGTTCCGCAGGATCGCGAAATACGTCACGGTTTCCAGGTCACACAGCCGGGGACAGGTGAGCAGAAAGAAATTGCCCAGCATCTGATCGGCCAGCCAGAGCGAGGCGAGTTCCGAGAGGCAGTCGAACACGTAAATCGCGTGTCTGCCGACGCTGTCGATGACCTGGTGAACCTGCGTGACGAAGCTCTCAAAACCCAGCCCCGGATCGAGCACATGCACTTCGGCTCCGAGATCGTCGGGAAGCAGTTTCTCGTGAGAGGCGAACCGGAAGTAGATCACCCGGCGGTCCGCCTGGCGAGCGGCCTTCGCATACGGCACGACCAGCCGCTGGTAGTCCTCCACGCACTCGACCTGCCAGACGATGTTGTCGCCGGGCATAACGCCTTGCAGCACCTCGTCCAAACCCGCCAACCCGGTCGTGATGTCTGTGTGCTCCATTGCCGTTTTCCATGCATCCTTCATGCGTATGCCCCTAATTGACCCGATTCTGCGTCCGCCCCGCCAGGAACGCCGCAACGTTGTCGACCACCGCATCGAGCAGCCGCCGGCGGGAACTGGCGGTCGCCCAGGCGATATGGGGAGTCACGAAACAGTTTTCCAGTTGCGTCAACGGATGGTCGGCAGGCGGCGGCTCCTGGCACAGCACGTCGAGTCCCGCCCCGGCAATCCGCTGTTCGCCGAGCGCCCGGGCCAGCGCCTCCTCGTCGACCAGCGGCCCGCGCCCCGTGTTGATCAGGAAGGCAGTGCGTTTCATCTTCTCGAGACGCTCGCGGTTCACCAGCCGGTCGGTCTGGGGCGTCAGGGGACAGTGCAGCGTAATCGCGTCACTCTCGCGGAACAGCGTGTCCAAGTCGACCAGCCGCACGTAGTCGGGCACCGGGACCACCGGCTCGGTCACGGCCAGCACCTTCATCTCGAAGGCGTCGGCCAACTTCGCTACCGCCTGCCCAATCCGCCCGAAACCCACGATACCCATGGTCAGGCCGGCCAGCTCGATCAGAGGGCTATCCCAGTAGCACCAATCCGCTGCCGCGGCCCATTTCCCCTGGTGGATGGCCGCCGAGTGGTCGCCCACACGCTGGGTCAGGTTGAGCAAATGGGCGAAAACCATCTGGGCCACGGAACTGGTGCCGTAGGTAGGCACGTTGGTGACGATGATTCCCTTCTCCGCGGCAGCCTCAATATCGACCACATTGTAACCCGTGGCCATCACGCCCACGTAGCGCAGATTCGGTGCCCTGGCGATTGCCTCTCGTGTGACCAGGCCCTTGTTGGTGAGCACGATCTCGGCATCCTGAATACGATCCGCTACATCTGCCGGAGGCGTGCGGTCATAGATCGTGCAGTCGCCTAAGTCTTGGAGACGCTGCCAGCTCAAGTCGCCCGGATTGAGGGCGTAGTCGTCGAGAATCACGATTTGCGGTCGGGACATATTGAATTTCAGGAGATTTCGGGGCTGTGGTTGATTCCTGTCGTCTGCAAGTCTACCGGCTGGGGCTACAATCGTCGAGGCTGCGGGCACGCAGAGCAAGCAGAAGAACGACGCCTGGTGCATGATGAGCGACGACCAGGGCCGCACCTGGCATCGATCGGCCGACACCATCGTCTTGCCCAAACGAGGCGCCATGGAGGCTTCGATCGCCGAACTGGCCGACGGTGAACTGGTCATGTCGCTACGGACGCAACTCGGCGATCTGGAAACCGACCCGACGGCCGAATTCACCAACCTCGACTGCCTGTTCCTGCAGTCGGGCGGCGCCGTTGTCACGTGCTGTGCCACACGCCCGGCCTGGGAACGCCGAACACCGGCCATGTCCCTCTGTTGTGCCGTCGTCCCTGGCGAGTTTTTCCTCCGGCCGGTGCCCAACGCCAATTCCCGTCCGTAGATGCCGTCCGTCAGATCGGAGAAACCATGATTCCTTGTCACGCTGCCGTCGCCCTCTGCGCCTGCTTGTCGTCGGCGTTCGGCCAGACGATGAGCGAAGTGACCGTGTTCGAAGGCGGCCGGGACGGCTACCACACCTATCGGATACCCGCGATCCTTCGCGCCGCCGACGGGGCCTTGTTGGCCTTCTGCGAAGGGCGAACGCACAACGCTGCCGATACGGGCGACATCGATATCGTGCTGCGGCGCAGCACGGACGAGGGCCGCAGTTGGGGACCGTTGATTCTCGTCGTCGACAACGGACCGCACACGGCCGGTAATGCTTCCCCGATTCTCGACCGTCGGACCGGCCGGATCGTCTTGCTCTTCAACCAGAACTTCGTCCAGGACAATCAGACTGCCATCCAGAACGGCACGAGCACCGCCACACGCTCCGCCTGGGTATGCTATAGCGACGACCACGGCCTCTCCTGGTCTCAGCCCCTCGAAATCACCGACCAGGTGAAGCGGCCGGATTGGCGATGGCTGGCCTTCGGACCCGCCCACGGCATTCAACTCGCGCGCGGCCCCCACGCCGGACGCTTGCTGGTCGGAGCCGTGCAGAACGGGCCCAACAGCAACGGGGCCTTCGGCGTGTTCAGCGACGACACCACCCACGACGACCTGGGGAATGACCAGGATCTGCTCATCGGCGCCTTCAACGCCGCGACCAATCGGCAGTTCGTCGGTGACATCGACCGCATTCACATCCACGGCACCGCAACCGTCCTTCGCAAATAACCCCGTCATTCCCAAATCACCCCCCGTCATTCCCGCGAAGGCGGGAAACCAGAAACAACTTCACTCGCAATCCATCATCTGCATTCCCGCCTGCGCGGGAATGACGTACGGGTCGGCACCTGAAGTTCATGCATCATCCGGACCGGCCATTCCTCTCACAAGCCCGACCTGTTCAGCAGGTTACTGAGAATTCTCCCGCACCATCCGGCCCCCGCCGCGGGGCCTGTACCGAATTCTATGCTCGTGATGCTGCGGGAAGGGGACACTCCCATTCTTGTGGCGTCCTGCCACAAGAATCGGGACAGCCCCCGCTGATCGGCAGAGTTTCTCCAGATTCTCTGGATTGCCACTGTGCCGCTCCCGCCATATAGTAGAACTGGAGAATCCAGACGTGTGCGGATCACCAACCGTTTTCCCACCTCCTTCCGCCAAGGGGCCTCGACCATGAGAACTCGAAGGGCGTTGTCGATCGCTGCCAGCGTTGTTTTGGCGGTTTCTTTGTGTCAAGCGAACAGTGCGGAACTATCAGGCAAACAGGTCTTGATCGCCAACGAAATGATCGGCTGGCGGGCCGATTACGGCGAGTGGGTGAACGTGGGTGAGGCAAAGCTCAACCCGGCGGCGCCGAAACAGCTCGTCACCGGCGAAGGGAGCGGCATCCTCGTCAATGGCGACACCGGACGCACGAAGAACTTGTTCACCGAACTGGAGCATGGCGACGTCGTGGCCCACGTGGAGTTCATGGTTCCGCAAGGCTCCAACTCGGGCGTCTACTTTCAGGGCCGCTACGAAATCCAGGTGTTTGACAGTTGGCGCGTCGAGGAACTCAAACACGGCGACTGTGGCGGCATCTACCAGCGCTGGAAGGACGGCGCCGGCTATGAGGGGCATCCACCCAGGGTCAACGCCGCCCGCCCGCCCGGAGCCTGGCAGTCGTTCGACGTCGTCTTCCGCGCGCCGCGATTCGACGCAACCGGCAAGAAAGTGGCCAACGCCAGATTTGTCAAGGTCTTGCACAACGGGGTACTGGTCCACGAGAACGTCGAAGTGACCGGTCCGACTCGGGCTGCCGCGTTTTCCGACGAGAAGCCGCTCGGGCCCCTGATGCTCCAGGGCGACCACGGCCCGGTCGCGTACCGTAATCTGTCGATCGAACCCCTGGGCGACTGACGGTTTGACCGGCGGCGATTCTGCCGGTCGAAACGCCGTCCCTCACCATTTCGATTCGTGTTGACGGGCGGACTTTTCCAAGGCTACCGATGTCTGATCCTGCGTCCCACCCCGATCCTCCCGTGCACCGTCCCAGGCACCGTGCCTGGCTGCTCCAACTCGTATCCGCGGCCGTAATCGTCGCGGTGGGAGCAGGGATTGCCCAATTCCTTATCGTCACACGCCCCAAGCCGGAAGACAGTCCGATCACGGTGAAGCCGCGAACCGTCCGCGTGATGGAGGCCACCCGTGCTCCTCACCGCTGTTCGGCCTCCGCCTTCGGAACGGCCAGTGCGAGCCAGGAGTGGATCGCCATCGCCCAGACCGACGGCGACGCGACCTTTATGGAGCCGAAGTTCGAACCCGGCGAAATCCTCTCCCAAGGCACGTTGCTCGTCCAGATCGATCCGGAAGACTATCGCCTGGCCCAGCGGCGCTACGAATCGGAGGCCCGGGCTCGCGACGCCCAGCTCAACGAACTGCAGGCGACCGAAAAGAACCTGTTGGAGATTCGCCAACTCCAGGAACAGCAACTCGATCTGGCCCAGAAAGACCTGGCCCGAATTCAGGGGCTGCTTGCCGACGGTGCCATGACCGAAGCCTCGGCCGATGCAGCCCGCACCCTCCACCTGACCCGGCTCCTCGCCTTTCAGGAGACGAGCAACAGCCTCTCGCTGATCCCCGTGCTTCGTGCCCGGGCTGAAGCCGAACGCGACGCGGCCACCGTCCAGGTCGAACAGGCCAAACGCGAAATCGAGAAATGCGCCATCCGCCTCCCCTTCGACGGCCGCTGCGTGACCAAGTCGATCGAGCCGGATCAGTATGTCAACGTCGGACAACGGCTCGGTATGTTTCTCAGTCTCGACTCCGTCGAGGTGGTCGCCATGGTCGACGCCGGCAAAGGCGGCGCCCTGTTTCCCCGGGGCATTCCCGGTCTGGGATCGTTGAACCTGCGCGAGTCGTTGGCGAACCTCGAACCGGTTCGGAAGGCCCTAGGGCTCCTCGATGCGGAGATCCACTGGGGCACTCCCCCGCGACGCGGCAAGGTCACCCGAATCGGCAGCACGGCCGACGCCGCCACCCGCACCTTCCCCGTCATCGTCGAAGTGGCCGATCCCTACAAGGACGTGACGCCGGGTACGCGCCCGCCGCTGGTTCCCGACGTCTTTTGCGAAGTCACTCTCTACGGCGCAACCGTCGACGACGTGGTCGTGATCCCGCGCGACTGCATCCACGAGATGCCGCGACAGAACCTGAGCAACGAGTTCGTCCCCGTCGTCTACCTGCTTCGCGGCGGGAGTCGGCGGGAACAAGGCGAAGAAATCTGCTTCGAGAACGGGCAACTCGAAATCCGCGAGGTCAAGATTCTGGTCGAAGAAGACGACGTCGTCGTGCTCGACTCCGGAATCGAGCAAGGCGAACTGGTCGTCCTGGGCGATTTCTACGTCCCCCGCGAACACTGGGGGACCAAGGAGTTTGGACCGGCCAGCCAGGCCATGCCGCTCCGCGGGGTGCTGCAAACGCCCCCGAGCCTGCATCGGCAGGGCCCCGCCTGGTTGCTTTCCGACGGAACGTCTCCCCCGGCACACGACGCCGCGGAGGCCGTCCGGTGATCAGCTACTTCGTCCGCCATCCGACGGCCGCGAATCTCTTGATGCTGATCTTCGTCGCCCTGGGAGTCCTGGGCACGATCGGCATCGAGCGAGCCGTCTTTCCCGACTTCGCTTCCGAGTTCATCGTTGTCCGCGTGGTCTACAAGGGCGCATCGGCCGTCGAGGTCGAAGAGACGATCTGCCAGCGGATCGAAGAGGAAATCGAAGGGATCGAGGGCATCGAGGAACTGACCGCGACCGCCCGCGAAGGCGTGGGCCAGATCGTGATCGAGGTGGCCGACGGATATGAGGTCGTCAGCATCCTCCGCGACGTCGAGAATGCCGTCGATCAGATCGATAACTTCCCCGAGAACATCGAAGAGCCGCTGATCTGGGAAGTCAAGCAGATCAACGATGCCGGAACGATCTCGCTCTGGGCGGGAGCACAAATCGACGCCGAAGCGGAAATGGAGTCGTCCGCGCTGGTGGAAGGAACAATCACCGACAAGGATCTGCTCCTGCTCGCCGATCAGATCAAGAACGAGTTGCTCGCCTTGGACGACGTCAGCCTCGTCGAGGTCATAGGCTTCGCCGAGCACCAGATCCGCGTCGAGGTTCGCGAGGCCGCTCTGGTCGCCCTGGGGCTCTCCATCACCGACGTGGCCCGGGAGATCGCGGCCCAAAGCCTGGATCTTCCGGCAGGTAGCATCGAAACGTCCGAGCGGGAGATCAAGATCCGCGTTCTCGACCAGCGGCGCCGCGCCGAAGACTTTCGCAACCTGGCCGTCAAGGTCGGCCCGGGCGGAGCCCGAATTCCACTCAGCGCCGTGGCGGTTGTTCGCGATACTTTCGAGGAGGATTGGCCCCGCACCACCTTCAACGGTCGCCGCTGCGTCAATATCCAGGTCAAGGTGGGGGAGCAGGAAGACACGATCACCGTGGCCGACGCGGCCAAACGCTATCTGGAACAGCGTCGCAGAACCCTGCCCCCCGGCGTGCACCTCACCTGGTGGGGCGACTGGTCCAACTACGTGAAAGACCGTCTGGGAATGCTCGTCATCAACGGGCTCTACGGCTTCGTGCTCGTCTTCCTCACGTTGTGGCTCCTGCTCAATATCCGGCTCGCCTTCTGGGTTGCCGCCGGAATTCCCATCTCGTTCCTGGGCACGATGTGGGTGTTGCACGTGACCGGTATGACCCTCGACATGATCACCATGTTCAGCCTGATCATTGCCTTGGGGATCATCGTCGACGATGCCATCGTCATCGGCGAAAACATCTTCGCCCACTACCGGCAGGGCAAGAGCCCGGCCAGGGCCGCCGTCGACGGCGTGCGCGAGGTCGCCTTGGGCGTGACCGCCTCGATGCTCACCACCGTGGCCGTCTTCATGCCGCTGCTCACCATGCAAGGAGAAGTCGGCAAGATCATGCGAGTGCTCCCCGTCGGCGTGATCACCGCCTTGACCGTGAGTCTCACCGAAGCCTTCCTGATCCTGCCGAACCACTTGACCCACTCGTTGAAGAAGATCCCCAAGGTCCCTAACCGCACCCGTCAGAGAATCGACGATTTTGTGGAATACTCCACCCATCGCTGGTACGGTCCGGTCATCCACTGGTCGACTCGATTTCCCCTCATTCCGACCGCCGTGATCGTCATGCTGTTCCTCGTCTCGGTGGGGATGCTGGCCGGCGGACGGCTCAAGTTCCGCCTCTTCCCCGAACTCGACGGAGATTTCATCGTCGCAGCCGTCGAACTGCCCCAGGGAACCGATCTCCGCCGCACTCAGCAGATCGTCAGCCGTATCGAAGACGGCCTCCTGGAGGTGGAATCGCGATTCGGCGCCGAGCAACCCGATCGCCGGCCACTCATCGAGCACGTCAGCACCTCCTTCGGATTCATCCGAGAAGTGGCCGGCGGTCCCGGCGGCCAACAGACCGGCAGCCACGTCGCCCAGGTCCTCGTCGAACTCCTCGAAGCGGATATTCGAACCCGCACCTGCGACCAAATCCTCCAGGCCTGGAAGCAGGCCGTCGGCGATCTTCCCGACGTCGTCACCCTCACCTACGACCAGATGCAGGTCACCCCGGGAGGCAAGGCCGTCGACATCCAACTGCGAGGTCGCGACCTGGAACAGTTGAAAACGGCAAGTCGCCGCCTCCAACTCCAGATCGCCGCTTACCCCGGCGTCCGCAATCTGTCGGATGATCTGCGACCGGGGAAGGAGGAACTCCTCGTCCAGATCAAGAAGGCCGGACGCCCGCTCGGCGTCGCGTCGGCCGAACTGGCAGCACAGCTTCGGGGCGCCTTCTGGGGCAGCCTCGTCCAGGAGTTCCAGCGCGGACCCGACAGCTTCGAAGTCGAGGTCCAGTTCGCCGACGCCGATCGGAGAAGTCTGGCCGATCTCCACGACTTCAAAGTCAAGACCCCCAGCGGCGAGACCCGGCCGCTCCATGAAGTGGCCGACTATCACCTCGTCCGCGACTTCTCCCAGATCGTTCGCGTCGATCGCATGCGAACCGTGTCGGTTACCGCCGACCTCGATACCGCCCAAGCCAACGCCGCCGAGATTGTCGACGACCTCGACCGTCACTTCGTGCCGACCCTCCGCGCCGAGTATCCCGACGTTCGAGTCGTTCTCGAAGGCCAGAGCAAGGAGAACGCGAAGACCAGGGACAGCGCCCTGAGAGGCTTCGTGATCGGCCTGCTGATCATCTTCTTCCTGCTCAGCTTCGTGTTCCGCTCGTTCCTCGAACCGTTGATCGTGATGACTGCAATCCCCTTCGGTTTCGTGGGAGCCGTCTGGGGACACCTGCTGCTGGGCCACGACTGGACCATGCCCAGCACGATCGGGTTCATCTCCCTGTCGGGAATCGTCGTCAACGACTCGATCGTCCTGGTCGCATTCATCAAACTCCGGCTGCAAGAGGGGTGCCCGATCGAGGAAGCCCTCCGCCTCGCAGGGATCGGTCGTTTCCGGGCCGTCTTCCTCACCTCCGCGACCACCGTGGCCGGCCTCCTCCCCATGATGCTCGAAACCAGCCTCCAGGCTCAGTTCCTCATCCCCATGGCAGTCTCCATCTCGTTCGGCCTGATCTTTGCCACCGTCGTGGTCCTCCTCCTGGTTCCATGCCTCTACTCGATCCTGGCTGCCGTCGGTTGGACCCAGAAGATCGAACTCGATGAGGCAACGCCATAGAACCTGCGACGCGTCGCCGACTGGATCTGGCACAAATGCAAAACGAACGGCGAAGTCGCAACTCCGCCGTTCGTCCGCTTATGCAGGGTCAATTGGCCGATATGCTGACCTTGCCTTACTCTTTCGGCCGCTCGCTGGTCTCAGCGGGAGCTGCCCCTCGTTGATCGGCGGTCAGCACGCCGTCCTCGGCCGACCTCGGACGAGGCGGCGCGACGTCCTGCGGATCCGTGCCGCGCTTCCCGTAGAAGTACGTGCTCTCCTCCCCCACAAGCCGCGTACCCAACGGTTTGCAGAAGACCTCCGCGCGAATGATGTGGTTCCCGGTAGACTCCGCCCGGGCCTTGACCACGAAGGTCTTCGCCTGCCCGGCGGCAATCGTCGGAATCATGTCGAACACGACCTGGCCCGGCCCGACCTGGTAGTTCCCCCCCTCGGCACCCAACGGCTCGATGCCGTGCGAGAAGTAGGCTACGATTTCCACGTTGTCGGCCGCCTTGCTGCCGCGGTTCTCTATCTTGATTTGATACGTGGTCTCCGTCCCGGTGGCCACCGGTCCCGTCGGATCGATCACCTCAAGAGCCAGGTCGGCGATGGCGTCGATCTGCACGCCCGCCTCGCCGCTGGCCTTCAGATTGCCGGCAGCCTCCGAGGTAACAACCAGCCGCCCGTTGCCCGCCGCCGCGGCCACGCACTTGACCAGCAGCGTCCGGCTCTCCTGAGGCGCCAGCGCCTCGACGCCCCAACGGATCGCGCCGTCCTGGTCGGCGATCAGACCCTCCTTGGTACAAGATACGTAACTCACCGTCTCCGGAAGGGCTGCCTGGATGGTGACCTCGTCCACCTTGGCCGTGCCGGGATTGCTCACCACGATCCGGTAGGTCAACTCCTGGCCGACGAACTGGAACTCCGGCGCCGTCACGTCGACGCCCAGACCCGGACGCAGCACTCTCACTTTCTCGGCCAAGTGCGTCCGCACGTTTCCTTCCGCGGTCGCATCCACCTGAATGACCAGGTCGCCCTCATTCCGCGCCGTGAGTTCCACCTCGATCGTCTTCTTCTGCCCCGACGCCAGGTCTCCGATCGGCTGAACGGCCGGCTTCTCCTGGCCTGTCCCGACAGGCAGCAGGGAGAGGCTGACGCCCCGTGCGTCTCCACTCCCGGTATTCTCGAGGTTCAACCGATAGAGTTGCTTTTCCCCGAACAGCACCTCTTCCGGGCCCTCCAGGTCCAGCTTGAGCTCGGGCTGCAAGACGTGGATGCTTGCCGCGGTGGCTACCGGGGCGTGCTGCCAATTGACCGCCAAATTGAGCGGCTGGCTCTGACGTGCCACCACATGAAGTGCAACCGTCTGAACGTCCTTGGCGCCCAACCGTCCCACCTTCCAGCGGAACAGCCGCGTCCCGTTGACCGCCACCTCCGAACTCGTCGCTCCGGTGCTGACCTCGGCGCCCAGGACATCCGCCCACTGGGGGAAGTCAATCGAAACGATCAGTTCGTCGGCCGGGGCCGAGCCGAGGTTCTCGATCGTGACCCGAAAAGTCGCTTCTCGCCCCACGTCGATCCGCTCCGGACCGACCGTCTTCACGTTGAGAATCGGACTCTGCTGCGTGAACAACACCTGCGGCGAACTGACCGTCTCGTTCGTTACCGCTCTCTTCCGCGGGATGGAAACCTGGCTCCTGGCAGGGGTCGGCGTCGAATCGGCAATTGCCGACCCGTCGCCGGCATACTTGGGTGAGGGCGTTGCCAGACGCGGCTGGGGCAGGTTCGCCCCCGGAAGGGCCTCGCCCACAACCCGAGGCTCTTCCACGGGCGCCAGCGTCGGCGCCCCTGCAACCTCCCCGGGAGACACACGCGATATGTCTTCCTCCGCGGGGGACTCGCTGACCTCACGTTCACTCTCGTTCGTGCTGTCCAAGGAAGATCGGCTCGAACTTCCAAACTGCGAGTTCCGGAACGCCGAAAGCCGCTGATGAATCCGGTTGGCGGCACTCGACGATGACTGGGGATTCTCGCTCGACGCCTCGGGCAACGGTGCGGAACCGGGCGCGTCGACGTCGGTCTCCACCAGAACTCGAGGATTTCGCGTGACCACCCGCTTCGGAGCCGGCCGGGGTTCCTGCGTAGCAACCTGGCGATTCGAGACCGACGTCTGTGCCGATGGCTTTTCGGTTGGGGGCGCCAGGCCGCTCGCCTGCAACCGAGATTGCAGTATGTCGAACAGCGTCGGCGACCCGGTGGCGCGGCTCGTGGTCGGCTGCTGGGCAACCGCCAGATTGGCCAGTCCGAAAATGATCACGCTGATGGTCGAGTAGTATGCTGTGCGGCGCATTTCACTTCCCTGTGATCGCAAGAACGCTTGCTGGGTTCCCTGCCTTCAGGAACAGCCGATGAACACGCGGCCAAGACCCCAACAGAAGGGGCCCAGCCGAGGCGCATGCATCGGGCCTTGTAGTTCGTCCTTTGCCGTATCGGTAGAAATCGATTGCACCGATTAGCGAACTTAGCCGATTCGCCCGGATGTTCTTGTCCGGCGATAGAATCCCTTGAAACCGAACAGATAAGGTGGGGAAGGTGGCGAGAATGCGAAGTCGGCATTTTCTCGCGATTACCCATCTATCCCAAATGAACAACCTGAGACAGAACGCCACGGATCTAAGGCAGGCGGACGAAAAAAATCTACCACTTACCCGGCTCGGTCGTAATACGTGTTCAACACCCGGATCCGACGAACCAGGTTCGCCACGCCCCAAGCCACGCCGAAAAGCATCACCACGAAGATCACGTGGCGGTCCAGGTCCATGTCGAACCCGGCGTGGAGCTTCTGTCGCCAGCCATAAAAATGGACCACGTGAACGAGATAGGAGACTAGAGACAGCGCCCCCATGAACCAGACGAATCGAACTCGCATCCACAGGCCCGAGGCCACCAGCAGGAGCGGATAACACACCACCAAGGGGCTCGCCACTCCGTCGGCGATCCACAGCAGAAAGAACAGGATGAGCGAGTCCAACGTCCCCCACACAAAGCATGTTGGAATCCACCATTGCGGGCTCTTCATGCAGCGCTGGAAGACGATCGCCGACGCCGTCCAGATCCCGATGATCGTCAGCGCCTTCCAATGGAAGGCCGCAAAGTCGGCACTGTTCTGATTCACGAAGAAGTTGGTCCACTGAACGCAGAAGAAGATTCCCAGAACGCCCAACCGGGTTGCCAGGGCCGGTTCCCGCCGGCTCCAGCGGACGATTCGCCGCACGAGGCTGGGAGGTCGCACTTCCAGCGGTTCACCCTTCAGATAACGTCCCAGTTCCTCGGCCAGGGCCGCGGCCGACTCGTAACGCTCGTCCGGGACCTTGGCCAGGCATTTCAGGCAGATGAGTTCCAAGGCCCGCGGCACCTTCCGGTTGAGCGATCGCGGCAGAGGCGGCTCGCCCGACAGCACCTTCATCACCGTATCGAGCGGGCGATCCTCCTGGAACGGGGGGCGACCGGTCAGCAACTCATACAAGATTGCTCCCAGGCTGTAGACGTCGCACCGCGGACCCAGCAGTTCGCTCTTTCCGGCTGCCTGCTCCGGCGCCATGTAGCTCGGCGTGCCGACAATGATCCCGGTCGCCGTCGACTGCCCACCTTTCTGGAAAAGTTTGGCCAGCCCGAAGTCGGTCACGTGAGGTTCCCCGTCCTTGTCGATGAGAATGTTCGAAGGCTTCAGATCGCGATGGATGATCCCCTGCTGATGGAGATGCTCCACGGCCCGGGCCACTCGTTGAACGAGCATGGCCGCCTGCTCCGGCTCGATCGTGCTGTGGCACAGTTTCTCGGCCAGGCTGGTGCCTTCGATGTACTCCATCACGAAATAGTGCTGGTCGTTCCACTGGCCCACTTCGTGGATGTGCACGATGTTGGAGTGCTCCACGCGAGCGGCCGCCCTGGCCTCCTCGTGAAACCGCCGGACGTGCTCCTCCGACGCCAGGTAGCTGTCCAGAATCATCTTGACGGCAACGGTGCGATCCAGATCCTTCTGCCGGGCTTTGTACACCACCCCCATCCCGCCGCGCCCGATCTCTTCTTCGAGCTCGAAGTGGGCGAAATCGCGCGGCAGATGCGAGAATAGCGAATGCGAATCGCTCCCCTCCGGCTCACCCTCGGAGCCCTCGACGGGAACCAGCGCATCGAGAGCTTCCAGGCATCGCAAGGCGGACTCAAGCTGCGGGTGGTCGCGAAGCAACTTCTCGCGGTCCGGACGCTCGCCCGCCTGGAGGCGGTTCAAATACTCCTCCAACGCCGAGAACTCGACCACGTCTTGGGGCAGCTCAACCATCTGCGGCGTCCTCGTCGCCCAACGCCTCCTGCAGCTTCTTGATGGCCCGCATCCACAACATCTGCGTGGCCGGCCGGGAACGGCCCATCCGCTCGGCCACTTCGTTGAAGGAAAGGCGCTCCAAGTTGCGCAGCACGATCACTTCCTGGTAATCCGGCGAAAGACAACTCAGGGCCTCGGTCACCCGGAAGCTGTCGTCCAGCAGCGCAAGCTCCTGGCTGGGCGTCCGCACGGCGGCGGCCGGCTCGGGCGCGCCGGGGGCCGGCCCCGACACATTCGGGTCCCGAAACGGTATCTCTTTCTGCACTCGCCGCTTGGCCGTTCCCTTGTAACGCCGCACGAAGTCCGAAACGTTGTGGGCCAGGATCCGTCGCAGCCAGCCCAGCCATTCCTGCTCGCTGCTCCCCTGAAACTTCTCGAAATCGCGGTGCGCCTCCAGCATCGTCTGCTGAACCAGATCCGATGCGTCGACCTTGACTCGAAGCCAACTCTCCACCTGGGCTCGCGCGGCAAACCCCAGGTAACTGCGGCAAAGCGCGAACAAACGGTCGCGGCACTCCTCGTCGCCGCGACGCGCCCCCGTGATCAACTCACTCACCTTGGCTGGCTTCAATTCAGACATCGATTCCGTAACCTGGAAAGCAAGCCGTTATACTGACTGGAATGAGACACACGTTCTCGACCCGGCGACCTTCTCCGCCCGCATCGAAACAGCCACAGATCTTCACCGCCCTCGGATTAGTTTAGTCCCCGCTGCGAGGTGGGGCAAGCTGGGGGTGAACCTTGGGCATCGAGCCAAATCACCTTGCGTGATTCTCCGTCATTCCCGCGAAGGCGGGAATCCAGGCCCTCGCAAACATGGTACCGATCGAGAGAACCACGCCGTGCGTCATTCCCGTGAAGGAGGGAATCCAGGCACTCAGCGAACGGTCTCGATTCCTGCCCTCACGCCCAATTGCTACAATCCCACAGCCGGCATATAACAGGTCGATCGGCCTTGCCCTCCCCCGTTCGTTCTCGGAGTCGTCCCCGTGCGACAACCCCGTTCTCCTGACCAAGGTGACGACTCGATCCTCGATGCCGGCACGACGAGCATCCCTCTGAACAAGCCCTTCGTCGCCGGAAAGGAACTCTTCTACATCGCCCAGGCAATCACCTTCGGAAACCTCTAGGGCGACGGAGTCTTCACCAGTCGTTGCTCCAGGTTGCTCGAAAATCAGTTCGGCATCCACTGCGTCCTCATGACCCCCTCCTGCACGGCAGCCCTCGAATTGGCGGCGCTTCTGTGCGATCTGAGCCCGGGCGACGAGGTGATCGTGCCTTCCTACACCTTCGTCTCCACGGCCAACGCCGTCGTCAAGACCGGCGCCAAACCCGTGTTTGTCGATATTCGCCCCGACACGCTCGGCATGGATGCAGATCGCGTGGAAGAAGCCCTCACTCCACGCACCCGGGCCGTCTTCGTCGTCCACTGTGCCGGAGTGGCATGCCAAATCGAACGCATCATGGCCCTTGCCGGCGACCATAACCTGCTGGTCGTGGAAGATGCCGCCCAGGGAGTCAACGCCTTCTATCGCGGCCGTGCCCTGGGCTCCATTCCCACGAACAGGTAACGGAACAGATAGTATACGTTGGCCAGGCGGGTCGTGGCCATCAACAACAGGTGGCTGATCCGCGTGCAGCGGGTCTGCAAACGGAGCATCTCGTCGACGACGCTACGCCGAATGATTCGAAACTGCTAAGCTGAAGGTCGGGGTATGTACCAAACAGGAACGTGGTGAGGCGATTCAACATTCGGCTGCCGCCGTTCTGGAACCAGGAATGCTGCTTGCTCTCATAAATAAGCGCCTATCACCGCGTCGACGCCGTCGTCGCGGGTGATGGCTTCCGCCAACTTGGAGATTTCCTGAGGCGGATGCTGCAGGTCGTCGTCCATCGTGATGACGAATCATGTGCCACATCAAGCGACAATCCAGGTGCCTTTCGAAGGAAGCCTCTCAATCCCCCGAAACATTGACCCCGTTCTTCAACCCTGTTACCCGATGATTAGCATACACTCATCCTGGTGTCCGCTCCATAGCCGATTCCGAATAATTGGGTGCAACTCCCCAAAAGCGGAGGGGCCGTCCGCTCGCAATCGACAGAATCGTTCCCGTGTCTCACGGCTCCTTTTCGGCACCCTCTTCGACCACCTCGAAAGCGAGCGCCTCGATCATTGCGTAGTCGTCCTTGGGCGGCTGGCCCTTGGTCGTCAGGTAGTCCCCGACAAACATCGAATCCGCCACATAGAGCCCCAGAGGCTGGAGCGGTCCAAGGTGCACTTCCCGTCCGGCTGCCATGCGCAAAACCGTCTTCGGGTTGGTGAGGCGGAACATGGCCAGGACTTTCAGGCAGTAGCGAGGGTCGAGCGGCCTGGGAACCGTTTCCTCCGCAAGGGTGGTGCCCTTAATGGGCAGCCAGAAATTGACCGGCAGCGCGTCGACCTCGAACTCGGCAAGCCGCAACGCCAGTTCCACGACGTCTTCGTCGGCCTCACCCATCCCCACAATTCCGCCGCAGCAAATCTCCATGCCCGCAGCCCGCACGGCTTGCAAGGTGTTGACGCGGTCCTGGTAGCTGTGGGTGGTACAAATCTTCTGGTAGAACCTCTCGCTCGTGTTGAGGTTGTGATTGATGCGGTTGACACCGGCCGCCTTGAGGCGTTTGGCCTGCTCGGGCGTGAGCAGCCCCGGCGACACGCAAACTCGAAGCCGGTATTCCCGCTTGATCCGCCGCACCGTCTCCTCGATGCGAACGAGTTCCGTCTCCAGCGGGCCGCGACCGGCCGTCACGATGCAGTAGGTGCCCGCTCCCCGCTCGGTCGCCTCCCGAGCCCCGGCCAGGAGTTCGTCATCGTCCAACAAAGGGTACTTGTTGATCTGGGCCTTCGAGCCACGCGACTGGCTGCAATAGCCACAGTCCTCCCCGCAGCGTCCGCTCTTGGCGTTGACCAGCAGGTTCAGGTGAACGCGATTTCCGTGAGCCGCCCGGCGCACCCGGTAGGCCGCCGCCAGCAGACCGAGCAGTTCGTCGTCGTCGCTGTGGAGCACGGCCAGGGCTTCGTCGGCCGAGAGCTTGCCCCCTTCCAAGACGCAGTCGGCGAGCACGTTCCACCGCGCGGAGGAGGTCGCAGCGAGAGTTTTCGGGTCGTTGATCAGTGCCATGGGAGAGCGTCTTTCTTCAAATGAGCCGAGGTCGTATCGCTCAGGGAAAGGCGGTCGCCTCCTGGGCGAATAGAGTATTGTAACGGGACATGCCTCCGTTTCGTAGACATGCTGAATCACTTGCCTAAATTGGGGGGAACGGCTATATTCGAGGCACAATTCGAGAGGGCCACAACATGGAACACGAACCACGTAATTCGGAGCCCGAGGTCTCGTTCACGGAAGTCTTGCGGAACTGGTTCCGCGCAATGACCGCCTGCTTCGGCCTGCTCCTGATCATGATGGGGTTGTACTTCGCGAGCCAGCTCTTTGGGCTCGGTTATGCCGCCCTGACGAAGCCCGACCAGTTCGGCCCGGTGATAGACCAGTGGACAGAGTACTTCGGCGGCCCGGAGCCTATCATCGATCCCAGGGGTGAACTAGCCATTAGCCCGCGACTCTTCGTGTTCCTGGCATTGGGAGGCATTGTCTTGGTCATGCTGGCGCTAACGACGAGCGTCATCACGACTGGGGCGAGGATTGTATACTGGATGGGCACCGACCTCGACGCTGTCAAGCGAGTCCTGGGGAGTGTATTCGGTCCGTCTACGGTCCAGGTCATCAAGTCTCCACCGGAAAACCGCCCGAAACCGTTCGATCACCCGGACCCGCAGGCGAGATAGCACAGCGCGAAGGCGGAAACTCCAGCCAGGGCGAATAAGACACCCGCAGCAGAAGCGTCATGGAACACGATCTAACGGAAGCAGCCGCTCAAGTCCGTTCGGGCCAACTCCGCCCCACCGACCTCGTCGACGTCTGCCTGACGCGAATTCGCTCCCACGACAAAGACATCCGGGCGTGGGTCCTCGTCGACGAAGAGGCCGCCCGGCGCGAAGCCGAGACAATGACGGCCGAGGCGGCCGAAGGCCGCTTTCGCGGCCCGCTGCACGGAATCCCCCTCGGCATCAAAGACATCATCGATGTCGCCGGACTACCCACCGAGGCCGGATCGCCCTTGCGCAAAGGTCGAATCGCGCCCGACGACGCCCCTGTGGTTGCCTCGCTGCGGCGGGCCGGCGCGATCCTCCTCGGCAAGACGGTCACCGTCGAGTTTGCCTGCTTCGATCCCCCTCCCACACGCAACCCCTGGAATCTCCACCGTTCCCCCGGCGGGTCCAGCAGCGGTTCGGCGGCCGCCTTGGCTGTGGGAATGTGCCTCGGGGCACTCGGTACCCAGACGGGTGGATCCCTCGTCCGCCCGTCGTCTTATTGCGGTGTCGCCACCTGCAAACCAACCTTTGGTCGCGTCGATCGGGCCGGTGTCGTCCCCGTCAGCTACCACTTCGACCACGTCGGACCAATGGCCCGACGAGTCCGCGACCTGGCGATCCTGCTCCAGTGCCTGCCCCCCTCACACGACTTCGTTCCGCCACCAGCAACCGACCGCTCACAGCATTCGCCGTCCGCGAGGCTCCGCCTGGGCCTCGTCGAATCGTTCTTCATGACCAAAGCCGCACCGAACGTCCGTGCCGTGGTCGAGCAAGCGATCTGCACCTTGGCAACCGAAGCCGACGTCGAAATCGTCACCCCCACGGTCGACTTCGAGGCGATCCAGGACGTCCACACTACCGTCATGGCCGTCGAAGCGGCAGCCTACCACCGCCACGACTTCGCCGCCCATCGCCCGTCCTACGGTCCGATGATCGCGGGCTTGTTGGACCAGGGCCTCGCCACATCAGGCGTCGATTACGCGGACGCTCTGAGCTACCTCCACCACTTCCGCCGCCTCGCCCCGGCAATGCTGAGCGAAGTGGATGCCCTGATCGTGCCCGCCACCGACACAACCGCCCCGGGGCCCGAAACAACCGGCCCCAAACTCTTCCAGGCCCCCTGGAGTTGCTCGGGGCTGCCGGTCGTCTCCCTGCCCTGCGGCCTGGCGGACGACGGAATGCCCGTGGCCGTTCAGCTTGTGGGACCACACCACGGCGACCAACGCCTCCTCGAAATCGCCGCCTGGTGCGAGGAACGGTTCGGGTTTGAGGCAAGACCCAAGGGGTGCGAAGCCGGTTCCTAGGCACGGTCGACCTTCTGCCGGATCGTGGGACAGGACTGCATCTTGTCGCCGGCAGGATTCTCCGGTCCTCCGGTCACGCCACCCGGCCTCCAGCGAGCCACCTGACCTGTCGGCTCAAGGTCACAAAGGCTCTCGTCCGCCGCTCGAGTCGGCCGCGACGACTTCGATCAGATTCTCAACTCGCTCGACGGCCGGATCGGCAAGCAAGAGTGACTGGGCCAATTGTTTGACGTAGTAGGTCGACACGCGCCCGCGCAGCACGACGAGGCCGTCAAGAAACTCGCATTCGATTCGTCTCAGACTAAGACTTCCTCCGGTTCGAAGTCGCCGTTGGATGGCCGCCGACTGATCTTCGGAAAGCGGATAGATGATGCCCGTCGATGAACCGTGATTGCGCATTGCATCCTCGCCGTTTGGGAAGTTGTGTCTATCCGGCAAACACCGGCGCGGCTCCCGTCAGGCCTCGACCAAAATCTCGTCGCAGGAGCCGCGCAACTCGGCCTCCAACTTGCGATTCCACAACTCCGCACGATACACCGGCTCTTCCAGAGGCGCGTCGAATCCCAGCCGGACTCGCGTGCCCTGGACCTCCAGCACGACGATGTTCACATTGCAGTTCGGAAGAACGATTTGCTCTCCAGGTTTTCGACTCAGCACTAACACGGCAGGACTCCTTTCCAAAAGCGTTAGCCGGGCGGCCGACGTCGCGGCGCATGTCCCCGGCCGGGGGGCGATTTGGGTCTCTCGGCCCACATGCTGGGGCCTATCCGGCCGCCATCGACAAAGGGGGCAGGCCGACGCGGTAATCGGTTTTGTCTCGCCTCGATTTGAGAACGCCCGAGACCACCTGCTTCAACTCCGTCAGGTCGTGGCTCTTGGCCACGCAGGCGGTTGCGACCAACGATCTCTTGTCGTGAAGGCAGGCGTCGTCGTAGGCCGTAAACAGGATCACCGCCGCATCGGGCTGCAAACGCCGGATGCGGGTGAGCGCTTCCAGCCCGTTGACATTCGGCATACAGATGTCAAGGACGATCACATCGGGGCGGAATCGGCGGGCCTGGGCAACGGCTTCGGCGCCGTCGCGTGCCTCCAGAACGAAGTACCCTTCCTCCACCAGTTCGCAGCGGCAGAACTCTCGAATGGCGGCGTTGTCGTCGGCAATCAGCAGTGTCGCCATGTTGGCCTCATCCAGGCAGCGTAATTGGGACGTTGAATCGGCTGGTACAGTCTGCAAAGCTTGTACCGGTTGCGCAGACTGTAGCATGAATCACGTAAGCAGTTGCCCGCAAAACACTTGGCACTTGTTGCCGGAAGCACCCCAGAGGAGGCGAGGCGTCAAATCGCGTCGGAAATCGGACAGGCTGTCCAGATTCTGACAGTCGGCGCGTTATTCTGTATCGGCGGGAAGATCGAACTTGCGCATCTTGGCGTGAAAGGTGGGACGTGCCAGGCCGAGCAATCGGGCGGCTTGCGTCTGGTTCCAACCCGTCTGTCGAAGTGCTTCAGAAACCATCAGGCGTTCCGCCGCCTCGGAGAAGTCGGCAAACACTCGGTCGCCCCGATGCTCGCCGAGATAGTCGCAGATCAACTCCCGCAAACGCTCTTCCCACGAGGCGCCCGAACGGCAGGCCTTCTCGCCGGATGGGGTTTCAACGGGCAGATCCGCCGCTTGGATCGGATAACCTTTCGTGAAGATCAGTGCCCGGTGGAGACAGTGCGCCAACTGGCGGACATTGCCGGGCCAATCCGATTGCACCAGCAGCGCCAGTGCGTCTTCGGCGACGAGAGGTTTGGCGAGTCCGAGGTCTCGCGCAAACCGATCCAGGAAGAAATCGATCAGTCGCGGGATGTCGTCGCGCCGCTCGCGCAGGGGCGGAACCGAGATGGTCACTACGTTCAGGCGATGATAAAGGTCTTCGCGGAATTCCCCCTTGGCGATCGCCGCCTCGAGATTTCGGTTGGTTGCCGCCAGAACGCGGACGTCGACTTCAATCGTCGCGTTGCCGCCGAGTCTCTCGAAACAACGCTCCTGGAGCACCCGCAGGATCTTCGCCTGGATGCCTGGAGAAATGTCGCCGATTTCGTCGAGCAGCAGGGTTCCGCCGTTCGCCTGCTCGAACTTGCCGATTCTTCGCGCCGACGCCCCCGTGAAAGCGCCCCGTTCGTAGCCGAACAGTTCGCTCTCCAGAAGCGAGTCGGGGATGGCGACGCAGTTGACCACAAACAAGGGCTTGGCGTTTCGCTCGCTGTGCTGGTGAATCGCCCGGGCGATCAGCTCCTTGCCCGTGCCGGATTCTCCGCGGATCAGGACGGTTGCCTCGGTGGACGCCACCCGCCCGATCGCCTTGTAAACGTCCTGCATCTTCGCACATTTTCCGATGATGACGTCCCCGGTCCAGGTCTCGTTCGATTCGGGATCCAGGAGCACTCCGGTCCGGCTCAATCGCGTGCAGGCCAGCGCCTTCTCGATCGTATCCATCATCGCGCCGGGGTCAAAAGGCTTGAGATGGTAATCGAAGGCCCCGAGCTTCGTGGCCTCGATGGCTGTTTGCATGGTTCCGTGGGCCGTCATCACGATGACCGGCAGCGTGGTCTGTTCCTGTTTGATCTTCCGCAGGGCGTCGAGGCCGTTCATGCCGGACAGACAAACGTCTATGATGACCAGATCGAAGCGGGCTTTTCCGAGCGCGCTGAGGGCGGCCTCGGCCCTGGTCGCCGTGGCCACCTCGTGGCCGCCGGTCTGCAGAAGTTCCTGAAAGGCCAGGAGAACGCTCGGTTCGTCGTCGACAACAAGGATCTTGCTCATGTTGGCGTCACTTGAAAGGCGGGGACGTGCAAGGCAAAAGTGGTGCCGCGTTCAGACGATGATTCCAGCACGAGACGTCCTTCGTGGCCGGCTACGATTCGCGCGGCAATACACAACCCCAGGCCCGTACCTCGCTCCTTCGTGCTGAAGAACGGCTCGAAGATCCGGGCCTGGACGTCGGGCCGGATCCCGGTCCCGGTGTCGGAAATCCGCACCGTCACCGTCTTGCGCCCGTCCGGCTCGGTTTCACTGCTGGCGCTCAGGTGAATCCGGCCGCCGCCCGCGACGGCATCCCTGGCATTACCGATCAGGTTCAGCAGCACCTGCTTGAGCTGTTCGGCGTCGGCGTTGACGCGCGGAAGCCCCGGCTCGTCGCAGCGAACCACTTCGATGCGTTCGTCGGCGAGCCGAGGACGAAGCAGTTCCAGCGTCGTGTCGAGGATCTCGGAAATCGAGCAGGATACCCGCTGCAACTGCGGGGGCCGGGCGAAGTCCAGAAAATCGCGCACGATCCTCTCGAGCCGAGTGAGTTCTTCAGAAACCACCTTGAACTTCCGATCCACCGATTCTTCCCCGCCGACTTCCTTTTGAATCGCGAAAAGCCACATGCGAATCGCCGTCAGCGGATTACGAATCTCGTGGGCCACGCTAGCAGCCAACTTCCCGACGGATGCGAGTTTGTTGGCGTCGCTGAGTTGTCGGCGGCTCAGATCCAAGCTCATCTGCCGGTTCTCCACGTCCGACATCAGCCCGCGCAGGTACATGCCCACGGCGCGAAACTCGTCGACGGGAAGCGGCTCTGTTTCCCGGACAACATCGGCCGAGAAGCCTTGCGCGTCGGCAACCAAGGCGCGGACGGGGAAGACGATCCGATAGATGAAGAGCCACAGCACGACTGAGCCCAGGACCACGGTCAGAAGAGCGCAGCACGCAACGGTGGTGGTGACCGTCCGGGCCTGCCGTCTTGCATCAGCGGCAGCGGTATCCACATATCGGATGTTGATCGCAATGAACTCTTCGCACAAGTTGTAAGCTTGCCCAAAAAGCTCCGTCATGCGGTGGATGAGCAGTTTCTCGGCGGCTTCGACTTCGCCGCGGTCGAAAAGTGCCACAACTTCTTCGCGAGTGGCGGCGTATTGCCCGAAAACCGTTTCGAGTCGGTCGAGGATCGCGTGTTCCTCACGAGTACTCGACACCGCCCTCGCTACATTCAAGCCCTCCTGAAAACTTCCTCTCCGCTTTTCCAACTCCTCCAACCAGTGTCGGTTCCCTCGGTCGAGAAGATAGGAAGACACGAATCCTCGCTGCTCGAGAACGGCGATCTCCAGTTCCTCGGCCGCCCGAACGCTCGGCAAGTACTCTTCGAGCGTCAGATCCATTAGCTCGTTGACGTGCCACAGACCGAGAAACGCCGTGGTACTACTCACGACGGCCAAACCGATCACACCCACAACGCCGATCGACATTCGGTTCGCCAAGGTCCAACGCATGGTGGCGCGCCTCCCATGTTCCACATCCGTTCATGTTCCCGAGCCGGTCTGCGAATCTCCCACGATAATCCTCCCGGAAAGCTTGGGGAAGGGGCGATGCCGGTGCCGTCAGTGATAGCAGCCCCTGGGAGAAATGTTCACCGGCCGGCCGAGCATGTCCCGCACAACACAAAACACCGCGCGAAACGCCCGGTGCCGCCCTGCCAACTGCCGTAACGAACCTCTCTGCCCCCTCGGTTGTTCCGTCCAAGGCCCGTCATTCCAGTTCGATCTCCCGGATAATCAGCCAGAACCGCTGCGGCTCGGTGGCCCGCAGCCGTAACCCCTTGATCTTTCCGCCCGCGAGCCCGGCTTCCACTCGGGCCGAATTCAAGTCGACCACCTTGGTCCAATCGCCAGCCGCGTCCTGCACCTCCAGCACACCCGCGTGGATGTACTCCTGCCGATACCGATCGGTTCCGAGCAGGAACTTGACGCGTTTCAGTTCGGCCGGCTCGTCGAGCACCAACGTGAAATGGTCGCCCGCCGCGAGCCCCCGATCCGACCAGTAGAAGGTCTCCCCGTTGCCGTCAAAGGCGAATTCGGGATAGTAGTCCTGGTAGTTGCCCAGGGAAGACTCGATCCGAGCCGGGCGGACGAGCTTCTCCGGCCGCTTCCACAGTTGCAGCCCGAGATCGACCGCCACCGGCAGCGGCTTCCCCACTTCGGCTGCCTTGCGAGCATCTCGAAGCTGATCGGTCAACCGATCGCAGCGGGCGATCGCTTCATTATATCGGGCCGTCGACCAGTCGAGGGCGTGCGGCTTGTTCTCGCGCAGCCACAACGTCTGCCACTGATCGCGAAGCATGCGGTAGCTCTCTGCGGTTTGCTCGACCGCCGCGACGGCACGGTCCAGATCGGCGATGCATTCATCACCTTTAGCCTTCAACGCCTGATCGTAGGCGGTCGCTTCCAGTTCCCGGTCGATCTGCGTCTGGAAGTAGTGCTCCAAACGCCGGGCGCCAAACAGGAGGGAATCGATCAGGTCGCCGTCGACGGTGGCTGACTGCCGGCAGGCGTCGAGCCGCTCGACGGCCTCCCGCACGGTCTTCAATTTCGTCTCGGCGGCCTCAGCGGTATCGGTTCGGACCAGCCCGGTCGTCACTTCCCAGAACTGGCGATTCATCATGCCGCCAAGCCCCGGCTTCGAGAGCAGAGCGATCGCCCGGCTGAATTCCTCCCCCGGCTCGCCCAACAGCACGGCGCCGATCCGCCGGTTGAAATCCTCCTGCGTTGTGGCCGAGGCATTCCAGGCACACTCGGCCCCCCAGGCGAAGCCGTACCAGTTGGGAGCGTTAAGATTCTCGCCGTCGTCGTCCCACGAGGTGTTGAGCACGCCGATCGTGCCGTGTTTGGCGCCGTCGCGTACGAAGTTCTGGATGTTCGTCGTGGCGGCCGCGAAATTGGGTAGCACCCGGCTCCAATTGTTGACGCCCGGACAGACGAAAAACTCGTAGCCCGATTTCGCAAACGGAATGATCTGGTCCTCGAAGCTGTCTTTCGCATTGTAGCCCCAGGTGAGCATGACCACGTCCTTGGGGATCTCGTCGAGCCGATCGGGATGGTGGAGAATCACGTCGCCCCACATCATCATCCGCTTGCCGTACTTGCCGTGCACCAGGTCGTACACACGGCGAATGTGCCGGACGTAGACGCCTCCCGGGCCGATTTCGTCGCCCAGTGCCTTGGTCGGCCCCTCCAACCCCAGTCCCCACGTCTCGTCGCAGCAAACGTTGAACATCTCGAACAGCAGGATCGGCAGCTCCTCGCTGTAAAGATCGTCCAACAGTGCGTACGTCCCCTCGTGGACCGGCGAGAGAGTCCGATCGTCCTGCTTCAGATGGGCGTATTCCGCATGAGCCAGTGTGTGCTGCATGTGCGCGAACGATTGCTGGTTCCCCAGGATATCGACGCCCAGCGGGCGCGCGAACTTGACCAGTGCTGCCAATTCCACCGGCGTCAGTGAACCGTCTTTCGGCCCGATGAGCGGGTGTTTCTTGAACGCAAACTGGTGCTGCATGTAATAGGTGAACAGATTCATTTTGAGCATCGCGCCACGCGTGACGTCGCGTTTCAGTTCCGAGAACTTCGTGCTCGGACCGCGGGTGATATCGTCCTGGAACGCACGCCAACGGATGCTCGGCCAGTCGTGGATCGTCACACAGGGAATCCCGTCGTCCCTGCGATTGGCTCGGATGAGTTGGCCTAGCGTGGCCAGCCCGTGGATCAAACCGGGCGCCGCCCGGGCCACGACGACGGCTCCCTTGGGCGAAACCGTCAAGGCGTAATCCTCTTCCCCAGCCTCTGGGCGCAGCGTGGGTGGGACGATCGTGGATCCCTCTTTCCCCAACAGCCGCACGACCAGATCGGGACCGCCCCCCTGCTGAACCTCGGGACATCCCGCCCGGGTCAATTCCTCGGCCAGAAAGGTCTTGGCCGCCACGCTCACCGTTTCCGGCGACTGGATCTGAAGCGGCTGATTCAATCGAAACCGCTCGGCTCCAAGATCCACCTGCTTTGGGAAGGGAACCAGCCGCAAAGCCGCCCCGTCGCCGGCAGGCGATCGGGAGGCCGCGCATAGCGTGAAGACCAGGACGCAGAATGCAGCGAGATATCGACGTTTCACAGCATGGTCTCCTGTCGTTGTCAGCCGAGCGGCCGGGTCGTACATGCAGGGCCGTTTGGGCGACATTCTATCGCGCCGGCCACGCGAGAAACACCTGCCTTCACGACGGGCCGGTTTCACCGCCGCGCCCGGTCGATTATGCTCTGTAGGTGAGGCGAAGTTCGAGCAGGGCGTCATCTCCCGTCTTCTCAACGGGCGGATCCGCCCGCGGCCCCGGAAGTACCATCGCAAACGGGAGAGAAGCACCCATGCGCCGATTCCGAACAGCTTTCGTCGTCTTGATTCTGTTCCTGCCGACCTCGTGGGCGGCCTTTGGCGCGTCGCTCGACGGAACGTGGGAAGCCTGTTTCCAACAGACCGCCTCGCTGCCCGGGGCCGATGCGGAGTGGGAACCGATCCGCGTCCCGTCGCTGATCGGACGCGTCGAAGGAAAGCCGTTCCTCTGGTACCGCACGTCGTTCGACACTCCCCCCAAGGCCGCCGGAGAGCGACTCGTTCTCCGCATCGGGGCGTCCCGGTTTGTCACCACGGTGCTGGTCAACGGGACCGAAGTGGGAAGCCACCGCGGCGGGTGGGAGCCGTTTGAGGTCGAGATCACCGGGGCCTGCAAGCCGGACGCGCCGAATCTGCTCCTCGTTCGGGTGCAAGATGTGACCGGCGTCATCGACCAGGACATGTCCGCCGCGGCGCAGCGCGGCGTGCGCTACATCGACCTGGCCGAGGACTCCGTCATGACGCCGGTCGGCTCGCGATATTCGGACGTAGGCATCTGGCAGCCGGTAACCCTTTTCACTCGTGGCGACGTCTTCCTCGACGACGTGTTTGTCAAAACCTCGGTACGGCAGTCGGCCGTCCAGGTCGACTATACGCTCAAGAACCTGGCGGCCGAGCCGAAGAAGGTGAGGTTGGCTTCCCACGTGACCGATACGGACGTGCGCGTGGGCGAGCGCGAGGTGACGGTGCCCGCCAGATCGACCGCAAGCATCACGCTCGACACCGCGTGGGAGAAACCTCGCCTCTGGGGTCCCGAAGACCCGCACTTATATCACCTCGTCACGACCCTTACCGAAGATGGCGGCGCGAGCCATGAGCGGCGCGACCGGTTTGGGTTCCGCGAGTTCTGGACCGCCGGCGACAAGCTGATCCTCAACGGCACGCCCGTCAACTTCCTCGCCACGGCCGGCCATCCTCGCGGCCAGCTCGACGGCGAACTGAGCAAGAAGGGCGCCCTCGACTTCTTCGCTCGGATCCGCCAGGCGGGGTGCGTGGCCATGCGCCTGCACGCCAACATCTGGCCCAAGGCGTGGTACGAAGCGGCCGACGAGGTGGGCATGCCCGTGATCATGGAATCGGCCCTGTTCTGCTACGCTCGCGCCTACGCCCTGTCGAAGGACGAGTTCTGGAACAATTACCACGACCATCTCCGCGCGATCCTCAAGGATCACCGGAATCATCCTTCGATCGTGATGATCAGCCTGGAAAACGAGATCCTCCATTGCGGCGGCAATCGAGTGCCGCAGACCGAACACCGGCTTGCCGAAGCCGGCCGGCTGGTCAAGCAGCTCGACCCCACGCGCCCCATCCTCTACGACGGCGACGCCGATCCCGAGGGCGCCGCTGACATAGTCAATCTACACTATCCCCTCGATTTCAACAAGCAGAACCTCTGGCCCGAGGCGGGCTACTGGCTGGAGACGGGAATGAAGGTCAGCGGCTGGCCCTATGCCTTCTTTCAGTGGGATCGCTCCAAGCCGCTCTACTTCGGCGAGTTCCTGCATCTGCAGCACTACCGGGAGCCCGATCCGTTCACCGTGCTCATCGGCGACGCGGCCTACCTCGGCTACAACCAGGCCATGGCCGAGACGAAGGCTCTCGCCTGGGAAATGCAGATCGAGGCCTATCGGGCGTGCGGCGTTTCGGGCATGTGCCCCTGGACGCTCACCGAGACGGGCGACTTCCCTTCGGACGAGAATCCTCGCTACCTGGCCGTGAAACGGGGATATGAGAAGAACGCCGCTTTCGTCCGCGAGTCCGACACGCGGTTTTTCTCTGGCGAACGGGTGACGCGGACCGTTTATCTTTACAACGACACGCTGCACGCCGCGTCCCTCACGCTCGACTGGAAGCTCCTCGACCACGGCACCGTGGCCGATTCGGGCCGTGAGCAAGTCGACCTGCCGCCAGCCGGAAGGCAAGAGCTGAAGATCGCCCCCACGATGCCGGAAGCCGACGCGGTCCGGCCCGTCTCGCTTTCTCTAACCGTGCTGCGAGAAAGCAAGCCCGTGTATGAGAGCGAGAAGCGCTACTGGGTCTTTCCCCGGCGACTCCTCCAGCAATCGGTTCACCTGCCCGGCGCGGTCCGCATCGCTGTGTACGAAGGGCAGGACACAACCGTCAGTCGTGCCCTGGCCGACGCCCAAGTACCACTCCTTCACGTGAAGGACCTGGCGAGACTTCCCGAGGCCGACGTCCTCCTCATCGGTCCGCATGCCCTCGACGCCGTCAAGCCGGTCGAGGGACTACCGGTTGTGGGCGGCCAGTTCGGACCGCGCCAGGCAATGGCGGCCTTTGTGAACCTTGGCGGCTCGGTCGTTGTGTTGGAGCAGGAGACGTACGAGCACGGGCTGTTACCGGCGACTCTCGTGGAACGAGGTGCCACGATCGCCTTCCAACGGACCGCGTTCGAGCCGTCTCAGTCGATGCCCGCCGGCGCTTGGGACACGGCCTTCCGCTTCTGGCGCGGCGATCACGTGGTCGCTCGCAAAACGATCCGGAAGCCAGCCAACGGCCGCTTTCGGGTGTTGGTCGATTCGGGCGGGCCGGAAGGCCTCGTCTACGCGGCGGTGCTGGAACGGCTCGAAGGACAAGGCCGATACCTCCTGTCCCAACTGGCCCTCGGCGAGAAGCTGACCACCGAGCCGGCTGCCCAACTGGTGCTGTCATGTCTGCTGCGTCGTGCCGCCTCGCCGCCGGAGCGGCCTGCGCGGCTGGCCGTGGTTGAGGAGAACTTGCCTCTGGTCGGCCGCCTCCGCGATCTCGACGCCATGTTCACCGACCTCTCGGGCCGGCTGGGCCAGACGGACCTGGCTGGTTTCGGCGTGTTACTGGCCGACGCCGGTTCGACTGAAGTGGCTGAGAACGTCGCCCGGATCCGGCAGTTTGCAGATGCCGGGGGGCGCGTCGTCCTCCACGGCGCCACGCCCCAGGAAATCGCCCGGTTGCAGGACCTGTTTCCCGAGCCGATCTTTCTGCAGCGGACGGCAACCGTGCCCGTGGCCATCGCCCAGCGCGACCCTGTCATCGACGGGCTCACCCAGCAGGACCTCTACTGGTACGGCGATCGGCAGGACCTTTCGTGGCGCGAGCGCACGCCCCTTTCCACGGCCGTGGCCGACTACGCCGTCACGGCAGGCAAGCCCGACCCTGCCAACTCGGTGGTTGTCGAGGCCACGTCGATGGAGGTCGAATCCGGCGAGCCGCGCATGGACCAGGAGAGCGTCTTCATGGGACGCACGGCTTCCCTCCGGAAGAACCTCACGTTCCCGCACGCCGGCCGATACACGTTCCTCGTCCGCGGCAGGGGGACTCCGTGTGCGGGTGAGTATCCACGGGTCGAGGTCTCCGTCGACGGCCGGTTTTGCGGCAGTGTCACGACCGAGGGAGACGCCTGGAGGACGTACCAGGTGGCCGCATCTGTTCCGCAAGGAGAACACACCTTGCGGCTCGCCTTTGTCAACGACCTGTGGGACCCCGTAACCAAAGAGGACCGCAACGTCCGTATCGAGCGCGTCGTCTACGGCCCCACGCCCCCCTTGAAGTCGAAAGGGCTGCTGGAACCCGCCCTGCTCGTCAAGGTACCGATCGGCAAGGGCTTCCTTCTCCTCGACCAGGTCCGCTGGGCCGAGGACGATTCCAACCCCGAGAAGGCCAGCCGTTACATCTCGAACCTGCTCACCAACCTGGGCTGCTCGTTCGGTGAATGCTCGAGCGGGGTCACCATCGCCGCCGCCACCATGGAGCCCCAGGGCGACTTCCGCTTCTCGCAAGGCAACGACGGTGCGGCCTACCTCGGCTCCAACGGCACGATCGCCCGTCGCGTGCGCTTCGCCGCCTCGGGCGAGTATGAGCTGCTGGTCCAAGTGAGCGGGACGGAAGCAGGCGGCGAGCTGCCCAACGTGCGAGTCGGTTTGGATAGCCAACCGATCGGCAACCTGCAACTCGAAAAAACCGGCTGGCACACACTCCGCCTGAAAGCGACCATCGCCGAAGGCGAGCATGACGTGAGCCTGTCGTTCACCAACGACTTCTACGACCCGCCCGCCGATCGCAACCTGCGAATTCGCTCGCTGACGATCCGGCCGGCGCAGTAGCCGTTCGCGGAGTGCTGTCGCCTTTGCATCGGCGGGCGGCACTGTCGTGCATTTTGCAATGGTCCGGGTATGTAGTGTTGCAGTCAACTTTTCGCGGCGGATGACGTTTTCTGACACTTCCGGCTCAGAAGAGGGGCCTAACTTCTGTGGGGAACCACGGAATATCCGAAGGACACGAAAAGGGTCTGTGGTGCGAACCCAAGGTATTCGACAAGGGAATGGACGACAGAGGAATTGTCAAAGATCTGGCAACACCGGGAGTTACTGGAATGTGTACATTAGTATACATATCTGACGGAGAAAGTCAATACAAGAACTGAACGAGTGCGCGGATTTCTTGGAGGTGATCGAAGGACCAGGGGTTGGGGGCAGCGATGGTGAGGGGTTATTGAGGGGTCTCGTCGTGCGGCAGTGCTTGCTTGCAGGCGGTGCTTTCGTGAATGGGCGAAGGGGAAGGAGGACGCCGAGTCAGGTCCGTAATGGTACTGCGGTTCGTGACGGGGTGGACTATCTATCGTTACTCAGCACTGCTTGGCGAGCAAGCAGTGGCACACGGGGATTGGCTTTCACGGTCACGCAGGGCCACCGGCCCCCGCGTGTACCCCTTGCCCATGTCACACCCGCTTGTGTTACCATCGCCGGCGTAGGGTTTGGGGCCGAGCGGTTGGCTGGACCTTTCTCGTACGACTCTTTCATTCGCTATTCCGGTCCGGTTCATCCCGGCGATTTCCCCGACCGCTTTATTCGTCCCATCGTCAATCACTCCCCGCTGGTCAACTCGCGCAACGCCACGGTTGGAGTGGCGGAAGGTCGCGAGAAGATCCGCAAGGCATGAGAATGCCTGTGTAGCTGGACGACAGATAAGTTGTCAAAGATCGAGGTCGGAGCGTGCTGGCGACTGGCTGATTATTTGTTGTGAAATGGTTGCGGGCTCGGTTGGCGGTTGGTGCACTTAGCGATCGATTGCTCCATCGAAGGGCGATAGTTATCGTGTTGTTTCGTAATGGTTTACGGCGTCGCCGGTTGCGCGGAATCAATTTGACTACCATGCAAAAGGGGGGGATTGCCGTAGTTGGAAGTAGCTTGTCTAAGTTGAAGACCTGCAAGGAGTTTGGTGAATGTTGGGAACGGTTCGAGGCGAGGAGTCGGAAAAACAACGTCGAAGACAGTAGAAACCCTGCGGGGAAGCAAGTTGGTCAACGGGGAGCGGATTCTGCCAATATCTCGGGGTGGCCGGGGAGTAATTACGGATGTGGTGAATACGGCAGGTGCTGCGCGGTCTGCATTGTTTGCATTGTTGACATTGTTTGCGCGGAGTTTTTTGGGTACTTTTAGCTCACTTGGGGGGGCTTGGGGAATCAGACAGGGGCGTATGGTTGGGCGGGGCGTTGCAGCGTCTTTCTTGTATCTATACATGCGTACACACGTACGATGTTATCAGGTGGGCAGGAAAAGTCAAGAGGTTTCTTGAACACCCCCGGATGAGTGAGAGGAAGAGAGCGAAGGTGGGCTTCGGTGGCAGCGGACGAGTTGACAGGGACGGGGAACTCGAAACTCGGGATGTTGCGCTATTTCACGCGAGAGAAGGGGGAGGAACGCTGATCTTCCCTGATCCGGCTGATCGGGGCGGTTCATGCGTATGAAGTGGGCCGGTGCTTCGATGGGTGGTTTTGGAAGGCAAGTTGTTTTGAACAGGAGTTAACAGAGAGATCGGAGACGGGGATACGGGCAGGGGAATTTTTCGGGCAGGGGAATCGCTGCTGGTGGCTGTTGGCGAGTCTCGTTGTGTGGCACTGGTTGCTTGCCAAGCAGTGGCACAGGGGGATTGGTTCACACGGTCAGGCAGGGCCACGCGCGACTTGCTGCGTAATCACGTGCGCGACGAATCAAGCGTTACCGCCCGCACCCTTGCGGCGGACTGGAGTAAGAAACGTTCCATGCTTTGCTGAGAATGTGGCCGCTGTCTGGAGCTGACCGCGAGCGTCCCGGCTGATCTCCATCTCGGGCGGCCGGATCACGTTCTGTTACAAGGACTACCGTAGCGATGGCCGGGTCAGGGAGGCGACGCTCTCGGCGGTGGAGTTCATCGACCGGCTGTTGCAGCACGTGCTGCCCGCCGGACTGCGGCAGAAGCGCTACTACGGCTTTCTGGCCACATGGCAGCAGCGGACGAAGCTCAAAGAGATCCGCCAGATGCTCGGGGCCGACGATCCGGAGGAGACGAGCGAAGAGGTCGACGGGCTGCTCGGAGGGTCCGACGCACAAAGCGACGACCTGGGCCCGGGATACACCTGTCCGGTCTGCAAGCAGGGTCGCATGGTCCGCGGCCCGGAACTGCCCCGGCCGACGGTACCGCAGATCATGTCCATGCCGTTTCCCAATGAAGCCTACGTCCAGAAGCAGCGGAAGCGGCTCAAGGCCATGGGGCGACGGCGCAAGACAGAGGCCTCTTGGCCTGCGGTCGTTCCTTCCGGCGAATTGGAGCAGCGGCTGCTGCCGTTGGAGTTCACGTGACGGATCGATGAGAGAGTTCCAGCAGAGACGGAGCGTTTTTCACCCAGGGCCGCGCGGCTCGGCGATCGCAGTACGTACCCAGGGTGGGGTTTTGGGCTCTCTGACACTTCCCAACGTGAAGAATTGGCGTCTTGACGGCCGATTCGCACGCTCGAACCGTCCGGCCCCCTCTTTCGGCCTCGTCTCATCGCTTGGATGAAACCTTCTCGGGCCAAGAAAACGGGCGAGTAAATCCCCATAGCAGAAGAGGGGGGCGGCTTGCGCCGATGAGGAACCTCAGGAGGGACGCGTATCTAGTTTTGAACGGGCGGCGAAAATGGCCCGTTGACGCTTCTGTTTCTCCCTGGTTAGACGTTCGGATTCACGATAAAATGAAAGTTGTCCACGGGCGGTTTCATCGAGGCTTGCGACTTGGAGGAAGTTCAATGACTTTTCCTTTTCCCGCCGATCTGCTGGAGTTTGTCCGAGACCGGATGGCTTCTGGGAAGTACGCTTCTGAGGAGGAGTTGCTCCGCGATGCATTCCAGGCTTTGGCTGAGGGGGAGGAAGACTTGACCGCCGTGCGTGAAGCCGTGGCTCAATGGCAGGCCGGCGATCCGGGTGTTCCTCTGGATGAAGCCGTTGAGACCGTTCGTCGTAAGCATGGTATTCTCCGTGACGCATGAAATACCATATCGTTCTCCAACGACTGGCAATCGAAGACCTGGACGACGCAACCGCGTGGACAGCCCAGCACGCTCCAGCGACTGTTGCCCGATGGTTGGAACGATTTCACTTGGCCCTCCGGACGCTCGACTCGAATCCTCAGCGCTGTTCTTTGGCTCGGGAAGACTCGAAAGTGGAGATCGAACTTCGCGAGTTGCATTTTGGCAAGCGTCCGAACGTGTTTCGAGTCGTCTTCACCATCGACGGAAACACAGTTCGCATTCTTCGCATCCGCCGCGCGCAACGGCGTTGGCTGACTCGACGCCAAATTGAAGATGCTTCCGAAGGCTAGGCTTGCATGTCGAGAACAGGCGGAAGCGGCTCAAAGCGATGGGGCGGCGGCGCACGAGGGAGACGGGCTCTTGGCCTGCCGTCGTGCCTTCCGGCGAGCTGGAGCAACGGTTGCTGGCCTTCGGTTTCACGTGACGGATCTATGAGAGAGTTCCAGCAGAGACAGAGCGTTGTTCACCCAGGGCCGCGCGGCTCGGCGGTGGCGGTACGCGTGCCGGGTGGGGTTTTTGGCTCTCTGAGCCTTCCCAACGTGAAGAAGTGGCGTCTTGACGGCCGATTCGGACGGGCGAACCGCCCAGTCCCCTCTTCCGGCCTCCTCTCATCACTCGGATGACGCCTTCTCGCGTGAGGAAAACGGGCGAGTAAATCCCCATAGCAGAAGAGGGGGTCGGCTTGCGCCGATTGGGGGTGATTAGGAGTTAACTGCTGTTATTCTGAACGGGAGCCATCACGGTTCCTAACGTTGTCGATGAACACTGTCAGGAAGAATGCACCTGCATGAGTCAATATTACCACGGACGCAAGAAGTACAAGGTAATAGTACGATTTTATCAAAGATGTAAACAGCAGGGAGAGGATTCCAACAACCGGAACAACTGTTGCGCCGATCGCGCCAGAAGCAACAGCAGAATGAAACGGCCTTTCGTTGGCCGTATTCCGATTTGCGTTATTGGCGCCGCCATACAGAATCGGAATCTCGACGGTTGTCAATATTAGCATGAGATATGCCAGCAACCAAGCCACAAATAACACTACGGCGTTTGACAAACTCAAACGCCCATTTGCGATGCTCAGAAAAACAACAGTGGCGAGAGTATATATGGCTACAAATACTTCGTAACAGCAGTATAGACTCCACATTCGTCTTCGGGAAAGCGATTGCACTGCCAAGTGGCCTCCTCATGTACTCAAACTGAAAAGCCAGCATTGCTAGCAGGCTGGAAAATCCGATGAAAACGGGTCTATCCTACAGTGTTGTGTGTCCGAAAGGACGCCTTCCCGGCTGGGGCCGGGACGAGGCCATGGA
>Ga0123333_10000239_pt1 | contig 62718 bp, 58 predicted proteins | sample BioC12SIPDNA_3_FD_89957 | JGI IMG/M metagenome (GOLD analysis project Ga0123333, IMG submission 89957) | Anaerobic biogas reactor microbial communites from Washington, USA - Biogas_R2_B C12 SIP DNA | ecosystem: Engineered > Bioreactor > Anaerobic > Unclassified | place: Washington, USA...
ACCCCCGTTATCACCTGCCAGGTCTGGCCGGGATCGGGGGCTGCTGTGCTACCCGAGTGCTTGAAGGCTTGCCACACCTGACGGCAGGAAGATCATGCCTCTTGCGCGTGAACGCTACAGGGTAAGCCACCATATGCCTATTATGCATGGTTCTGCCGAAAATGGCAACTGTTTGCTTGCTGCATTTTATCAAACCAGGCGCAGTTTGTTGGGGACATTCTCATCCGGCACCAGGCTGATGCGGGTGGCATCAAATGTATAGGTTAGCTCGTCGCGCTGTTCGCCCACGTTAAGCGGCAGGCCATCAGGAAGCAGGGCTGGCTGCGCGATGCAGCTGGCGGTGCGGGATGCGGTTTTGCAGCGGTCAGCCTCCCAGTTTATAGGTCATCCATTGAAATAGAGTCCCGAGTAAGGCCAAACCTGCCAGCACCAGCGGTAGGCTGCGGCCAAACAACGTGAGGGTTGTGCCATCCACACGCGCCAGCATCGGCATCGCCCCGTACAGCATCCATGCGCCTGCTACCGACGAGCCAATGATCAGCGCCCAGTCGAACAGCTTGAGCGCCAGAAACATCCCCGCCAAGCCCAGCAGTGCGGCAGCCAGATAGCGGGTAACCGCCGGCCAGGCATAGGGTAGCAGCGTGTAACCGACGCTGGCAAACACCAGTACCGCCGCCAGGATCACCATCAGACGCTGCGCAAGCTTGGCCAGGATGACCGCCACGATACCGGCGCCCAGCACCAGTGCCCAGTGCAGCCATCCACCCGCTGTGACAAACCGCAAACCCAGGTAGATGCCAGCAAAAAAGCCAACGACTCCCACCAATAGCCAATACAGTTTACGGCCGCGCAGCAGCAGGATGAGCCCGAGCACGGCCGTCAGGATACCCAGCAGCACCTGCGAGACGGCGCTCAAATGCGTCAGGATCGGTTCTATCAAATGCCAGACCAAGTTGCTCACCGATATACCCTCCGGCAACGCCTACAGTTTGTTGCACTCAGTATAGTATAGCTTGTAAAGGCTTCAAGGTTGCGTCTTTACACGTTAGCAACGGCATCTACAATATAGCTAGTGCCAACCAGAGGAGATACCTATGGCCAAGATGACTTCCCGCCAGCGCATGCTGGCTGCCATCCGCCACGAGCCAGTCGACCGGGTGCCCGTCGCGCCGTGGCACCTTGGGCGCATCGCGTGGGATTCTCCGCTCGGTGCTGAACTGGTGGCACGCTGCGACCCGTGGATCGAGTGCGGCCTGGGGGGAGACCCGTTCTTGGGCTCGGGGGTGATGATCGAGCGCGGTGAGGCCGGTGCCGACAGCTGGCGTGTGATCCATGCTGGCAGGCGAGACTTGAGGGGCGTGTTTACCACCACTGCTCAGACCACCGCTGCTACCGAATATCCCTGCAAGACGCTCGAGGATATCGAGGCGCTGCTTGCGATCCCTTACAGTGAGCCGCCGCTGAACCTCTCACACTGGCGGACGACCGAAGCACGCCTGGGCGAGGATGGTCTGGTATGTGTGGGCGTGGGCACGGCGTTGTGTTACCCCAACGACTATCTCGGCACCGAATACTGCAGCCTGCTATGGGCCAGCGACCCAGAGGTGATCCGGCGTATCGTGGCGACGGCTGCTGAGCGGGTATACGCTTATATCGAACGCGCCTGCCACGCAGGCGTGCAGGTGTTTCGCCTGGTGGGCGGCGAGTATGCCACCCAACTGATGGGACGGCGCGCCTGGGAGGAGCTGGTAGTGCCCTATGACAAACCGCTCATCGAGCTGATTCAGTGCTATGGCGGGATCGCGCACTATCACAACCATGGCAACATGCAGCATTTTATCGACGATATCGGCGCGCTGGGCGTCGATTCGCTCGACCCGCTCGAGCAGCCCCCATATGGTGATATCACCATGGCAGAGGCGCAATCCCGCATCGGTGAGCGGGTCTGCCTGGTGGGCGGGCTGGATGATATGGAGGTGCTCGATACTCGCCCGCTCGATGAAGTGTTGAGGATGGGTGAGGAGCTCCTCGCAAGCGTGCAACCGCGCGGGTTTATGCTCGCAGGCACCTCGTCGGGCATTTACGGCGAGCGTGCCGCCAGGGCGTTTATAGCCCTGGCAGAGCTTGCAGCGCGTATGGCAGGAAACGCTTAGCGCGGGATCGGGAAGGCGTGCGCTAGCTCGAGGGCGGCTGCGCGCACCGCGGCCAGCTCGGAGGTATCCTCAGGGTTAGTGATCACGCGATAGATCAGCTCGGCGACCTGTGCCATCTGTTCGCGCCTAAAGCCGCGCGTAGTCACTGCCGGTGTGCCCAGGCGCAGGCCCGAGGTAGTGCGCGGCGGGAGCGGGTCGTAAGGTATCAGGTTGTGGTTGGCGGCAATGCCGGCCTCTTCCAGGGCCTGCTCAACGGCCAAGCCCGTCACGCCCATCTTGCCTACATCCACCAGCATGAGATGGTTATCGGTGCCGTCCGAAACCAGGCGCAACCCGTGTGAGAGCAGTGCTTCCGCGAGGTACTGAGCGTTATCGACAATGGCGCGCTGGTAAGTTTGGAACCCCTCTCCCATAGCCTCACCCAGGGCAACCGCTTTGGCAGCAATCACATGCTCGAGCGGCCCGCCCTGCGTGCCGGGGAATACTGCGCGGTCGACCCGCTTGGCCATATCGGAGGTGCATAAAATTACACCGCCGCGCGGGCCGCGCAGGGTCTTGTGGGTGGTGGTGGTGACAATATCGCACCACGGCACCGGATTGGGGTGCACGCCGGCTGCCACCAATCCGGCGATGTGCGCCATGTCCACCATCAGGTATGCCCCGCAGGCATCCGCGATGCGGCGCAGGCGCTCAAACTCGATGATGCGCGGGTAGGCACTGGCGCCGGCTACGATCAACTTGGGGCGCAGCTCGAGGGCCTGCTGTTCGAGGGCGTCGTAATCGATGCGCTCGGTCTCGCGGTCGACCCCGTAATGAGAGAACTGGTAGCTGATGCCAGAAAAGTTTATGTTCAGACCGTGCGTCAGGTGACCGCCATGTGCCAGGCTCATCGCCAGCACCTTGTCGCCCGGCTCAAGCACTGCCATATAAGCGGCGGCGTTGGCCTGCGAACCCGAATGGGGCTGCACATTGGCATGGTCGGCGCCAAAGATCTGTTTGGCACGCTCGATCGCCAGCGATTCGACCACATCCACGTACTTGCATCCGCCATAGTAGCGCTTGCCGGGGTAGCCTTCGGCATATTTGTTGGTCAGCACCGAACCTTGCGCTTCGAGCACCATCGGGCTGACATAGTTCTCGGATGCGATCAGCTCGATCATGTCATCCTGGCGATGCTGTTCGTCGGTGATGGCCTGGGCGACCTCCGGGTCAAACTGCCACAGGAGCTCAAACTCGGGGTGGCCGTTTTGGGCGCTGGTGGGACGGGGAGTATTGGTCATGCTAACCTCCGTGTGATGCGTACCCATCATTGCTCGTGCTATACCGCGGGATCCTGGCGTAGCTTCGCTGCTGCCGCCTGCAATGCCATGCAGACGGGGAGGGTATCACGCGCACGGCTAACCTATTATAGTCAACCCGGCTCAGCGGGCAATTTACCTCTTGATTACCCTGCAGCAAGATGCACACACAACCATACCAGAAGCAGTCATCAAGGAGTTGCTGAGCGAGGCATCGCAGGCGCAACAACATGAGTTGCAAAGCCTGCCGACAGAGGTCGAGGGGTGCAGGGGTAGCTAGTCGCAGTTGAGCGCGCGCCACCAGCCGGCGGAGAGGGCCTCGGTTTCGTTCGAGAACCAGCGTTCGCCCTGGGACGTATCGACCTTGGTTTGTTTATACGAACGGTACCAGGGAAGGTGATAGATACGTTCACCCTTATTGTTGATGTTGCTCTTGATGCAGGCATCGCAGGTATAACCCAAGTCGCCATCAACCGGGACCGCTTCAGCCTGGGCAGGAGCGGGTCTGTCGGTCGGAAGTGGTTTCGCGGTGGGGGCGGTGGTCGGTTCGCGCTCCGCGGTCAGACGGCTGATAAGGGCGCTACAGCTTGCACGCAGTACTTCATCCTGAGCAACTTTTTGGCACTGGGTGGCATCCGCCAGGGCTGCCGCAGCCAGGCCGAGTTCGGCATAAGCCAGCGCGCGCAGCCCGAGGTATCGCGGATCACCGCGTTGGGCGATGGCCTCACCCAGGTTGCTGATCGCCGCGTTCAGGTCACCACTCTGCATGTGGCAGCGCGCAAGCAGGTAGTGGGCGTCAGCATAATTGGGGTCGATACGCAGCGCCTGCACGCTGTTATAAGCAGCCGTGTCATAGTCCTGCGCCTTGAATGCCGCCATCCCCTTAGCCACCAGTGCAGCCGCCTGCTGCGCTGGAGATTCGGCAGGAGGCAGTACTGGTGTGGCAGAAGGTGATATTGCAGTAGCGGTTGGCGGTGCCAGTGTAGCAGTTGGGGTGGTCGTCGCCGTTGGTACCGCAGTGGACTTGGACGCCGCTGTCGCGTAGGAAACCACCGACGACGAGGTTTTGCTGGTGTCGCAACCGCTAAAGAGCAGCGCGGCTAACACAAGCGCCGTGGGAACCCATCGCAAGCGCACAGTTTTTATCATCTTGAACTGATTATATCATACCCCGCTTGATCAATCAGATTTGCGCTGACGTAAAAGTCGCTTGTCCTACCCCAGTGGCGGTGATATACTGGCGCAAACTCATCAGGAGGTTGCGATGTCTGAGATGATGACTGCCCTGCAATACCGGGCTGCCGGCGACCCACAACTCGTGCAGGTGCCCATTCCTCAGCCCAAGGCCAACCAGGTGTTGGTAAAAATCCTGGGGGTATCCACCTGCAATCACTGGGACCTGCACCTCATGCATGGTGAGCCCATGTTCTGCAGCTCCGAGTTGCCCTACCCGGCGGAGATCGGTAAACCCGGGCATGAGGCTGTCGGCGAGATCGCGGCTCTGGGCGAAGGCGTGCAGGGCTGGACGGTCGGCACGCGAGTGGTCACCTGGGGTCCGGGACGTGGTGGCGTCGAAACCGGCGACTATGCCGATTACAACATCTGGCCCGATGATGCCTTTTTTGCCATGCCATCCAACATGGAGATTGCCCAGGCGGCGCCACTCGAGCTGGCCATGAGCGTGCAGGTTGCCTTTAACCGCCTGACTGAGTGGGACCTGATCGCCGGGCGGCGTTTTGCCGTCAGCGGGTTGGGTCCAGCTGGGTTGATCGCCGTGCAGATGGCCAAAGCTTATGGCGCCACCGAGGTGGTCGGCATTGACCCGAACCCAGCCACCCACGAGCTGGCGCGCCGTCTGGGAGCGGATGAAACCATCTCGCCAACTAGTGACGCAGTGCCCGCCAACCGCTACGGGGCGCGCTCGTTTGGTTCTGCCATCGACTGCACCCCCAATGTGCCGGTCTCCATCGAATACCTGATGGATCGCACCCGTGAAGCTGTTGCCTTGATGGGCGTGCTGCGCGACGAAGTACGTTTTAGCGGGCGCCACTGGGCGGGGCTCTCCTTGATCGGTTATGGCTCAAGCGGGCCGGCCGGCGGGCGCAATCGCGATACCGGCGCCAAAGCCTGGCAGCTGGTTATGGAGGGCAAGCTCGACCTGGCTTCCATGCTCGGCCATCACCTACCACTCACGCAATATGTTGAGGGTATCCGCCTGCTTGAGCAGCGCCGTGCCCTTAAAATACTCTACCTGATCTAGCGCATCTAATATTCTGAAGGAGATGTGTGATGTCCAAGAACCGTGTTGCGATAATTGGTCTGGGGGGCATTGCGAATGCCCACATGCGCGGCTGGGGCGCGCTGGATAATGCTAAAGTGGTAGCGGGCGCCGACATCGCCCAAAGCCAACTGGATAAATTCAGTAACAAGTACCCCGAGGTGCCTCAGCTCTTCCTTGATTACCGGCGTATGCTGGACGAGGTCAAGCCGGACTATGTCTCGGTATGCACCTGGCCGCCGCTGCATGCGGAGATGGTCGAGGCTGCAGCGGCGGCAGGCGCTAAAGGGATCGCCTGCGAAAAGCCGATGGCCAACTCGCTGGCCGAGTGTGACCGCATGCTGGTGGCCTGCCGTGCGAGCGGCACCAAACTCGCTATTGGCCACCAGCGCCGTTACAACCTGCGCTATACCGAGGCTAAGGCAGCCCTGGATGTCGGCAAGATCGGAGCGCTCATCGAGATCCAGTCGCTCTGCCGCGGTGACCTCTTCACCGATGCCACGCACTCGCTCGATCTGCTGCGCTTTTTCGCCGACGATTCGCCCGTCGAGTGGGTGCTGGGACAGGTCGAGTGCAAGACGGGGCGCTCGCGCTTTGGCCACGAGGTCGAGGATGCCGCCCTGGCATTTGTATCGTTCCAGAGCGGTGTGCGCGGATTGATCCAGACCGGCGATGTTTCGCCGCAGGCCGCCTACCAGCGCATCATGCTGACGGGCACCGACGGGCGCATCGAGATCGGAGGTGACGGCGAAGAGTACTGGCGCATCATCAACGGCGAACAGGCCGGCTGGGTAACTCATCAGGTAGCCCAGGAAGCTGCGCTCAACCCATTTGCGTGTTATATGCGCGACCTGATCCGCTGGGTGGATGAGGGCGGCGACTATATCCTAACCGGCGAAGGCGGACGCGCCACCATCGAGATCATCAACGCGGTATTCGAGTCGTCCCATCGCCGCAGCCGCATGCGGCTGCCGTTGTACGTTACCGATAACCCGCTCGCGCGCATGCTTGCCAACAACGAACTCTGACACTAGCATAGGGTTCACTAAACTATCGGGGCCGAAGGAGGCATAATGAAAGTTGGGTTGGATACCATCTGCTTTAGCTCGTGGAAGTTGGATGCCATGGGGCTATTGCAAAAGACTCTGGATTACAACCTGGAGGGGTTGCAGCTCGGGTCGGGCTTGTTTCTCGATAAACCCGAGGTGACTGAGGAGTTCACCAAAAAGCTACGCAAGCACGACCTGTTCGTCGAACTGACCGGTTCGGGCATCAACCCGCGCGATTCGGGCAAGACGGTTGCCGAGATGGTCGAGCCCTGGAAACGGCTCTTTCCTCTGGCAGCACAGATGGGCGCCCACAACCTCAATACCTGTTTTGGGCTCTATCAGGAACGTATGATGTCCAACTTTAAAGAGCAGTTTGATGGTGCCGTGCAGGTGCTCAAAGCCCTCGCCCCGATGGCAGCCGATCACAAGGTGTTCATCACTGTCGAGATCCACGTCGACCTTACCTATCGTGAGCTGGTTAATCTGCTGGATGCTGTCGACAGCCCTTGGGTGCGCGCGGCACTGGATACCGCCAACTCGCTGGGCCTGATGGAAGACCCCGTCGAGGCTGCTAGGGCATTGGCGCCCTATGCCGAATCGACCCATTTTAAGGATACCTGCGTCTACTTTACGGACGACGGCTTTAATTGGCAGGGCGGAGCGCCGATCGGCACCGGTTTGGTCGATATCCCCGCGGTGGCTGAGCTCTTGTACAAATACAACCCCGATATCCACCTCAACATCGAAGATGGCTGGGGCTCGATCCCGATTCCGTGTTACGACGAGGCCTACCTGAACAGCTTCCCCGAGCAGAACGCGGTGCGCATGATGCAGTTCTGGAAATTTCTGCGCGAGGGCAAGCGGATGGTTGACGCGGGCATTCATCCGCGTCCCGAGGACCTGAGCAAGCACGACGTCCGCCAGGCGATGGCAGGTAGATTGTGGCACAGCGCCAACTATGTGCGCCGCCTGCGCGACCGCATCGAAGGCCGCTAAACTGCCCAGTTGTATCAAGGTATAAATATGGAGGATCAGGCATGAAAGTCGGATTGGATACGATCAGCTTTAACCCGCTCAACCTCGACCCGATGGGTTTTTTGGATATCACTGTCGAGTATGGCCTGGAAGGCCTGCAGCTCCTGGGCACGCGCACCTTTATCGACAAGCCCGCCGAGTATTCGGACCATTTCCTTTCGAAACTGCGCGCTCACAACCTCTACCTGGAGCTGTATGGTGCGCGCATCAATCCCAAGGATTCGGGCAAAACCGTCGATGATCTCGTGCAGGATTGGATCCCGCTCTTCCCGGCAGCCGCACGCATGGGGGCGACCTGCCTTAACACCAGCTTTGGGCTCCTCAAAGAGCGCACCATGACCAAGCCAACCTTTGCTGAGCAATATGAGCTCGCGACTCAGGTGCTGCAAAAGTTGGCCCCCATCGCCGCCGACTATAACGTCGCTGTGACCGTCGAACTACATGTCGATCTCACCTCGTCCGAGCTGGCACGTATGATCGAGCGCGTCAACAGCCCATGGGTGGGGGTCAATATGGATACCGCCAACCCGCTGGGCATGCTCGAAGACCCGGTGGAAGCCACTGAGATTCTGGCGCCCTATGCCAAGACGACGCACTACAAAGATACTGTCGTGATCTCGACCGACAAGGGCTATACCTGGCTGGCGGGCACCGCTCTGGGCACCGGGCAGGTAGACCTGCGCAAAGTGACCGAGATCCTTTACAAGCACAACCCCAATATCAACCTGAATATTGAAGATGGTTGGGGCTTTATCGAGATACCGGCTTATGACGAAAAATTCCTCAGCACGCTCGATTACGATGCCGCCAAGATGATGAAGTTTATGAAGCATCTGCGTCTGGGCGAAAAGATCATGGCTGCCGGCATACAGCCGCGCCCCGAAGATTACAAGAACTATGACGCTGCCGAGATGATGAAGACCCACATGCGCCATAGCGTGGAATATGCCAAGAAACTGCGCGATGAGATCGTGGCGCAGGCGGCAGCGCCGGCCTGAGCGCCGCGTAACTTGATCACCTGATCGCACATTGTGACCGATAAGGAGGCCAACATGACCTATCGTGCGGCAATCATTGGCTGCGGATGCATGGCGCATGGTCATGCGCACGCCTTCCAGCAGGCTGGCATCCCCATTGTGGGGGGTGCAGACATCTCGCAGGCATCGCTGGATAAATGGCGCAAGGATTTCGGCGACGAAACCAAGCTCTATACCGACATGTATACGATGCTGGCGGAGCAAAAGCCCGACCTGGTGTCTGTGGTAACGCCCGAGCAGGCTCACTGCGAGGCGGTGGTGGCGGCTGCCGAGGCCGGCGCCAAGGGCATCATCTGCGAAAAACCGCTGGCAATGAACCTGGCCGAAACTAACCTGATGATCGAGACCTGCAAGCGTGCCGGCACGGTGTTCACCGTCAGCCACCAACGCACCTATTCGCCGCAATATGCCGCGGCGCGCAAGTTGATCCAATCCGGTGCGATCGGCAAGGTGCTCTCCTGTGTGGCGATCAGCAAGTATCAGTGCATGATGACGGATGCCTGCCACACCATCCACATGATGCTGGATCTGCTGGGCTGGCCCACCCCCACCCACCTGATCGGCAACGTAGACGGCAACTCGGACTATTGCTACTTTGGCCACCGCGCCGAAGAAGGCGGTACCGCCTTTATCGCATTTGAGGGCAGCCTCTTTAGCCACTTTACCTGGGGGCGCGCTGCCAGCAACCCGGACGTGCGTATGTTTAACGCCTGGGATGACACGATGATGGATTACCAATACCTGGCGGTCTATGGCGAGACGGGACACATCGAGGTCTCGGGGGACTACTATCCCAGCGCGCGCCCGCTTGGCGATCGCTGGCTGGTGCGAGAGACGCATGGTGCCGAGAGCAAGGTCATCCCGGTCAGCTGGGAGAATCATCGCGGCGACATTACCATGGAAATCGAAGACGTGATCGCCGCCATCGAAACCGGCAAAGCGCATCCGCTGGATGCCATGACGCACGGTAAGACGATCATGGAGATCATGATCGGCATCTATGAATCCTCTCGCCGCCGCGGGGTGGTTCACTTCCCGGTGACGGTGCAGGATAATCCCTTCTTGGCAATGGTCGAAGCAGGTGTCTTTCCAAAGTGAGTGAGCCGGCGGGGTGCTACAAAAACGCTCTGCCGCCCCGAAAGGAGCAGCATGCCGATTGCCTGCGCGACAACGGCCTTTAGCCGCCGTTCACTCGAAGATGCTCTAGCAGCTGTTAGAGAGTTAGGGTTTAGCAAGGTCGACCTGCTGGCGGTGGAGGGCTGGGCACACCTGATGCCCTCTGAACTGGTCAAGGATTACGACGGCGTGTGTGCGCGCCTCAACAATGCGTTCAAGGCCAACCATCTGAGCCTGGCGACGCTCAACATTGGCTTTTCTCCCGCCCTGTACGACCGCTCCTGCCAGGCGATCGTGACGCGCCTTTCACAGGCAAAAGCGATCGTGCGCCTGATGCTGGAGCACCGCGTGTGTGTCGCGACGCTGCAGCCCGGCGGGCGTGCCAAAGACCGCTCGTTCGAGCAGGGCATGAGCGATTCGGCCGAGAGCCTGCGCGAGCTGGTGGATGTAGCCGAGGGTACTGGCGTGACCTTTGCGTTGGAATGCCACAGCGGTTCGGTGGCCGAGTCGGTCCCCTCAGCCCTCGAGCTCTTGGAGCGTGTGCCTGGGCTCAAAGTCGACTATGACCCGTCGCATGCCGTGATGCAATCGATCGACCTGGAGGATACCGAGCCTCTGATGGATCGCGCGGCGATCGTACACCTGCGCGACGCCTCGCCCGAGGTCATGCAGACGCGATATGGTGAGGGCACCACCGATTTCGACTGGGTGCTCAAGCGCCTGCGCGCGCGCCGCTTTCGTGGCATTGTAGGGGTCGAGTACCTCGATACAGAAGGTCAGGAGGATATCGGCCCCGATATCAAGGCCCTGTACCAAAAGATCATGGAATACTTTACCGACTAGGGGCGTTGGCTGGTGCGCGGTTTGCACACCAACTCAAGCACCCTCAAATCGAACATATTTTGCGACACAGCCGCCCGCAACAGTGCGGCTGTGTCGATTCCGCGCCCTGTCCCGCCCGCCGCCAGCACCTCTTCGCCGCTGGCTACCAGCCCGGCATCCGCCGCCATGAGGGTGATCTCGCAGGCTACCTTGAAGCCGTCGGAAACCAGGCGCAGGGTGTTGGCGATCAGCTCATCCAGCTGGGTGGGGCCGAACTTGGTCCTCACCGCCCGGTTAACCCCGCCAAAGGCATGTGCTGCCGTCACAATCGGGATGCCGGCCACCACCAGCTGCTGGCGCGCCTCGGGGAGCAATTCCTGATGGTTGGGTTTGGCAAAGCCGTACGAGTGCGACACCACGATCAACTTGGCTGGATCCAGCACCTGCATGGCGCGCAAGGCAGAGGTACCACTGGTGCTGGCGATGATAATATGCTCTACCGGGTGCGCCTGGCAATAGGCGCGCATCAGTTCAAGTGCCGCGTCGGTGTTGGCAGGCCCACCCTCAGCATAATAGGTACAGGGCTCAATCGTCTGTGTCATGAGAATTCTCCTGATAGTGTTCGATGGCGCGGTAAATGTGGCGTTTGGCGTCGCAGCAGTCGGCCTCGACCTCGCGCAGGATACGGCGCATCAGTGTGCGGCGCGAATCGGCGCTGTAGGAGCAGGCTGTGCCGCTGATAGGAAAGTCGCTCGCAGCCACAAAAGGCGTGATCTCGCGCTCCTCGATCAGTGCCAGAGGGCGGATCAACGTCAACCGCCCGTCAAACAGGCGCATTTTGGGCTCCATGCGCCGAAAGCGGGCGTTGTAAAACAGGTTCATCAGGGTTGTCTCGGCAATGTCATCGGCATGGTGGCCAAAAGCCATCACATTACAACCGCTCGCATCCGCCAGTTCAAAGAGCGCCTTGCGCCGCAGCCAGGCACAGCGAAAACAGGGCGAAAGATGGGTGGCAGCCAGCTCCTCGCGCAGCGCAATGTCGCGCACCGCCAGTGGGATGTGGCGCGCATCGCAATAGGTTTGCAGCCACTCGAGCCCGACACTGCGCCCGCACGAGCTGTCGGAGGTGATGTGAGCAGCCGACAGATGGATACGGTCGGGGGCGGAGCGCTGCCGCCGCCAGAGCAGGTCCAGAAGCGTCAGGCTGTCTTTGCCGCCCGAGACGGCCACCAGCACACGATCGCTCGCAGCGAGCATGCGGTACTGGCGCAGGGCTTTGTTGAGCGACTTTAACAGATAAAAAGCGAGTTTGTCGGCACGGGCTGGGTCAGCGGTTGACATGTGTGCATGCTAGCACATGCGGTCACGCCGAGCAACGCGAAAGAATGATTTGACGCATCCTGCCGAAATGTTATAATACTTGAGCAATAAACTTGAATAGGCTGCTTTTCAGATGAGGATCTCGACCAAAGGGGAATACGGCATTCGCGCGCTGCTGGAGCTCTCGCAGCGTTATGGTGAGGGCTATATCCAGAGCGCCGATATCGCCAGTAAGCGCAACATCCCCGAGAACTATCTATACCAGCTGCTGATCACCATGCGCAAAGCCGGGTTAATCCGCAGCCGGCGCGGTCCGCAGGGCGGCCACATGCTCTCTCGCAGCCCTGAAAAGATCTCGATCAACGATGCCGTGCTGGCGCTGGAAGGATCGCTGGCGCCCACACTGTGTGCCGATGACATCAATACCGAAGAGTGTGTCTTTGCCGACTGCTGCGCCGTGCGCGAAGTCTGGACACTGGTGGCCGAGACCACCCACCGCATGCTGGAGGAGACCTCCTTCGCCAAGCTGGCAGAGCGCGAGCGCGTCAAGCGCGCTGGATGAGCTTATCTGCCGGCGCCCGCCGGTTGATCAGCCAGGCCACCAGGTAGAGGATTACCAGCTCCGCCAGGATCACCACCCCCAGGTGAACGACAGCCCCTTGCCAGAGCGGCAGCGGATATAGCTGGATGAGGGTATCTTCATAGTAGAAAAGCCACGAGTCGCTGGTAAAGAACACACGGTGGAAGCGGTCGAAAAAGACGGAAAAGTCGATCAATGACGCCGCGACGATCAGCACAATCAGCCCCAGCGTAAAGTAAACCCCGCCGCGGATTGCACGCGCCAGGTCGCGCCGTGAGCGCTGCCACAAAGCGATCGAGGCAAGAATCAGTAGATAGGCGGCCGCAGGCCCAGCCCCGAAAAAATGATTCGTGACGCCTTTGACATCTACAATGTGCAGCACTTCGCTATCACGCATGGCTACCTCGCCCTGATCGGTGCGCATGGTGCGCATCTCCTCAAGCGATGCTCTGCCGCGAATATAGTTGATGATGACTGACGAAAGACGGCTGCGCTCGGCCGCGCTAAAGCGCTCCGAGGGCGGGAACCCCGGCGAACGATAGTGCCACTCGACATAACTGTTGGTGAAAAGCAAAAAGAGCGGCAGCGACAGCACCGCGATCGGCAGGCTGATGCGCACCAGCCAACCGAGCACACGGCGCATGGCAGGCGTGTTACGGCGCGATTCGGGCATCTCACTCATCGTTGGCACCTCGGAATCCGCTAATAATCATCGGCATACCCCTCGCTGCCCCAGCGGGCGTGCTCGCAGAAGGCGTCGTCGAGGTGCAGCGATAGAAGACCTGCAGGCCCTTTTTGGGCATGGGGTTATTCTAGCATGCCGCTGGCGACTGCCAAACGATCAGCCGGGCTGGAACGTTTTGCGGCGCTTGTCGCCGCCAAAGAAGGCCCGCCGAATTACACTGGATGCTCGCCGGCGCGCCGCGTCGCTTTGCGCTGCGGTAATCGCGTCAATCTCGGCTTCGCTGTAACGCGCCTCCAGGTAGGCGTCGCGCAGGTAATCCAGGTCGCGCCGCGCGCTCAACCTGCCACCGCTGCGCGCCTCGATCTCGTTGGCCAGTGCGAACAGATAGTTGGCAGGCGTCTGTCCGCCGGTGGGCATAAAGTCGATCCAACGGGCTGCGTCGACTAGGCACTCGTACGAGTGTAAGATGCTGTGGCGCGGCGAACGGTCACGGTCCCTCAGCCACTTGAACGGCCAGATGATCACGATTGCCAGCAGCAATACTACCGCCAGTCCGATCCAGGCGATATCCGGGATACGCGGTGCAGGAGCCGGCACGGGTGTGGCGGCCTCAAATCTGGATGTATCGATATTGCCGCCCAGACCGCGGTAGGTGAATGTCGACTGCGAGGGGGTTGGCTCGAACTCGATCCAGCCATAGCCCGGGAAGAACACCTCGGTCCAGGCATGCGCCGAACTCTCGCGCACAATATAAGCCTGGCGGTCGTGGTCATATTCGCCCATGGCAAAGCCCGAGGCATAACGCGCCGGCACGCCCACTGCGCGCAGCATCACCACCATGGCGCTGGCCGAATAGTCGCAATAGCCGCGTCTGGCATCGAACAAAAAGTAATCCACCACATCCTGGTTGAGGGCGGCACGCGGCACTTCAAGGTCGTACACATAGGTGCGTATATAGGTCTCGATAGCACGCGCCTTGTCATAGGGTGTCTCAGCCTCGGCTTCCGCCACGATCTGGTTGGCCAGGTCGATCACGCGCTGCGGCACATCGGGCAGAGGCAGGTAGCGCTCAGTCACCCAAGTGGGATAGTTGGTAGAAGCCGCCTTGAGCTCGTCGACGCTGGCAGCCGGTACGGCCGAGATAGCCGTATAGGTGCTCGTGACCACGCTGATCGACTCGATATCACCTTCAGAGCGTAGCGTTAGCTGAAACTCGTTATCAAACATCAGCGGTTGGTTAACGGCAAAGGCCATCACCGGTGAGCCCTGCACGATGGTTATGGTTGTGGTCAGAATGCGCGACGGGTAAGACCAGTCCGTCCAAGGCTGGTCTGCCGGGTAGTTGACGGTCTCTACCTCGGATTTGTTAATCCAACCACTGCCGGTATAGGTATCGTAGGTGATCTGTCGCCAGTAATGCTTGGCATCTACCTCGCCAAAGCGCAGCTCGGGGTTTAGGTTGCGCTCTTCCATGCGCAGGGGCGGCGGGGCGCTAGTGGTGACGATCAGGATCATCTGGTTGCCGGGTAGGTCGAGCGGTGATGTAACCTCGTGACCCTCGCCGCGCGCGACGACCTCGGGAGTGGCGGTGGGCACCGGGTTGCGTCCGGCAAAGGCGCGGTCCCAATCGGAATAGAACGGCTGCAGCTTGGAGCCGACATTATCCCAAAAAGCCAGCACCACCTTTTGGAAGGTAAAGTAGGGGATGATCAGCGCCACCAGAATGATCAGCGCGGTGACGCCCACGCCGGTGATCACCAGGTCGCGCTTTATCTCGGGTGAATAGTCGGTGCGCTGCTGCTTCCAGAGGCGCTCCAGTTGGCGCGCGTGCGCCCATACCTGCGTCACCAGCGTCAGCGCCAGGAAGGCATACACATAGGTGAGCCCGATGCCCGTATATGCCACGTTCAGCACCACCGCCAGACCCAGCGGGATGGCGGCCAAAAAAGTGCGGCGATGGCGCAAGAGCTCCGTACAGGCGAAAAAGGTCAGCAGCCAGATGACCAGCGCAGCCGCCAGAAAGAGGGTGATGGTTTCCTGGCTGGTACCGCCGTAATAAACCACCGAATACCACACCAGGACCTTGGTATAAAGCCAATCCAGGCGCTCGCCGAGGTGGGCGAGGGTCTGCTGGAAGGGGTATGCTATGTAGATGTCTGGCTTCCAAAAGCTCACCTTGCCGATCAGCCATTCGGCAAACTGCACCAGATCGTTCAACACGACGCGCAAGGGCGGCAGAACCTGTGCTGTCACATGCGCACTGACCACAACTCCCAGCGAGGTGCCCACAAGCCAGATCAGCCAGTTGGGCAGCGGTGAAAGCGCGAATAGGACGCCTACAACCGTAGCCAGCAGGCTGACGGGGACTAACGCCGGTGCGTTGGGGATCCAACCGACCTCGGCAATCACCAGCGGCAGGCACAGCGCCATGGCCCTCAACAGCACGAAAAAGAGCCAGTCGCCCGATTCGTAACGCGCTGTTTTAGGGGCAGGTGAGGTGCTGGCCGTCATGACTGTTCTCCGGTGTTGACCCACGCGCTGGCAGCCTCCGAGCCAGGCGTGCTCACCACCCGGCCGGTGCCCAGCACTTTGTAGCTGGGGCGCTGCTCGCGGTGCTCGTTCACGATCTGCAGGTCGAGGCTGTTATCGACGACATGCGCCACAACGTTCAGTTCGGCCAGAGCGCCCACCAGGCTGGTGACCGATTCGGTGCCCTGCATGGCAGGATTGTCGATCAAGAGTGCCGTCACATGGATGCCGCGGCGCAGCAACAGTCCGAGCTTGTCGATCCATTCGGGGTTGGCAGATGGGGTCACGATCGTAACGGTGACGCCGCGGCGGATGACTGGCTCTACCAGTTCGATCAGCTCACCCAGCGGCATGTTCGAGCGGGCATACAGGCCTGCCAGCAGGCGCAGCAATTGCCACAGCTGCCCGTGGCCCTTGCCGGGCGGCAGCACCTGTGAATCGCGGTCGTGGGTGGCGATGCCCACGGCGTGGTTGTCGAGCAGGAGCTGGTTGGCGAACGAGGCCACCAGCACCACGGCGAGCTCCTCGCTGGCCTCATCCTGGTCGCCAAAGTGCACATCGTGGTTCATGTCCATCAGGAACCACTGGTCGCCGGAGGGCTCCAGGTCGAACTCTTTGACATAAATATTGTCGCTCGTGCCCGTCGAGCGACGCGCGGTGGCACGCCAGGCAATGCGGTTGAGCGCGTCGCCGGGCACATACTGGCGCACCGAAGCTGAGTTGGTCGTCAGGTCGAGTGAACGGATTTGGGCATGCGCTTCGCCGCGTTCCATGCCGCGCGGCTCGATGATAGGCGGCAGAGCTGCGATGGGCGGGTAGACGATGAACGAATCCTGGTAGTCATGGCGCAGGTGGACCTCGTAGAGCCCGAATGGGTCGCCGGTGTACAGGTCGGTGGGGCCGAGGGTATAAATGCCGCGGCGTGAACAGGACCCTTCCGTTGACCAGCGCAGCGAGCTGTGCCCGCCAATCCCCAGCGCACGGTTTACATGGTAGCCTGGCAGGTCGGAGCGATCCACCAGCGTCAGCCAGACAGCCGACAGCCAGGCGTCGTTGTGCAGCACAAAGCGCTCTTCGATCACATCGCCGACCTGAGCCCAGCCGTAACGGTGCATGCGCTGTAGTCTTATCCGGGTAGAAAGCTGACGTGCCCAGTAATACGAGACGGCATGTACGCCCGCCAAGACCAGCAGCACAAAAAAGGTCGCTCGCGAAGGGGCGAGGATGTGCAAGCCCAGCAGGATGCCGGTAATGACCAGTGGGATAATGGTGCGGATGCGCAGCTTGATCAGTTTCATGGCCTATCCAAGCGATACCGCTATGAATAAACGAGACCCAAGTCACCTTGGGTCTCATAAGCATATGCGAGCTGTGGGGCATATGCAAAAAGCCAACCCCAGCCTGGAGGATGAGTTATGACTCGGAACCTGATGCACTGCCAGGATAGGCATAGCTGCCGGCGCGTGTGAGCACCACGGCGCCCACGCCCACCAGGGCGACAAGCGTGAGCAAAATAGCGCCGATACAGGGGATCGCGCCGAGCAACAGGATGATCAGGGCGCCGACGCCGGTCTGCAACACGGGCTGTTGGCGTGCCTGGATCCAGCCCAGCACCAGCTCGCCCAAAAACCGGCTGCAGGCTGCCAGACCTACCAGTGTGGCGGCCAGGAGGATCCCCACCAGCACCAAAACCACCGGGATGCCGATGATCATGAGGGTAAAGATCGGGATCAGCACCACCAGTACCAGCATGGTCAGTACACCGGCACCGGCCGAGTGCAGCCACGCACGGCGCACAGTGTTCGCCACGTGGTCAATGCGCATTGGAAAGAGCTGCCCCAGCGCGACGATCAGCAGCAGCAGCATGACCCCAAACACCAGGCGGCCCATGGCGCCAATAAAGCCCACCAGCGCCTCGCCCCAGTTGGAGCGCGGTAACGGCCTGATGTGGTTGCTGATCTCTGGCATATCCAGAGCGTCGAACCCGGAAATAACGCGGCCATCAACCGCAGCGTCGCCGCTCAGGGTTACATCCCCCAGGCTGATCACATCGCCGGTGATATATGCCTGGTCTAGCAGCTTGACATCACCGCCGATCACCACCAGGTTGCCGGCGATGCTTCCGGCGATCTGGGCGTCACCGCCGGTAACCGCTACTTCGCCAAAAACCTGGCTGGAGGGCTGCATTACCAGGTCCCCGCCAACTACCGCCACATCAGATTCGATGATCTGGCCCGATTCGATAGTGTAATCCTTGCCGATTACCGAGACCGGGTCGGGCTGTTGCGCCAGAGAGGTACCAGGTGCCAGCAACAGGATTACGATCAACGACAACCAGACAAGGATACGTGACCCTTTCATACGACCTCTCATTTAACGGCTATTATTTTGCAGTATCATGCCAGAGCTGCGCCGCGACAGGACTACCGTGCGCGTCCAGGCCAGCAACAACAACGCTGCTAGTGCCAGGTAACCCACTACATAGGGCGTCAGCGAGTTCAGCACAGTCGAAAGAACCAAGCGCAGGGCATATACGACAGTGCGCAGCACCGCCGCGATGCCCTCGCCCGTGGTGACCAGCCAGGCAAAGAAGGGGTAGCGCACCAATTGTTGAAACACCGGGTTCAGCAGCGATGTAAGCAGCGCCAGGGTACCTACTGCGACAAGCCCGAATATTACCACGGCTAGAAAGCCGCGCAGCACTGCCAGACGCGTACGGCGCTGATGGATACGCCGCATGACGTGCTGGCTGAAGCCGCCCGGCACCGGCAACCAGCGAGCATCCGCAAAGAGCGACTCGATGCCGATGTAACGGGCCTGCTCTTCGGCACAGGCCGGGCAACTGGCCAGATGCTCAGTCAGCTCGCGTTCCTCGGATTCGCTCAGGCGCTGATCCATCTTTAATGACATCGCACTAGAAGCTTCTTGACAGCGCATTTTCGGCGAGCCTCCTTTCGACTTGAGCGCTCTGTTCCCGCTTTTGCAGGTGCGTGGCGATCATATCGCGCGCGCGGTGCAAGCGCGATTTGATGGCGCTCACGCTGTCTTTGGTAATCTCGGCAATCTCTTCATAGCTGGCATCGTGCCAGTAACGCAGCACGATCACCAGGCGGTAGGGTGTCGGCAGCATCTCGAGGGTCTCGGCGATCAAAGCGCGCTCTTCGCGCTTGAGGGCCATCTCCTCGGGATATGGGTGATCGTCGGGGATCCAGCGCTGCCCCATAATATCTTCCATCGAGAGCACTACCCCGCGCCGGCGGCGCAGTCGGTCGATGCAATGATGCGAGGCGATCGAGAGGATCCAGCTTGAGAACTTTAACCCGGGCTTGTAGGTGTTAAAGCGCGTAAAGGCACGGATAAAGGTCTCCTGCGCGGCGTCCTCAGCCTCGAGGGGATTGCCTAGCATACGATATGCCAAGTTGTATACTGGCATCTGATACGCTTCGACCAGTTTGGCAAAGGCTTCCTCGTCACCAGCGGCGGCTGATTCGATCCACTGCCGCTCCAACTCGGCTGACATCCAGCTAACCTCCCTCGAACGGCTTTATTGACCGTCTTATATTATACGCAAGTAGTGAGCGCAAGTTGCAAAGACCAAAACAGTTGACGTATACTCCCACATTGGCACATAAAAGTGCCTATGCTATAATGCTGGATCGCACTATACGGAACAAGGGAGCATGGGATGAAGGAATATAAACCCGAGGATTTGCGCAACGTCGTAGTTGTGGGGCATGGCGGCAGCGGCAAGACCTCGCTGACAGAAGCGCTCCTCTTTGACTCGGGCACCATCACCCGGCTCGGAAAGATCGAAGATGGCAACACTGTCTCGGATTATGACGACGAAGAGCATGCGCGAGGATTATCCGTTAACGCAGCTGTCTTGCCCATGGAGTGGAAGAACTGCAAGATCAACTTGCTGGATACCCCCGGCTATATCGACTTTGTGGGCGAGGTGAACTCAGCCATCCGCGCCGCTGATATGGGTGTGGTGGTGGTGGATGCTGCCGCCGGCGTCGAGGTGGGGGCTGAGCTGGATTGGTCCTTCCTCGATGAAGCCAAGCTGCCGCGCTTTGTCTATATCAACAAGATGGACCGCGACAACGCCAACTTTGACCAGACTGTTGATCAGCTCAGAACCAAGTTCGACGTGCCCATCACCCCTGTGATACTGCCGATTGGCGCGCGCGATACCTTTAGCGGCGTGATCGACCTCGTCAACATGAAGGCTTATTCGGGTTCTGATAACAAAGAGATCGCCATTCCTGCCAACCTGCAGGCCGAAGTGGACGCCGCGCGCCAGCAGCTGGTCGAGAACGCTGCCGAGATCAGCGACGAGCTGATGCTCAAATACCTGGATGGCGAAGAACTCACCGCCGACGAAGTGATTACCGCCCTGGCAGAGGGCAGCAAGTCGGGCGCTATGGTGCTGGTGTTGGCCGGTTCGTCCTTACGCAACATTGGCGTGCGCCAGCTGCTGGATGCCATCGTCGATTTTGGGCCCAATGCCACCGACGTGGAGCGCGTCGCGCTTGCGGGTGCGACTGGCGAAGAGACCGAGATCGTCGCTTCGCAAACCAATCCGCTGGTGGTGCAGGTCTTTAAGACCCTGGCTGATCCGTTCGTCGGGCGCCTAACATATTTCCGCGTCTTTTCGGGGGTGATGACCTCGGATTCGCGCGTCTGGAATGCCAACAAGGGCACCGAAGAGCGCCTCGGGCAGCTCTTTTACCCGCGCGGCAAGGAACAGATCACCACGGAACGCGTCACAGCCGGTGATATTGGCGTAGTGGCTAAACTGGTGGCGACCTCCACTGGCGATACCCTGTGCGACCGCGGTACACCCTTTACCATGGCGCCGATCGTGTATCCCGACCCGCTCTACTCGGCAGCGGTCTTCCCCAAGAGTAAAGCCGACCTTGACAAGCTGGGGTCAGCCCTTGCCCGCCTGGTCGAGGAAGACCCGACCCTGCGCCTGGAGCGCAATACCGAGACCAACGAGACGATCCTTTCGGGGATGGGTGAATCGCACGTGCAGATCGCCGCGCGCCGCCTGGCGCAAAAGTTTGGCGTCGAAATCCTCACCGATGTGCCGACTATCCCATACCGCGAGACGATCACCAAGATCGCGCAGGCCGAAGGGCGCCACAAAAAGCAGACCGGCGGCCGCGGCCAGTTCGGCCATTGCTGGGTGCGCTTTGAGCCGCTCGAACGCGGCGGTGGGTTTGAGTTCACCAGCGAGGTGTTTGGCGGGGCGGTGCCCAAGAACTTTATCCCGGCCGTCGAAAAGGGTATGCGTGAGGCGATGGAGCAGGGCGTCATCGCCGGTTACCCGACAGTTGATTTCAGGGCCGTCATTTATGATGGCTCGTACCACCCCGTGGATTCCTCGGAACTGGCTTTCAAGCTGGCTGCTCACCTGGCCTTTAAAAACGGTATCCCGCAGGCCGGAGCGGTCTTGCTTGAGCCGGTCATGGAGATCAAGGTGACGGTGCCCGATTCGTTCATGGGCGCCATCATGGGCGACCTGAACACCCGCCGCGGACGCGTGCTCTCGATGGAACAGGTGCGCGGTAACGGCGTGGTGGTGGCGCAGGTACCGCTGGCAGAGATCCAACGCTATGCCACCGACTTGCGCTCAATGACGCAGGGGCGCGGTATCTATAGCACATCATTCTCGCACTATGATATTGTGCCGCAGCAGCTGGTCGAAAAGATCGCGGCGGCCTCTGCAGCCAAACGCCAGGAAGAAAAGGAATGATCAGCCATGTCTCAATGAGGGCAGCTCTGCAGGCTGCCCTCATTGTGTATGAGGTACACGATGCGTTGTGACCTGCATGTGCATACCCTGCACTCACACGATTCGCTCGCTCAGGCAGAGCCCATCCTGGCGCGGGCAGTTGCGCGCGGAATCGGCTGTCTGGCGATTACCGACCACAATACGATTGAGGCGGCTCATCGGATGGTGGACAATGGCCGCGTACAGATAATCGTGGGGGAAGAGATCGCTACCCGCGAGGGGGAAATGATCGGCTTGTGGCTGCATGAGGCCGTCTCTCCGGGCATGAGCGCACTCGAGACGGCGCGAGCGATTCGCAAGCAGGGCGGTCTGGTGGTGCTGCCGCATCCCTATGATGTATTACGCAGCGGTATAGCGCCAGCAATCAGCCCGGAACTGCTGGAGCTCGTAGATGCCATCGAGGTCTGGAACGCGCGCTGCTGGCGGCCGCGCTGGAACCGCCAGGCACTGCAGCTGGCCCAGCGCTATGACAAGTTCTTCACCGCTGGCAGCGATGCGCACCTGGCCCACGAAGTCGGGCAGGCCTGGATTGAGCTGCCAGAGTTTCACAATCGTGATTCCTTTGCGGCAGCCCTGCAGACGGCGGGGCATGTCAAGCGGTGCGCATCCCGGCACAGTGTGCATCTGAGCAGCACATTGGCCAAGCTGGTACATCGATTACACATCAGGCGGACGTTATGACTATCCTTCTCTCTATCATTGCAGCGGTCGTCCCAACGATCATCTACCTGTTGGTGCTCTGGCAGTTGGATCGCTACGAAAAAGAACCTCTGGTGCTCTTTTTAGCGGCCTTTGTGTGGGGCGCAGTGCCGGCCGTGATCGCTTCGTTGATCCTTGAGGTGATCGGCGAGTACTCGATGGTGGCCATGCCGCCGCTTGGCCGCCAACTGGTCGGGGCCGGCCTAGTGGCGCCGATCGTCGAGGAAGCCAGCAAGTCAGCCGCGTTACTGGTACTGTACTGGGTTTTTCGCCACGAGTTCGATGGTGTATTGGATGGTATCATCTATGGCGCGGTGGTGGGCTTTGGCTTTGCCATGACGGAAAACGTCTTTTACTTTGAGAGCGCCTGGGCAGAGCAGGGCGTGAAGGGCTTTCTCATGTTGGTACTGATGCGCGCGGGTGTCTTTGGGCTCAACCACGCCATGTTTACCGGCATCGCTGGTGCCGGGATTGGCCTGGCCAGGCTGCAGCATTCGCGCCTGACGTGCGTGGTGCTTATATTGCTGGGCTTTGGCGGGGCGGTAGTGGCTCATATGGCCCACAACATCCTGGTAGCCGCTCAGCAGGCCTGTCTGCTTGGCACGGCTGCTGATTGGGGCGGAGTGGTCGCGCTCTTTGTGATGATCGTGTTAATGTGGAAGCACGAGCGCAACATCATCAAAACCTATCTGGCAGACGAGGTGGGGATAAGCCTCTCGGCGGAGCAGTATGCCGCCCTGGCGGCTTTTCGCCCGACGCGTCCGGCTGGGCTGCCCACGGATGACCAGACGCGTGCGCGCTGGCAAGCCTGGCATCAGCTAAGCCTCGCCGCCACTGAGCTGGCTTTTAAAAAGCACCAGCGCGACACCACATCAGATGGTGAGCGCAACGAAGCAAGGATTGCCGAGTTACGCCGCCAGATTAACGAGTACAACCGCGTGCTGAGCTAGGGGGGAGCGCGATGAGGATAGCGATCATCTCTGATATTCACGACAACCTCTGGGAGTTGCAGCGCGTTCTGCAGACTATCTCTGCACACGACGCGCTTTTATGTCTCGGAGACTTTTGCAGCCCGTTTACGCTTACCACCATTGCCGAAGGGTTTCATGGGCCCGTGCATGCCGTGTTTGGCAACAACGATGGAGACAGGCTGGCGTTGGCCAGGGTCGCAGAGCGGGCTCCTAATCTGACTCTGCACGGCTTTAGCATGCACCTGCTGCTGGATGGCCGCCGGATTGCCGGCAACCATTATCCCGAGATCGCCCAGCCGTTGGCAGAAAGCGGCCAATATGACCTGGTCTGTCATGGGCACGACCATCAGCGGTGCCACGATCGTATCGGCGAGACCTGGCTGGTAAACCCGGGTGAGGTGATGGGGCGTTTTGGGGTGGTCAGTTATGGGTTATACGATGCCGTAACCCACCAGGCATCGGTTATTGAACTGTCTCCCCGCCGGCGATAGCGAGCACATCCTGCCACTGAGCCATCTGACCTTCCGTGACGGGGTGATTGGGCAGGAACTGGCAGGCACTGGCAGAGCGGATCGAGGTCTCAAAGGTCCCGATTGCGCGGGCGATTGATATTATTTCGGTCTTATCCATGCCGATCAGCGGTCGCAGGATGGGCAGTTTGATCCCCTGGGAGACGAGCGCCATATTGGCCAGCGTCTGGCTGGCAACTTGTCCCAGCGAATCTCCGGTGATGATCGCCGACGCGCCAAGACCCTCGGCCAGCGCTTCGGCGTGCTGCAGCATGCGATGCTTGCACACCAGGCAGGTCCAGCGTCCTTCGTTGGCGGCTACCAGGCGCTCGAGGTCAGGCGCAACCATCTCGGCGTAGTCGATCACGCTCAGATGCAGCTGCCAGCCATGGCAATAGCTCTGCAGGATCTCGACTAGCTCCCGTACTTTGGCTATTTCACTTTCGCTGGATGCCACGTGCAGCGGGATTACCCCGCAGCCGCGCTTGAGCATCATCCAGGCTGCCACGGGGGAATCAATGCCGCCCGAGAGAAGCGCGACAGCGCGCCCGCCCACGCCCACCGGCAATCCCCCCGGACCGGAAAGGGTGTTGCCAAAGATGATGGCGCGGTCGGGCGAGATCTCGACCCCAATCGTGACATCGGCACGGTCGGAGAGGTCCACCTTACCGCCGGTGGCTGCCTGTACGGCTTCGCCGGCGCTGCGGCTGATCTCAGGCGAGGTGTAGGGGTAGCTCTTGTCAGCGCGGCGCGCGCGCACGCGAAAGCTTATCTCGGGGGAGACATTGGCGCGCCTGGCTTCAGCGATGCAGGCCTCGGCGATCGCCTGCGGATCGCGTTCGACGCTGGTGGCGGGACTGAGCGAGACCAGCCCAAAGACGCGCTGCAGCACAGGGCAGGCCGCCTCGACGGCCTCTGTATGCACATAAAGACGCTGCCCCTGGCTGATAACCTGCCCCTCAATGCCATTGGCGGCAAGGGCAGCGCGGATGTTGCGGCGCAGCTGGCGCACGAATTGGAAGCGGTTGTTGCCCTTTAGGCCGATCTCGCCATAGCGCAGCAGGATAAAGCCCATCTCATTGCCACGTGCTAGGCGGCACGACCTGCGCGCCGATCAGCTGCGACGTGCCACACTGAGAGCAAGGGTACCGCAAAAAAGAGCGACGAATAAGTGCCCGCCACCATGCCGATCAGCATGGTCAGCAGGAACTGCCGGATGGTGACACCGCCGAACAAGATGATCGCCACCATCACAAAGATCGCGTTCAGCTGAGTCGTCAGCGAGCGCTTGAGCGTTTCTGTCAGGCTGCGGTCGATGATCTGGTCAAAGGGCTCGCCGGCGTACTTGGGCACGTTTTCGCGGATGCGGTCAAACACGACGATCACATCCTGCACCGAAAAGCCCACCACCGTCAGCACAGCGGTGAGAAAGAGCGAATCGACTTCCCAGCCCACCAGATGGCCGAGGATGCTGGCCACGCCCAAGAGAAACAGGATGTCAAAGAGCATCTTTAAGATGGCGCACACCGCATAACGCCAGGCGTGCGGCACCTTGCGGAAGGCGAGTGCCACGAACAAAAGTGTTACGACCGAAGTAGCCAGGATCGCCAGGAAGGCGGCGCGGGTAGTCTCACGCCCCACCAATGGGCCAACGCTTGAAAAGCGCAGCTCGGTGACCCCGCCAAACTTTTCTTCGATTCCCTTAAGCAGGGCTTGCTTTTGTTCGGGCTGCATTGACACGGTGCGGATCGAGACGGTGCGGTCGTCGTTGATGGTCTGTACGGTGGTATCCGCCAGGCCTTGGTCGGCAAAATAGGTGACCAACTCAGCCGGCTGGACGGGTTTATCGAACTGAATCTCCCACAGCGACCCGCCGCGAAAGTCAATGCTGGTGCGGAATGGTGAGCCGGTGGTGGCCAGCGTCACGAGCATGCTGATCAGCCCCGGGATTATCAGCAGGGCTGAGATGATAAAAAGCGTTCGTTTATACTCGACGATTCTTAGCATGTGCGTGTCACCGTCCTTAGATTCCGAGCAACCATTTATGGTCGCGAATTTTTTCACCGCCCACCGCATAGGTGCTGTTGATCAGGGTACGGGTAACCACCAGCGCGGTAAAGATGCTGATCAGCACGCCCAGTGCCAGTGTCAGGGCAAAGCCCTTGACGGAACTGGCGCCAAAGCTGTTGCCAAAGAACCACAAGATGGCGCACGTCAGCCACACCGAGATGTTGGAATCGATAATGGCGCTCAGGGCACGCTTGAACCCTGCCTGAATGGCTCGCTGCAGGGTACGGCCTGCGCGCAGCTCTTCGCGCATACGCTCAAAGATCAGCACGTTGGCATCTACCGCCATGCCGACTGAGAGCAGAAAGCCCGCGATGCCCGGTAATGTCAGGGTGACGGGGATCAGTTTGTAGAGTGCCAGCGTGATCAGCGCATAGATCGCCAATGCCACGTCGGTGAGCACGCCCGGCAGGCGATAGTGGACTGCCATAAAGATCAGCACTATCAGCAAGCCAATAATGCCGGCACGTACGCTCTTGTCGATCGAATCCTGCCCGAGGGTCGGGCCGATCTCGCGGATATCGGAGACCTTTAACGCCACGGGCAGGGCGCCGTAACGCAGCTGGTTGACAAGGGTTTGGACCTCTTCGATGTCCATTTTGCCCTCGATCATGCCTTTACCATCCGGAATAGTGGTGTTGATGCGCGGGCAAGAGATCACTTTGCCATCCAGCACGATCGCCAAAAAGTTGCCGGTATTGGCGGCCGTGTGCTCGGCAAAGATCTTGGCCCCTTCGGCATTGAGTTCAAAGGCAATCACGGGTTTGCCGGTCTCGTCGAACGAAGTGTTGGCGGATTTCAGGTAGCGCCCCGTCAGCACGGTGGGATAGGTGCCCGTCATGGGGCCCATACTGGCCAGCGACCCGAGTGTGCCGGAGAGCTGGTAGGTGGTGGTAAGCGGGGTGCCGTCTTCAAAGGGGATTGCTCCGGTATCCACCAATTCGAGCGACCCGGTTTGTTGCAAGCCTGCTACCGCCTCCTCGGGGTTTTTGAGGCCGGGCATTTCTACCAGCAGGCGCTCGCCCATCAGCTGTACGAGGGGTTCGGTAACACCCAGGCCGTTGACGCGCTGCTCCATGATGCGCCGCAGGGCTTCCATGTCGTCGCCGGTGACCTGCTGGCCTTCGGCCACATCGGGCTGCAGGATCACCTGGATGCCGCCCTGCAGGTCAAGCCCCAGGAGCAGCTTGATCTCACGCTGGATCTTGAGCCCGCCCAGCTGCAGGTTGATGCCGGGGTTGTTCGGCAGCACCACCCAGATCGATATGGCGACGATCAGGGCGATCAGCACCAGGATTCGGATGTCACTCTTCTGCATGAATTACCTCGGGGAACACAGCTGAATACCTAGTCCAAGCAATTGAGTATAAGCTTCACCCCCTGTATGTCAAACAACCTGGCCGAGGACGGCTATTCGGATGGTTGACGAGCCTTCTGGCGGCTTTATAATCCGCTATACGCAACGATGAGGTAGAAAGCATGACCAAGCAGACGATCGCATTTATCGGCCTGGGAATTATGGGCGGCCCGATGGCCGGGCACCTGTTGGCCGCCGGCTATCCGTTGCGCGCCTATGACCTGAATCATGCCAGCCTGGAACGAGTTGCCGCGCAGGGTGCCACCGCCTGCGGCAGTGCTGCTGAGGCGGCGCAGGGTGCCGGAGCAGTGATCTCGATGGTGCCCGATTCGCCGGATGTGCGGGCCGTCTACCTGGGAGAGGCCGGAGTGCTGGCAGGCGTGGCAGCGGGCACTTTGCTGATCGACATGTCCACCATCAGTCCTGTCACCGCCCAAGAGGTGGCTGTCAAAGCTCAGGAAGCGGGCTGCGCGATGCTGGATGCGCCCGTCTCGGGCGGCGAGGTGGGCGCGCGCGAGGCCAGGCTTTCGATCATGGTAGGCGGCGAAATGAGCGCCTACGAGAGAGCCGTGCCGCTCCTTTCACACTTGGGCAAAACCACCTATTGCGGGGCATCCGGCAGCGGACAGGTGGTCAAGGCCTGCAACCAGATCCAGGTGGCGCTGAACCTGATCGGTATGGCAGAGGCGCTGGTGCTGGGCGCCAAGGCGGGCGTCGATCCGGCCATTGTCGTACAGGTGCTCTCGGGCGGCTATGCCCAAACGCGGGTAATGGACGTGCGCGGCTCCAAGGTTCTGCAGGGCGACTATACCCCCGGTTTTCGCAGCCGCTTTCATTACAAGGATCTGAACATCATCCGCGAGGCAGCCCGCGCATATGGGGCGAGTCTGCCGGCGTCGGCGCTGGCACACGAGCTCTATTCAGCCATGCAGTCCAACGGCTGGGATGAGCTCGACCATTCCGCCGTCGTCAAGGTGATCGAGCTCCTGTCGAATGCTCAGCTGCCCACGGCGGACGAAACGACGCCCTAGAGCGTTATTGCGCGGTCGGCGCCCAGCAGCGCTTCGACGATGCTGTACATGTTCGAGACCGTGCCGATCGCCAGGCGATCGCGCAGGTCAAGGTAATCCAGGCAGGTGCCGCACGCCAGGATCTCGACGCCGCTTTCCTGCAGCTTGGCGAGTGATTCAAGTGCTGGCGAGCCCTCGATCACCAGCTCTACCCCCGAGTTCATAAAGATAAGTGTGTCGGGCTGCTCCTCGACCTCACTCAGGGCAAATAACAGGCTGCGGCTGAGGATCTCACCAAGTTCCTGAGGACCGCTGCCCAGTACATTCGAGGTGAGCAGCACCACCTTTTTCAGCTTGCCGGCTTTGGGTGCTTGCACAACGGCGGCTGCTTGTGCATCAACCGCAGGTTGCTGTTGGTGCAGGCGAATCAACACGCCGTCATCGCGCTCTTCCTGCTCGCTGTACCAGCCCTGCTTTTCAGTCAGGCGCAGGATATTGTTGATCGAATCCTGGCTGCTCACTAGCACCTCCAGGGCGCTGTGTGCGTGCATGGCGCGGCGAACCAGGATCACTGGCTGCGGGCAAGCCAAACCGCGCGCGTCTACCTGATGCATGGCATCCCTCCTGTGCCAATCGACAGATTACCTGAAATGGTAGTATCATACCGTACATCGCAAAAGAGGCAGTTTTATCCTGAGCCACGACCTGCTGATCGACAACATCACCTGGTTTGACGAGACCCGGCCGCTGGAGGGGCCCCAGCGCGGCGGGTCGCTGGTGGTGCGCGATGGCCGTATTGTCTGGTTTGGGAAAGGCACACCTGCCACTCCCCTCAGTGACCCGCATGCCTGCCTGGATGGCGAGGGCTGCCTGGCGCTGCCGGGGTTCATCAACGCTCATTCGCGCCTTTCGCGCACACTGGCGCGCGGCTGGGGCTTGCCTCAGCCCGACCGGGTGGTGGCAGGCGGCGAGTTTGCACGCTTTTGGGAGCGCTACGACACCCTGCTGGATTACGACGCCCTGCGTTATGCCTTTTTGCTGGCGGGGTTGGAAGCGATCCGTAACGGCACCACCACCATCTTTGATCTGCTCTCGGTTGCGCAGGATCCCGCTTTGGCCCTGGACGCTGCCGCCGAGGCCGCTACACAACTGGGCTTGCGCCTGAACGTGTCGCTGGCTGTCAGCGACCGTAATGGCGCCGAAGGCGGCCGCCGCATGGTGGATGACGTGCTGCTCTTTATGGCCAAGGCCAGCGCTTATCCCCTGCTATCTGCCTCAATGGGGCTGGATAGCTGTGTGCAGCTGAGCGATGGCACGCTCTCGTATGCGGTAGGGTCGGCCGGCATCGCCCAGACCGGTTTTCACAGCGTGGTGGGCGAATCCTACGTGGCCGGGCTGGATTGCCTCAAGCGTTTCAATATGCTGCCGGCTGTGCGCCTCAGCCATTGGGGTGTGCTCAGCCGACGCACCATTTTAACGGGCGCCCTTTACTGTACCGCCGCCGAACGCGAGCTCCTGAACCGTTCGGGATCCTGGCTGGTCAACTGTCCGCGTGCCAACCTGATGAGCGGCTCGGGTACTATGCCCGTTTTTGAGCTGCTGGCTGAGGGGCAGAATGTTGGTCTGGGCAGTGCCTGGTTCGATTATGATATGCCGGCTGAAGCGCTGGCGGGCGCATCGGCGCAGATCTACCAGTGCGCTACCGACCAGGCTGCTATTATCGAACATAGCGCCGGTTTTATGATCGCCAACAATGCCAGGCTCGCCAACACCATGCTGCGCCAGGAGATCGGCGCGCTGCGGGTGGGTGCTGCGGCAGATATCATCCTGCTGCGCTTTAACCATCTCGAGCCCGATGACTACCCCGCCTTGCTGCGCCTGCTCCTGTTGGGGCGTGCCGGCTGGCAAGTGCAAAGCACGGTAATCGGCGGAGAACTGGTGTATCATAACCGCCGTTTTGTCGCAATCGACGATGAGCATATCCGCGCGCATGCCCGCGAAGCTACGCTGCGGTTGCGAGCACAATTCTAGGAGAGGATGTATGCGCGCTGACCTTACCCGAATCAAAGCCCTTTTAATCGACATGGATGGTGTGTTGTACCGCGGCAACATGGCGTTGCCGGGCGCCGCCGACCTGTTTAGTTTTCTAGACGATGCCAACATCCAGTACCAGGCAATCACCAATAACGCTACCGTCGACCAGCAGATGGTGGTGGAGAAACTGCGCCGCATGGGCATTGACCTGACCCTCGAGCACGTGATGACTTCCGGCGCGGCAACAGCGGCCTACCTGGCAGAGCATGCGCCGGCAGGTGCCAGGGTGTTTGTGGTGGGTGAGGATTCGCTAGTGCGCGAGATGCAGCGGCGCGGCTTTACCATGGCTGGCACGGATGCCCAGTACGTAGTAGCCGGCCTCGACCGCACTATTACCTTTGACAAGCTCAAGACGGCCACGATCGCCATCCGGCATGGCGCCCAGTTCATCGCCACCAACCCCGACATGACCTTTCCGCTCGAAGACGAGATTGTGCCGGGGGCTGGCTCGATCGTGGCGGCGATCCAGGCAGCCAGCGACCAGGCACCGCTGGTGATCGGCAAGCCCGAGCCGGCCATCTTTTCGCAGACCCTCTCGGCTATGGGGGTGGCGCCCGACTGTGCTGCCTCGCTGGGCGACCGCCTGGAGACCGACATCCTGGGCGGCCAGCGCCTGGGCATGCAGACGATCTTGCTGATGACCGGTGTGACGACCCCCCAGGAGGCAGCTGCCTCGCCGATTAAACCCGATTTTACCTTTGATGATATCCCTGCTCTGCTGCGGGAGTGGCGCAAGTGCCTGTGAGCCGGTGAATCATTGTTTCTTGGTCGCTGCTGTGATAAAGTCACTGGCATCACGGAGGTGAATGTATGTACGGTTCTCACTCTGGTTATCTACTCTACTATATCTTTACGCTCCCGGCCCTGCTGTTGGGTTTGTATGCCCAATGGAAGGTCAAAAGCGCCTATAAGAAGTGGTCCAAGGTGCGCAACCAGCGCAATATCACGGGTGCCCAGGCGGCGGAGCATCTGCTCGTGTATTCGGGCATGCAAAATGTCGGGATGCAGACCACGCGCGGCACACTCTCGGATCATTATGACCCGCGCAGCAAGCAGCTCTTTCTCTCTGAGGGCGTCGCCCAGTCGCCGTCGGTGGCCGCGCTGGGGATCGTGGCGCACGAAGTCGGGCACGCTCAGCAGGATGCCAGTGGCTATACCCCGATGAAGCTGCGCAGCGCAATCGTGCCGGCAGTGCAGATCGGTTCATGGGTCGGTCCGATCATCTTTATTGCTGGTCTGGTGCTCTCGATGACTCCGCTCACCTGGGTGGGACTGGCGCTCTTCTCGTGTACCGTGCTCTTTAGCCTGGTGACGCTGCCTGTCGAGCTGAATGCCAGCAACCGCGCCGTGGAGATGCTGACGGCCTCGGGTGCTATCGTGGGCGAAGAAGAACGCCAGGGCGTGCGTTCGGTGCTAACTGCCGCGGCACTGACCTATGTGGCAGTAGCAATCCAATCGATCTTGACCTTGTTGTACTACTTTTTCCTGATCTTTGGACGGCGGCGTCGGTAATGTCGTCCCTTGAGCTTAGCGGGATGGACCTGGGCCAGCTACGCCAGCAGATGCTGGAGTGGCAACAACCGGCATATCGCGCTGGCCAGCTTTATGGCTGGATCTATAAATCATTAGTGGCGGATTATTCTGCGATGCACAACCTGCCGGCTGGGCTGCGCGCTCAGTTGGCAGCTTCTGCGTCTTGGCCGCTGCTGCAAGTGGTCGAAACCCTCGATGCCGCGGATGGCTCGAGCACCAAGGCGCTCTTGCGCGCCGCCGACGGCCAAACCATCGAGACGGTCATCCTGCGCTATCCCGAACGCAACACGGTGTGTATCTCATCGCAGGTGGGCTGTGCGTTGGGCTGTGTGCTGTGTGCCACTGGCCAGGCGGGCTTTATCCGCGACCTTTCGGCCGGCGAGATGGTGGCACAGGTGCTGTATGCCGCACGTGCACTTCGGCAGGAGGGGCGCCAGCTGACCAATGTGGTGCTGATGGGCATGGGGGAACCGCTCCTCAACTATGAGGCGGCTTGCCAGGCTTTGAACATCATTATGGACCCGGCCGGCCTGGGGATGGGAGCACGACGCATCACCCTTTCGACGGCCGGTGTGGTGCCGGGCATTCGCCGCCTGGCTGAGGATAACCTGGGCATCAAGCTGGCGATCTCGCTGCACGCCCCCAATGATACCCTGCGCGCGCAGCTGATTCCGCTCAATCGCAAGTATCCGCTGGCCAGTGTGATCGCAGCGGTGCACGAATTCATCTCCAAAACCAGCCGGCGGGTGACCTTTGAGTATGTGATGGTGGATGGCATCAACGATTCACCCGCGCTGGCTTACGAGACCGCCGAGTTGTTGCGCGGCTTGTTTTGCCATGTTAATCTGATCGGGCTATACCCAACCGAACGCAGCGCCTGGCGCGGTTCGTCAGACGAGGCGATTCTGGATTTTCAGGCGGTGTTGCTGGAGGCGCGCATTCCGACCACTATCCGGGTGCGGCGCGGTGAAGAAATAACCGGCGGCTGCGGCCAACTACGTTTCAGGGAGTTGAGCGATGACGACGACTAGGCAATCTGCTGAGGCAGTGCTGGCTGACCAGGCACGTGTGCGCATTTCACCCTCGATCCTCTCGGCTGACTTTGCGCGCCTTGGCGAGCAGGTGCAGGCTGCCGAGGCGGCTGGCGCCGATTTGATCCATGTTGATGTGATGGACGGCCACTTTGTGCCCAACATCACCATCGGGCCGCTGGTGGCGGAGGCAGTGCGGCGCTCCACCAGGTTGCCCATGGACGTGCACCTGATGATCGAACAGCCCGAGCGCTACATCGATGCCTTTGCAAAGGTTGGCGCTGACATAATCATCGTGCACAGCGAAACGTGTCCGCATCTGGAGCGCACCCTGCATCAGATCGAAGAAGCCGGCGCACTGCCTGCCGTGACGATCAACCCGGCTACCCCGCTGAGTGCCATCGAAGAAGTGCTGTACCTGGTGCGCATGATCCTGATCATGACCGTCAACCCGGGTTTTGGCGGCCAAAAAATGATCCCGGCTGCCCTCAGCAAGGTCACGCGCCTAAAAGGGCTCCTGGCAGAGCGCGGCTTGGATGTGCCCATCGAGATCGATGGCGGGGTCAACCGCGGAACGCTTGAACAGGCGGTGCAGGCGGGGGCAAATATTCTGGTGATGGGCGCAGCTCTGTTTGCTGCCCCTGAGGGGATCGCTACGGCACTGCAGAGCTATCGCGCCGCGTTGGAAAACATCAAAAAACAGCCAGCCTGAACCAAGCTGGCTGTTTTGTATAGTAGAGTCGTCAGACTTGGGTTTTGCTGAGGGTGCGAATGCAGCGCGTGCACACCTTTACAGTGCGGGTATGACCGTTGATCATCACGCGCATCGGCTGAATGTTGGGCTTCCACATCCGGTTGGTCCGGCGCTTGGAGTGAGAAACGTTATGCCCAAACTGGGGGCCTTTACCGCACATATCACAGGTAGCCATGGTGTGCCTCTTTCATCTTGTTACGTATGAGCTTATTTGCCCATAAAGCGGTAGATATGATACCATAGTCCACTGATCATGCCAAAAAGGCACCTCGGCGCTATGGGGCCACGTACTGCGCAAGTGGCTGTAGGAGGGATCCTGACATGAGTGAGAATGTAACCACAGGTACCATCAAGGTATCGCCGCGTGCGATCGCCAGCATCGCCAGCCAAGCGGTGTTGAGCTGCTATGGCGTGGTGGGGATGTCTTCTACCAGGCTAGTGGATGGCATTGCCGAGGTGCTGCAGCAGGGCAGCTACCATCGCGGCATCGTGGTACGCCGTTCAGAGAACCGCATTACGATCGACTTGTACGTTGTGATCGAATATGGCACACGCATATCAGAGGTCGCCCAGATGATCATGCAGAGTGTCAAGTTCGCGGTTGAAAAATCCCTGGGGATGCCCGTCGCAGAAGTGAACGTCCACGTTCAAGGCCTGCGCATCAGCAGCGATGACTGATTCGGTGCGCCACAGCGTGGATGGAGGAAATAGTTTGGATAACTCGATGCCCGTGAATACCCCCGATCTGGTCGGAGCGGCTGACCTGCTCTCCGCACTGCAGGCTGGCTATACCTGGCTGGAAGTGCATGTAGCACAAGTGAATGCGCTGAACGTCTTCCCTGTGCCGGATGGCGATACCGGCACCAACATGGCATTGACGGTCAGGGCAGCTCTGGATGAAGCACGCGGGCAAGAGTGGACGAGTGTCTCTGAGCTGGCGCGTGCCGTTGCGCACGGCGCCCTGATGGGTGCGCGCGGCAACTCGGGGGTGATCACCTCGCAGATACTGCGCGGTTTCGCGCGCGGCCTAGATGGCTACAAAGAATTCAACGCCGCACAAGCAGCGCATGCCCTTAGCGAGGCCTCGGCGACGGCCTACAAAGGGGTGATGAAACCGGTCGAGGGCACCATCCTCACGGTGGTGCGCGAGGCGGCACTAGCCGGTACCCAGGCAGTGGCACAGGGTGCTGATCTGGCTGGCTGGCTGACTGCGTCGTTGCAGGCAGCGCAACATGCTCTGGAACAAACACCCACGCAGCTGCCAGTACTGGCTGAGGCAGGGGTTGTCGATGCAGGTGGACAAGGATTTGTCTTTTTGCTTGAGGGTATCAAGCGCTTTATGATGGGTGAAACACGCGAGCTTGTCGTACCAGCCATGGTCATCACCGAGCACCATGTGCTTGAGGATTCGACCTATAACTTTGATACCCAGTTTATCATCCACGGTCAGGCTCTGGATGTGAATGCTATCCGTGAACGCATTGCCGAATTTGGTGATTCAGTCATGGTGGTGGGCGATGAACAGGCCGTCAAAGTGCACGTCCACTGCGACGATCCAGGTCTTGCGTTGAGTTACGGCATCACCCAGGGGCGTGTAACTACCGTCATTATCGAAAACATGCAGGAGCAGTTTGAGGCTTTTAACCAGCCCCCAAGCATTAAACCGACTGAGACAGCATTCGGCAAGGTAGGAATCGTGGCAGTAGCTTCGGGTGATGGCCTTGCCCAGGTGCTCACCAGTCTGGGGGTGAGTGTCGTTGTACCCGGTGGGCAGACGATGAACCCGTCGACGCAGGATCTGTTAGTGGCGATCGATTCACTCAGTCAGGACGAAGTAATCGTACTGCCGAATAACCCAAATATCATTCTGACGGCTGAACAAGCCAAAGCGATTGCATCGCGGCAGGTGGTGGTGGTGCCCAGCCGGACGATCCCGCAGGGGATTGCGGCGCTGTTGGCCTTTAACTTTCAAGCCGATCTTGATGAGAATACCGCCACCATGAGTGAAGCATGCAACAATGTCGAGACGATTGAGGTGACACGCGCGGTCCGAACCGCGCAGGTGAACGGCTTCAAGGTAGAAGAAGGACAACTGATCGCGCTGCTAAATGATGATCTTACCGCCGTTGCCGACTCGATGGAGCAAGTTATCGACGAGGTGATGGCTAAAATGGATCTGGACAAGTACGAGCTTGTAACCGTGTATTACGGCAAAGATACGACGGCCGAGCAGGCTGAGGCGATGGCCGCAGACCTGCAGAACAAATATCCTGCGCTGGCTGTTGAGGTATTGGATGGTGGTCAAGCGCACTACTTTTATATTATTTCGCTTGAATAGCGATTGTTTGGAGGTTGGTAGTGGCAGCGCACAAAACAATAATCGTAACCGATAGCTCGGCTGACCTTTCTCGCGAGGAGATTGAGGCCAACGAGATAACGATTGTTGCGCTGCATATTCACGTCGATGGCGAGGTCGTGGATGATTGTCCTGACTTACGCTGCAAGTCGTTCCACGAGCGCATGAGCACTGCGAAATCCAAGCCCAGGGTTTCCGCGCCGACCGTCGCCGAGTTCATCGAGGTTTATAGAGAGCTGGCTCAAGGCAATGTCGAGATCGTCTCGATCCATATGTCGTCCGAGCTCGGACAAACCTACCAGAACGCCGTCAAGGCCAAGGCAAGCCTGGCGGGGCGCCATCAGATTACCGTGATTGATTCGCGCATGATCTCGACCGCCTTGGGTGACCTGGTGATCGAGGCGGCCAAGGCCAGCCAGAAGGGACATAGCGCCGCACAGATCACCCAGCTGGTGCGTGGGCTTATCCCGCACACCTATTTTGCCTTTTATGTGAATGACTACGAGCAGCCCCTGTATAGCGAGTTTATGCCAGCCAAGTACCGCAGCGTATCAGATGCCAGCGGTAACCGCCCGGTTATGCTGATCGAAGAGGGTGAGGTCGTACCGCTGCAGTTGCAGCGCAACCGCGGTGATCAGTACGAGCGTTTGGCCGATTTCGTGAGTGAATTTGGCAGCCTCAAGCGCATCGACGTGCTGTCGAGCGGCACTTATCCGTTGCCGAGTGAGTTTACCGAGCAGCTCGCGTCGCACTTTCCGCGGAATATCATCCGCGAAGAGGTTTACGGCCCGGTGATGGGTTGCCTGGCCGGCTCTGAGGCGCTCTGCATCGTCGCGCGCGATAAATAGGCGCGCAATCATCTCGAGCCTGGTATCCCGCAGCAACCCGCGGCGGGTTGAATAACTGTGCTCGAACACCAGGAAACGCATGTCCACGACCAACACCAGGCGCAAACCGCGCGCCGCGACGCAACCAGCCGCTGCATTGGCGCCGGGTTCTCCCGTCACGCGTTTGCCGGGCATTGGCAAGGCGGCTGCCGAATCGCTCGAACGCCTCAACATTCGCACCCTGGCGGACCTGCTGTATCATCTTCCATTTCGCTATGAAGATTATTCGCGTCTGGTACCCATCGCGCAGCTGGCGGTTAACGAGCGTGTTACGGTCACCGGCACAATCACCAGCTCGCAGGTAGTCCGCCTGCCCGGACGGCGCTCTATCACGCGTGTGACGATCCAGGACGCTACCGGCAGCGTCGAGGCCCACTGGTTCAACCAGCCTTATCTGTTGCAGCAGCTGCGCCAGGGGGCTGAGGTAATCGTCAGCGGTCTCACCAGCTTGCGCGGCACACGCGTGGCCTTTATCGCTCCGGATTGGGAGTTCCCCGACAGAGACCTGCTTAATACCGGACGCATCGTGCCAGTGTATCACCTTACCAAAGGGATAGGCCAGCACGCCATGCGCCGCTGGACGCACAGCGCGCTTACACTGGTGCCGCCCCAGCTGCCCGAGGCGCTGCCCGAGGCGCTGCGGAGTACCCATGCGCTGCTGCCGATCGGCAAAGCCCTCGCCGAGGTGCATTATCCCAGTTCAGATGAAACGCTCAGAGCCGCCCGCGCGCGGCTGATCTTTGAAGAGTTCCTCTACCTGCAGCTGGGCATGTTGCAGCGCCGTGCCGAGCGCACCCAGGCGGAAGGCCGGCCAGTACCGGTTGACGATACCCTCTTCCAACGCCTCCAGGATAGCCTGCCCTTTGAGCTTACCAACGCACAGAAGCGCGTCACAGGTGAGATCCTCGCCGACCTGGCACGTCCACATCCAATGAGCCGTCTGCTGCAGGGCGATGTGGGCTCTGGCAAGACGGTAGTGGCAGCCGCGGCGGTGCTTAGTGTCGTGAGCCACGGATTGCAGGCGGCTGTGATGGCGCCGACTTCGATCCTTGCCGAACAACACCTGGCCTCGTTTCGGCGGCTGCTGGCGCCCTTCCCCGAGGTGCGTTGTGAGCTACTGGTAGGCAGCATGAGTGAGGCCGCCAAAGCCGAGGTGCGCCGCGCCGCCGCCGATGGCAGCGCGCAGGTACTTGTCGGCACGCATGCGTTGTTGGAGGATACCGTGCGCTTTAATGACCTTGGCCTGGTGGTGGTGGATGAACAGCACCGCTTTGGCGTGGGTCAACGTGCCGGTTTGCGTGCCAAGGGCGGCGAGGCTCAGCCGCATCTGCTGGCAATGAGTGCCACACCCATCCCGCGCTCACTGGCGCTGACGCTCTATGGCGACCTCGATATCTCACTCCTGGATGAGCTGCCTGCCGAACGGCAGGAGATCCTCACCAGGGTGCGGGATGCCAGCTCCTACGAGCGCATCTATGCCTTTATTCGCAGCCAGGTGGCCGAGGGGCGCCAGGCGTTTATCATCTGCCCGCGCGTGGATGACGAGGACGCGGAGGGAGATACGAAGGCTGCGCTGCAGGAGCATCGCCGCCTGCAGAAAGAGGTCTTTCCGGACTTGAACCTGGGGTTGCTGCACGGGCGCATGAAGGCTGACGACAAAGAGCGCATCATGCAAGCCATGCAGCGCCATGAGCTCGATATCCTGGTGGCGACCTCGGTGGTTGAGGTTGGCATCGATATCCCCAACGCCAGTGTGATCCTGATCGAGGGCGCCGATCGCTTTGGCCTGGCGCAGCTGCACCAGATGCGCGGGCGCGTCGGCAGAGGGGTGCACAAATCCTATTGCATCCTGATGATCGGCGATACCGCTTCGGAAGCGTTGGAGCGCCTGCAAACGCTCGAACGCACCCGCGACGGGTTGGAGATCGCCCAGATGGACCTCGAGCTGCGCGGGCCGGGCGATATGATCGGCACGCGCCAGCATGGCTTACCAGAGCTGCGTGCTGCTAGCCTGAGCGATCTGCCCACCCTCGAACGCGCCCGGAGTGCCGCTCAGGCGCTCCTGGAGGATGACCCGGCTCTCTGCAAGCCAGAGCATATCGCAATTTCTGCTAAAATGCACGAATTGTGGCATACTAGCGGCATCCAAATCTAGGAGCGCAGAATGACCGTCGCGGTGTATCCCGGCACCTTTGACCCGATCCATAACGGGCATATCGATATCGCTACCCGTGCAGCTCGCCTGTGTGAGCGCCTGGTGGTCGGCATCTACGACCGGCCCAACAAGACGTTGCTCTTTAGCGTCGAAGAACGCTTGGAGCTGGCGCGCCGTGCCCTGGCGGATACGCCCAATATTACCGTCGAACGCTATAACGAGCTGACTGTCGAGTTTTGCCACCGCGTGGGTGCGCAGGTGATCGTGCGCGGTTTACGGGTGATCTCTGATTTCGAGCTCGAGTATCAGATGGCCTTGATGAACCGCAAGCTTTCACCCGAGCTCGACATGGTTTGCTTAATGACCAGTTTGGAATATGCTTTTATCAGTTCGACGATCGTCAAGGATGTCGCCAAAGCCGGCGGCTCGATCGACGAGTTCGTTCCGCCGCATATCGCCGCGGCTATCGCCGACAAGTACCGGCGCTAGTCACCCGCGCACAGGGAGTAGCATCATCGATATTCACCAACTCATCGATCATCTCGAGCGTATGAGCAGCAAAGCCATGCGTTTGCCTGGTGGGCGTCTGATCATCGACCAGGCCGAACTGAATAATGTCATCGAGCAGCTGCGCATGGTTGTGCCCAACGAGGTCAAAGAGGCGCGCAGCCTGTTGGCGCAGCGCAACGAGCTCTTGGATAAAGCGCAGGCCTCTTCCTCCGAGATCATGCGCCTGGCGCAATACCGCGCCGAAAAAACGCTCGATGATAGCACCGTCGTACGTCAGGCCCAGGAACAGGCCGATAAAATCCTGCGGGATGCGCGCGAAGATGCGGTGGCGATCGTTAATGGCGCCGACGACTATGCCGAAGAGAGCCTGCGCCAGTTGGCCGGCAGCATCACCCAGCTGAACGCGGTGGTGCAGAACGGCCTGCATGCGCTGGCGAGCCGCCGTACGAAGCGTGCCCAAAAACCGGCTACTGTTTCGGTGCTCGATCGTCCGCGCCCGGAGCCGGCCGGTGAAGGGATCAAGTTGACCCGCGACAGCCAGTCTGGCTGATATCCTTTAAGCCCGGAGACCAAATGCCAACCAAGTTGAGCCGCCTATGTGAGCAAGTCCTAGAGGGCGGTTGGTTGCTGGCAGCGATCCTGGTGCCCCTCTTTTTCAATGTTTACTCGAGCCGTGTCTTTGAGCCCGACAAGCTCTCGCTCTTGCGTACCATCGCACTGTTTATGGCAGTCGCCTGGCTTACCAAACAGATCGACCAATATACCGCTGGGCCCAGGGACTCTCGAGCGACACTACGCGAATGGATCAGGCGCCCGCTGGTGCTGCCGATTGCGTTGACGGTGCTCGTCTATCTGATCTCCAGCCTCTTCTCGGTCGTACCGCACACCAGCTGGTTTGGCTCTTATCAACGCCTGCAGGGTACCTTGACGACCTATAGCTATATTGTGGTCGGGCTGGTGCTGATTGCCGAGTTGCGCCGGCGTGAGCAGTTCGAGCGCCTGATGACGGTGGTGATCCTCACCAGTCTGCCTGTTTCACTGTACGGTATCATCCAGCACCTCAACCTCGATTCCATGCCGTGGGGCGCGGATGTGACGGCGCGCGTGGCGTCCAACATGGGCAACGCCATTTTTGTGGGCGCTTATCTGATTTTGGTCATCCCGCTGACGCTCGCCCGGTTGGTGAATGCCTGGCGCAAACTGGCAGAGCCGCTCGCAGCGCACACCCGCTGGATACTGGCGCTGGTATGCCTGCTGCTCTTTGCCGGCGAAGTGATCACCTGGACGCAATTCGGCTTGGAACGCGGCCTGCTCTTTGGCGGTCTGGTGATCGTGGCGGCTGCCCTGTTGGCGGCCTATCTGCGTCAACGCAGCGGGCCCTTTATCGCCCTGGCGAGTTATTTGTTCATCCTCAACACTCAGCTGATGTGTCTGATCTATTCGGGCAGCCGCGGTCCGCAACTTGGCTTTATTATTGGCATGGCGCTCTTTAGCCTGTTGACCCTGGCAGTGATGCGCTGGCGGCGCGTGATCTGGCTGTGGCTGGCGGGCGCCATGGTGGTGGTGGCTTTTTTGCTGGTCTTCAACCTGCCGCAGTCGCCATTACAGAGCCTGCGTACAATCCCGTACTTGGGCCGTCTTGGTAACCTGCTCGAGACCACTGGCGGCACCGGCAAGGTGCGCCTGCTCATCTGGCAGGGGACGATCCGCCTGCTGTGCTCCGACCCGGTGCGCGCCATCGTGGGTTATGGGCCCGAAACGATGTATGTGGTTTACAACCGCTTTTACCCGCCCGAGCTGGCGCATTATGAGTCACGCACGGCCTCGCCGGATCGATCGCATAACGAAACCCTCGATACCCTGGTGATCACCGGCGTGTTGGGGTACCTGGCTTATATCTTTTTGTTTGCGTCACTGTTTTATTACAGTTTTAAACATATCGGGGTCAACTGGGGCAGGCGCTCGCTTATGTGGTTTAGCCTGCTGGTGGGCGGCGGCGCCATCGCTGGGCTGATCTTGCCATTCGCCTGGGATGCTGACGGCACCTATGCCGGCGTCGGCAGTATGGTGGGTTTTGTTATCGGCCTGTTTATCTATGCGGTGCCCGGTGCAATCCGCCTGGCGCGTCAGCCGCACGGCGAGCCCTCCGAGGCCTGGCGCCTGGTCTGGCTGGCAGCTTTGGCCGGCGGCGTGCTGGCGCATCTGGTCGAGATCAACTTTGGGATCGCTATTGCCGTCACACGCCTGATGTTCTGGGTATCGCTGGGGCTGACGGTAGCCCTCGCACAGCGCAGCCTGGAAGCCCAACCGTGTATTGCAGCGCAACCGGATGTCGTGCCTGTGCTGCCGGCTGGCCGAAGCAGCAAGGGCAAACGGCGCAGCGCTTCAGCCACACGTGCGCTCCCTGCTCCCCCGGTACCGCTCTCTGAGCGTAACCGTGCTATCAGCCACTTTGGCAGTCTGGCCATCCTGCTGGGAGTGATCCTCTCCGTCATCGCCTGGAACTATATCACCAACCCAATGCAATATACCTCTGCCGGGCAGGTGCTGGTGAGTGCCTTTACCACTTTTACTGCCAAGCAACAGCCCGAGGTGCGCAGTCTGGGAGCGCTTTACATCGTGCTGGCCAGCTGGATCGTGGGCGTCGCCGTGATCCTGGCCGAAGCCGGCGCAGTGTTCCCCGCCAGACCGATCAGTTGGTGGCTGCGCTGGGGGGTGGTGGTAGCAGGCATCGCCCTTGGCCTGGGTCTCTTGTATGCGCTGATGCAGGCGCTGCTGCTCGTCAACCTGAGGTTGGTGACCAGCTTGATCGACAGCTTTTATCGCTGGATGGTCTTGATCTGGCTGGTGCTGACGGCACTTTTGTATTTTACCCAACCGTTCCCGGCAGCTGCCGGACGGCTGGGCGCCTGGCTTGGCGGTGGTGTTGGTGTGGCGCTGGCACTCTTTCTGACGATAGTCGTCAACCTGCAGCCTGTACAAGCGGATATCATCTTCAAGCAGGGTCTGCGCTATGACGAAATGCGCCAGTGGGATGGCGCCATCCAGATATATACCAGTGCTACCAACCTTGCCCCTACCGAGGACTATTACTGGTTGTTTTTGGGGCGTGCGATGATGGAACGTGCCCGAGTTGAGCAGGATGGTCGCGTCAAGGCTGCTATCATGAACCGGACCGAGCAGGTGCTCACCAAAGCCCAGTCGCTCAACCCACTCAACACCGACCATACTGCCAACCTGGGGCGTTTTTACCGCACCTGGGCCGAATCTGAGACCGACGCGACTCTGCGTGCCGGCTATATCGAGCGTTCACTGGCCTACTACCGGCACGCCCTGGAACTCAGTCCCAACAGCGCCCAGCTGATCGACGAACTCGGGCAGGTCTACTTTATCGCTGGTGACGACGCCAAGGCGCTGGAATACTACGAGGCATCATTACAGGTCGACGACCGTTATGCCAACACTTATTTTTACATCGGCGATCTGAAACTGCGTACTCAGGACTATGCCGCTGCCGAAGACTATTACAACAAGGGGCTGGCACTCGAACCCAACTCGCCGGCTGCCTTATCGGCTATGGCTTATGCGCTCATGCAACAAAACCGCATCACCGAGGCGATCGACGCCAATCTGAAAGTGTTATCATTACTCCCGCAGGATATCAATACCCTCAAGAACCTTGCCCTCCTTAACGAGCGCATTGGGCAGCTCGATCAGGCGATCCTTTACCTGCGGCAGGCTGAGGCTGTTGCGCCTGATAACCAAAGGGAGCAGTTCACCTCCTATATCAAGCAGCTTGAGCAACGCATGGCCGGGGCTGGCAACTGATGCAGATGTATACCCCGCTGTGGATCGGACTGATCGCTTTTGTTCTGGCGCTGGTCGTTACGCCGGCAGTGCGCTGGCTGGCCTTTCGCATCGGCCTGCTCGACCAGCCTGCCGCTCGCAAGCTGCACAGCGCCCCCATACCGCTGATGGGCGGTGCGGCCATCTACCTGGCCTTTATGGTGGCGCTGGTAGCGGCGCTCCTGCTCCTGGGCGATTTCTTTTACCTGCGTGAGCTGATGGCCATTTTTCTGGGTGCGACGGCCTGTGCTCTGATGGGCTTGATCGACGACCGCCACGGCTTGCCGCCATGGCTCAAACTGCTGATCCAGCTGGGAGCAGCGGCAGCGCTGGTGCTCACCGGCGTGCAGGTGCGCAGCACAGAATGGCAGTGGCTCAACGTGGGCATCACCATTCTGTGGGTGCTGACGATCACCAACGCCATGAACCTGCTGGATAACATGGATGGCCTCTCGGCCGGTATCGCCGCCATCGCCAGCGGATTTTTGATGTTGCTGGCGGTGCTATCCGGCCAGTCCCTGGTGGGGGCGCTATGTGCCGCCCTCTTTGGTGCTTGCCTCGGTTTCCTAAACTATAACCGCAACCCCGCCAGCATTTTTATGGGAGATGCCGGAAGCCACTTTATCGGTTTTATGCTGGCTGCCGTCGCCATCAAGCTGCGCTTTCCGGAAAACGTCACTTTTGTCACCTGGATGATCCCCGTCCTGGTGATGGGTGTACCGCTCTTTGATACAGCTCTGGTGAGCATCTCGCGGCTGCGGCGTGGGCTCAACCCACTGACGACTCCCGGCAAGGATCACACCTCGCACCGCCTGTTGCGCATGGGCTATAGCCGGCGCGAAGCCGTTATGGTGCTGTATCTGGCGGGCTGTGCCTGCGGGATGCTCGCGATTTACATAACAAAGGCGGGTATCCTGGAGGGCTATCTGGTGGGGGCGGCTGCTGCTGCCATGGCGCTGATGATCCTCATTCGCCTGGAGCGCCCCGACCTGATCAACAACCCGCTGCCAGAGGTAAAGTCGTGACCAAGAAACGCCCGGTGGCAACCACTACCAAAAGGACCCGCCCGACCCAGGCAGAAAAGAAACGACGTGCTCAGTGCGAGCTGTGGGGAGCGGTGGCGATCGTCGCGGCTATCCTGCTGGCGGGCGCGGCATTCTATTATTTCGCGGTGGTGCGTCCCAACCAGCAGCCCAACCTTACCATCGCGACCGCCACGCCCCAGGAGGGGGTTGATTCTTACGCAACTGCTGAACCAACCGTTCAAACAGATAACCAATCAGGAGATGTACCCATGCAATGGTCACAACCGCCCGCAATGGCTCTCGACCCGACCAAGACTTATGAAGCGCTGATCAAGACCGTCAAGGGCGATATCCGCATCCAGCTGTATGCCGATTTGGCGCCGGTTACCGTCAACAACTTTGTCTTTCTGGCACGCCAGGGCTATTACGACGGGGTTACCTTTCACCGCGTGACCCCAGGCTTTATGGCTCAAACCGGCGACCCGACTGGCACGGGCATGGGCGGCCCGGGCTATCAGTTCGATAACGAGGTCACGCCCAAGCTGCGTCACGACAGCGAGGGCATCGTGGCGATGGCCAATGCCGGCCCCAATACCAACGGCAGCCAGTTCTACATCACCTATGGTCCAGCCCCGCACCTGGATGGCGGCTATAGCATCTTTGGCAAAGTGATCAGCGGCATGGACGTCCTACGCCAGATCACCCCGCGCGACCCAGCACGCCGTGGCCCGGCGGGAGATATGATCACCACCATCGAGATCATCGAGCAGTGAGCATGCCTCCGGCTCCTGCCGAACCAGTGCCTTCGCGGGTGGGTGCCTTTATCCGGGAGCACCGCACCCAATTTGTGGCGCTGATGCTCTCAGTGGTGATTACCGCTCTGGTGCTGATCTTTCGCGACGAGATTCTCGCCTTGCGGGGCTGGGGGTATCTGGGCGTCTTTCTCATCAACGTGCTGGGCAATGCCACCGTGCTCTTGCCGATCCCTAGTTTGGCCGTCAACTTTGCCAGCGGTAGTGTGCTCAACCCCTGGCTGGTAGGGTTGATCGCCGGTGTGGCTGAGCCGATCGGCGAGCTCTCGGGGTATCTGGCAGGTTTTGGCGGTGGTATGGTGGTGGAAAAGAGCCGCTACTATGAGCGCGTCAAAGACTGGATGAGCAGGCGTGGGTTCCTGACGCTCTTTATCCTCTCGGCGATCCCTAACCCGGTCTTTGACTTGGCTGGACTCACTGCCGGTGCCATGCGCTACCCCGTCTGGAAATTCCTCCTGGCATGCTGGCTGGGGAAAACCGTCAAAGCGACTGTGCTGGCACTCATAGGCGCCGGCTTTTTTACCGTCTTTAGCCGTTGGTTGGCAGGATAACTCGAACAGGAGCGCAAACATGAAGATCACCGCCGTTGAGACCTTTTTCGTCAAGCCGCGCTGGTTGTTTTGCAAGGTATCCACCGACGAGGGCCTGGTGGGCTGGGGCGAGCCGATTGTGGAAGGACACGCCCGCACCGTGGCGACCGCGGTAGCCGAGCTGGCCGAAGAGATCATCGGTGAGGACCCGCGGCGCATCAACCACTTTTGGCAAGCCGCCTACCGCGGGGCGTTTTACCGCGGCGGTCCTGTGCTGACTTCGGCCATCAGCGGTGTCGAACAGGCTTTGTGGGATATCAATGCCAAGGCATTGGGCGTGCCGGTGTATCAGATGCTGGGCGGTGCCTGCCGCGACCGCATCCGTGTATATGCCCACGTGGGCGGGCAAACTCCGGAAGAGATCGGGGAGAGTGCCCGCAAGCGCCTGGCACAGGGTTTTGAGGCCTTCAAGACCAGCTTTTTCGGGGCGCTGCGCACCGTGGAACCCCCCAACGTTCTGCGCGATGCAGCCGCCAAGATGGCTGCCTTGCGCGAGGCGGTTGGCTGGGAGATGGATATCGCTATCGACTTTCACGGTCGCGTCAGCCCGGCGCTGGCGGTTCAGGCTGCCCAGGCCTTTGAACCTTACAAGCCGATGTTTATCGAAGAGCCCTGCTTGCCCGAAAACGTCGATACGATGGTAACGATCGCGCGCTCCACCACCATCCCGGTGGCCACCGGCGAGCGCCTGTTTACCAAATGGGGTTTTCGTGAGGTGCTGGAAAAGCAGGCTGCCGTGATCCTGCAGCCGGATGTATCACATTGCGGCGGTATTTTCGAGACGATCAAGATCGGCGCGATGGCTGAGGCCTATTACGCCGCCATGGCGCCGCATTGCCCGTTGGGCCCGATCGCCCTGGCCGCCTGCCTGCAGGCTGATGCGGCCATGCCCAACTTTCTGATCCAGGAACAGGTCAGCCTGGGAGATGATTATCTGGTGACGCCCTTTACCATCGAGCAGGGCTGCATTCCGCTGTCGACCGGCCCAGGGTTGGGGATCGAGGTCAACGAAGAAGCCGTGCGGGAAGGCGCCTATGACGGCAGTTGGAAGACGCCGCAGCTGCGCCACGCCGATGGGTCTGTAGCTGACTGGTAGCTTAATCCATCACGAACACGGTGCGGATGTTATCGCCGGGGTTCTGGTAGAGCGCATCAAAGACCTGCTGGCCATCCTCCAGACGGGCGGTGGCGCTGATCAGCGGATCAACATTGATGCGCCCGGCGGCCACCAGTTCGGCGCAGGCAGAGTATTCGCGGTTCGAAGCGCACACCCCATACAGGTTGAGCTCGCCGGTGACAATGCGCTGCAGGGCGACTTCGACCCACGGCGCCACATTGCCGATCAGCGTGACCGAACCGCCCACGCGCGTCACCGCGATGGCAGCATCGACCGTGGCCTGCACCCCCACCGCCTCAAAGGCGGCATCGGCGCCCTGAGCGCCCAGAGCAGCCCGCAGCGCCTCGGTGGTGGCATCGGCTTGGTCGGCACGGATGGTCACATCGGCGCCCAACGCGCGCGCCAGCGCAAGGCGCCCCTCGGACAGGTCGCTTATCACGATTTTGCCGGCGCCCTTTAGGCGGGCAGCCTGCAGCGTTACCAGCCCAACGGCCCCTGCACCGATGATCGCCACGCGGTCGTTGAGGGTGAGGGGGGTGCGGTTGGCGGCGTGTACGCCGATCGAGACCGTCTCGATCAGCGCGGCGCGGGTGTAGGAAAGCGTGTCTGGCAGATGGATGGCGATCCACCAGGGCACCGCGATATATTCCGCCATGGCGCCGTGTCGTCGATAGGTGCCCTCGGAGACGCCCACCACCTGCCGGTCGAGGCACAGGTTGGCGTGCCCGGCCAGGCAGTTTACACAGCACCGGCAGTAAACGGTTGAATCGAACGCCACGCGGTCGCCCACCGCAAAACCCTGCACGTTAGCACCCAGCGCCACCACTTCGCCAGCCGCTTCGTGCCCCATGATGATGGGCGGCTGGCGGCGCCCGGTCTTGCCCGAATAACCCTTGATGTCCGAGCCGCAGATGGCACAAGCCTTGACGCAGATCAGCAGATCATCGGGGCCCATTTCAGGGTCGGCCCAGGTGCGGTACTCGAGCACATACGGGGCGGTGTTGACCAGGGCTTGCATATATTACTCCTTGTTGGGGGTGCCATACAGACGCGTCGCATTGCCAGCCAGCCAGCTTTCCGCCGTATGCTGCAGTAGCCCGGCATCCACGGCCAGGTCGCTGGCTTGTTGGGCAAGCACCTGTTGGCTGATGTACCGCACCATCTCGATCGAGCCGGCCGCCATCTCCAGGCTGGTAGCATCCTGCGAGCACATGAGTTTATCGAAAGGTATATAGTTGACCCAGCCGGCCAAGGCCTCGCGGAAATAGGCGGGGTTTAGGATCGGCATCCAGCAGGAGTCGATATAGATGCTGGGGTAATGGCGCGCCAGCCAGCCGGCCTCGCGCAGGTAGGGCCAGCAGTGCATCTGTACGATCGGCATGCGCGGATAGGTGCGCGCCAGCCCTGCCAACGGCAGCGGGTTGGAATGCGGCAGGTTATGGGTGCCCACATGCACCTGATGCGGCCAGCCGAGGGCCTCCGCCAGCTTGCAGCACTCGTGCACCATCCAATCCTGAAAGCGGGTTACCTCGACGTCCGTCAGGCCGCCGTGAAAGCGCACTGCGGCGTCATCTACCATCTCGAAATCGAGCGAACGGCTGTAGGCCTGTAACTGTTTGATGCCCAGTGCGCCCCGTTCAGCAGCGCGGCTAAAGAGGGCCTCGAGCAGTTTGCGCCAGCCGGCGGCATCTCCCGCCTCGATATTGGTCAGTTCGACCAGGCATTTGCGGCGCGGTGAGTCGTGCTCCCAGCAATCCAACAGCGGATCAATGCGCATCACCGTGCGCATCAGGGCGGCTTCAGCCGCAGCAGGCGGGGCGCCGAGGTCACTGTAATAGAACTCGGGGTGTACGGGCCGCACAAGCGCAGCGATATGCAGCACATCCATGGCTTGCCGATACCAGGTAAACGGGTCACGGTAGCGCTCGGTAATGGCCTCGTCCGCCGCGAGCAGTTCGTTGGTGCCGGCGTGCAGTACATCCACACCGTATAGTGCGCGGATACCCAGCCGGATGCACTGAAAGGTGCCTGTCAGCAATGTATTACCAGCCGCCGCTAGGAACCGTTCCCACACTATGGCGAGGGCAGCCCCCTCGGGTTGACTGCCGTTATCAGGCAGCAGGTCGCTCGGGCGGATACCAGCACCGTACAGCACGCCAGAGTAATAAGGGTCGAGCACCACGTCCAGCAACCCCACTCGCCGCGCGGGCAGGGAGCCGGGGATTATATCGGCGGTAAACCCGCCCGGGAAGGTGCCAAACGGGGTCAGCGAGCCCCAGTGTTCGTGGGCGCAGTAAATCGGCAGCTGGCTGGTATCGAGATGGGACACGCTCAGCCTCTCTGTACCGGGCGCGGCATGCGCCACCACAGGCTGCCACCCTCGACACGCTCAGGAATAAAGCCGGCACGCTGCAGAGCGCGCTGCGAGGGCAGGTTCTCGATGAGCGTCTCAGCCACGAGGCTCATGACCTCAGTATGACTAAAAGCCCAGCCTGTCAGCAGGTGAATAGCGGGTACAGCAAAGCCGCGGTGTCGATAGGGGCTATCGAGGCCGTAGCCCAGCTCGACCTCGCCCGCTGCATTAGGCAGCCCGTGCAAACCGATGCCGCCGATAATCGTCTGTTCTGCCTTGAGCACGATCGCCCAGTTGGTGCCCCACGGCCAATCCTGGGGGCGCTCTTCCAGTTGTTTGATGATCACCGGCAGCGCCTCGGCTAGGTCGGGGTTTGGCTTCTCGGGCGTATAACCCGGATAGCCCAGATTGCTTGCAAAGGCGGCGCGGTCATCGCGAAAGAGGCGCATCTGCTCAAGTGTCAGCGCAATGAGGGTGATTTGGTAGGAATCTAGTATTTCAGACATCGGCATCCTGTGCACTGCTGCCAGGTGCGCGGCTTGAGCGCACCTGGCAGGTTAAGACGGACACGTGTTACTCGCAGCCCTCGAAAGGCGGAACGCTGCGGTTGAGCTGGCTGCTGGTTTGGGCGGCTTCGATCAGCCCGATCACGCGGCGCGCGCTTTCGGGGGTCACGATCAGTTCTTCGCCCATCAGCAGGTGGTCGGCGATGTTGCGATAGTACTGGACGCTGCCGTAACCCGGCAAGGTCACCTTGACGGTGCTCTCCTGGCGGATGCCCGAGGCATAACTGACGAGCTGCAGGTTATCCGACCAATCCGCCACGATCGAACCCTTGGTACCCAGGATGCGCCACTTGGGCCGCAAACTGGCGGCGATTGATGAGACCATGAAGTCGGCCGTTGCGCCGTTGGCAAACCGCACATACACCTGGCCGTGGTCATCGTTGGTAACGGCGTGCCAGACGCGCTTTTGGAAATCGCCCATAACCTGCGTGATGGGGGACTTGATCAAACCCAGCGTCCAATCGAGAAAATGAGCACCCCAGTCAAACATCACCCCGCCCGAGATGGCCTTATCAGAGCGCCACCAAAAGCCGGGATGGCTGTAATCGCCGATGCCGGCCTCGAGGTGAAATATCTCACCGATCAGCCCACGCGCGATGATATCCTGGATGGTGAGATAGTCGCCATCCCAGCGGCGGTTGTGAAAGACGCTCAGCATCTTGCCGGCGCGTTTGGAGGCGTCGATCATGCGGTTGGCTTCATCCACGCTCAGGCAAAAGGGCTTTTCGAGGATAACGTGCTTGCCGGCTTCCAGCGCCTTAATCGCTAGGGGGGCGTGCAGGTTGTGCGGCAAGATCACCACCACCAGGTCGACATCCGGCATTGCCAGCAACTCGTCGGCGCTGCTGCAGTACGCCTTCAGCCCGGGCAGCTCTGTCTTGGCTGCTTCGACGCGCGCCGGCGCGGAATCGCACATCGCCACGGAGCGCATGCCGGGGGTATTGTTGATCCAGCCGGCATGGCCTTTGCCCATATTGAAGGCCGGGCCATAGCCCAAGAGACCAGCGCGGATCTCGTTCTTGGGCAGATCTGCCCCCGCACTCCAGGCGATGGCGCGCACCACCAGCTTTTGGAACTCGGGGTTGCGCCACACTTCTAGGCTGTGGCCATTCGCCAGGTAGGCGACGCGCCCCTTGCCATATTTCTTGACGAATGCCATCGGCTTTTTATCGCCCTGCCAGGGCGTTTCGGCCAACAGGTGCACTTTGGACGGGTCATAGTTGGTGAGATGATACATCTCGTCGTTGAGCGTGAAATCGGGCATGCGCGCGGTGATATAATGCTCATGGTCGACGATGGTTGTCTTGAATTCGTGCACCGCCGGATGGGTGGCGAACTCACCGCCGATCATCTCGATATAGGCGCTGTTGCCGCGAAAGCTGTCGTTGGCCGAGTGGATTCCCACGAACCCGCCGCCATCGCGGATGAATCCCAGCAGCCCCTGCTCGCGGGCCGGCACCAGGTCATCGCGAAAGCCGGTGGTATAGATCACCACTGCGGCATAGTCGCGCGTGTTGAGGGTGGCGAGTGCGTTCAGCTCGCCGGTAGCTTCCAGCTCAAAGCGGCCGTCGCGCGCCAGCATCTCGGACAGGATCTTGGCCGCCTCTTCGGAAGGGTGAAAGGGGCCGCCGTAGAGATATAGAACTTTACGCATAGTTACCTCCAGTGTTATTCTGCGATGACCGGGTTGGCGAGCATGCCGATCCCATCGACCTCGACCTCGATGCAGTCGCCGGGTTTGAGATACACCTGCGGAGAGCGCGCTGTGCCCACACCCGAGGGGGTGCCCGTCAGGATGACAGTGCCCGGCAGCAGCGTCAGGCTCTCGGAGAGGTAGCTGATCAGCTCGCGGCATGAAAAGATCAGGTCGTTGGTGTTAGAGTTCTGCATCAACTGGCCGTTTAGACGGCTCCGCACGGCAGCATTATCGGGATCCAGCTCAGTCTCGATCCACGGCCCCAGCGGGCAAAAAGTATCGAACGATTTGGCGCGCGCCCACTGCTTGTCGATGCGCTGCTGGCAATCACGCGCCGAGACGTCGTTGGCGCAGGTGTAGCCAAAGACATAGTCGAAGGCTTTGTCGACGCTCACATTTCGGGCCTTTTTGCCGATCACAATCGCCAGCTCGCACTCATAGTCGACCTCGTTGGGCGCCACGCGCGGCAGGATAATCGGGTCGCCGGGGTTGCATAATGAGTTGGTAGCCTTGATAAACAGGAGCGGATGGTCAGGGATGACCGCCTTGGTCTCGATGGCATGCGCGCGATAATTCAAGCCGATCGCCAAGATGTTGGCGGGCACCAGGGGGGCCAGCAGTTTGGCCTGGCTCAGGGCGATTGCTTCGCCGGTAGCGCTCCAATCCTCCAGCAGGCACCCCTTGATCAGGCGGAGCTGGTCGCCCTCTACCAACGCGTGGCTGATGCGGCCATTGGCCAGCTGTACACGTGCGAAACGGGTCATGGTCTTCCTCCGATTATCCTTGGTTAAATGTCAGCACAGCTTTGAGGGAACGCTTGTTGCGCACCAGATCAAAGGCTTCCTGGGCGCGCTCAAACGGCAGCACATCGGTGATCCATTTTCTCAGGTCAAGCTCGCCCTTGCGCACGCATTCCAGCACGGTTTCGTGCTCGTCCTGCTCGCGCACGGCGATGTCAAAGATTCTGCCGGCAGCGCGCGCCTCCTGCACCGCGGCGGTAGGCGGGTCGCTTTCCTGCGCCACGCCATAGTTAGCGATCAGCCCATCCGGGCGCACCAGGGTTAGGGCGTCTTCAAGGGCCTGCTGGCTGCCAACCGCCTCAATCACGCGGTCAAAGGCGTGCTTGCCGGCGATTTTGACCTCACTGACTGCACAAGGCTGGTCGCCGGCCATATAATAGTTGGCGCCCAGGTCGAGGAAATCGTGGCAGTGGCGCTCGTGGCGGCCAAACACCACCAGGAAGGGCGCCCTGAGCCAATGCGCCCAGTAGCACATGCCGCGCGCTACCGGGCCAGTGCCGACGATCGCCACCCAGGTATCCGCGTTTATGCCGGCGGCTTTGGCAGAGGAGAGCGTCTCCTTTAAATTGATCAGCGCGGTTGCCTCGGCTGGCGGGATCTCGGGCGGCACGATCTGCTGCGCTTGCCATTGGCCGCCGACGTTCCCGCCCGGATGGGCGGTCAGCCAGGCGTCGGGATCTGTTACCAAGCCATATTCGGCAAAGGCACCCCAAGCCGAGTTGATGCCTACCTCGGGCGCATAGTATGCACCGGCGCGCAGCACGCGGTCGCCGAGGCGGTAGCGCGTGACAGCGCTGCCTACCTTTACCACGGTGCCCACCGATTCGTGCCCCAGCACCAATGGCAGAGGAATACTGGAGACAAACTCGCGCTTTAGTATCTTGACATCGGTCGAATTACAGATGCTGGCGGCTTCGATGCGCACCAGCGCCTCCCAGGGGGCCATCTCTGGCACGGGCACATCGCGGATCTCGAGCTTGTCGGGAGCAGTTACCAAGAGTGCGCGCATCAGGCTCCTTTCTGCTGTGTGGGGTAGTTGCCCTCCTTGCGCCAGATGTCCAACATCAGGTCATAGCGCGCGAGGGCCATGCCGGTATAAACACAGTTGCTGGTCGAAAAGATATAGCCACCGCCGGGCATGCCCTCTCGCAGGGCGCGCCGCACATCGTCGGTCACTTCATAGTCAGTACCGCTTTGCAGAAGACCGCAGTTGACGTTTCCGATCAGGGTGATCTCGTCGCCGATACGCACCTTGACCTCAGCCAAGTCAACGCCGGCCTGCGGATCAATCGAGTGCAGGGCGTGCGGCTTGGCCTGTGCTAGGTCATCCAGGATCGGCATGATGTTGCCGTCGGTGTGCTTGATCGTATAGTAGCCCAATGCCTTTTGTCCGGCGATCAGCTTGGCCAGATACGGAGTCACCACCTCGGCAAACATGCTCGGACGCAGAAATGGCGCTGTGTTAAAGCAGTAATCAGCACACAGCGCAAAGCCATCCAGACCGCCATGCTTGGCCAGGCGCTCGGCAAAGGCCAGTTGCTCGTTGACCATGCGGTCAGCCTTGCGTTTGGCGCGTTTGACATCAGCATAGAGCCAGGCCGACCATTTTTCCATCTCGGTGCCGGATGGAATCGAATAGGTGGCGTCACCGTGCATCATCAAAAAGTACTTGTCGCCGCTCTTTTCGCGGATCAGGTCGATGATGCGGCAGATCTCGTCAAAGGTGTCAGGGTTCTGGTGGATAAAGATCGCGCTGTGCTCGTAACGCTTGGCCGTCATGATATAGATATCGGCGATCTCGTTGCGATGCAGCTGGCGTTCGTTATCGGACATCTGGTCCCACTGGCCGTAGGAGCGGTGGCTGGGATGCACCTTGCCAAAGGCCTCCATCGTCAGATAAAACACCAGTTCAAAGTGCGGCACACGCCCTTCCAGGGGCTTGTGTTCGAGGGCAGCAATAAAGCGTTCGCGCGGGGTAGCAGTGGTTGGGCTCATGCTGGCTCCTGTGGTTGGCTAGCGACTTGGCGGTGCACCCAGGCGGCGACGATATCCAGCCCCAGTTCGGAAAACTGGCTGCCGTTCATCACCAGGTCGGCATGCCAGCGCGAGGGCTCGACATATTCCTGATGTCGGTAACGAACACAATCCAGGTAAAAGTTGGTGATCTCGTCAAATCCCAGTCCGCGCGCCATGTTGCGGCGCGTGCGGCGCACGATACGCTCATCCGCCTGGGCGTCCACAAACAGCTTCAGGTCGAGGCGCTGGCGCAGGTCGTCGTTCTGCAGTACCAGCAGGCCCTCCAGGATGATCACCTGTACCTCGCTGGCAGCGATGGCCGCGTCGAGGTCGCTGATCAGTTGCACCAGGTCGAACGAGGTGGGGTGGTTGTGGTCCTCATACTCCAGGCGCGTGATTGGCGCGACCATGTGAGGACGCTCTTTAAAAAAATAGTGATCCATATGTATCACCAACACACGAACGCCCGCCAGAGCCTGCTCGAGGCGCTCGGCCAGGGTGGTCTTGCCGGAGGCTGAGCCACCGGCGATGCCGATCACCACAGGTTTTGTCATGCTGTTACCTCGCCGAGCTAGTCTTGATCAGCCACCGAAAACTCGATCCAACTGGATGACGATTCGCCGGGCTCGAGTATCGCCAGGTGAGCGGGTTCTTCGAGTCCGCGCGCGTGCAGGTTGTGGGCATCCGTCGAGCAGGACTGGTTTTCGATGCAAAAGTAGGGTTGGTCTTCGGGCGTATACACCACCGCGTGGGTGAACAGGTCGGAGGCTGCCAGCGTCACACGCGTGCCGATCGTATCATAGTAGATCGTCGATGTGGCGGCGGAATCCAGCCCGTAAAAGACGTCGTCGAGCGTCAGTTTAGAAAGCTGGGTGGGTGACGTCAGGTCGGCGGGCGCATTTTCCAACTCGATCAGCTTGCCGGTGGGCAGCAGCTCGTTAGCTTCCATCCAGTGGCTGGCCGGTACCTGGATGCGCACGCTATCGCGCGGGCCGATCAGGCGCCAGTAGGGGTGCAGCGCCAGGCCAAAGGGCAGGCGGTAACGGTCATCTTCGTTGATCACGCGAAAATCGTAACGGATGCGGTTGGGCTTGACGGTAAAGGTGATCACCAGGGTATTGGCGATCGGGAAGCGCTCATAAGCGCGCGTGCCCGGGACGATGCTGTAGTGGGTGCGCAGCGCAATGCTCTCGTCTTCGATAACAGGCTCATCCACTTCCCATGCCTCGTGGCGCACCAAGCCATGAATAAAGTTGGCGCCGTTGTTGGGCTCAAAGCTATAAGTATGCCCGTCAAAGGTGAACTGGGCGTTTCGCACGCGGTTGGGGGTCGGGTAAAGCACCGGCGTGCCCAGCAGCTGGCGCTGCGAGCTCTTGACCGTGCCCTGTTCGCAGATGTATTCGATGCCATCGACCGCCCAATCGAACAGGTTGCAGCCCTGGGTGGGGGCGATCTGGGCTACGGTTTGATGAGCGGTGTTGCGCGGATCCTGGCAGGCCAGGCGGATAATCGGCCAGCCATAATCTGGGTGGTCGTCGTAGCGAATCGAGCAGCGGTACATACATCCTCCTCAAGGTGCGTTACGCGCTGTGAGGATTATAGCCGATCATCCCAGTTGGTAAAGGACACTGGACAATGCCGCCCGATGCGTTAAGATAATCGCATCATCCTGACCGAGGTGAACCATGAGCGAAACTGTGCGCATCAAAGATATCCAGGTGATCCTGACAGCCCCCAACGGCATCCGGCTGGTGGTGGTCAAGGTGCTGACAGACCAGCCGGGCTTGTACGGCCTGGGGTGTGCCACCTTTACACAACGTGCCCTGACGGTTGCCAGCGCCATCAACGATTATCTGCGGCCATTTGCCATTGGCTGGGATGTCGACCGCATCGAGGATTTCTACCAGGCCGCTTATGTGAGCTCATACTGGCGCTCGGGGCCGGTGCTCAACAACGCTCTGAGCGGCGTCGATCAGGCGCTGTGGGATATCAAGGGCAAGCGCGCGGGCATGCCGCTGTATCAACTGTTTGGCGGCAAGTGCCGCGAGGCGGTGCCGGTCTATACCCACGCCCACGGCCATGATGAGCACGAACTGGCTGAGAATGCCGCTGCGATCATGGAGCGCGGTTTCCGCTATGTGCGCGTGCAGATGTCGGTACCTGGGCTGAGTACCTATGGCAGCCTGAGCCCCGTCACCGCTCAGGCGCTCAACCGCAACCAGACGCGCACCTGGGAGCCGACCCCCTATGTGCGGCGCGTGCCCGCCATGCTCGATTTTTTACGCAACAAGCTGGGCGAGGATGTCGAGTTGCTGCATGACGTCCACGAACGCATCCCGCCGATCCAGGGCGTCTGGCTGGCCAAGGCGGTCGAGCCCTATCGTCTGTTTTTCCTCGAAGACCTGTTCGCCCCCGAGGATATCTCGTATTTCCGCATGGTGCGCGAGCAGACCTCGACGCCGCTCGCTATGGGCGAGCTGTTTGTCAACCAGGCCGAATATGTGCCGCTCATGCGCGACCAGCTGATCGACTTTATCCGCGTGCACATCTCGGATATCGGCGGGCTTTCAATGGCTCGCAAGCTGGCCGCCTTTGGCGAGTTTCTGGGCATCCGCACTGCCTTCCACGGACCCGGCGATGTCTCGCCGGTGGGGCATGCCGCCAATATGCACCTCGACCTGGCGATCTCGAACTTTGGCATCCAGGAACTGGCGCTTTTCCCGGAGGAGACCAAAGCGGTCTTCCCGGGCTGCCCCGAGGTGCGCGATGGTGCCCTGTGGGCAAACGACAAGCCGGGTTTAGGAATCGATGTGGACGAAAAACTGGCGGCTCAGTATCCCTTCCCGGAAGACGCCATTAACGGCGCCTGGCCCGAGATCCGCCGTCTGGATGGCACGGTGATCAAGCCCTGAGCAATATGCGGCGCCAACAAAGCGATATTTGGATGCGACCATCAAACCCGCTAGAATAAGCGTTTACCTCAGACTGGTATGGGGTGTTGATGGAAGCAATTTTGCATGGAACCTGGATTGTAGACGACTACCGTCAGCTTGACGGCATGTTTTTCGTATGGGCGGAGCGCAAAGCCGCTCTGACGCAATCCAGATACCAGGTGCGGGTGCGCCGCCATCCCTATGCTGCTACGACCATTGAGATCGCTCAGCTGCTGAGCCTGTATGTGCCGGGGATCGCCTGGTCATCGACGGAGCGCATGACGCGTGCGGCGCTGCTGCCCTCGCAGGCTAACTCACCGCAGGTACCGCCCTGGCTGCGCATGCCCGACGACGAGGCTGATGACGCGGCTCCGCATTTTGCCTATTGGCGCCTGGAAGGCATCGGCGTGCCGATCCTGCAGATGCTTGAGGTGCTAACGGCATTGCCGGCGATCGCCAAGGAGCAGCAGGATCACCACATTGGGGTAGACCTGCAGTATTGGAGCTTGGTGGCCAAGTTCGGGCTCGAGCAATTGGCGGGCCAGCGCTATGTGCCCGGGCTGGTCTCGCAGGATAAAGCGCTGGAGGCTGTCTGGCTGCCCAGTCTCGGCAGCGATGCTGACCGCGAGCGCCTGGCACAGCTGGCAGAGGGTATGCCGCCGGCCTGCAGCGCGGTGGTGCGCGAAAGCGGCGAGATGGAGGCGGCTGCGCCGGAACCCAAACTGCTGCTGCAGAACTTTATCAATACCCTGATCAACCAGGCGGTTAGAGAGTGGGGCGGCGGTGAGGCGCTGCTGACGGGCGTGCGTCGTCCAGCCAACCTGACAGAGAGCTGGTGGCAGGCGCTCTGGCACCCCGATCGGCGCCTGAACGTGCCCTCCAGCGAGCAGCGCCAACTCTCAAACTACTATCAGAGCTGGCAGCGCTGGTCGCTCAGCAACAGCGACATAGCGGCCTCGAACTTTGGCGTATGCCTGCGCCTTGAACAGCCCGACTATACCGCCGCCAAAAATGGCGAGCTGCCGCCTTGGGTGCTGCGATATTTCATCCAGTCGCGCGAGGATCCAAGCCTGCTGGTGCCGGCCAGCGATGTGTGGATGGAACGCGGTCAGGTGCTCTCCTACCTCAACTATAATTTTGAGCATCCCCAGGAGCGATTGCTGGAGAGTTTGGGTAAGGCTGCGCGTATCTCGCCGGCCATCCAGCGCAGCTTGCTGACCTCTAATCCCGACCATGCCGTCCTTTCGGCTGAGGAAGCCTATACCTTTTTACGCGAGACAGCCCATCTGCTGGAGGGCTTGGGCATCAGCGTGCTGGTACCGCCCTGGTGGAGCCAGCCCGACGCCAGATTGCACGTGCGCATCAGCCTGCACGCCCCGACCGATATTCACGACGCCGGCATGCTTGGGATGAACTCGTTGGTACAGTACGACTGGCAGCTGGCTCTGGGCGACGAGCTGATCACTCATGAGGAATTTGAGCGCCTGGCTGCGCTGAAAGCACCCCTGGTGCAGATGCGCGGGCGCTGGGTGCTGCTGCAGCCCGACCAGGTTGAGGCAGCGATCGCCTTTTGGGAACGCCAGCAAAAACAGGGCGCACTGCCCCTGAACGATGCCCTGGCGCTTGCCCTGGGCGCCGACGAGGAGATCGACGGCCTGGAGATCGGCGACGTTGAGCTCGACCCGCTGCTCACAGATCTGTTCGAGCGCATTACGGGCAGTGTGCCCATCGAACCGCTCGAGACCCCGCCTGATTTTGTGGGCGAACTGCGTCCCTATCAGGAGCGCGGATTGGCGTGGCTGGCCTTTATGGGCAAGTGGGGCTTGGGCGCCTGTCTGGCCGACGATATGGGCCTGGGCAAGACGATCCAGGCGATCGCGCTCCTCCTGCACGTCCGTGCGCAGCTGCCTGAGCTGCCCTCGACGCTCCTGATATGCCCAACCTCGCTGGTGGGCAACTGGAAGCGAGAGGTCGAGCGTTTTGCTCCGCACTTGAACGTGGTCGTACATCACGGTGCAAAGCGTGCCGGCGCCGAAGAGCTAGCGTCGCTGGCGAGTAAAGCCGATCTGGTGATCTCGACCTATGGCTTGGCGCGCCGTGACCTCGAGAGCCTGCGCCCCATTTCGTGGGGACATATCATCCTGGATGAGGCGCAAAACATCAAAAACCCGATCACCAAGCAGGCGCGCGCTATCCGCCGGCTGCAGGGACAGCGCCGCGTGGTGCTGACGGGAACGCCTATCGAAAACCGCCTCAGCGAACTGTGGTCGATACTGTCGTTCCTCAACCCGGGTTACCTGGGTTCGCTGGAGGCTTTCCGGCGCGCCTTTGCCGTGCCGATCGAACGCTTTCAGGACGAGGAGACTTCCGAGCGGCTGCGCAAGCTGGTGCGGCCCTTTATCCTGCGGCGCGTCAAAACCGACCCCACTGTGATCCAGGACCTGCCGGCCAAGTTCGAGCACAAGGTCTACTGCAACCTCACGCGCGAGCAGGTGACGCTGTATGAGGCCGTGGTGCAGGATGCCATGCGCGAGCTCAAGGAGGGTGAACAGCGCGATCCGGTCCTGAAGCGGCGCGGCCAGGTGCTGGCGATGCTCACGCGCCTCAAGCAGATCTGCGACCATCCGGCTCTGTATTTGGGAGATGGATCGGTGCTGGGAGCGCGTTCGGGCAAGCTCAACCGCCTGCTGGAAATGCTCGACGAGGTGCTGGCTACCGGTGAACGCTCGCTGGTCTTTACGCAATATGCCCAGATGGGCCAGCTATTACAGCGACATCTGGTCGAATACTTTCGCCGCGAAGTGCTTTTTTTACACGGCGGTACCTCGCAGCCGGCGCGCGAAAAGATGATCATGCGTTTTCAGGAAGCCGACGACGCACCGGGCATCTTTGTGCTCTCGCTCAAGGCCGGCGGCACCGGCTTGAACCTGATGCGCGCCAACCATGTGTTTCACTTTGACCGCTGGTGGAATCCGGCCGTCGAGAACCAGGCCACCGACCGCGCCTTTCGTATTGGGCAATCGCGCGATGTGCAGGTGCACAAACTCATCGCAGTGGGCACCTTGGAGGACCGCATCGACATGCTCATTGAGAGCAAACGCGCTTTGGCCGAGAGCGTGGTGGGGTCTGGGGAGGACTGGTTGGCTGATCTTTCGACGGATGCCCTGCTCGACCTGGTGACCCTGCGCGCCGACGCCTTGGAGCTGGCCAGCGACGAAGACCGGGAGGAGCACGATGCCTGAGCGCCCTACACCGCATGCCGGGCCGTTGCTGCTAGATCTGAGCAAGCTGACAGTTCCGGCTTCTGCCGCACAGGATAGCTGGTCGTCGCGCTGGCGTGCTGCCATTGCAGGCATTTTCAGTCAGATAGCGATCGACCGTGCCTGGGAGGCGATCCAGACCGGAAGGGTGCTGACGATCGAGGTGCAGGATGGCTACATCGCTGCCCAGGTGCAGGACGTGCGTCTGCAGACCCAGCAGCAGCGTATCGAGGTAGCTACCCTCAGTGACCAGGAATGGGAACTCGCGACTGTGTTGCTGGCCGAGCGGGCGCTCTTTATGGCGCAGCTCCTCAACCTGCACCTTCCCAAAGATATTGAAGAGGCCCTCGACGAGGCTGACATCTCCCTCTTCCCCCGCAGCCAGGCGGATTTCCAACTCTATTGTACCTGTAATGCGTCCGAGCGTGCCTGCGAGCACAATGCAGCGGTATTGTTGGCAATCGGCGAGTGTCTTGACCAGGATCCCTTTATCCTCCTGACTTTGCGCGGACGCGACCGCGAGCAGCTTACCGCGGCTCTTTCCGACCGCCGTTCTGGTGCTCCAGCGCACGAACGGGCTGCCGGCGAACAGCTGCCAACCCTCAGCGCCATCGAACTGCAGGCACAGCGCTTTTGGAAAATGGGTGATATGAGTGCCATGCAGATACGCATCGCCGCACCCGAGGTCGAGATGGAGAGCCTGAAAATGTTGGGAGCTCCCGAGTTTGCCGGCGATGTCTCGCTCCTTGAGCGCCTAGCACCGGTCTACCAGCGGGTTACACAGCGTGCCCTGGAATTGGCTTATGGCAACGACGAAACATCTGCCGAGAATGGCGCCGTCCTGATCGACCAGGTTGAGGGCACGTCTTGACCCGCGTTCGCGCGTAATGATAGAATGAATGCGTACCCAGAGAGCGAGTGATATGGAACAGCGTGACACCCATCAGCAAGCCCTGTTTTCGGGGCTGGTATACAACACCGAGGGCGAACTGGCCGAGGTCGTGTGGATTGGCGGTGAGGCTCATTATGCTATCCCCGACGACGGCATGAGGCTGCACGTGACTGCGGCAACCATCGACGACGCGGTGCTTGCGCACCTCAAGGAACAGATCACCGCCCATCAGGATGAGATCATCCGCGGCGTGCTCAACATGATTGGCAAGGACGACCTGTTTTCTAAGGCTGCCGTGGAGTCATCCATTCGTAACATGGAGCAGAACGTGCGCCAGAGCAACCCCGCGCAGTGGCTGCCGTGGCTGCGCATGATGGGCTTGCGCGTGGTAGTCGACCATCACGGCGAGATCACCGAGTTGATTTATCCCGAACACCCCGCCGGTGATGACGACCGCGGCGACGACGAGTAACCAGCCTTAGAACGTCACACGCGTTCCCGTCTGAACTGCCTCGACCGCCTTGAACACCATCGTAAGACTTTTAAGGTTGTCATTCCCGGTCGTGGCTGGCACAGTTTCGCCGCGCAGGGCGCGCACAAACTCGTCCAGCAGATAAGCCTGGGCGCGTAACGGCATGGGTGCAGTGGCCGCCAAGCGCATCGGCTGGCCGGTGGCGCCCTGGGTCACAATATCCTGCTCGGATGCTATCACCCCGCCTTCACACTCGATGCGCCAGTCGCCGCTCCAGGAGGTCTCGTCGCCCGTCGAGCACCAGCTGCCGTGGTAGAGTACCGAGAGACCGTTGCTGCACTCGAAAACCAGCTGGCAGGAAGCATCCCCGTCGAACCAGCTCCAGGAGGGGTTCCACGAACGACCCGAGACGGCTACCGGTTCAGCCTCCAGGATGTAGCGCAGCATATCAAAGTGGTGGATCGACATGTCAATGATCAGCGGATAGGGCATCTCTTCGCGAAAGCCGCCAAAGTGCGGCCCTTTGTAAAAGGCGATCTGAGCTTGCCCCGGTTTGCCATACAGGCCGGATGCCACCAGATCATGCATGGTGCGCACAAAAGGTTGGTAGCGATAGTTCTGCGCCACCATCAGCAGCTGCTCGGTCTCATGCGCGCACGCAACCATGCGCTGTGCCGCTGGCAGCGTGTCGGAAAGGGGCTTTTC
>Ga0123333_10000241_pt1 | contig 62388 bp, 51 predicted proteins | sample BioC12SIPDNA_3_FD_89957 | JGI IMG/M metagenome (GOLD analysis project Ga0123333, IMG submission 89957) | Anaerobic biogas reactor microbial communites from Washington, USA - Biogas_R2_B C12 SIP DNA | ecosystem: Engineered > Bioreactor > Anaerobic > Unclassified | place: Washington, USA...
CTTTTTAATTTCCGCGGGCTTAAGCAGGCGGCTGGCGTCCAGCCGCTTGCCCAGGTCGGGCATATCATCCAGAATCTCGCTGCACAGGTGCACGCACTCGTTGCAGATATAGGCGCCGGGGCCGGCGATCAGGCGCTCGACCTCGTTTTGCGGCTTGCCGCAGAAGCTGCAGTTGTGAATCTTGCGGGGCTCGTCCGGGGCTTTAGGCATCAGTCTTTTTCTCCTCATCCCGGCTGCGGGGCTCGTAAATCTGGTCGATGATGCCGTAGCTCAGGGCCTCCTGCGCGGACATGAAGTAGTCGCGCTCCGAGTCTTGGGCCACCTTCTCTACCGGCTGGCCGGTCATCTCGGCCATCATCTTGTTCATCTTGTTCTTGGTGCGCAGCAGCCACTCGGCCCGGATGGTCACATCCGTCGCCTGCCCCTGGGCGCCGCCCGAGGGCTGGTGGATCATTACTTCGCTGTTGGGCAGCGCCATGCGCTTGCCCTTGTCGCCCGCCATCAGCAGGAAGGCGCCCATGGAGGCTGCCATGCCCACGCACACCGTGCGCACCGGGGCCTTGACGTACTGCATGGTGTCGTAGATGGCCATGCCCGCCGTCACCGAACCGCCCGGGCTGTTGATGTACAGCGAGATGTCCGCGCCCGGGTTCTCCATATCCAGAAACAACAGCTGCGCCACCACGGTGTTGGCCATGCCGTCGTCAATGGGGCCGGACAGGAAGATGATCCTGTCCTTCATCAGGCGGGAATAAATATCGTAGGATCGCTCGCCGCTTCCGCTGCGCTCGACCACGTAGGGGATCAGGTAATTACTCATCAGTGGGGTTCTCCTCCTTGGGTTGGTCCTTTTTCTTGGGTTTGGCAGGCGCCTTGGCCGCCTTCTTAGGCTTGTCGTCCTCCGCCGCCGGCTCCTTGGCTGCCTTCTTGGCCTTGGGCGCCTTCTTCTCGGCGGGCTCCTCGGCCTCCTCCTCGGGCAGGGCGTTCACCACGTCCTCCAGCACCTGGGCGGGGTCGATGGCGTCCTCCTCCTCCGGGCCTTCGTGCAGGGTGATCTCGGCATTCTTTTCCAGAATGTCCACCACCATGCGGGAGGCGGCCAGGTCCTTGTAGTAGCCCAGCTGGCGCTCGCTCAATGTCTTGCGGTATTCCTCGGGCTTGCGGCCCATCTCCTCCGCGTGGCGGTCGATCTGGGCGTCAATGTCCTCCTGGCTGGGTTCGATCTGCTCCGCCTTGGCGATGGCGTCGATCACCAGCTGGGTCTTCACGCTGTTTTGGGCGTCCGGGCGGATCATGTCGTTGATCTGCTCCTCGGTCTGCCCGGTGTAGCGGATATAATCTTCAAAGCTGATGCCCTGATAGGCCATGCGCATCTTCATGTTGCGCAGCTGGGCATCCACCTCGTCGTTGATCATGGCCTCGGGGATGTCGCAGTCGGCCTGGTCGGTGGCCTGACGGATCAGGTCGTTCTCCAGCGCCGTCTGGGCGTTCTTGTCGCGCAGCTCGGTCAGCTCCTTCTCGATGGACGCCCGATACTCCTTGAAGGTGGTGAAGGCCGACACATCGGCGGCAAACTCGTCATCCAGCTCGGGCTTGAGCTTGGCGGTGATGCCATGCAGCTTGACGGCGAACACGGCCTCCTTGCCGGCCAGCTCCTCGGCGTGGTATTCCGTGGGGAAGGTGACCTTGACGTCCTTCTCCTGGCCGATCTCCATGCCGACCACCTGGTCTTCAAAGCCGGGGATAAAGGTGTTGCTGCCCAGCTCCAGCTTCTGGCCCTGGGCGGTGCCGCCCTCAAAGGCCACATCGTCCACCCGGCCCAGGTAGTCGATGGTCACCGTGTCCCCCGCCTGGGCGGCGCGGTCGGTTACCTCCTGCTGGGTGGTGGCCTTATCCACATCGTGGCTGATGCGGTGGTCAATCTGCTCCTGCGTGATGGGGTGCAGGTGCTTGACGGCCTTCAGCTTCTTGTAGTCGCCCAGCTCCACATCGGGCAGCACAAATACCTCAACGGAGAATTTGAGCTCCTGCCCGGCGCCAATCTGCTGGAGGTCCAGCTCGGGCTTGTCCACCGGGTGGATGTCCCCCTTGGTGATCGCCTCCTGATACACGTCCGGAAAGATGGCGTCAAACGCCTCATCGTAAAAGACGCCCTCGCCGTACATCGACTCAATCAGCCTGCGCGGGGCCTTGCCCTTGCGAAAGCCGGGCACGTTGATGCGGCCGCGAGTCTTCAAATACGCCTTGTGCATCGCCGCATCAAATTCCTCGGCGGGCACGGTGAAGGAAAGCTTGACTTTGTTGCCGGACAGTTTTTCAGTGGTGAAGTCCATGGGTACCTCCTGCTAATTTGCGCAATCCGTTTTCCGCAGTGCAAAAAACGCTACATTACATAATACCACTCTGACAGCGTCTTATGCAAGCATTTGACAGGCACTTTACCCCAATGCGGATATCCTGTGCACATGCATCCATTCCCCCTGTCGCCCGCCCGCGCGCGGGCAGTGCGCTACATGGCGTTTCGAAAGCCGCGCCCCACGATATCATTGGTGTTGGTGATCAGCAGAAATGAATGCGGGCTGTGCGTTTTGACATGGTTTTTCAGCAGCACGGCCTCCCGGGCATTCACCACGGTGACGATCAGCGAGCGCGCCCCCTGCGTATACGCGCCCCGCCCTTCAAACACGGTGGCGCTGCGCCCCAGCTGGCTGATGATAAAGCTCTCGATGGCCTGCGCATCCTCCGTGATGATGTGAAAGTACTTGCGCTGCCGTAAGGTATTGAGCACGGCCTGCAGCAAAGCGCCCCGCATCAGCAGGCCGAAGATAGAAAAGATGCCCGTCTTGATATCAAACACGAAGAACGTGGCGGCCGCGGCCAGAAAATCCGTCAGCATCAGCGCCGTGCCGATGCTGTACAGGTTGGCGTATTTCCTCAGCACCATGGCCACCACATCGGTGCCCCCGCTGGACGCCCCGATGTGAAACAGCATGCCTGCCGCGGCCGCCGACAGCAACATGGCCACCATCAGCTCCATCAGCGGTTCATCGGTCAGCGGGCCAGCAAGCGGAATGAAGCGCTCAAACAGGAACAGCAGCGCCGACAGCAGCAAGGTGCAGTAGATGGTCTTGATGCCAAAGTCCCGCCCGATCGCAGCCAGGCCAATCACAAGCAGCGCGATGTTGAGGATGTTGCTCAGGCCCGTTACCGTCATCCCGGGGATCAGGCGCACCAGCACCACCGCATACCCCGTGACGCCCCCGGTGGAAAAATGGTTGGGAAACTTGAAGAAATATACCCCCACGGCCGACAGCAGGATGGCCAGGGTCATGGTGAGGTAATCCCGAACCATCTCGCCCCGCGCCGCATCAGGCCGCGTTACAGTCTTTGGTTTCATTGTCGATCTCCTTGGTGTCTGTTGCGCCTGCCAGGCCGCGCACACCCTTAACTTACCCAGTCATCCCAAGTGAACGGGGAAATGCATGGAGGAGCGATGGATTTTTTTCGTTTATCCGGGAGAAGAAAAAACGCCTTGGTTGTATCTTGGTATGCCCGCAATGTGCCGTGGGCCATGCCCCTGCCTTGCCTTTCCATCCCCGCCGCCTTCGTGGTATAATGCGCTCAGATCGTGCAAGCGCACATTAAACGGAAGGAAGACCGCATGAACGCACTGCTGCTGGACAACATCAGGACGCTTCTGGGCTCCCTCAGCCACGAGATCAGGCTGTTGGATCACCTGGGCCGCAGCCTGGTGCCGGCTGACGCGGCAGATTTTTATCTGCCCGAGCAGCTGCCTGCGGGCGATATCGTGCCCTTCCGCGGCTCCTTTTACCTGCGCCTTGCCGGCGAGGATGGGCTCATCTTGCTCAGCGGGCCCAACCCCCAGGCCGAGGACATGCTGCGGCTGGCCGAAAGCGCCGTGGCATCCCTCATCCGCCTGCAGCCGCCGCAGGATGCCCTGCAGGCTGCCTATCTGCGCCTGGTAGCCGAGCAGCCCGATCCGCTGGAGCAGGCCGGCCTGATCCGCGAGCACCGCATCCCCGACCAGCTGCCCCGCTGCGTGCTGCTGCTGCGCCCCCAGGCCGTGCGGCAGCCGGCGTACGACTTTTTGCGGGATCTTGTGCCCCTGGGCGAGCAGGATGTGCTGCTGCCGCTGGACCGCGGCTGCGCCATCCTCATCCAGGCGATGGAGGACGGCCAGGGCCCGGAGGAGGCGGAGGAGTTTGCCCGCGCGCTGGAGGAGACGGTGCGCGAGGAAAGCGGCCAGGGCCTGCACTGCGGCATTGGCGATGTGGCCCCCCGGGCGGCTGACCTGCGGCAGAGCTATGCGCAGGCGCTGCGCATGCTTGAGATCGGCCCGGCCTTCCTGCCGGGGGGCAGCGTGTATGCCTGGCGCAGCATGCTGCTGGCGCGCTTTCTGGCCGAGGTGCCGCCCGAGCGGGCCAGGTACTACCACGGCCTGCTGTTTAACAAGCGCACCGCCTCGCTCTTTAGCGAGGAGATGCTGGAAACCGCCGCCATGTTTCTGGAGAAAAACCTCAACCTGTCCGACACCGCGCGGCAGCTCTATATCCACCGCAACACATTGGTCTACCGGCTGGACAAGATTCAGCGCCGATGCGGGCTGGACCTGCGCCGGTTTGAAGATGCCTTCCTGTTCAAGCTGCTGCTTGACCTGAACAATACCCTGATGATCCCCAACAAACGGCCGGAAGACGGCCGCTGAAAGGCGCTTAGTTATGAACAAGAAACTGTCCCTGATTCTGGTGGTTCTGATCATGGCCGGGGCCATGCTGGCCGCGGCGGAGGCCATTCCCGTGCGTCCGGGCGACACCGTGACCATCACGCGCGAGGAGTACGAGCGCCTGCAGCAGTATGAAAAGTTAGACGAGGTCAAGCAATACATCGACGAATACTACTACGAGCAGCCTGACCAGCAGGCGCTGATGGACGGCGCCATCCAGGGGCTGCTTAGCGGCACCAAGGACGCCTACACCTTCTACTACCCCGAGGAGGCATGGAAGACCCTGTGGGAAGAGGACGAGGGCAAGTACGCCGGCATCGGCATCCAGATGCTGGGCAGCTATGAAAACGGCACCGTCACCATCATCCGTGTGTTCAAGGGTACGCCCGCCGAAGCGGCCGGCGTGCGCAAGGGCGATGTGCTGTACAAGGTGGAGGAGCTGGAGGTAACCACCGCCACCATGCAGGACGCCGTCAACGTGATGCGCGGCACCCCGGGCGACAAGGTGCATGTGGAGGTGCTGCGCGGCGGCGAGGTGCTGCCCTTTGACATCGTCAAGGCAGAGATCACCGTCAACCGCGTGGAAAGCATGATGCTGGAGGGCCGGGTGGGCTACATCGCGCTGTACGAGTTTGCGGGCGGCAGCTACGAGGACTTCAAGGCCGCCTTTGATGAGCTGAACAAGCAGGGCATGCAATCGCTGATTGTGGACATGCGCGACAACGGCGGCGGCTGGGTGGAGGCCGGTGTCAAGCTGGCCGACCTGTTCCTGGATAAGGAGCTGCTGTTCTACACCGAAAACCGCGCAGGCCAGCAGGAGAAGAGCTACACCACCGACGGCAAGAGCGACCTGCCCCTGGTGCTGCTGGTCAACGAAAACTCCGCCTCCACCACCGAAATTGTATCCGCCGCCATGAAGGATCTGGGCCGGGCCACGCTGGTGGGCACCAAAACCTTTGGCAAGGGTATCATCCAGTATGTGATGGGCCTCAGCGACGGAAAGAGCGGCTTCCAGTTTACCAGCGCCCAGTATTTCTCCCCCAAGGGCAACAAGGTGCACAAGGAGGGCGTGACGCCCGATATCGAGGTTGAAATGCCCGAGGAGCTGGCCGACAGGTACTTTGACCTGGGCGACATGGCCGACCCGCAGCTCAAGGCCGCCTACGACGCGGCGCTCAAGCTGATGCCGGCCCAGGCCGCCGCGAAATAGAATCGCTCACCAACCAAATACACAACGAACCCCTTCCCGCACGGGAAGGGGTTCATTGTGGAAATGGGAATGTATTATTGGGGCTGACTGTCCTTGAGCACGCGGTTAATCAGGGGCATCAGGTTGGCCCGGTCCGTCCAGTCATTCTTCTGATCCCAGCAGTCAACCAGCGCCTTTGCCCACAGCGGCAGCTCGCGGGGCTCCTTCTTGCGCAGGGACTTGTACAGCATGCTGCACATGGCACGGTCGATGGGCGTCATGGCCTGCACGTCCCAGGCGCCGCGGGCGTAGAAGAACGCTACATCGGCCAGCGCGCCTTTTGCGTTGTTTTTCTTCAGCTCCTCCACCACCTCGGGCTCCGCAGGCGAGGCGCCCACCCCCAGGCAGTACAGCCGCTTGCCGGGAAGGGCCGCCGCGTTGTCCCGCAGGAAGCTGATGCCCTTGATGCCTGTGGCGAACAGGCCGCCGGCCAGGATGATGGCCTCGTAGGCTGCCAGATCGCGCGGCTTAAGCCGCTTGTTTTCATATAGATCGGCGTCCAGCGCCTCCGCCAGCCACTGGGCATAGCGCTTGGTAGCGCCGTGTTTGGATTGATAGATCACTGCGATTCGCTTCATGCCGTCCTCCTGTGCCAAGTACGTGATATGGCATGATAACACAGCATTTTGCGCATGAAGGGCATTTCACGCGGATTTTACGCAGCCTTCGCCCAAAGATTACTTCGCGGCCAATTCCCGCGCAATTTCGTACAGCCAATCCTCCTGGCCGCCCACGGCCTCACGCCGCCCGGCCTCGATGATGATGCTGCGGTAGTCCACCCCAAAGCGCTCAGCCGCGCGTCTGGCGTGCAGCATGAAGCTGGAGTAGACGCCCGCAAAGCCCAGCATCATGGGGTCCTGTATGGCGGGCAGGCGCACGCCATGCCGCTCCAGCACCGGGTGCAGCACCTTCGTGCAGGGCAAGTTGTAAGATGAGTTGCCCATTATTTCAGTTTTTCATCATTTTTTGTTCTTGTCGGCAGATCCGTCCCGGCAAAAAGCCCCTGACGCAGAGGCGTCAGAGGGCATGAAGGGCAAGCGAATCTTCCATTTAATTTGGCTTCAAAAAAAGGCAGATATCCCCCGCGCGGCCTCCCGCAGGTCGGCCACGGCCTGCGACAGATCGATCTCGTCCTTGCGGAACTTGGGCATGGAGATGCTGACCGCGTGGTGCGCGGCCCCCGCCTTGTCAAAGATGGGCACCCCGATGCAATAGAGGCCGTTTTGGTTCTCCTCGTCGTCAATGCTGAAGCCCTGGGCGCGCACGCGGCGCATCTCCTCGCGCAGGGCATCAGCACCCGTGATGGAGTGCTCCGTCATTGGCGGCAGATGCGTGCGGGCAGCATACTCTGCCGTGCCCTGCTCCCCCCGCCAGGCCAGAATGGCCTTGCCCACGGCGGTGCAGTGCAGCGGCATCCGGCCGCCCACGTCGGAGTGGATGCGGATGGATTTGTTGCTCTCCAGCTTATCCAGGTACACCACGGCATCCTCCATCGCGCGCACAAAGTGGATGGTTTCATCATAGGTGTCGTTCAGGCGCTGCAGGTACGGCCGGGCAAAGCTGATGACCGAGGTGGCATCGGCGCTGACCGCCGCCAGCGTTTGCAGGCGATAGGTCACCTGATAGCTGTCCGTCGGCTCGTTTTTAAACAGATAGCCCAGCCCCTCCAAGGTCTTTACGATGCCAAACACCGTGCTCTTGTTGAGATTCAACTCGCGTGACAGCTCGCTGATGCCCGCCCCGGCGTGAAAGGTGATGTACTCAAGCACCGCTATGGCCCGCTGGATGGATTGTATGTTGCCGCTCATCGCCCGCTCCTCTGCGCTTGATATCCCTGTGCACCATGATAGCACAATGTTCATACGGCGGCAATTGCCGCCGCAGCATGTGGCCGGGCAGTGGAAAGATTGTCAACCCATGGCGCAGCGGGTATAATGAACGGGTATAATAGCTAAGGAAAGCACCGGAAACAAAAGGAGCGCACACACATGAAGCTTGGGGTCGTCGGTCTGCCCAACGTCGGAAAATCCACCTTATTCAACGCCATCACCAATGCGGGGGCCATGGCGGCCAACTACCCCTTTTGCACCATAGAGCCCAACACCGGCGTGGTGCCCGTGCCGGACGAGCGGGTAATTCGCTTAAGCCAGATGTACCACCCTAAAAAGACCACGCCGGCCGTGATCGAGTTTGTAGACATCGCCGGCCTGGTGCGCGGCGCCAGCCGCGGCGAGGGGCTGGGCAACAAGTTCCTCTCCCACATCCGCGAGGTGGATGCCGTGGTGCATGTAGTGCGCTGCTTTGAGGATGACAACATCATCCACGTGGAGGGCAGCATCGACCCGGTGCGCGACATGGAGACCGTCAACCTGGAGCTGATCTTCGCCGACATGGACACCGTGCAGCGCCGGGGCGAGAAGGCCGGCAAGATGATCAAGACCGGCGAAAAGAAATACGCCCGCGAGGCCGAGCTGGCCACGCGCGTGCTGGCCCATCTGGAGCAGGGGCTGCCCGCCCGCTCCCTGGCTATCGAAGATGAGGAAGACAGGGAGATCCTGGCGCAGTGGTTTTTGCTGACTACCAAGCCGGTGATCTATGCCCTCAACATCGCCGAACACGACCTGGGCAAGCCGGCGGAAGATATCCCCAACGCCCTGCGCGTGCAGGAGGTGGCCGCCCGGGAAGGGGCGGAGACGCTGCTGATCTCCGCCGCCATCGAGCAGGAAGTCGCCGCCCTGGAGGGCGAGGAAAAGGCCCAGTTTTTGCAGGAACTGGGCATCGGCCAGAGCGGGCTGGACCGCCTGGTGCAGCGCTGCTACAAGCTGCTGGGGCTGATCAGCTTCCTGACCGTGGGCGAGGACGAGTGCCGCGCGTGGACCATTACCCGCGGCACCAAGGCACCCCAGGCCGCCGGCAAGATTCATACCGACTTTGAAAAGGGCTTTATCCGCGCGGAGATCGTGCCCTATGACACCCTGATCAACCTGGGCAGCATGGCTGCCTGCAGGGAAAAGGGTCTGGTAAAGAGCGAAGGGAAGGACTATGTGATGCAGGACGGCGATGTGACGCTGTTCCGCTTCAACGTATAAGCCATGAGCAAAGCAGGCTATCTGATCAAAAGGCTGCGGCGAATGGACTACCGCAGAATGTGGTCCACGCTTGACACCTTGCAGCAGCGCTCGGGCAAGAGCCGGGCCTGGCTGCTTACGGATATGCTGCGCTGCGGCCTGCGCTACAACGCCGGCTATATGGACTATATGATCGCTGAGATGTACCGCCTTTCCCCCGCCCAACGCCGCACCGTCATCACCCGCGGCATCAACAACCAGATTGTTCGCCGCATGAACGACAAAATATACTGGCACTCCTTTGACGACAAGGCGGAGTTTAACAGCGTATTCAAAAAATGGGTGCCCCGCGCGTGGATGCGTACCGACCAGGATACGCAGCCCGAGGCGCTGAACGCCTTTCTGGCGGATAAAAAGGCCGTGTTCCTCAAGCCCATTGAGGGCTCCAGCGGCGTGGGGGTAAGCAAATATACACCGGCCGACTGGGCGGACGCCCAGGCCTTTTTGCGCACGGTGCGCGCCGCCGGCCCCAGCGTGCTGGAGGACTGCGTGGTGCAGCACGAGCACATGAGCGCCCTCAACCCGGGCTCGGTCAACACCGTGCGCATCGCCACGCTGCTGGGCGATAAGGCGCAGGGCATCGTCTATGCCTTTTTGCGCATCGGCAACGGCAAGGTGATGGACAATGTGGATTGCGGCGGCATGGCCGCCCGCGTGGATCTGGACAGCGGCAAGCTGCTCACCGTAGCTGCCGACAAGCAGGGCCATGTGTTTACGCAGCACCCCATCACGGGCATGCCCATCATCGGCTTTGAGCTGCCCCACTTTGAGCAGGCCAAGGCCATGTGCCTGGAGGCCATGTGTTTGGTGCCCCAGCTGCGCTATGTGGCCTGGGATGTGGCGCTCACCCCCGATGGCCCCACGCTCATTGAGGGCAACAGCTTCCCCAGCCACGCGGTGCCACAGTTTGCCGCCCATTATCCGGACGGCATCGGCATTCTGCCCGAATTTCAACGCTTTATCGACATATAATCCGCCGAATTTGTGCCGCCTGCAAGAAACGGCGGCCCCTCCCCGTTGTATGGCTATAAGCAACTGCCTGCCCTTGGAAGGAGATGAACGACATGGATCTGATCAGAGCATTATTGGTCTATATGTCGCTGCTGCTGTCCTCATCAGCGGTGACCAGCCCGGTGCTGACGCCTGTACCGGCTGACTTTGCCACCCCCACCCCCATTGTGACGACCACCGTGGCGCCCACGCGCAGCCCGGCCCCCACGCTGGTACCCACCGCGACGCCGGCGCCGCTGGCCACGCTGTACATGGGCGACCGGGGTGCTGCCGTGCGCACCATGCAGCAGCGCCTGAAGGACCTGGGGTACCTGACCGGCAATGTGGATGGCATCTTCGGCCAGCAGACACGCCGGGCGGTGGAGCGCTTCCAGCACTACAACAGCCTGTCGGTGGACGGCATCGCCGGCCCTAAGACCCTCAACAAGCTGTACTACGACCGCAATGTAATCCGCAACCCGGTGGACGTGGCCACGCCGCGGCCGGTATCGGCCAATGTGCCGGTGTACTACTACACCACGCGCGGTGTGCTGCTGGGCAGCGACACGGTGGTGGCCCTGCCGGGCAGCACCATCATTGTGCCCAACCCCGCCCGCGTGCCGCTCAACCACACGCTGATCAGCCCCAGCCGCGTCACCGTTCAGGTGGATACCCAGGGCAGGGCCAACCCCGCCTCGGTATACTTCACCTACCAGTCCAATGCTGAGCTGACACCGGTAACGGTGCCCATCTTCTACCGCTCCGACCTCAACCAGCTGCTGGCCACCGACTTTGTCACCGTGCCCATCGGCCAGAGCGTGGTGGTGCGGCCCAACGCGGCCAAGGTGCCTTCCGGCTATTCGCTGATAACCTCCGGCGCGCTGACGCTCAGCATCTCCAGCCGGGGCGTACCCACCCCCAACGTGCTCACCTTCTTCTACCGCCAGAACGCGCCTGTGCAGGCCACCGTTCCTGTGCTGTACCGCGATACCAACGGCGCCCTGATTGGCAGCGAGACCAAATCCTACACCGCCGGCACCTACACCGTGACGGCAAACGATGCCGCGGTGCCCAGCGGATACACCCTGCAGGGCAGCCGCACCCAGCAGGTCACCGTATCGGCCGCGGGGGCAGCCAGCCCAAGCGTCATCACCTTCACCTACGCGCCCAATGTGGTCACCGTATCGGTGCCTGTGGAATATGTAGACCAGGTGAGCGGCACCGTGATCCACAGCGACACCTTCTCCGCCCGCACGGGCAGCAACACCGTAACCGCTAACGACAGCTTTGCCCCCGGCTACACGCTGGTCAGCGCCAGGCAAGTGGCGGTCAGCGTCAGCAATGCCGGCCAGGCCACGCCTGCCAAGGTCACCTTCACCTACAAGCGCGTCATCAGCGTGCCGGTGGAAGTGCACCTGCTGCTGGAGGGCGGCGGCATGCTGGGCGGCTACAGCATCCAGCTGGGCGAGGGCAGCCATACCATCGTGCCCAACGACGCCTTCCTCAGCGGCTATACGCTGCTGGACGGCCCCAGCAAGACCGTTACCGTGGATGGCGCCGGCACGGCAACCCCTGCCATTGTCACCTTTACCTATCGCAAGGACCAGCAGCCCACCACACCGCCTGCCACCCCTGCCCCGGCCACCGATACCCCCGCGCCGGCCACAACGGCCCCCGAGGTCAGCGCCGCGGTCACCCTGTGGTACAAGGACACGGATGGCGGCCTGCGGGGCGGCGATGTGATCAATCTGGCCCCCGGCACCCATCAGGTGTCCCCCACAATGACCGAGCTGGGCGATCTGGTGCTGCAGGGGCCCAAGACGCAGACCGTTACCGTGAGCGCGCAGGGCGTGGCCAAACCGGCGGAGTTGACCTTCACCTACGCCAAGGCTGCCCCACCGCCACAGCCCCCGCAACCCCTGCCCCCGGCCGAGGCCAAGGTGGAGGTCCAGTACGTTGACCAGGCCACCGGAGCAGCCGTGGCTACCGAAAGCTTCACCTACACCGAGGGCACCTACACCATCACCGCCAACGATGCCCTCATGCCGGGCTTCGTGCGCCAGGAGGAGGCCACCGTCGCAGTCACCGTCAACGTTGATGGCGCGGCCAGCCCCAACCCCGTTGTGTTCAACTATGCCAAGGAAGAATTGCCGCCGCCCGCGCCTGTTGAGGCTGTGGTGGAGGTACACTACATCGACCAAGCCACCGGCGGCATGATCGGCGCGGAGCAGCTCACCTTGGGCGAAGGCCAGCACACTATTACCGCCAACGACAGCGGCTATGCGGGCTATGTGCGCCAGGGGGATGCCACCGTCACGGTCACCGTCAACGCCGATGGCTCTGCCAGCCCAAGCCCCGTGATCTTCAACTATCTTAAGGAAGAGGCCCCGCCACCCGCCCCGATAGAAGTACAGGTGGAGGTGCAGTACAAGGACCAGGCCACCGACACGGTCGTGACCAGCGAAAGCTTTGCCTACACCGAAGGCACGCACACCGTCAACGCCAACGATGCGCTGATGCCGGGCTTCGTGCGCCAGGGTGAGGCGGCCGCCACGGTCACTGTGGCTGCCGGTGGCACGGCCAGCCCCAACCCCGTTGTGTTCAACTACGTCAAGGAAGAGTTGCCGCCGCCCGCACCCGTTCAGGCTGTGGTGGAGGTGCACTACATCGACCAAACTACGGGCGGCATGATCGGCGCGGAGCAGCTCACCTTGGGCGAGGGCCAGCACACCGTCACCGCCAACGACGGCGGCTATGCGGGCTACGTGCGCCAGGGTGAGGCCACGATCACGGTCACCGTCAACGCCGATGGCTCTGCCAGCCCAAGCCCCGTGATCTTCAACTATGCCAAGGAAGAGGCACCCCCGCCCGCCCCGGAGGAGGCGCCGCCTGCACCGCAGGTAAGCCTGCCGCAGCTAAACTATACCGATGCAACTGTGCCCGAGGGCAGCTACGCCGTGTATACCGGCCCGGGCGAAACCTACTACCAGACCGATGCCGAGACCCCCTTCACCGGTGGCGCGGTGCGCCTGTACGGTAGTGTAAACGCCGGCCAGGGTGACTGGGCGCTGATCGCCTACGATCTGGGCGGCGGCAACTACCGCATGGGGTATGTGGCGCTGGCCACCCTGGAGGGCATCACCGCCAACCCCGTGCACTTGGCCGCGGAAGCGTTGACCCTCACCGGCAATGCCACCCTGACCGAAGACCCCTATGGCAACAACCAGATGCTGAGCGCCGGCCTGACGGCAGGCGCCGGCGTGAAGGCCCTGGCCGCGCTGGATAACTGGGTGTATGTGGAAGTTGCCGACCTGAGCGGCAGCGGCCAGCCCGCCCGCGGGCTTATCCCCAAGGCCAGCCTGGGCATCTGAGTGCCGACACCCAACCCTCGGAGGGAGAGCACGCGCTCTCCCTCCGCCTTTTTAATCACTTCTTAATCCTTTATCCTCTGCCTGTCTAATGTGACAGGGATATGATATGGTTGTAACGGGAAACATCTTGTTGCCCAAGGAGGAACAAATGGATCACTTTGAAATGGTAGAAAAGCTGCGGGAAAAGGCCAACGTATCCTACGAGGATGCCAAGACGGCGCTGGAGGTCAGCGGGTGGGACCTGCTGGACGCGCTGGTTTATTTGGAAAAGGAAGGCAAAATTCAGGAGGAGGCGTCGGCCAGCTACACCACCCGGCAGGAGCCGCGCCCCGCGCAGCCCCGCGCGGACGACAGCGCCAAGGGCGTGATGGCCCGCCTGTTTGAGGCCTTGGCCACCCTGATCAACCGCATCAACCGCATCCAGCTGGAGGTACGCCACCGGGGCAAGGTGCTGTACTCGATTCCGCTGCTGGCCTACCTGCTGTTGCTCGGTTTCGCATTTTGGTTTACCATTGGGGTGATGGTCATCAGCCTGTTCTTTGGCGTGACCTATCGCTTCAAGGGGGCGGACGGGGTAAATGGCGTCAACCGTGTGATGGACAAAGCCGCCGACATGGCGGACAATATCCGCACCGGCAACCGGGAACAGAACAAGGAATAACGCTGAACGAAAGAGCAAATGCACTGAGAAACCAAACATTTGCGACCGCTTTCAGGATATGAGGGGACAATGGCATGCAGACAATCCTGCTGATTGAGGATGAACAGAAAATCGCCCGCTTTATCGAGCTGGAGCTCACCCATGAGGGCTATACCGTCATCAAGGCGGAGGATGGCCGCACGGGGCTGGAGCTGGCCGAAAAGGGCGGCTGGGATCTGATGCTGCTGGATATCATGCTGCCCGGCCTCAACGGCCTGGAGGTGCTGCGCCGCCTGCGCAAGTCAAGCGATCTGCCCGTCATCATGCTCACGGCGCGCGATGCAGTGATGGACAAGGTGACGGGCCTTGACATGGGTGCGGACGACTATATCACCAAGCCCTTCTCCATTGAGGAATTGCTGGCCCGCATCCGCACGGCGCTGCGCAAGAAGCAGTCCGCCGCTTTGCCCATGCTGACGGTCGGCCCCTTGCAGATGGACATCGCCCGCCATGCCGTCAGCGTGGACGGCACGCCGGTGGAGCTGACCGGCCGCGAGTTTTCGCTGCTGCAGCACATGATGGAAAACCAGTCCATCGTGCTCACCCGCGAGGCCCTGATGGAAAAGGTGTGGGGCTACGACTATGTGGGCGAGACCAACATCGTGGACGTATACATCCGCTACCTGCGCGGCAAGATTGACGAGGCGTTCAATATCAAGCTGCTGCACACCGTGCGCGGCGTGGGCTACACGCTGCGGGAGGACAGGCATGAAACCTAAGGAGAGCAGGCGCATGACCTCCATCGCCCGGCGCATCAACCGCAGCCAGGTGTTCAGCATGTTCTGGACACTGCTGCTGGTGGACGGCCTGATCGTGCTGGCTGTGCTGTTGGGCTGGGCCTATGCCATGGAGCGGCAGATGCTGGGCGCCCTGTGGCAGCCCCAGCTGCAGCGCAGCCTGCAATGGCTGGACGGCGCCAGCGGCCGGCAGCTGATCGAATCGGTGGAGTACATGTTCTCCCTCAATGGGGGCGAGATGCACCGGGTGGCGGCCGGCGCCTTCCTGCGCATCGTGTCTGACATCGGCAAGGTGCTGCTGGTTACCCAGGGCATCATTCTGGTGCTCAGCTGGCGCGAGGGGCGCAAGCGCACCATGCGGCTGCTCAGCCCGCTCCACCAGATGAGCGAGACCGCCGAGCAACTCAGCCGCACCGGCTTTGACGAGCAGAAATACCATGACCTGGAGGACGCCATCGCGGCCATCAGCCCATCGGCCCCGGACGCCCGGCTATCCACCGGCGACAGCGACCTGCTGGGGCTGGAAAACGCCGTCAACAACCTGCTCACCCGCATGCACGAAAGCTACCGCCAGCAGATTCGCTTTGTGTCGGACGCGTCCCACGAGCTGCGCACGCCCATTTCGGTGATCCGCGGCTATGGCGATATGCTGGACCGCTGGGGCAAGGAAGACCCCAAGGTATTGGGCGAGAGCATCGCCGCCATCCGCAGCGAGGCCGACAACATGCAGCAGCTGGTAGAGCAGCTGCTCTTCCTGGCGCGGGGCGATGCCGGGCGCAACCAGCCCAAGCTCAAGCCCATGGATCTGTCCAAGCTCATGCGCGAGGTGTACGAGGAGTACGCCATGATCGATAAGAACCACGGCTGGCGCCTGCAGGCAGATGAGGTAGTGCCCGCAGTGGGCGACCCGGCGCAGCTCAAGCAGGCCGTCCGCATCCTGTGCGACAACGCGGCCAAGTATTCCGCTCTCGGCGCCCCCATCACGCTGCGCAGCTTTGTGGACGAGCAGGGCGTGCCCTGCTTTGCCGTGCAGGACAATGGCACGGGCATCGCCCCGGCCGATATCCCCCACATCTTCGAGCGCTTTTACCGCGCCGACCCGGCGCGCGCCCGCAATACAGGCGGCACCGGCCTGGGCCTGTCCATCGCCAAGTGGATTGTGGACAGGCACAAGGGCTATTTCCAGGTGATCTCCCGCGAGGGCGTGGGTACGCGCATGGTGGTATGCCTGCCCAGCAAGGTGGTGGACAAGGGAACCCCCGCCGAGGCTGCGGCCGGCGAGGCCGGCCTTGCCGCTGCCCCTTTGGAACAAACGGCCAATTGAACCGGATGCCGCTCCCCCGCGAGCGGCATTTTTATCGTCCATTTATAGGGCTTGAAATTTTACTTGACACATCAGTTTGAATTCATATATAGTGGCTATATTAGTTATTGGAGGGTTGAAAACGTTTTCATCCCAAAGCAGACAAACGGACAACCCGCCTTTAAACCGGACCCAGGCAGCGGATGCTGCTGGAATATAAGGAGGTTTATCCATGAAAAAGCTACTCTCTCTGGCTCTGGTGCTGAGCCTGGCGCTGACGATGGCGCTGCCGGCCTTTGCGGCCGCCCCTGCAAAGCTCAAGGTGTGGGGCGCGCAGGACGATCAGGCGATCCTGCAGGAAATGGTTGAGTCCTTCAAGGCCGCTCACCCCGACGTGGCGGTGGAAGTTGAGTTTGGCGTGGTGGGCGAGCCCGATGCCAAGACCAAGTACCTGGAAGATCCCGCCGCCGCAGCTGACGTGTTTGCCTTTGCCGGCGACCAGCTGATGGACCTGGTGGCCGCGGGCGCGCTGTACGAGGTGACCCTCAACCGCGAAGCCATCGAGGCCGCCAACTCCCCCGGCTCCATCGAGGCCGCCACCATTAACGGCACCCTGTATGCCTACCCCATGACGGCCGACAACGGCTACTTCCTGTACTATGACAAGTCCGTCATCAGCGAGGAGCAGGTGAAGACGCTGGACGGCATTCTGGAAGCCGCCAACGCCGCCGGCCAGAAGGTCATGATGGACGTTTCCAACGGCTGGTACATCGCCAGCTTCTTCTTGGGCGCCGGCGGCAAGCTGGGCCTAGACGCGGAAGGCAACCAGACCTGTGACTTCAACAACGAGCGCGGCGTGGCCGCCGGCGAAGCCATCAAGGCCTTCACCGCCAACGATGCCTTCATGACCGGTGACGTCAACACCATGCTGCCCGGCTCCATGGGCGACACCATCGCCGCCGGCGTGGCCGGCACCTGGCTGGCCGAGGGCATCCAGGCCAAGCTGGGCGACAACTACGCCGCCACCAAGCTGCCCACCTTCACCATGGCGGGCGAGCAGGTGCAGATGGCTTCCTTCGCCGGCTACAAGCTGATGGGCGTCAACTCCCTCACCGAGTACCCCGAAGAGGCCATGGCGCTGGCCGAGTGGTTCACCAACGAGGAGAACCAGATCAAGCGCTTTGAGACCCGTGCCCTGGGCCCGGCCAACAGCAATGCCGCCGCGAGCGAGGCCGTCAAGGCCAACGTGGCACTGGGCGCCCTGGCTGAGCAGTCCGCCTTCGCCGTCCCCGAGAAGGACGTGCGCGGCAACTACTGGACCCCCGCCGAAGCCTTTGGCACCACCATGGAAGCCAAGGACTACAGCAAGGACGTCAAGACCCTGCTGGACGAGATGGTCGCTGCCATCACCGCCAAGTAACAAACCCTGCACGGGGCTGTACCTTCGGGTGCAGCCCCGGTTTTTCTATGTATTGCCAGCTGATGAGCTCATACTAAACGAGAACGTTAACGCAAGGATGGGCGCGGGATTTTTTCGGCTGCGTGAAGCCGAAAGAGGAAGGCGTAGCGGCGCTACGCTGACCGAGAGAGGCAATGCGCAGGCGGAAAAAGACAAGTCCCATCAAAGCGTTAAGGTTTGAGTTAGTATCAGCATAATAAAGGAGGGGTCCCCTTGACCGGCTTGACGGCGGCCAGGCGCAAGGCCAAAGCGCGCAAAGGCATTTTCCGGGAACTGTATGAAACCTTCAGGGATGGCGATGCCGGCACGCGGCTGTCCTTTTTGGTCATGGGCTTTGGCTCCCTGGTCAAAGGGCAGGTCATCAAGGGCCTGCTGTACCTGGCCAGCCAGGCGCTGCTGGTGTGGTATCTGGCGGGCTTTGCCTGGCAGTACCTGCGCAAGCTGGGCACGCTGGGCGATGTGGGCATGCAGCGGGTGTGGAGCGAAGAGCGGCAGATCTTCGTGCGCACACCGGGCGATAACTCCCTGCTGATATTGCTTTTCAGCGTGCTGAGCATCATGGTGGTGCTGGGCTTTCTGGCGCTGTGGCGCGCCAACATCCGCTCGGCCTATCGGGCGCAGCGCCTAAAGCAGCAGGGCAAACGCCTGCCCACCTTTGCGGACGACATCAAGAGCATGCTGGACGAGCGCTTTCACCTGTCCATGCTGACGATGCCCTCGCTGATGGTGGTGGCCTTTACGCTGCTGCCCACCATCTTCATGATATTGCTGGCCTTTACCAACTTCGACCAGGCGCACCAGCCGCCGGGCAACATGTTCACCTGGGTGGGGCTTGATAACTTCCGCAACCTGTTCGGCGGCCACCCGCTGATTGCCAATACCTTTGGCAAGGTATTCGGGTGGACTATGGCCTGGGCGGTGCTGGCCACCTTTACCAACTACCTGCTGGGCATGGTTGTGGCCATCATGATCAACAACAAGGGCATCAAGCTCAAGGCCATGTGGCGCACCATCTTTGTGGTCACCATCGCGGTGCCGCAGTTTGTCAGCCTCATGCTGATGAGCCAGATATTGCACGACCAGGGACCGCTCAACGCGCTGCTCAAGCAGTTTGGCTTCATCGAGCAGAGCATCCCCTTTTTGACGGATACGGCCACCGCGCGCCTGACCATTTTGGTGGTCAACCTGTGGGTGGGCATCCCCTACACCATGCTGATCACCTCGGGCATTTTGATGAACATCCCTAAGGACCTCTACGAAAGCGCCTCCATCGACGGGGCCAGTCCGGCCAGGATGTTCTTTTCCATCACGCTGCCCTACATGCTGTTTGTCACCACGCCGTACCTGATCACCGCCTTTGTGGGCAACATCAATAACTTCAACGTCATCTTCCTGCTCACGCGGGGCGGGCCGATGGTCACCGAGTATTATCAGGCCGGCAAGACCGACCTGCTGGTCACCTGGCTGTACCGCCTGACGGTGGACAGGCAGGATTATTCGCTGGCATCCACCATCGGCATCTTTGTGTTCGTCATATCGGCCGGGCTGTCGCTGTTGGTATTTAACCTGTCCGGCTCCAGCCGCAGGGAGGAGGAGTTTCAGTGAATACTGCTTCAAAGCCCAGGGCACTGCGCCGCGACCTGGTGCACGCGCTGCCCGTCATCGCCGCGCTGGCGGCCCTCAGCCTGCTGCTTCCCTGGCTGCATGTGCCGGCCCCCGAGGGGGCGGACTTTGCCCGCAAGGGCATCAACCTGCTGCTGTTTGACCGCGGCATATTGCGGCTGGTACCCCTGGCCGTGGGGGCAGCGCTGGCGCTGCTGCTGGGGCTGAGCCTGCTGGGCCGCGCCAGCCGATGGTCCGTGCGCGCGTTGGTGGCCGCCTTTGCTCTGGCGGTGATGGGCGGCATCTACACGCTGCTCACCGCCAAGGTGACGGCCGATGCCTCCGGCCTCATGCCCCAGCCCTTTTTGATCAAACATTTGCAGATCGGCTGCTGGGCGTTTCTGCTGCTGTCGCTGGCGGGGCTGGTGGCCGCGCTGATGGCGCTGCGCCAGCCGGCCACCTATGTGGTGCTGACGGCCATGGCCGTGGTGTGGCTGCTGCCCATCCTGTGGCTGCTGATTACCAGCCTGCGGGCCGAGGCCGGCGCCTACACGCCCTACATCATCCCCAAGGGGTGGACGCTTGAAAACTACACCCGCCTGTTCACCGATACCGCGCAGTTCAACTTCCCCCGCTGGTACCTCAACACCCTGTGGGTGGCCGTGATCACCTGCCTGGTGACCACCACGCTGGTGTTGATGGTGGCCTACACCCTAAGCCGCCTGCGCTTCCCCTCGCGCCGCACCTTCCTCAACCTGGGGCTGGTGATCGCCATGTTCCCCGGGTTCATGAGCATGATTGCCGTGTACCACATCCTCAAGGCGGTGGGGCTGGCCAAGTCCCTTGTCAGCCTGATACTGGTCTATTCGGGCAGCGGCGTGCTGGGCTATACCATCGCCAAGGGTTTCTTTGATACCATTCCACGCTCGCTGGACGAGGCGGCGCTCATCGACGGCGCCAGCAAAAACACCGTGTTCTGGAAGATCATCCTGCCCTCATCCCGCCCCATCGTGGTGTACACCGCCATCACGGCGTTTATCGCCCCCTGGGTGGACTTTATCTTCGTGTCGGTCATCATGAAGGATGACTACGCCAACTACACCGTGGCGCTGGGCCTGTTTCGGATGCTGGAGCGCGAGCACATCTACCAGTACTTCACGCGGTTCTGCGCGGGGGCAGTGTTGGTGGCCATCCCCATTACGCTGCTGTTCATCCGCATTCAGAAGTTCTACGTGGAGGGCGTCACCGGCGGCGCGGTCAAGGGATAATGAACAGGCATGCCGTTTGCCGCACGCTGGCGCTGACCCTGTGCCTGGTGCTGCTGCCCCTTTATGGCCTGACGCAGGTGCAGGGGCCGGTGTATGAGGTGTTTGTCGCCTCCTTTGCCGATGGCGATGGCGACCGGGTGGGCGACCTGAAGGGCCTGACGGGCAAGCTGAGCTACATCCGCTCGCTGGGCGCGCGCAGCCTGTGGCTGATGCCCATCAGCCCCTCCCCCAGCTACCACAAGTACGACGTGACGGACTATCAGGCCGTCGATCCGGCCTACGGCACGATAGAGGATTTCCGCGCGCTGGCCGCCGCCTGCCGGGCGGAGGGCCTGTCGCTGATCCTGGACCTGGTGGTCAACCACACCAGCAGCGAGCACCCGTGGTTCATAGATGCGGCGCGCAGCCTGAGCACCGGCGCGCACAGCCCCTACCGGGATTATTACCACTTCGCCCAGTCGGACGGGCACCCGGTGCCCGGCGCGCCCGGCTGGTACTACCAGGGCAGCTTCGGCCCCCACATGCCCGACCTCAACCTCGATAGCCCCGCCGTGCGGCAGGAGATTTCGGACATTCTGGCCTTCTGGCTTAATATGGGCGCCCATGGCTTCCGGCTGGATGCCACCACCCATTACTATGAAGATCATACCGCGCGCAATGTCGAGTTTCTCTCCTGGCTGCATCAGCAGGTCAAGGCCATTGATCCCCGGGCCTACCTGGTGGCCGAGGCCTGGAAGGACGAGAGCACCATCCTGGCCCTGTACGAAAGCGGCATCGACAGCCTGTTTAACTTCCCCATGGCGGGGGCCACCGGCTGGCTGATCACCGCGATGCGGGCAGGGCAGGGGGCGCAGATCGCGCGTCGGGTGGCCGACTGGCAGCAGAAAATCCGCCAGCGCAACCCGCAGGCGGTGGATGCCCCCTTCCTGAGCAACCACGACATGGGCCGCTCGGCCGGGTACCTGATGTTCAAGCCCCAGCAGATCAAGCTGGCCGCCGCCCTCTACCTCACCATGCCCGGCCTGCCCTACCTATACTACGGGGAGGAGTTGGGCCTGTCCGGCTCGGGCCGGGATGAGAACAAGCGCTTGCCCATGCTGTGGTCGTCGGATGAGGCGCTCAATACACTTGCCCCCGCGGATGCCGACCAGCGCCAGCGGCAAAAGCAGGGCGTGGATGCCCAGGAGCAGGACCCGGATTCTGTCCTCCATTTCTACCGCCTGCTGGGCAGTTTGCGCGCGCAGTGCCCCGAGCTGGAGCACGGCGACGTGCAGGCGGTGGACCTGGGCAGCCCCAAAGTGGCCGCCTGGCGCAGCACGCTGGCGGGCAGCGCGGCGCTGGTGATTCACAACGTGGGCCAAGAACCGATGGCCATTCCCCTGCCCGCTGGCAGCCTGCTGGGCGGCTGGGATACCGGCAGCGGCATGCCCCAGGTGCAGGGCGATCAGCTGGTGCTGCCCCCCTACTCCGGCTGTATTTTCCGCTGAAAGGAAAGCGACTTTATGCGACAAAGCGGTATTCTTCTTCACATCACCTCCCTGCCGGGGCCGGAGGGCATCGGCACCATGGGTCGGGAAGCCTTTGAATTTGTTAATTTTTTAAAGGCCGCGGGCATGGGCATCTGGCAGGTGCTGCCCATCTCCCCCACGGGCTACGGCGAATCGCCATACCAGAGCTTTTCCACCTATGCGGGCAACCCCCTGCTGATCGACCTGGGCCTGCTGGCCGAGGAAGGGCTGCTTGCGCCCGATGCGCAGGAGAAACCCTCTGCTGACGCGGAAACTGTGGACTATGTGGCCGTCATCGCCCGCAAGGAAAGGCGGCTGCGCGAGGCCTTTGAAGCAGCCCGGGGCAAGCTGGACAATGAGGTGCAGGCCTTTAGCCAGGAGCAGGCCCACTGGCTGCCCGACTACGCGCTGTTTCGTGCGCTCAAGGCGCACTTTGGCGGCGGCTCCTGGCTGGATTGGCCGGATCAGGCCATCCGCCACCGGCAGGCGGAGGCCATGCGGCGCTACGCCGAGCAGTTTGAGCAGGAGATCGCCTATCACACGTTTGTGCAGTACCTGTTCTTTCGCCAGTGGCGCGCGCTGAAGGAATATGCCAACGGTCAGGGCATCCGGCTGTTTGGGGACATGCCCATCTATGTGGCCATGGACTCTTCGGATACCTGGGCCCACCCGCAGGCATTTCAGCTGGACCTGAACCTCAAGCCCCTGGGCGTGGCCGGCGTGCCGCCGGACTATTTCTCCCGCACCGGCCAGCTGTGGGGCAACCCGCTGTACAACTGGAAGGCGCTCAAAAAGAGCGGCTACCGCTGGTGGATCGACCGCATGCGCGCCATGGGCACCGCCTTTGACCTAATCCGTGTGGATCACTTCATCGGCTTTGCCAAGTACTACGACGTCCCCTACGGGGCCACCACCGCCCGCTGGGGCCAGTGGCGGCGCGGGCCCGGCCGGGCCTTCTTTGACCGACTGAACCGCGAGCTGCCCGGCCTGAACATCGTGGCGGAGGATCTGGGCGCGGTGGACAACCGGGTGCGTCTGCTGTTAAAGTACTGCGGGTATCCGGGCATGAAGGTGCTGTGCTTCGCTTTCTCGGGGGAAGCGGACAACCCGCACCTGCCCCACCACATCCCCCGCAACTGCGTGTACTACACCGGCACGCACGACAACGACACCGTGCTGGGCTGGTGGGAGAGCGCCTCCACCAAGGAGAAGCAGCTGGCCCGCCGCCTGCTTGGGTTTGCAAAGGATGAGGACATCTGCCGGGCCATGATGGAAGGCGTGCTCAAAAACAAGGCCGCCACCGCCATATTGCCCATGCAGGACATCCTGTGCCTGCCGACCCAGGCGCGCATGAACACCCCGGGCACCTTGGGCGGCAACTGGCAGTGGCGCATGAAGCCCGGCGCAGCCGATGAGCAGCTGGCCGCCCGGCTGCGCAAACTCAATGACCAATTTGGGAGAGGAAAAACCTGATGAACGCAAATCAACTGATCTTTCAGGCCGAGGAAAAAGCCCGGCTGTACTACCGCTGCCCCTTTCAGGAGCTGGAGCCCTGGCAGCTGCATGAAACGCTGGGCGAGGCGCTGATGGAGCAGATTGCCCCCCAATGGCAGCGCGACGAGCGCGGCCGCCAGCAGGGGAAGCAGGCCTTTTACCTGTCGATGGAGTATCTGCTGGGCCGCATGGTCTTCAACAACCTTTACTGCGCTGGCGTGTTGGATGAGGTAAGCGCTTTGCTATCCGAGCGCGGGATCGACCTGCGCGCGCTGGAAGACATTGAGGACCACGCCTTTGGCAACGGCGGCCTGGGCCGCCTGGCCGCCTGCTACCTGGACAGCGCCGCCGCCCACAGCATCCCGCTGACGGGCTATGGGCTGCGCTACCGCTTTGGCCTGTTCAAGCAGAGCTTTGTGGATGGCCGCCAGGTGGAGCTGCCCGACGACTGGTCCCGCCTGGGCGATCCCTTCAGCGTGCGCCGCTATGACCTGCGGGTCACGGTGCGCTTTGGCGATCAGGAGGTTGTGGCCGTGCCCTATGACATGCCGGTCATCGGCTATGGCATGAGCAGCATCGGCACCCTGCGCCTGTGGCAGGCCGAAAGCCCGCAGGAGGTGGACTTCCCCCTGTTTAACCAACAGGAGTATGAGCAGGCCAGCGCCATGAAAAACCGCGCGGAGGACCTGACCAAGTTCCTCTACCCCAACGATTCGGGCCGGGCAGGCAAGCTGATGCGCATCAAGCAGGAGTATCTGCTGTGTTCGGCCACCATGCAGGATATCCTGCGCGGCTGCCTGGCGCTGCTCGGCAAGGAGTTTGATCACTTCCCCGATCACTACGCCATCCAGCTCAATGACACCCACCCGGTGATGGCCATCCCCGAGCTCATCCGCCTGCTGATGGCGGAGGGCGCCGACTTTGAGCGCGCCTTTGACCTCGCCCGGCGCACCTTCAGCTACACCAACCACACCGTCATGTCGGAGGCACTGGAGAGCTGGGAGGCCGGGCTGCTGCGCGAGGCCGTGCCCCACCTGTACCCCATCATCCGCCGCATCAACCAGCGGCTGCTGAACGAGCTCAAGCGCCCCGAGCTGTCCTTCATCCGCGGCGGCCGGGTGCACATGGCCGACCTGGCCATCTACGCCTCCAGCCGCGTCAACGGCGTGGCCGAGATCCACAGCCAGATCCTGCGCGACAGCGTATTTAAGGATTGGTACGATCTGTACCCCGAGCGCTTTACCAACGTCACCAACGGCATCACCCAGCGGCGGTGGCTGGCGCTGTGCAACCCGCAGCTCACCGGCCTGGTCGCCGATACGCTGGGCACGGACGACTTCATCCGCCACCTGGACCGGCTGGGCGACGGCCTGGCAAAGATTGACAACCGCATGTGCGAGCGGTTTATCCAGATCAAGCAGGAGAAAAAGCGCGAGCTGGCCGACCTCATCCTGCGCAGGGAGGGCATCCTGATCCCCGAGCACTTCGTGTTTGACGTGCAGGTCAAGCGCCTGCACGAGTACAAGCGCCAGCTGATGAACGCCCTGTCCATCATGGCCATCTACCAGGGCCTCAAGGACGGCAGCATCAAGCACTTTGCCCCCACCGCCTTCATCTTCGGCGCCAAGGCCGCGCCGGGCTATGACCGGGCCAAGTCCATCATCTACTACATCAACCAGATGGCCGACCTCATCAACGCTGACCCCGACATGCAGGACCTGATGCGCGTGGTGTTTGTGCACAACTACAACTGCTCCTACGCTGAGCACATCTTCCCGGCGGCCGACATCTCCGAGCAGATTTCGCCCGCGGGCACCGAGGCCAGCGGCACGGGCAACATGAAGTTCATGCTCAACGGCGCGGTGACATTGGGTACCTTTGACGGCGCCAACATCGAGATCGTGCGCGAAGCCGGGCAAGAGAACAACTACATCTTCGGCGCCACGGTGGACGGCATCCGCGAGCTGGGCAAGGAGTATGACCCCGTTGCCCGCTACAAAAAGAACGCGGTGCTGCGCCGCGCGGTGGACACCCTGATCGACGGCACCTTTGAAGACGAGGACGGCGGCCTGAAAGCCCTGCACGATTCGCTGCTCAAGGGCGCCAGCTGGCACACGCCTGACCACCAGTACCTGTTCCTGGATTTCCCCTTCTACCTGGAGGCCAAGCTGCGCGCCATCGGCGACCATCAGAACCAGATGACCTTCGCCCGCAAGTGCCTGCACAATGTGTTCAGCGCGGGCAAGTTCTCCTCCGACCGCTCCATACAGGACTATGCCCGGGAAATCTGGCAGCTGAGTTAATCAATCCCGCTACAAACAAAACCATCGGCGCGCGGTTCACTGCGGCCGGTGGTTTTGCGTTGACGGGGCTTAGAGCAGGCTCAGCCCCTTGCGGTAATAGCTTTCCAACTCCTGGGCTGGCACCATGCTGCCGCCGGTGGCCCACACGATGTGCGCTGCCCGGGGCATGGTTTCCTGCAGGCCCTGCCGGCGAATATAAGCCGCAAAATCCGGGTCTTTGGCCGCCAGCACCGGCCCCCACATGCCGGCCAGGGCGCTGGGTTCCAGCCGGATGCCCTCCGTATCCACCAGCCGGGCCAGCATGCGGAACATCCGCTCATCGCTTAGGGTATAGCAGCCGCTTAAATACGGCTCCATCAGGCGGCCCACAAAGCCGGAGGGACGGCCCACGGCCAGGCCGTCGGCCACCGTCACATTGTCCACGCCAAAGTCCTGCACGCTGACCTCCTGATGCAGGCCGGTGGCCATGCCCAGCAGCATGCAGCCGGCGTGCGTTGGCTCGGCAAAGAAGGCATGCACATGGTCGCCAAACACCATCTTGAGGCCAAAGGCCACGCCGCCCGGCCCACCGCCCACCCCGCAGGGCAGGTAGACAAACAGCGGGTGCCCCTCATCCACGGCGATTTGGGCCTTGCGCAGCTGCTCCTTTAGCCGCAGGGCAGCCGCCGCGTAGCCCAGAAACAGCGTCTGCGAGTTCTCATCGTCAACGAAGATGCACATGGGGTTTTCCATGGCCTGCTGGCGCCCCTGGGCAATGGCCACGCTGTAGTCGGCCGCGTACTCCACCACCTGCACGCCCTTTTGGCGCAGCAGGTCCTTCTTCCACTGGCGCGCATCGGCGGACATGTGCACCGTCACCCGAAAGCCCAGCGCCGCGCTCATGATGCCGATGGACAGCCCCAGGTTGCCGGTGGAGCCCACGGCAATCTCATAACGCGAAAACAGTTGGCGGAAATTGTCCCCGCCAAACACACGGTAATCATCCCCCGGTTTGAGCAGGCCGTGGCGCAGGGCAATGTCCTCCGCGGTCTTTAGCACCTCGTAGATGCCGCCCCGCGCCTTGATGGAGCCCGAGATGCCCAGGTGGCTGTCCATCTTGAGCCATAGCCTACCCGGGATGGTGCAGCCATTGTCCCGCTCCAGCTCGGCCTTCATGCCGACGATTTCCTTGAGCGGCGACTCCAGGATGCCGCCCGTTGCTGCCGTCTGCGGAAAGGCCTCCATCAGATAGGGGGCGAAGCGCGCCAGCCGGTCGGCGGCCTCCTGAATATCCGCCATGGTGAGCGGGCTGGCAGCCGCGGCCTGCGCCACAGGCACGAGCCTGGGATTGATCCAGCACACCTCCCGCAGCGCCTGCATTTCCTCAATGATGGGCACCTGCCGGTGCCAGTCCTTTTCGCTTTTGCCCAGGATCATCCGCTGCTCGCTCATTCCCCTGCCTCCGTCTTTCGTTGTTCCCCGGCGATGGCCTGCACCGAGCCGCCCGGCTGCCACAGGCCATCCAGCAGCACATGCCGCCCCGGCTTGCCGCGGCGCATATCGTTTAGCAGCTCCAGCGTGATGCGGGCGATATCCTCCGCCGGCTGGGACATGGTGGCCAAAGACGGCGTGCAAAAGCGCCCCTGCTCCACCCCGTCAAACCCCACCACCGATACATCCTGGGGCACGCGGATGCCCCGGTCGTGCAGGGCCTTCATAGCGCCCATGGCCACGGTGTCGGACATGGCGATCAGCGCGGTAAAGGGCCTCCCCCGGTCAATCAGCTCGCTGGCCGCGTCCCACCCGCGCTGCAGGGTGAAGCTGCAATCCACAAACAGCTCTTCATCAAAGGGCAGGCCGTGGGCATGCAGCCCATCCCGCACGCCGTACAGCCGCCGGCCGGTGGAATCGGCCTCGCCGCCAAAGTAGCCCAGGGTGGCAATGCGGCGGTGCCCCATGCGCACCAGCGCCTCCGCCACCGCCCAGCCGGCCTGGTAGTTGTCCACCCCCACCGAGGCCACCTGCGACAGCTTGAGCGCCGAGGCATCCACCGTGGCAAATACGCAGGGCAGATCCAGCCGCTTCAAATCCAGCTCGCGTCCCAGCAGGTTGGACCCCAGGAAGATGATGCCCGACAGCTTTCGCTCCAGGTACAGGCTGCGGGCAGCCATAAACTCGTCCGCCCGCTCGTCGATAAACTCCAGCAGAAACTGCAGCCGCGTGCCCCGCCCCAACGAGACGATGCGCTCGGCCAGGTCGGTTAAAAATACATTGCGCCGCCCGCGCAAAATCACTGCGGCAAAGCCCGTATGGCACTGCTTGAGGTTGGAGGCATTGGCGTTGCGCACATAGTTGAGGCGCCGGATGACCGCCTGCACGCGCTCGGCGGTGTTGGCATCCACCTCCTCGGGGTGGTTGAGCACGCGGGACACGGTGGTGATGCTGACCCCCGCCTCGCGCGCCACATCCCGGATGGTGACTACCCTCATGCCCTGCCCCCCATATTCATGCGTCATTGCCCTGAAACTTCCCATGCAGTATACGAATCCACTGCCCTGCTGTCAACGGCGCGTAAGCGCCAAACGCGTTGTCCCCACTGGGTGTTTTATGCTACAATGCCTGTATAAGACACGGAAAGGAGGCGCGCGGTTGACAGTCCAACGCCCATCCGGCAGCGCCCCCCCATCCGGGCAGACGCGCCGCGCCGGCCTGCTCTCCTTCTCCCCCCTGATTGACTACCTATACTGCCTGCTGGCCTCCACCGTGCTGGTGGGGCAGCCGCTGCCCGGCGGGGCCCTGTATATGACCGCCCAGGTGACCCATCTGGGCGGTCAGCTGCTGCACCCCCGCATGCTGCACCATCTGCCGCGCCGCATGCGCGCGGCCGGGGCCGTGCTCAGCGCCCTCTCCATGATGGTGGCCCTGGGCCTGCTGCTGATCTACCCCCGGGCGGTCAACCCGCCCTATCTGTGGGTGCTGTTTGGCGTGGTGGTGCTCATCAAGCTGCGCCAGGCCCTCTGCCGCCGCCTCAACGCCTCCTGCATACAGCGCGGCCTCAGCCGCATCCAGCGCGCCTTCCGCCTGGGCGAGGCCAGCCTGCTGTTCCTGCTGCTGCTTGCCCCGCTGCTGTTTTTCTCGCAGCCGACGGATACCTCCTGGTACCTGTTGGGCGGCTACGCGCTGACCACGCTGATTGGCGTATACGCCCTGTATCACAGCGAGCCTGTCAGCAGGCCGCCGGTACAGCCCGCAGCACGCACGGAGGCGGAAGACCTGTCCGGCGTCAACGCGCTGCGCAGCTTCCGGGTGATATCGCTCATCACGGTCACAGCCCTTCAGGTCACCATGATTTTAGGCTACACCCTCATCGGCACCACGGCGGGCGACCTGCTGATCTGCATGGGCATTGCCTTTGTGTGCACCTACATCCCCATGCGTGTGGCATGGGTCTTGCTGCACAGCCGGCACATCAGGCGGCGCGACCCCACCAACATGCTGGTGTTGGGCCTGGCCGTATGGCTGATCAGCCTGCTGGCCCTGTGGCTCAGCCTGGGGCGCGGGCACATGGTAGTAGCCTTTATCTCCCTGGCCTTTTGCACGGCGGGCACCGCCATGGCGCTCACCTCGCTGCAGTCGCTGGACGGCCACATGCGGGAAGTCATCCTCTTTGCCACCGGCAGGGCGCCCGACGCGGGCGAAGACAGCCTGCACGGCATGCGTGCCTCCTATGCCAGCCTGGCCGGGCAGATGATCGCCCTGATCGGCCTGGGGCTGATGCTGTTCTTTGGCGGCGGCCGGGCGGTGGATCGCCTCAACCTGCAGCCCACGCTGCTGCTGCCGGCGCTGGCGCTGGTGATTGCGGCGCTGCTGGCCGCGCTGCGCTTCCCGCTGGATCAGCGGGTGGCGCAGAAGCTGCACCGCTTTCTGATGCTCAAGGAAAACGGCGAGACCAACCAGCCGCTGCAAAAGCAGCTGGAAGACCTGGTCATCAAGGTGAGCCACCGCCACTACGGCATCAAGCTGCTGATGCTGGTGCTGCGCCCCTTCTTTTACATCCGCTTGGGCAGCCGCGAGCACGTGCGGCTGGACCGGCACACCGCCTGTGTATTCACCTGCAACCATGGCGAGCTGTACGGCCCCATCGTCACCAATCTCTACGTGCCCTATTCCTTCCGGCCGTGGGTCATCAGCGAAATGGTGGAGCGCGACCAGATTGCGGACTATATCTACACCTACACCGTCAAGCGGCAGCGCTGGCTGCCCGAGGGGTGGAAGCTGCCCATCAGCCGGGTGCTGGCCCCTTTTCTGGCCTGGGTGATGGAGAGCATCGACAGCATCCCCGTGTACCGCAACACCCCGCGGGAGTTGATCAAGACGCTGCGCCTGTCCGCCGCCGCCATGGAGGCGGGCGACAACCTGCTGATCTTCCCCGAAAACCCCAACCACGAAGGCCAGGCGCAAAACGGCTACCTGCGGGACACCGTGGGCGAGTTCTTCACCGGTTTTGTTACGGTGGCGCAGCTATACCACAAGCGCACGGGCAAGTGCGCCCAGTTCTTCCCCCTGTACGCCGATAAAAAGAACCGCATCCTGCACTTTGGAAATCCTGTGCGCTACAACCCGGATGTTCCTCCCCGGGAGGAGCAGCAGCGCATTTCCGATGCCTTGCGCCAGGAGATGCTGCGCATGGCCGCCATCGGCCAGGGTGATGCAGCGGAGGAGGGCAGCTGATGGCAGCGTTTGTGTATCTGGCGATCTGCCTTGCCTGCGGCGTGCTGGCCATGCAGTGGCTGCTGCCCGGGCAGCGCGCCTTGTACCGGCTGTGGCTGGGCCTGTGCCTGGGGCTGATGGCCATGATGTGGCTGCCGGCGCTGGTGGCCTTTGTGCTCCGGTTCTCCGTCGCCGGGCACCTGTGGGCGCTGGGCCTGCTGGCCCTGCTGATGGCCCTGTGCTGGCTGGCGCGCGACCGGCGTACCCCGCTGCGGCGCTGGGGCGGGGAGGACCGCCGCGACCTGCGCCTGCTGGTGGTGATTGCCCTGCCGCTGACGCTGCTGGGCGCGTATCTGCAATTCACCCACAACCTGCGCACGGAGGGCGGCGCGCTGTACGTCGGCCAGAGCACCTATGGCGACCTGGCGCTGCACACGGGTATCATCACCTCGCTGCGCGATGCGCGCTTTCCGGCGGACTACAGCATTCTGCCCGGCGCGCGGCTCAGCTACCCCTTCCTGGCGGACAGCCTGTCCACCACCTTCATGCTGTTGGGGTGCAGCCTGCAGGTGGCGCTGGTGGCGCCGGGCACGCTGATGATGGCGCTGGTGTTCTCGGGCTACCTGCTGCTGGCGCTGCGCATGGCCACCAGGCGGCGGGCGGCCGCGCTGGCCGCGCTGCTGCTGTTCATCAACGGCGGGCTGGGTTTCCTCTATAGCTTTGACATGATGGGCGTCAGCCTGGGCACGCCGGGCGCCAACGCCCTGCAATCCGGCACCTGGCTGCAAAGGCTGCGCACCATCCTGGATGGCTGGTACCAGACGCCGGTCAACCACGCGGAGTTTACGCAGTACAACCTGCGCTGGAGCAACATCATCGCCGACATGCTGATCCCCCAGCGCGCCTTTCTGGCCGGATGGGTGTTTTTGCTGCCCTGCCTGTACCTGCTGTACGATGGCCTGCGCCCCCGGCAGCGCAATGTGCGTGCCTTTGCCCTGTTGGGCGTCATGGCGGGCGGCCTGCCGCTGATCCACACCCACTCCTTCCTGGCGCTGGGGCTGGCAAGTGCTGGCTGGCTGGTGTGGGATCTGTTCAGGCGGCGGCCCCTGGCCCCCTGGCTGGTGTACGGCGGGGTGGTGCTGGTGCTGGCGCTGCCGCAGTTAGTTGGGTTTACCTTTCGCCAGAGCGGGGCAGAGGGCTTTTTGCGGGTGCAGTTTAACTGGGTCAACAATTCGGGCGGCGCCGGCCTGCGGGATGGCTACCTGTGGTTCTGGATTAAGAATGTTGGGCTGCCCTTTGTGCTGATTGTGCTCAGCCTGTTTGAAAAAAATGAGAAGCACCGCTTTATGTACACGAGCGCGTTTGCCATCTTCATCGTGGCCGAGCTGGTGCTCTTTCAGCCCAATGAGTACGATAACAACAAGCTGTTCTACGTGTGGTACGCGCTGTGCCTGGTGCCCGCCAGCGAATATGCCTTCACCCTGTGGGACAGGCTGCGCGGCCTGCGCGCGCGACCGCTGCTGGGCGTGCTGGCGGGGGTGGTCTTCTTCCTGTCGGGCGCGCTGTCCATCGCGCGGGAGTGCGTGAGCAACGTGCAGGCCTATTCCCCCGCGGCCGTTGCCGCCGCGCGCTATGTGGAGCAGGATACGCCCCCCCACAGCGTGTTCATGACCAGCCATGCCGACCACCTCAACCCCGTCAGCGCGCTGGCCGGGCGCACCATCGTCTGCGGCCCGGGCCTGTGGCTGCACTGGCATGGGTTTGAGCAGGAGCTGTCCCTGCGCCAGCAGGAGATCGACCGCTTCTACCGCGACCCGCAGGCAAACCTGCCTGTGCTTCAAAAGTACGGGGTGGACTATGTGCTGCTGGGCCCGTCGGAGCGCAATTTGGGCCGTGTGGATCAGGCTGCGCTGGACAGCGGCTTCACGCTGGTGTACCACGATGCGCAGGATACCTACCGCATCTACGAGGTGCCCGAGGGATGAGCTTGACCCGCCGTTTTTTGCGCTACTCGCTGGAGCGCGGCCGCCCCATCAAGGTGATGCTGCTGCGCGACGGCATGCCCTGGAGCGGCAACATCACCGTGCTGTCGCTGGATGACCACCAGTTTACCTACATCACCGCCAGAAACAAAAAAACGCCCCAGCTGCTGCACCCGAACGACCTGCTGTCCGCCGGCTACGCGCGGGGCGATGAGGGCGATCCCCTCGCCCCCAGGAAGGATGCACCATGATCGACAAGCTCAAGGCATTATTCAAGGACAGGGAATCCCTGCGCGAGCCCCTCACCTACATCCTGTATGGCGTGCTGACCACGCTGGTCAACTGGGTGGTCTATTTCCTGCTGACCGCCTGGCTGCGGCCGGACAGCTACCCCACGGCCAGCGCTGCGCGCGCGTGGATCCTCAACGGCTCGCAGATCACCGCCTGGCTGGTGTCGGTGGTGTTTGCCTACCTGACCAACCGGCGCTATGTGTTTCAAAGCAAGGTGCGGGGCGGCGCGGCGGTGCGGGAGTTCTTTCTGTTCGTATCGGCAAGGGTATCCAGCTACCTGTTGTTTGACCTGCTGCTGTTCAACCTGTGCGTGTTCGCCCTGGGCCTCAACCACAGCGTGACCAAGCTGCTGATGAACGTGCTGGTGGTCATCTTCAACTACTTCGCCAGCAAGTTTGTCATCTTCCGCAAGGAAAGCAAATCAGGCAGCCAGCAACCCGACGGCCAATAGAAGCTTCTTAACAGAAATGCTGCAGCGCCGCACATTGAACTGTACGGCGCTGCTGCTTGTTTTTGTTATATTCAGTATCAGTTTCTGCTGCGGCTGTTGCTGCGGCTGAGCAAAATCAGGCGCGCCAGCTGCAGGATGGCGCCGATGGCGGCGGCCACATAGGTCAGCGAGGCGGCGCGCAGCACCTTGCGCACGCCCTGCTCCTCCTCGCGGGTGATGTATCCGCCGGCGTTGAGCATGGCAATGGCGCGGCGGCTGGCGTCAAACTCCACCGGCAGGGTGATCAGCGTAAAGACCACCGCCAGGCCAAACAGCACGATGCCCACCGTCACCAGCGCGGGGATGGACATCACAAGGCCCAGGATGACGATGGGCATGCTGAGGTTGGAGCCGATATTGACCACCGGTACCAGCAGGCTGCGCAGCGCCAGGGGGCCATAGCCCTCCTTCTTCTGCATGGCGTGGCCGGCCTCATGGGCAGCAATGCCCAGCGCCGCCACGCTGGAGGAGCCATACACCCCCTCCGACAGACTGAGTGTCTCGTTGCGCGGGTCGTAGTGATCGGTCAATGTGCCCTGGGTGGCCTGCACGCTGACGGCATCGTTGCCGTTTTGCCGCAGCATGTCGGCAGCCACCTGGGCGGCGGGCATGCCGCGCTGGGTGGGCACCTTCTGATATTTATTGTAGGCGGAGCGCACCATGCCCTGCGCAATCAGGGCCAGCACCAGCGCCGCAATCACCAGCAGATAGGTGGAGTCAAAATAATACATGGGCATTCCTCCTTGCTTGTACTCCACCATGATTATACCACACCGATACCTGCTTTATACAAGGAAGGAGGCCGGCCTTGCGGCCGGCCTCCCGGATACATGAGTCAGTTCTGTTCGCGCTGAGAATCAGCGGCCGAACTGCGCGTCGTTGTTGCCGGAATCGGTGGTCCACATCTCCAGCATGTTGATCGGGTCGTTGAAGTCCGCGATCCAGCCGTTGCGGGCAAAGTCGAAGTTGCCGGCCTTGCGCTCGTTGAGGAACACGTTCCACTCCAGGCTCTCCAGCTTGACCTCGATGCCAACCTGGGCCAGATCCTGCTGCAGCAGCTCGCCGATGGCAGCGTGGGCGGCGGAGGTGTTGTAGATGTAGGTGAGGGTGATGGGGGTCTTGAGCATGTTGTCGTCGCCAACCTCCAGGCCGGCTTCCTTCAGCAGGGCAACCGCATCTTCCACGCTGGGCGCGATGGGATAGTAGCCATCCTCGGTGGGATAGGTGAAGTCCGCATCGCTCTGCTTGAACACGCCGCCGTGGCCGTCCAGCATGCCGGCGGGTATGAAGGAGTTGGCCGGCTGCTGACCGGTCTGGGCAACGGAATCCACGATGTACTGGCGATCGATCAGGCGGGAAACAGCCTTGCGCAGCGCAGCGGCCTGCTCCACGGTCATGCCCTCAAACACCTTGGAATTGACGTTGAAGATGCCATAGTAGGTGCCCAGCTGGCCCACCACGAAGAACTCGGGGGTGTTGAGCAGGCCCTTGATCTGATCCGGAGGCACGGTATCAATGAAGTCCAGGTCACCGGCCTGATAGGCGGTGTACACGGCGACGTCATCCGCGCTCAGCATGAACTCAAGGCGCTCCAGCTTCACATTCTCAGCATCCCAATAGTTGGGGTTCTTCACATAGACCATGGACTCCTGGTGCTTCCAATCCTGCAGCATAAAGGCGCCGCTGGATACGAAGCCGGCTTCCAGCGCCCAGGCACCGGGGCTGACGACCTTGCCGGCGTCATCCTTGTAGCCCTTGGCGTTTTCAACAGTGGCCTGGTGCACAGCAAAGAAGGTGGGGAAGGCAGCCAGATCCAGGAAGTAGGCAACGGGCGCTGACAGCTTGACGGTAAAGGTCTTGCCATCCTCGGAGGCCGTCACATCCAGCGCATCCGGGAAGCCCGCGATGCTGCCGAACATGTAGGAGTAGTCCGCAGCCGTCTCGGCGGCCACAGCGCGCTTCCAAGAGTACTCAAAGTCCTTGGCGGTCAGCGGATCGCCGTTGGACCACTTGAGGCCGTCGCGCATGGTGAACACATAGGTCAGGCCGTCTTCGCTCATCTCGTAGCCGGTGGCGAAGTTGGGCGCCAGTTCACCCTGCTCGTTGTAGGTATAGAGGCCGCCAAAGGAGGCCGCCGCCAGAATGGCGCCGTCAACGGAGGAGTTGAGCGCGGGGTCCAGCTTGTCGGGCTCGCTGGCAACCTGCAGCTTCAGGGTGGTGGAGTCGCCGTTGGTGGCCTTGTCGAAGAACTTGGTGCCAAAGGCGTTAAAGTAGTAGCCCTGCAAAGTGGGCTTGGCCATGAAAATGTCGTTGTAGTAATAGATCGGCAACAGGGCACCGGTGCCCATGAGGATGTCCTCCGCCTGGTGCATCAACGCTTCGCGGTTGACGAAGTCGGTGGTGGACTTGATCTCGGCGATCAGTGCATCATACTCCGCCCAGTCCGGGGCAGAGCTTGCGACGGCGCCCACTGCGGAAAACGCCATCACAGCAACCAGGGCCAGGGTAAACAGTTTTTTGAACATCGTGGTCTCTCCTTTAAATAATTTCTCATAAACGGCTTTGCCGTTCAGATTCACTTAGGCATCTGAGGGTTCCAGCAGGCCACCTCGTGGCCCGGGGCCAGCTCGCGCAATTCGGGCGTCTGCTCGGCGCAAATGTCCTGCCGCCAGCGGCAGCGGTTGCGGAAGGCGCATCCGCTGGGCACGTTGAGGGGGCTGGGCACCTCGCCCTGCAGCACAATCCTGTGCCTCTCCCTGGCCTGCTTGGGGTCAGGGATGGGGATGGCCGAGATCAGCGACTGAGTGTAGGGGTGCATCGGCAAGTTGATAATATCATCCGCCACAGCCGTCTCTACAATCTTACCCAAATACATCACGGCTATGCGCCGGCTCATGTGGTGCACCACGTGCAGGTCGTGGGCAATGAACAGGTAGGCCAGGCCCAGCTTTTGCTGCAATTCATCAAAGGTGTTGATGATCTGGGCCTGTATGCTGACGTCCAGCGCGCTGACCGGCTCATCGCAGACGATGAACTCGGGATCCACCGCCAGCGCCCGCGCGATGCCGATGCGCTGGCGCTGCCCGCCCGAAAACTCATGGGCATAGCGGCGCTTATGGTCCGAGTTGAGCCCAACCAATTCTAACAGAGAAACGACCTTTTGTTCCCGTTCTTTTTCTGTTTTATATAGTTTATGGATGTCCAGCGGCTCGCCCACGATGTCGCCCACCGTCATTCTGGGGTTGAGTGAGGAGTAGGGATCCTGAAACACCACCTGCATCTGCTTGCGGAAGCCCTGGATATTCTGGTCGTCGATCTCCTGCCCGTGGTACTTGATGGAGCCGGCGGTCGGCTTGTACAGGCGCAGCAGGCTGCGCCCCACCGTGGTCTTGCCGCAGCCGGACTCGCCCACCAGGCCCAAGGTCTCTCCACGGTCGATGGTGAAGCTGACACCGTCCACCGCCTTGAGCATGGTCTTTTTCATAAAGCCGGTCTTGATCGGGAAATGCTGCTTGAGGCCTTTGACTTCCAGCAGATGCTCAGCCATTGTTCTGCCCTCCCTGCGCCAACGCGCCCTCCTTCACATTCACCCAGCAGGCCGCGCGGTGGTCGGGGTTAATCTCGATCTCCTCGGGCTGCTCGGTCAGGCAGATTTTCATCGCCCGGTCACAGCGGGCGGCAAAGGCGCAGCCCTTGGGCATGTTGAGCAGGTCCACGGGGGAGCCACCAATGGGGGTCAGCCGCTCCTTGGTGGTGGTCATCTTGGGGATGGAGCGCAGCAGGCCCTTGGTGTATTCGTGGCGCGGGTTGTAGAAAATTTCGTCCGCCGTGCCCCGCTCGCAGACGCGGCCGGCGTACATCACGATGATCTCGTCGCACATCTCGGCGATGACGCCCAGGTCGTGGGTGATCATGATGATGGCCATGCCTAACTTGTTTTTCAGCTCCTGCATCAGCTCCAGTATCTGGGCCTGGATGGTGACATCAAGCGCCGTCGTGGGTTCGTCCGCAATCAGGATATCCGGCTCGCAGGCCAGCGCCATGGCGATCATCACCCGCTGGCGCATGCCGCCCGACAGCTGGTAGGGGTATTGCTTCAGGCGCTTTTTGGGCTCGTTCACGCCCACCAGCTCCAGCATCTCCAGCGCGCGCTCCTGCGCCTGCTGGCGGTTGCGGCTGGTGTGCAGGCGGATGGCCTCCATTAGCTGGTTACCTACGGTGTATACGGGGTTCAGGCTGGTCATGGGATCCTGAAAAATGATGGAAATCTTGGACCCGCGTATCTGGCGCATCTGGTTGCGCGGCAGCTTGGTGATGTCCGTCTCCTCAAAGAGAATCTCGCCCTGGGTGATCCGGCCGGGGTTGTCCAGGATGCGCAGAATGGAGTAAGCCGTGACCGACTTGCCCGAGCCCGATTCGCCCACGATGCCCAGCACCTTGCCGCGCTCCAGGCTGAAGTTGATGCCATTGACGGCGCGCACCTCGCCCGATTCGGTGGGGAACATGGTATGGAGGTTTTTCACTTGCAGCAGGGGTTGTGACATGTTTATCTCCTCAGTTTGGGGTCAAAGGCATCGCGCAGCCCATCCCCCAGCAGATTGAATGAAAGCACGATCAGGCAGATGCCCAGCGCGGGGAACAGCATCTTGTAGGGGTACACCTGCATGCCGCCGCGGGCCAGGTTGGCCAGCGACCCCAGCGAGGGCATGGGCGCCTGCACGCCCAGGCCGATGAAGCTTAGAAAGCTCTCGGTAAAGATGGCACTGGGGATCTGCAGGGCCGCGGAGATGAAGATGACCGACATGCAGTTTGGCAAAATGTGCTTGCGGATGATGCGCCCGGCACCGGCGCCCAGCGCGCGGGCGGCCAGCACATATTCGTTGTTCTTGATGGACAGTATCTGCCCGCGCACCAGGCGGGCCATGCCCACCCAGTACAGCACGCCAAACACCACAAACAGGCTTAACATGTTGTTGCCGATGGAGGCCAGAATGGTGCCCTTGAGGCTGTCGCCCAGCACCTGGTCCAGCACCACCGACAGCATGATCACCATCAGCGTGTCGGGCAGCGAGTAGATGACATCCACGATGCGCATCATCGCGATATCCGTCTTGCCGCCCACATAGCCCGAGATGGAGCCGTACAGCAGGCCGATCACCAGCACAATCATGCTGGCAAAGAAGCCAACCGCCAGCGACACCCGCGCGCCGAACACCACGCGGATGAAGTAGTCGCGACCCAGCTCGTCGGTGCCAAAGATGTGCGGGAATACCTGCTGCCCCTCATCAATGGCCTGCTGCTCCAGCTGGGAGTAGGTGAACGGGCGCAGGTTGGTGACCGATCGGTCGCGCTGGCCGTTCACGCGGATGACCTCGGAATAGCCATAGGGCACCACCATGGGCGCCACCACAATGGTGATGATCAGCAGCACCAGAATGACAATGCTGAGCACGGCCAGCGGGTTTTTAAACAGCCTGCGCATACCGTCCTTAAAGAAGGTGGTGCTTTCGCGCATGATGTCGTGCTGCTCTTTTTCCGCCGCCGTCGCCGGCTCAAACTTGCTGACATCCAGCTGCAGGCTGAAGGGCTTTTTCTGCGGAATTTGATCTGGATGATAATCGCTCATGCCTAACCTCAATCAAACGTAATCTTGGGGTCGATGGCCTTGTAGAGCAGATCGCTCACCAAGGTCATGATGACCATCAGCGTGGCCAGGAAAATCGTCGTGCCCATCACCAGCGGGTAATCGCGGTTGTTGATGGCGCTGACAAAGTGGGTGCCCAGGCCGCCGATGCCAAACACCGTCTCCACCACCAGGGAGCCGGTGAGGATGTAGGCCGTCAGCGGGCCCACATAGGTGATGACCGGGATCAGGGCGTTGCGCAGCGCGTGCTTGGCGATGACCAGCTGCTCGCGCACGCCCTTGGCGCGGGCGGTGCGGATGTAATCCTGCCCCAGCACATCCAGCATGGAGGACTTGGTAAGCCGGGTGATATAGCTCATGGGGTAGAGCGCCAGGGCAATCACCGGCAGGGTGTAATTGGTCTCGGTGACGCTCCACACCTGAAACCAGCCCAGACCGTGGCTGAATATCAGCAGCAGCAGCGTGGCCAGAATGAAGCTGGGCACCGATACAAACAGTATGGTGAAAAAGATGATGGTGCGGTCGGGCCATTTGCCGCGCATCAGCGCCGCGATGGACCCCAGCAGCAGCCCGAACACCAGCGCCACCACGATGGCCATGGCCCCCAATGTTGCCGACACCGAGAAGGAGGTGGAGATGGTCTGCGATATCTCGCGGCCGGTCTTTAAGGACACGCCGAAGTCACCGCGCAGGAGGTTGGTGAGGTACATGATAAACTGCTCGCCCACCGGCTTGTTGAGCCCGTAGCGCGCCTCCAGCACGGCCTGTACGCGGGGCTCGGGCGCCTTTTCCTTGGCGAAGGGGCCGCCGGGTATGGCGTTCATGGCAAAAAAGGTAATGGCAGCGATGATGAAGATGGTCACAATCGCCAGCAATATCCTTTTCACTGAGTATTTGAGCATCCTTGAACCTTCTTCCTGCAATATTAAATAATGATAAAAAACATTATACGCCCATCAGCCCATGAATACAAGGTTTCAAATCCTGCAAATTGCATGTTTCGGGGGCTTGTCCGGTGTGGATATCCAATTCTTGTCAGCAAATATCTGCGATTTAAGCTTCTTTCACTTGCATATCTTTATTTGTGATACAGCCTGTGCGTCTGATACTTGGGCTCGCTGGTCAGGTTGACCCCCAGCCGGCGGAAGATGTTCTCATCCACCGGGGAGAGAATCACGCTGGTGTGCACCTCGCAGCCCTTGAGCAACGGCAGCTGGCCGAGCGCCAGGGCGGCGGCCGGGCTTTCGGCGGCGGTGATGCTCAGCGCCACCAGCACCTCATCGGAGTGCAGGCGCGGGTTGTGGTTGCCCAGGAACTGGAGCTTCAGCTCCTGCACCGGGCCGATCACCTCGGGCGGGATGAGTTTGGCCGGCTTGGGGATGTCGGCCAGCTTTTTGAGGGCGTTGAGGATCAGGGCGGCTGATGCCCCCAGCAGCGGCGAAGTTTTGCCGGTCACAATCTCCCCCGAGGGCAGCTGGATGGCGGCGGCCGGCGCGCCCGTCTGGTCGGCGCGCTTGCGCGCAGCGCCGATCACCGGCCTGTCCTCATCGGTGATGCCCAGCTTTTGCAGCAACAGGCGCTGCTTGTCCACCTCTTCCTCGCTGGAGCCGCCCTTGCGCAGCTCGCACAGGGTGCCGTAGTAGCGGCGGATGACCTCCTGGCGGGCGGCCTGCTCCACCACCTCGTCGTCGATGATGCACTGCCCCACCATGTTGACGCCCATATCGGTGGGCGAGCAGTAGGGGCTTTCCCCCCAGATGCGCTCAAAAATGGCGTTGAGCACGGGGAAGACCTCGATGTCCCGGTTGTAGCTGACGGCGCTTACGCCGTATTTTTCCAGGTGGAAGGGGTCCAGCATGTTGACGTCGCTCAGGTCCACCGTGGCGGCCTCATAGGCGATGTTGACCGGGTGATTGAGCGGCAGGTTCCAGATGGGAAAGGTCTCAAACTTGGCGTAGCCGGCCTTGATGCCGCGCTGATGCTCCTGATACAGCTGGCTTAGGCACACCGCCATCTTGCCCGAACCCGGGCCGGGCGCCGTGACCACCACCAGCGGCCGCTCGGTCTGCACAAACTCATTCTTGCCGTAGCCCTTGTCGGACACGATGAGGTTGACATCGCTTGGGTAGTTGGCGATGGGGTAGTGCACCGCCACCTTGACGCCCAGGCTGCGCAGCCGGCGGCGGAACTTGGCCGCGTGCGCCTGCTGCCTGAACTGGGTGATGACCACCGAGCACCTGTCCAGCCCAATCTCCCGAAAGGCGTCAATCAGCCGCAGCACATCGGCATCGTAGGTGATGCCCAGGTCGCCGCGCACCTTGTTCTTTTCAATATCGTCAGCGTTGATGACGATGATCATCTCGGCCTGCTCCTTGAGGGTGAGCAGCATGGATACCTTGCTGTCGGGCCGGAAGCCCGGCAGCACGCGGGCTGCATGAAAGTCGTCAAACAGCTTGCCACCAAACTCCAGATACAGCTTGCCGCCAAAGCCCCGGATGCGCTCGCGGATATGCTGGGATTGCATGCGCGTGTACTGGTCATGGTCAAAGCCGATCTTCATGTTCCCTCCTCCATGTGAAGGCGATGGTGGAAGCCCCCCATCGCCATTTAGTGTATGTATGCGGTTATTCTACCGAAAGACGAAGCCCTTTGCAAGGGCAGAAGATGTTTATAAGTCGTCTACCAGCGCGCTGGACTTGGCGTAGGCGGTGCTGCGCGCCTCAAAGAAGTCGGTCTTGATCATGTTGGCGTTGGCGTACTGGCTCACCCACTTCATGCTATCGGGCTCCAGCTCGTGCCCATCGTAGATGGATTCCAGGTCCAGCCCGCGGGCGCGCAGGTTGCCCAGGTACTGGATGTAGTCGGTCACCATCTGGCCGTTGAGGCCCTCGATCTCCTCGCCGATGACGTAGCGGCCCCAGGCGATCTCCTGCTCGCAGCCCTCGCGGATCATATCGCGGTAGGCTTCGCAGCGCTCGGGGGTAAACAGCTCCGGCTGCTCGCGGCGCAGTTCCTGCACGATGTTGCGGAACAGCCACAGGTGGGTGTTTTCATCGCGGTTGATGTAGCGGATCTCCTGCACGGAGCCGGGCATGCGGTTGTTGCGCCCCAGGTTGTAGAAGAACATGAACCCGGAGTAGAAGTAGATACCCTCCAGGATATAGTTGGCCACAATCACCCGCATGAAGTTGTCCAGCGTCTGCTCCTGCTGGAAGCGGTTGTACTGATCGCCGATGAAGGTGTTGCGACGCAGCAGGTGCTCGTCATCCTTCCACTGGAACAGCACCTGGTCACGCTCCTGCGGCTCACAGATGGTGTCCAGCATATAGCTGTAGCTCTGGCTGTGGATTGCCTCCTGAAAGGTCTGGATGGCGATGCACAGGTTGACCTCGTTGGCGGTGATGTACTGGCTGACGCTGGGCAGGTTGGCCGTCTGGATGCTGTCCAGGAAGATCAAAAAGCTGAGAATCTTGTCATACGCGCGCCGCTCGGCAGGCGCCAGGTGCGGGTACTGCTTTTTGTCCGGGGCCAGGTTGATCTCCTCGGGGATCCAGAAGTTGTTCATCGCCTGGCGGTACCAGCCGGATACCCAGGCGTACTTCATGTTGTTAAAGTCATTCAGGTTGGTGGTGTTGCCACCGATCATGCGGCGCTCCAGCACGCCGATGTCCCCCCGGGGATTGAAAAGGGGCTTTCGAATCATTTCAGCCATAAACTCCTCCATGATGATTGTTTAATTCGGAATGCGAAATTCGGAATTCGGAATTGGGCTCGCCAGCCATTATGTGCCCGTTTTCTGTGTTTTGGTTATGGACACAAGCAAGCGTATCAGTTCATTACAGGCGGTATGCGCTTGGGTGAACTGTGCTTGTTCCAAGTAGCCGCTCTCGGATAATATCTCGAGCCAATATTCGGTTTCCGATGCTTCTTTTAACGCGATGTTCAGCCGCGCATAAAAATCAGCCTTGCTTAAACCGCGAACCGCCTCCCGAACATTGGCACCGATACTGGTACCGCTTCTCAACAGCTGCTTGGAGAGCACATATTCCCGATGCTCTTGCGTAAGCTCTTTATAAATCTGAACACACAATAACGCAAACTGCTTGCTTTTGACAAGAATCGGGTTGCTGTAATCCACGTTGCGTCATGTCCCTTCGCATCTGTTATTCGATCCGATGCCTTGCTCTCTATTCGCTGCTTTGGTTGTGAGCCTCGATTCTAAAAGCACAATCTCGGTGATTATTCCGAATTCCGTATTCCGAATTCCGAATTCATTCTCAAGTTGCGCAACTCTCGCACTCCTCCACCTCCAGGGATTTGGAGCGGATGTAGTACAGGGTTTTTACGCCCTCGCGCCAGGCAAGCAGGTAGAGGTCCAGCACCTGGCGGAAGCTGTAATCGTTGGTGATGTACAGGTTCATGCTCTGGGCCTGGTCGATATGCCGCTGGCGCACGCCGCCCGCACGCACCGACCACTGCTGGTCGATGAGGTGGGCACTCTTATAATACCACCATGTGTCCAGCGACAGGTCGGGCGCGGCGCGCGGGATGAGGCCGTTCTTCTTCTCATCGTAGTAAAAGCGGCTCATGATGGGGTCCACGCCGGCGGTGGTGCCGGCAATGATGCTGGTGGAGCTGGTGGGCGCGATAGCCAGCAGGTAGCCGTTGCGCAGGCCGTCGCGATGCACCTCATCTTTCAGCTGCTGCCAGCGCTCGCTGTCGTAGCCGCGCTTGTCAAAGTAGGCGCCCGTCTCCCAGTCCGAGCCAGGGAAGTACTCGTAGCGCCCCTTCTCGCGGGCAATGGCCAGGCTGGCCCGGATGCTGTGATAGTTGATATCTTCAAATACCCGGTCGGCAAAGGTCAGGTGCTTGTCTGTCTCCCAGCCGATGCCGTTGAGCGCCAGCAGGTGGTGGTAGCCGCTCACCCCCAGGCCGATGGGCCGGTAGAGGTGGTTGTTGATCTTGGCATAGGGCACCGGGAAGAAGTTGAGCTCGATCACATTGTCAAGCGCCCGCACGGAGGACGTGATAACCTCCTCGAGCTCGGCTGCGTTGTTCACGTCGATCTTGCCCAGGTTGAGGCTGGCCAGGTTACACACCACATAGTCGCCCGGGCGGGTGACGGTGACCACCACGGTCTCGCCGTTGACGGTCTCGATGCGCTGGTCCACGCTCTCCACCGCGCTCATGTTCTGGGCGATCTCGGTGCACAGGTTGCTGCAGTAGATGATGCCCTTGTGGGGGTTGGGGTTCATGCGGTTGACATGGTCGCGGTTGAAGGCGAAGGGGGTACCGGTCTCCACCGCGCTCTTAATGATCAGACGCAGGATGTCCTTGATGGGAATCACCCGGCGGGAGATGCGGCTGTCGGCCACGCACTCCAGGTATTTTTGCGTCCACTCCTCGCCGAAGCTGTCCTCCAGCGCGTAGCCTTTGCGGGTCTCGATCTCGTGGGGGTCAAACAGGTGCCAGTCGCCGCCGATGTTGCCCTCCACCTGCTGCCAGAAGTAATCCGGAAAGCACACCGCAGGAAACACATCGTGGGCCTTCATGCGGTCGTCGCCGTTGTTGGTGCGCAGCTGCAAAAACTCGGGCAGGTCGCGGTGCCACACATCCAGGTACACGGCCACCGCCCCCTGGCGCACACCTAACTGGTCCACCGCCACGGCGGTGTCGTTGGCCAGGCGGATCCAGCGGATCACGCCGCCGGCCGCGCCCTCAAAGCCCCGGATGTCGGATCCGTGGCTGCGCACCTTGCCGAAGTACAGCCCCATGCCGCCGCCGTACTTGGATACGTTGGCGAAGTTGGAGATGCTGCGGTAGATGCCCTGCAGGTCGTCGGGCACGGTGTCGATAAAGCAGCTGGACAGCTGGTGATAGGGCTTGCGCGAGTTGGCCAGCGTGGGCGTGGCCATGGTCACCCGCAGGGTGGACAGCATGTCGTAGAAGCGCTGCGTCCAGTACAGCCTGTCCTCGGGCTTCTCGGGGATGGCCAGAAACAGCGCGATGTTGAGGTACATCTCCTGTATGGTCTCCAGCGCCTTGTGGCCCCGGTCACGAATCACGTAGCGCTTGGTCAGCAGCTCCAGCCCCGAGTAGGGAAACAGCTGGTCGCGCTCGGGCCGCATAAACTGGGCGGCCCGGTTCAGCTCGTCGGCGGTGTAGGTTTGCAGCATCTGCTCGGCGCACAGGCCCTGCTGGGTGAGGTAGCTGATCTTCTCATAGTGGGTATTGAGCCCCAGGCTGCGCATGCGCGCGTCCATCTGGTGCAGGTAGTAGGCGTTGAACAGCCGGCCGGCCACCATCTCCCACTGGGGGGCCTCAGGGTCAATCAGCTCGATGGCCGAGCGCACCAACAGGTTCATGCGCTCCTCCAGCTCCACATCCTCCTTGTAAAAGCTGAGGAACTTGCGGTGCAGGTGCCCCAGGTCGTAGGCATCGTCCCGAAAATCCTCTTCAATGCCCAGCAGCACCGGCCCCAGCGCCTCAAACTCGGGGAACTGCGCCATCAGGCTCTGGCGTTCCTCGCGCTTTTTGCGGCGGGTGTCGCGGTAGAGGATGTAGCTCTTGGCCTGGTCGTAGTGCCCGGCCTCCATGAGGGCGCGCTCCACCAGGTCCTGCACCGCCTCCACGTTGAAGGGGCGGGTGTCAGCCAGGATCAGGGCCTCCACCCGCTCCACAATGGCGCTCAGGCGGTCCTCGTCGATGTCCACACCGGTGGCGGCGAACACCTTGCGGATGGCGTTTAATATCTTGCGGCTGTCGTACTGCTCTGCCTTGCCGCTGCGCTTGATGATCTCCCCGGGAATCTGTCTGGCCATAATGGTCTCCCTTGCAAAACTATATCTTGTGGTCTTATACCCAATTTTTACCGTTGGAGACACATTATATAGGGGGTCAAGGTGTTGTGTCAACCACAACCGCCGCACAAAAATGCCCCCAAGGCAGCAGACCTCAGGGGCGAGTAACAATAATATTCTTTTTACACCACTCGAATGAACGTCAGGATAATCTCCACCAGCCCGTCCACATCGTTGATATCCACGCTGGGCACGCCGGGCAGCGTAAGATCGGTATCCGTGGCCAGGGCAATCAGCTGCTCGGGCGGCGCGATGGCCTGATTGCTGTTGCCCCGGCGAACCACCTCAATCTTGGGGTAAGGGGTCTCCCGGGCCCCTTCGATGAGCACAATATCGGCCTCGGCCATCATGTGCAGCAGGCCGTCGATGCTCTGCGGCTCGTCCTTGATCAGCATGTACTTGTCGCGGTCAAACACCGCGCTGGCAAACGCGCCCGCCTGCCGGTGGCGCCAGCTGTCGCGCCCGGGCACATCGGGGTCGAAGTGGTGGGCATCGTGCTTGATGCTGCCCACGCGCAGCCCCCGCCCGCTCAGGGCCTCGATCAGCTTGACCATCAGCGTGGTCTTGCCGGAGTTTTTAACGCCTGTGATGCCGATAACAGGCGGCAGCCCGCGCGTGTTCACTGCCCGGGCAGCGCCCCGGCCATCAGCACATCGTACTGATCGGCGGTCAGCGCCCTGCCGTAGAACAACTCGTAGTAGCGGCTGATTTCGGCCTGCAGGTCATAGTCCGCGATGTCGGGGTACAGCACCTTTTGCAGCCAGATCATACCCAGCAGCCGCTGGATGGAGGCCGGGAAGCCCATCCAATTGTAGGGGCCCTGCGGCGCCTGCACGTAGCGCCCCTCGCGGATGGCCGCAAGCTGCTGCCACAGCGGGTCTTCCCCCACCTTGGCATACACGCTGCCCGGCGCGAAGACGATGAAGCCCGGCTCCCACAAATACAGCTGCTCCATGTCCACCTCGTTACCGGTGCCCTTGGAGGTGGGGTTGTCCACCACGGCGGCGTTGTCGGCCACCAGGTCGAGCACCTCGGCGTGGAAGCTGCCCCGGGCGATGACGTTCAGCCCGGCGTCTCCCAGACTGTAGAGCAGGCTGGCCTTGTTGCCGCCCACCTTGCCCATGATATCCTGCGCGCGGGCGTACACCTCGTCGCAGTAGGCGGCCAGGGATTGGGCCTTCTCCTGCGCGCCCAGCAGCTCGCCCAGCATGCGGTAGGCATCGCCCGCATCATTCAGGTGCATGGTGATGTGCACGCAGGGGATGCCGATCTGCTCCTGCAGGGCGTCCATGTCCTCGCCAACGGTGCCCTTGGGCTCGCCAATGTCAATGATCACCTGGGGATCCAGGCGCGCCAGCTCCTCCAAATTGAGGTCGCCGCGGGTGCCGTACAGCTGACCGATCACCGGCAGGTCTTTCAGGTTGGCCATGTACGCCTCCTCCCCCCGGTCAAAGGGGGTGGCCAGGCCGACCATGCGCTCGGGCGCGATGCTCATCAGCACCATCTGGGCCACCGGGCCGGAGGGGGCGATGCGCTCGATATTTTGGGGCAGCTGCACGCTGCGCCCGGCAGAATCGGTGAAGGTCACGGCATCCTGGGCAAGGGACAGCGCGGGCATCAGCAGGGCCAGCGCCAGCAGGCAGCAAAGCAGTCTTTTCACGGCAGTTCACACTCCATGGTACATATTTCCCTCGGCACACATACGCGCACACAGTCATCCCGCAGGCTTTCCACCTGCGCGGTGATGCCGTAGAGCTCCTCCATCAGGGGCGCGGTGAACACCTCTCTGGGCGTCCCATTGGCCACGATGCGCCCGCCCTGCATGGCCAAAATCTCATCCGAAAACAGGTAGGCCTGGTTGGGGTTGTGCGTGGCCTGTAATATGGCATAGCCTTGGTTGCTCAGCCTGCGCACCTGCTGCATCACGCGGATCTGGTTGCCCCAGTCCAGGCTGGCCGTGGGCTCATCCATGATCAGCAGGCGCGAATCCTGCGCGATGGCCCGGGCAATCAGCACAAGCTGCTGCTCGCCGCCCGATATGCGCATGTAGTCGCGCTGGGCAAAGTCGGCCATCTGCAGGGTATCCAGCGCCCGCATGGCGGCCTCGCGCTCGGCCCTGCCGGGGGAAGAAAACGCCCCCAGCCGCGAGGAGGTGCCCATCAGCACCATGTCCAGCACCGTGTAGTTAAAGGCGGGGTAGTGCGCCTGGGGGATGTAAGCCACGCTGCGGGCCATGCGCTTAAGGGGGATGGCGCGCGCGTTTTGCCCATGCAGTGTGATCTGCCCCGCGTATCCCGGCAGCAGGCCCAAGATGCACTTGAACAGCGTGGACTTGCCAGCGCCGTTGGGCCCTAACAGCGACATCACGCTGCCCTCCCGCAGGGCAAAGTCCACCCCCTGCAGCACGGGCCGCTGCCCGTAGGAGAAAGCCAGGCCCTGCACCTGCAGCATCATCCGTGCCCCTCCCCCCGCGTGATCAGCGACAGAAAGAAGGGCGCGCCGATAAACGCCGTCAGGATGCCGATGGGGATCTCCGTCTGCAGCAGGTTGCGGGCCAGGTTGTCCACCAGCAGCAAAAACAGCGCGCCAAACAGCATGGAAGCCGGCATCAGGTGGCGGTAGTTGTTGCCCAGCAGCATGCGGGACAGGTGCGGTATCACCAGCCCCACCCAGCCGATGGTGCCCGATACCGATACCGCGGCCGAAGTGACCAGCGTGGCGCACAGCACAATGATGACCCGCAGCCGCCCCACATGCACGCCCATGGTACGTGCCTCGTCATCCCCCAGGGTCAGCACATTGATGCGCCAGCGCAGCAGCAGCAGGGGGATCAGCCCCAGCGCCATGGGCAAAGCGGCAAAGGCTACATCGCTCAGCCGGGCGCCGGCCAGGCTGCCCATCAGCCAGTAGGTGATGGCGGGCAGCTGGTCATTGGGGTCGGCCACTAACTTGATAAAGCCGGTGCCGGCAGACAGCAGGGAGGACACCATGATGCCCGACAATATCAGCCCCAGCACGCGCTTGCCCCGCGCCCGGGTACTCACCAGCCAGACTGCTCCCACCGTCAACAGGCTGAAGCAAAAGGCGCTCAGGGTGATCAGCGGTGAAGGCCAGCGAAGCAAAATGGCCAGCGCCGCGCCAAAGGCAGCACCTGCCGATGCCCCCAGGATGTCGGGCGACGCCATCGGGTTTTGAAAGATGCCCTGATAGGCGGCCCCCGCCGCCGACAGGCAGCAGCCCACCATGCAGGCCAGCAGCACCCGCGGCAGCCGGATGTTGATCAGCACCGTCTCCAGCCGCTCGGCCCAGAACGGCTCCACGGCAAACACCTTGCTGCCCAAAATGCCCAACACCTCCCGCGGGGCGATGGGGTAGCGACCCCAGCCGAAGGAGAGCAGCACGCCCGCAGCCAGCAGCACGCCCATGGCGGCCAGGGTCCACCGCGGCCGGCTGCCGGCCGTCAGCCTGTCAGGCATGGGTATAGCCGGCGCGTGCGCCCCTTGTGGTTTTGATATCCATGCAAAAGTTCCTTTCTGCTGGAAGAGCAACAGAAAGGAACGACGTCCGGCTGTCTGTTTGCTCTCCTTTTCAATCAGGAAGGTTTGGCCGTTTCCGGCCAAGCCCTTTGGCGGCGAATCGCCCGGCAGAACAGGCCATGGAATCCTCTGTAGGCCTGTGCGCTCGGAGAACTGTGATGTTCAGTTGTATCGTGCCAAGCAAACCATTACTCGGCTACGCGGGGTAAATTTATCACACCCCGCCCATATCGTCAACAGTTTTTTGCATTGCTATACGGATCAGCCGATCCAGCGGCTCGGCCAGCTCATCGCGGTTGCGGGCACTCACCTCGATCACCTGCACATCCCCCCGCCGGCGGATGGCCTGCAAAAAGGGATGGGCCTTTGGCTTGATGACGCCCAGCACGGGGATGGGCCCATCCAGCCGCGCCAGCACCGCGGCCTGAAAGCGCAGCGCCTCCCCCTCCAGCGTGCCCAACTCATCCATCAGCACCAGGTCAGGGCTGTCCGGCTGCGCCAGGTACATTGGCCCCAGGCGGTCAAACACATCGGCAAAGCGCCGCAAAGGCCGGCCCGGATGGCACAGGGCCACCGTATTGCTCGCATCACAGGGGGTATGCGGTCGTGCGGCGGGCACCATGTACACATGCCGCAGGGATGAATCCGCCCCCGGGTATGCGCTGAGGGTATAAAAGCCGCCCAGGCGCAGCCCGGGGTGCAGGGCCAGCACGCGATGAATCAGCGTGCTTTTGCCCACCTGGATATCGCCCGTCAGAAAAATATGCCTCGCCACGCCGCTCCTCTACCCTTGGTCAAACCGCCACACAGCGCCGGACAGCACAGGTTCGGCGCTGTGTATGTGGGCGGCAATGCCCATACCCAGTCGCTGCGCGTATTCACCGCTCAGGTCGCTGGGGTATTTTTTGCTGAACAGCACAGGGATGCCCGCCGCCGCCGCCTTGGCCAGTATCTCCAGCGAGATGCGGCCCGTGGCCCCCAGGGCGCAGCGCGCCATATCCCACCGCTGCCGGGCCGCGGCGCCAATGGCCTTGTCCGCCGCGTTGTGGCGGCCGATGTCCTCGCGATAGATGGCACCCTGCGGGCCAAACAGCCCGATGCGGTGGGTGCCGTAGTAGCTCTCCTCCCCCAGCAGCTGGTCCGCCCAGCCCTTCAGGGTAGATATCGGCACGCGCCAATCGCCCCCCAGCGGGTCCAGCCGGTTCAGCCGCTCGTCAATGTATGCCATCTGCCCGGGGCTGCCGGCGGTGCGCACCATGATGTGCCCCTCCAGCACGGCAAGCTCGGCGATATCTGTCGGGGCATCAATCACGCCCGCGCTGAGCAGGTGGCCCAGGGCCAGATCCTCCAGGCTGTCGGGCGTACACAAAAAGGGCGGCTGCCGCACGCCGTTGAGCGTCCAGCCGACCACCCGTTCAATCATCTCACTGTGCATGCTGTATGTCCCTTACCTGCCACTTTGCTGAACGAATGAGCGAAGGTGATCGTTTATCCCGTTTCTGCCTTGCCTCACCCAGCACTCCCCTCACGGCCATTCACGGGCCTCTACCTCGCTGGCCTCCAGCAGGGAGCGGGCGTAGCCCTCCTTGATGTGCTGGCTGGAGTAGAAGGCCTTGGCGCCGTTGGAGGCCTGCACCACGCCGATGTCCTGATACTCGTCGTGCAGCTGCATGCGGGCAGCCGCGCCCTCCACCTCGTCCAGCGAGAAGCGGAAGGGATAGCCCATCATCTTGGAAAACTCGGTGGGCCGGGGATACAGCTTGCAGTCGGAGCGGGTGACGGAGGCAATGGTCTTGAGGATGTCCTTGTCCTCCAGCAGGGCATCCAGTCGGGCATACTCCGCTGTCATGATGGAGGCATCGTAGTAGTACCTGTCCTTGGTGCCGCGGGTCATGGCGATGTGCTCAAGCGCCCCTTCGCCCCGGCCTGCATCCACCGCCGTCAGCAGCTCATCCAGCAGGGCGCGCTCCACCCCCTGGGGGGCATGCTGGCAGATCCACTTGCCGCTGCTCACCTTGTTGTGCGCCGTGCGGCTGTACAGCAGGTCAGCCAGCGCTGCCGCCGCAGCCTCGCGGGGCGACAACTGAACCTCGTCCTTCAGTGGGGCAGCTTCCTGCTGCGTGAGGTCCATCTTTTCCTGTTCGTCCATGGTCATCCCTCCTGGTGTATCTATTCGCCAAATCAGGTACATTTCCTGCTTTACACAGAGAAAAAGCCCGGCCAATCCGCAGCGGATGGCCGGGCCGGTGTGCGATACTTACAACAGGTTAGAGGCGGCCAGATCATCGGCCACATCGCCCAGGCCGAACTTCTCCAGTGTCTCGCGGGTGGGCGAGCCCTGCTCGTCCCAACCGAACTGCTGGTAGAACATGCCCAGCGCCAGCTGCCAGTCTTCCTTCTCCATCTTGACGGTGCCCTCGGTGAAGACCGGGACATCCGGCTCGGTGTTGTAGGCGTACTCGGGGATCACATCGTGCAGGTTGCGCATGTCGCGGCTGCCCACGGATTTGACCGTCATCGCCCGGTGCAGCTGGATGACGCGCTCGGCGGCAAAGTCCAGCTCCTCCTCGGTCCACTCGGTGCCAGTTACGGCGCTCATCAGCTTGGCCTCGGCGCTCAGGTCGCCCTTGTAGCCGCGCTCCTTGCGGGGGCTGAAGGTCATGGGCCACACCCAGTTGCACAGGGTGAAGCTGTCGTGCAGCACCTGGCGCACCACGCCAAACTTGGCAAAGCGGGCCTTGGCCTCGTTCATGCGGGTGTAGTTGCGGGGCTTGTCCAGGCAGCCCTCGCCAAAGTGCTCCTCCACGATGTTGCGCTGAATCTCGTAGGGCAGGCCGGAGCCGGTGATGTTGACGATGGTATGGCACATGCCGTCGCGGTTGTAGATGATGTTGGTCAGCATGCCGACCTGCGCCGCGCACTCGTTGCCGTGGTGGCGCTTGGCGCCGATCAGGCCCCACAGCGTCATGGCGGAGCTGTTGAGGTAGTCGTCGCCCAGCAGGTCGTGGTACTGCTGATCCACATAGTACGCGCCCTGCGCCAAGGTGGACAGGGGGTGCTTGCCATCGACCACGCGCTCCAGGATGTCCTTGATGAAGGTCATGTCGCCGGTATCGCGCTTGGTCCAGTCGATCTCGTTGTATTGCTCGGGCGTCATGATCTTTTCCATGAGGCCGTTGTTGATGAAGTAGTTGAGCGTGGCGTTGAGCTCGCCGTAGTTGTCCCACAGGCCGTAGTCGTCCGCCAGGATGGCGCTGTATACGCCCGCGGTCAGCTTGCCGTCGCCCTCGTCATGCACATCCTGATAGTTCTTCAGCAGGCCTACATAGGGGCGGTTGCCGATGCAGGTGTTGGCGTGGGTGGTGTTGGGGGTGACACCCTCCAGCATGGGTACGTTGACGCCGCCATAACAACGGATGGGGCAGGAGGTACAGCCCACCATCTTCACGGTGTACTTTTCGGCCACAGGGCCGTGGTCAAACACGGCCTTCTGCGTGCGGTAGCCCATCAGCGTGGGCTGCCCGGGCGCGGACTCGCCGGTGTCAATCGGGCCGCCCTCGGCAGCGCCCCAGGTAAGGCCGGGGTGCCCCGTCCAGCGGGTGGACTTGTTGGAGTACTGCGCCCAGCTCTGGGGCACGGTGGGCACCACGTGGTTGTTGTTGGCGCCCATCAGGTCACTCATGATGTAGTTGTTCAGCTCCATCAGGCGCTTGGGGTCGGCCACCTTGGTGGCCTTCTTGCCGTAGAGCACGATGGCCTTGAGCTTTTTGGCGCCAAACAGCTTGCCCAGCCCGCCGCCCGCGCTGTGGGCCACGCCGCTGATCACGCAGGAGAGGTTGAGCAGGTTTTCACCGGCCTTGCCGATGGACATCACGTTGACGCCCGCGCCGTGCTTTTCGCACAGGGCGGCCGTGGTCTCGGTGGTGGTTTTGCCCCAAAGGCCCGAGGCATCCTCCACCGACACTTCGTCGTCCACCACCTTGATGTACGCGGGGCCCGAGGCGACGCCTTCAATAATCATGGCGTCAAAGCCGCAGCCCTTGAGCATCACGGCGGTATCGCCGCCCACGTGAGCATCCACAATGGCGTTGTACTTTGTAAATGGCGACAGGAAGGCCAGCGTGGTGCGGCCGCTGCACGGCGCGTTGGTGCCGGTGTTGGGGCCGATCGCCATCACGATTTTGGATTCCGGCGCCGTAGGCTCGGTGCCGTTAGGCACCTCTTCATAGATGATGCGGTTGGCCATGCCCTTGCCGCCGATATAGTCGAAATACTTTTCGCTGCTCTCCACCGCAGACTGCCCGGTGGTGAGGTTGACGCGAAGCAGTTTACCTGTCCATCCGTTCATGGATTCACCCTCCTCAAGATAAATGGTCCGCTCGCTGTGCAGCGCGCAATCACATCGCCGCCGCGATCTCATCCCACAGCACAATCTTCAGCGCGCTGGTGGGGCAGCCCGCCACGCAGGCGCCGCAGGCAATGCACTTGGTGGATTTGCCGTTGTCCGGGTCAATCTTGGGCATGCCAAAGGGGCAGGCCGCTACGCAGGCCCCGCAGCCGATGCACTTGTCCTGATCAAGCAGGCGCACGCTGGTCAGCGGGTCGGGGTAGATGGCGCCCACAGGGCAGGCCAGCATGCAGGGCGCATTCTCGCACTGATGGCAGGTGGCCGGCTCCACGCTCCAGTTGCCGAAGAAGCCGGCAGCCGTCAGATAGTTTTCGCTCACCTTGGGGCCAAACTGGAAGTTGTCGCGCGCGTTGATGCGGGAGAGGTAGGGCTGGGCCTTGCCGTCGTTGGTCAGCGTGCAGTTGACCTCGCAGCGCTGACAGCCCGTGCATTTTGCCTTGTTCACCACCAGTACGTACTCCGAGTTCGGATACACCTTGACCTGGCCGCTCTCGGCCTGGGCCTGGGTGCAGTCGAACAGCTTGAGCAGGCTGCTGGACAGGGCAACGCCCGCCATCCCCTTGCCTGTCAGCTTCATAAACTCACGGCGTGTGTACTCGCGGTTCATGATTCCCTTTGACATGTGCGTTCCTCCTTACGACCTTTGTGTGGGTTGAACGTGGATACCAAACAAAAAAGACATGGATAAAAGCATCCACATCCCCTTCGCAAACATGGCAGGCAGGATGATCGCTCGTCCTACCCAGTGGTCAGGCCACCCACGGGGGCTGGCAAGACTTGGAGATTGTTACAAATGTATTTTAATGCATGTTCGCCCCAAAATCAAGTGGGTAATATAACAATTTTGAATATTTTTTATCTCATCTCCCCCGCGCCAAAAACGCCGGTCCCGTCAAAGGGCGGCGTGTAGGCACTGTCGGCGGACTGGGCATCCTGCAGGTAGCCGGTCAGCCCCAAGGCCAGGGCGGCGTCCAGCACGCGGCGGTACTCGGCATCCGTCACCCGGCGATCAAGGCCCGGCACCGTGCACTGGGGGATGGGCGTGTACTGGCGCATCAGGCTGATGGGGGTGCCGGGCGGCAGCTCATCGGCGATGAAGCGCAGCACCTGGATGCTGTCGGTCGCGCAGCCGGGGATGACCAGGTGGCGCACCAGCGTGCCGCGGGTCATGATGCCCTGCGCATCGTATTGCGGCGGGCCGCTCAGGGCGCACATCTGCCTGACGGCCGTGGAGGCCGCCTCAAAGTAGTCGCTTCGCCCCAGCAACAGCCGGGAAATCCTCGGGCTGTGGTTTTTGATATCGGGCAGCCACACATCCACCACATCCGCCAGCGCGCGCACCACTTCCACCCGTTCAAACCCGCCACAGTTATAAACAATGGGGACTTTGGGCCGGTAAAGGGACAGCGCCTCCAGGACGGCGGGCAAAAAATGCGTGGCCGTGATCAGCGACAGGCTGTGCACGCCGATATCCTCCAGCCGGCGGAACATATCGGCCAGCTGCCGGGCGCTGACGCGCTGCCCCTGCCCCTCATGGCTGATGCCCCAGTTCTGGCAATAGCAGCACTGCAGGGTGCACCCGCTGAAAAACACCGCACCCGTGCCCCGGCTGCCGCTGATGCAGGGCTCCTCCCACAGGTGGGGCGCGGCGCGGGCCACCACGGCATCCGTGCCCATGGCGCAAAAGCCGCTGCCTGTGTCCGGCGTGCGCAATACGGCGCACTCTCTGGGGCACAGCGCGCAGGGGGCATGGCGGTCAAACAGGCTGTCGTTCATGCGTGCTCCATGTTTTCCTGATGCAAAGCGCCCCGCAAGCAGAGCGTGCGGGACGCGGGATAGCCAGTCAATCCTGGCATGTAAATGGGCAGGGCACCTGCTCCATGACATGCCGCATGGCCAAAGAGTGTACAAGAAAGAAATCAGATAAAATGCTTTTGAATGTAGTCGGGCGCCTCCGAGTCGTCGCAGCTGACGCTGAGCACGAAGGTGATGTCGTTCTTTTCCGCAAGCTCGGTCAGCCGCTGGAAGAACCACTCGGTCTCATTGGGCGCTACGTTGACGAGCTTTAAAAAGGCGTCGATCACCACGTAGCTGATATCAAAATTCTGCGAGGCCATGCCGCACAGGAATCCGTAAAACATCTCCGGGCTGCTCATCCCATACTCGCCCGCGTTGACAAAGCGGACGGGCTGCTGGACATCGAACATGTAGCGGTTGTCATCGTCAATAAACACAACAATGCCGTTTTGTTCCTTGACGGCATTGTTCGCCATGTCGATGATGCGCTTGGTTTTGCCGGAGCCTTTTTTACCGTGTACGACTTGAATCATGGCAAGTCCCCCCTTATTGTGTGTTCAGTACGGTTATTATACAACATATTGGGTTCAAATACCAGCCCTATTTTGCTGTCAGGCGGTCGAGCAACTCCTCCAGCGTCATGCGCGGGACGCGGCGGCTGCGCGGGCGATCCTGCCAGTCCATGCGGCAGATGCCCTGGTAGCGGCAGTAGTCGCAGGCCTTGGTATTATCGGCGTAGACGGCGGGTTCGCGGATGATTTCCCCCGCCTGGATGCGCCCGGCAAACTCCTGTGCCCGGCCCCGGGCGTGGGCGGCCAGCGCGCGCATCTCCTCCTCGCTGAGCAACGGCTTGCCCTTGGAAGGGCTGCCGTCCTTGTTGAACAGCTGCCCCAGCGTGGCACCCTGGCCGCCATCCATCAGGGTAACCACCTGCAGGTCCTTGAGCGCGATGCCGCTGAGCCGCAGCGCCTTGAGCACCTCGGCCTGCGCCTGCTGGGGGTCGTCGGTATCGGCCAGGGGGTCATCCAGCCGCTGGTAGAAGGCCCCGGCCGGCACCGCGCCGGGCGCCGCGTTAAGCGCCGCCTGCAGGTAGATCAGCAGCTGCATCTGCGCGCCGGTAAACAGCTTTTCATACATCAGCCGCGCGCCGCCCGACTTATAGTCCACCACGCGCAGGTAGTCCCCCTCCGGCCCGGTGTAGCGGTCCAGTCGGTCGATCACGCCGTGCAGCTCCACCAGCGTGCCATCGGGCATTTGCAGCAGGATGGGCGGCAGTTGTCCGCCCTGACCGAAGCGCAGCTCGGCCCCGCCGGGGCGGAATTGGCTGGCCTGCGCGCCCTGGGTCATGGTCCAGGCCATGCGGCGGGCCACCTGCACGTATCCCTGGGATACCTTGCGCAGCCGCGCGGTATCGTAGAAGGGCTTATCCTCCCACCGGCTGGTGATGGGCGCCACCGCCTCGTCCATCAGCGTTTCCGCGGCCCCGCGCTCCATCTGCGGCCAGGCCGGGTGCTGCGCCGCCAGGCGGGTAAACCGCTCCATGGCCTCGTGGTAAAAGCTGCCGGTGTCCACCGGCTCCACCTGCCACTCCTCGCGCTGCCTGGGCCGCAGGCCATGCGCCACAAAGTGCTGAAAGGGGCAGGCGGCAAACTGCTCCAGCCGGGATACCGAGGCGCTGCGGGCGTCAAACAGGCCGCCCTCACCCTGAGGGCCGATGCCCGCCTGCGGCGGGATGCCGTTGGCGCTGGCCGCCAGCGCCGCTGCCTGCCCCCGCCAATGTTCATCGGCGCTCATCCAGTCCCATGCCTCGGCCCACAGCGGGTCCAGCGCCCCATCGCGCAGGCGGTAAGCCAATGCCTCCAGCGCCGGGCCGGGGGCCAGGGGCATGGCCGCGGGATCGCCAGCGCGGCCGGCCAGCGCGCCCCCTTCCTCCACCAACAGGGGAAACAGCCGCGACAGCGCGCGCAGCTGGGGCAGCGGGTGCATCACACCGCCCTCCTCGTTGGCCAGGGCATAACTCAGGTACAGGGCCTCCCGCGGGGCGGACAGTGCCTTGAGCAGGTCCAGCGCCGCCAGCTGCTCGCGGCTGCGGCCATCCAGGCCGAAGTGTGCGCCGTACAGCTGCTCGGCCGCCACGGTCTCCTGCGGGGTGAGCAGCTTGTCATCCGGGGCACTGAGCACGCCGTCATTGAGGCCCAGCACCAGCACCACCCGCGGCCTGTGGGGCAGCAGGTTGCCCAGCTGTCCTACCTGCACATGGCCGCCATCGGGCGGCAGGCCGGCGATCTCCTGCTCCGCCAGGCCGGCCTGCAGCCAGTCGGCAAAGTGGGTGAGCGGAATGCGATCCTCATCCATCAGCGCGCCCATCTGCCCGAACACCTGGGCAATCATATCCCACACCTGGCGCAGCTGCGCCGCCTGCTTGTACAGGCCCTGCTGCATCAGGGCTTCCTCCAGCGCCTGTGCCTGCTGCCTGACGCCGATGGCCTCCAGATAGTGGAGCGCCGCGTCCAGCGATTGGGAAGCGGTGCGAGCATCCACCAGCGCCTGATGCAGCGCCTCCACCGGCCCGGTCAGCCGTTGGCGCAATGGCTCGGCCAGCGCGCGCTCCTCCTCGCTGCCGCGGGCAAAGGGGCTGAGCCAGCGGCGGTTTCGGATGCCGTATTGCAGGGCATAGCTCTCCAGCGCCCAGCCCTCCTCCCGCGTCAGGCCGGAAAACCCGCTCTTGATCAGGTCCAGCGCGTCCTGGGTGCGCCAGCCGTCGGCCGCGCAGCGCAGGGCCGCCAGCAGGCAGCGCACCATGCGGTGGGCGGTGAGGGGCAGCTTGTCCGCCACATAGCAGGGGATGCCCCAGCTGTCAAAGCCGGAGGCGATCAGCCCCTGGTACTGGGGCAGGCTGCCGCACAGCACCACGATGTCCTCGGGCGCGATGCCCCGGCGCAGGGCCAGCATGATCTGCCGGGCGGCGTGCTGCACCTCCTGATGGGGGGTGGGCGCGGCATACACCCGCAGCGCCTGGGGTACATCCGCATAGGCAGCCTCGGTGATGCCCAGCAGGTACCGCTCCAGGTGGCGGATCTCCCCCGGCGCGTCCAGCGGCTCCTCGGGCAGCCAGCGGAAGGCATGGGGCAGTTCCCGCATTTTCAGGGTATCCATCAGCCGCAGGGAGCTGCGGCGCACCGGCTCAAAGGCGTCGCCATCCTCGGCCTGCGCCCTGTCGCTCACCAGCGTGACCAGCAGATGATCGGCCTGGGCGCCGATGGCGGCCAGGGTAAGCACCATGTCCTCGGTCAATACGTCAAAGCCGTATACAAACACCCGGCTGTCCGCAAACATGCCGCCCCGCCCCAGGCGCGCCAGCATCTCCCGGTGGATGTCCTGCTGGTCGGCAAAGCGGCCGGCCATCAGCTCCTCGTAGGCGTCCAGAATATGCCCGGCATCAGCCAGCTTGCTGCCCAGGGGGCCATCCCCCGCCCCCTGCTGGGCGCCCAGCAGCTGTTCGGGCGTCAGCCCCACGGTCTTCACGGTGGCCAGCAGGTCGCCCATGCGCTTGATAAAGCCCGGGCGCTCCAGCGCCCTCGTGTAGAAGGACAGCTGCTTGCCCGCCCGCTGCAGGGCGCGGGCCAGCGTAACGGCGCGGCCCCGCTCGTCGATGCGCACGCGCTCATCCGCGCCATAGTTTTCAAACACCCGGTAGGCCAGCCGGGAGGGCGACAGCACCTCCAGTCGGAAAAAGCCGGGCAGTTGCAGGTCGCCCATCAGATCGCGCTCGGCCTGCAGGGTATATTGCTCGGGCACCAGCAGCACCACGCGGCCGCCCTTTTGATAGGCGGCGCCGATCTCCCGCACCATGGGGGTCCACAGCCTGTGCGGCCTTGCGCACCAGATGTCAATCATATGCATCCTCCCGATCTCATATTATCACAGGCGGGGGCCAAAGGACAGCGTTTGACGCCCGGGGCCGGGCGTGCTATGCTGAGCCATCTTTTGATGAACCGAAGGAGTATCGGCAATGCGCTTGCGGAATTAACCTCCCTGTCACCCTATCGACTTGAGGAGGTTATCTATGACAATCGAATACCGGGAAAACGCGCCCATATCCGTGGACGTATTGACCAAGCTGTACCTGGATGGCGGCTGGACCGCCTATACCGACCACCCGGGCAAGGTGGCGTGCATGCTGGCCGGCTCCCTGTGGCACATGAGCGCCTGGGCACAGGGGCAACTGGTGGGCCTGATCCGCTGCGTGGGCGATGACTGTTCTATCCTCTATATACAGGACATTCTGGTGGACGAGGCCTGGCAGCGCCGGGGCATCGGCCTGCACTTGATGCAGGCCGCGCTGGAGCGCTTCCGTCACATCCGCCAGACGGTGCTGATTACCGACGACGCGCCCAATACCCGGGCATTCTACCAGGCCGCCGGCCTCCAACTGGTAGAGGAGACCGACGGCCTGTGCTACGTGCATTACAATCTGGACCGGTAGCCTTTGCTAACGCGGGCCTGCCTCGGGCATCTTGCCCGGGGCCTTGTTTTTGCCGGCCTGCAGGACGGACGCAGTAAAGCCCCGGTAGTTGCGCGCGGCGCGTCGCCCCTCCTCCGACTTGAGCGACACGCGGGCCAACAGCCGCTGGGGCAGCCCGTAGGGGCACAGCAGGTCGTGGAACACATCCGGGTGGTAGCGCAGCGTCAGCAGCGCCGCCACCGCCAGCCACAGCAGCATCACGGGCATGGTGCGCTCCAGCACCCGGCGGCTGAGGATAAACAGCGCAACCGTCACCCCCAGGCTGATCCAGGCCCAAGTGCCCCGGGTGAGCCACTTGGGCGGCGGGCTGTCCTTAAGCTTTAGCTTGCCCTTGAGCCATACCACGCCCAGCATCAGCGTGTTGATGGGGCACACCGCCATGCAGTAGACGCGCTTGCCAAACAGCAGAGGAAACACCAGGCTCACCGCGTACAGCAGCAGCCAGGCCATCAGCGCGCCCCGCGTCAGCAACACAATAAACAGCGCCGCAAACGCCAGGCGGGCCAGCATGATCTTCTGTTTCAATAAAATCCCTCTCCTTCTTTAATGAGCGATGCCCCTATCATAGTGGCCGCCCCCACAAAAGTGTGTTACCATGGTAACATCTTGTGAAAGGGATTGATGTACATGCCGACAGATATGCAGGCTGCCGCAGCCATCCCCCTGCTGGCCAGCCTGGGGGAAAACGGTCTGCGCCAAGCGCTGGACAGCGGCGCCTTTCAGCCGCGCAGCTACCGCAAGGGGCAGTTGGTGCACGCTGAGGGCGAGCCCTGCCTGGGGCTGGAGGTCATTCTCTCCGGTCAGTTGGCGGTGGAGCGCCTGACCCCTGAGGGCGATCTGATGACCATCGCCGTCTTTGGCCCGGGCGACTGCCTGGGCGGCAACCTGCTGTTTTCAAGCCGCCCGGTGTATCAACTGGCCGTCACCGCCAGCGGGCACACGCGCGTGCTGGCCATCGCCAGGCAGCCGCTGTTTGATCTCTTTCAGCGTCACAGCGCCTTTCTGGCCCAGTACCTGGCCTATGTGTCCGACAATGCCGGCCTGTTGGAGGAAAAGCTGCGCCACTTCGCCAACCTGCCCATCCGCCAGCGCGTGCTCAACTACCTGCACGCCCAGGCCGCCAGGCAGGGCGGGCGCAGGGTGCTGTTGCCTGTCAGCAAGACGGCGCTGGCCGAACAGTTTGGCGTGCAGCGCACCTCGCTGTCGCGCGAGCTGCAAAAGATGCGCGATCAGGGGCTGATCGCCTTTGACCGGCAAAGCATCACCCTGTTGTGAAAGCACAGCGTTTGCGCCCTTCATGACCCTATGTTATAATCCGCGGCGAAACAAAGCGACCACGACAGGAGGACCATGATGCTCACTACCTCTTTTGATAAGGAATCAATCAAGCAGTCAATCCTTGGCAAGCTGCAGCGCTATAACGGCAAGACGCTGGAGGACGCCAGCCCCCAGCAGATTTACAACGCAGTCGCTTCCACGGTGCGCGACCAGATCATGAAAAAATGGGTGGCCTACCGCGAGCAGGACAAGGACTACCAGGGCAAGCGCCTGTACTACCTGAGCATCGAATTTTTAACGGGCCGCAGCCTATATACCAATGTGCTCAACCTGTGCAGCACCCCCATCTATACCCAGGCGCTGGAGGAGCTGGGCATCGCCTGGCGGGATATCACCCCCGAGGAGCCCGAGCCCGGCCTGGGCAACGGCGGCCTGGGCCGCCTGGCCGCCTGCTTTCTGGACAGCCTGGCCACGCTGGACCTGCCGGCCATGGGCTGCACCATCCGCTACGAGTACGGCCTGTTCCGCCAGAAGCTGACCGGCGGCCAGCAGGTGGAACTGCCCGATGACTGGCTGGTAAACGGCAACGTGTGGGAGATGCCCGCCGCCGACGAGAGCGTGGACATTCAGTTTGAGGGCAAAGTAGTAGCCCGGGAGTTTGAGGGCCGCACCCTCTACGCGCTGGAGGAGTGCCGCACGGTGGAAGCTGTGCCCTACGACATGCCCGTGGTGGGCCACGAGGCCGCTGTGGTCAACAGCCTGCGCATGTGGCGTGCCCGCAGCAAGGCGTCGATGGATTTCCACGCCTTCTCCAGCGGCGACTACCGAAACGCCACCCTGGAGCAGGACCTGGCAACAGTGATCTCCAAGGTGCTCTACCCCGAGGACAACCACTACGAGGGCAAGACGCTGCGGCTGAGCCAGCACTACTTCCTGGCCAGCGCCACCCTGCAGCACGCGCTGCGCGACTTCAAGCGCCGCTGGGGCAACGACTGGGCGCTGCTGCCGGAGAAGGTGGTCTTCCACATCAAC
>Ga0123333_10000242_pt1 | contig 62375 bp, 36 predicted proteins | sample BioC12SIPDNA_3_FD_89957 | JGI IMG/M metagenome (GOLD analysis project Ga0123333, IMG submission 89957) | Anaerobic biogas reactor microbial communites from Washington, USA - Biogas_R2_B C12 SIP DNA | ecosystem: Engineered > Bioreactor > Anaerobic > Unclassified | place: Washington, USA...
CATGCCGGCGGGGTCGCCGCCGGGGTCGGTACCCGGATCGTCGCTCTCGGGCGTGTCGTCGTGGTAGGCGTCGCGAGCGTCGGCGATGGTCGTGACCATGGTCGTGTAGGCCGCGTTGACGCTCTCCGTGTAGGTGGAATACTCGGTGCAGACGTCGGCGGCCCAGTCGGTGTAGAGATCGGCGCCCTCGTCGGCCCACCAGGCGGCGATGCAGACGGCCTTGTCCTGGAGATACTGGGTCCAGGGGATCTGGGTGGCCGTGTTGAGCCAGGCCAGGGCGGTGACCTGGGCGCCGTAGTCGGCGGAGCGCCAGTCGACGAAGATGTCGGTCTGTTCGGTAAAATGGTCGTTGGCGGCGTCGGTCTGGGCGGTGTTGTAGTCGGCCAGGTCGGCGGCGTTGTCTTTCTCCAACTGGCCGACGAGCTTGGCGGCGGCCTTCTCGGCCTGCTTCTTGCGCGCGGCGACGGTCGAGTCGAGGGTCTCCTTGAGGGCGGCGACGGTCGACTCGAACGTGGCCTGGGCGTCGGCCGTGGCGTCGATCATGGTCTTGTCGGCATCGGCCACGGCCACGCCAGTCCACATGATCCTGCTCGGGTCGAAGGGCCCGGTGAGGACGTCGCCATACTCTTCGTGGACCGCGCCTACGGCGTTGATCTTCTGTTGTTCGGCGATTTTGACGGCCCGGGCGAGTTCGGCCTCGGCCTTGGCGAGGGAGAGCTTGTTCAGTTCGGTAATGACGTCCTTCTCGAACTTGAGCTGGGCGGCCACGATGTCGGAGATGAGGGAGTTCTGAACGGCGCCGTTGGAGGTGGTGTAGTTGATCTCGTTGCGGTTGAGGTCGTCGGAATAGTCGGCCTCGGCGGCGGTCAGGTCGCAGCCGTACTGGCTGTCGTTTTCGTTGGTCCGCCGGGCGCTGCCGGCGAAGGTCGAGTCGGCCCCGGTGACGTAGCCGTCGCCGTTGGAGTCGCTCGAGCCGACGCCGAGGGTGGTCATCCAGTTGAGAACGGCGCTGGCCGAGTCGGCGACGAACTGGGCGGCGGCGGTGCCGACCTGGTACTTGCCGGAGGCGTCGACGACGCCCTTGTCGCGAGAAATTCCCCTGCCCGCATCTCCTTCTCAAATGCGTATCCCATCCGAGTTTCATCCGTGACCCGATTCCGCCTTTCCCCCTCAGCAGAGAGGTTTCTGCAACGCCCCCCTGCCGACGGACCCCCACTTACGCCCACACCCTCAGGTGTAAACACAATAAATGCAAACACTTCCACTAATCCAACCGGACCGACCCTTTTCGCAACACCCCAAACACGGCGCAAAACCCAGACGCGCTGATCGCCCCTCCCACCCGCCTCCACCATCTCCTCTCACTCCCCACGAACGCCCCCCGCGAACACCCGCAACCACCGGCCCCTTCACCGCCCAAAAAATCCGCGCACCCGGTCAGTTTTTGTATTGACTTTCGCCGCCGGATATGTATACTAATGTACATTTACCGACGCCTCCCGGCGTCGCCCGCTCCTTGACAATTCGTCTGTCGTCCATTCCCGCATGGGAGCACCCCAGGTTCCCTCCAACGACCTTTTCGGGCTCTTCGTGCGTTTCGTCGTTTCCCACAAGAATCAGCCCCCTCTTTTAAGCCGTAAGTGTCAGAAAACGTGAAATCGGTGAAAAGTTGATGACAAAGTACCCCCAAAATATGGATCCCGGAGCACCTCAAGGTGACTGTGTGGGGCTCACACTCCACAATCACGCCGACACACCCAAAGGAAAACCCGGAAGCCAATGACGACAACGCGAAGATTGCCCCCTGCCGCTCCGAGATACTGGCAAAATCGCTCATTCGTTGACCAACTTTCGCGGGCGAACGAAGCAGCGGTTGCCATTGATCGTCAACTCCCCAACCAATACGATGGAACGTTGGTATGAGCCTACCGTAGCGGGGCACGGCTCTCCTGGCGAGTGATCGCGCAGATACTCTCACGGCCGAATATGCCCCGCTCTCACGGCTCGTTCTCCTAACCCTTGTACCGGATTGACGTTCAGTGTTGGACAAACTGGCAGACCTCGTACGGACCCCCCGCCGGCCCAGGATAATGGTCGTCGGAGACATTATGCTGGATAGCTACATCTGGGGGGACGTCGATCGCATCAGCTATGAGGCCCCGATCCCTGTCTTGCTGGCAACCAATCGCGAGGTTCGCTTGGGCGGGGCGGGGAGCGTTTCGACCATCCTCCGTGCCCTCGAAACACACCCCATCCCGGTGTGCGTCGTCGGCGACGACCACGACGGCCGCGCGATCGTCGACGTCGTCAAACAACTGGGGATGCCCTGCGACTGCCTCATGACGATTCCGGGCCGGTCGACGACGGTCAAAGAACGGTTCCTCGGAAGGACCCAGAGCCGCCACCCGCAGCAGATTATTCGGGTCGATCGCGAGTGCATCGAGCCGATCGACGCCGGCACGGAGTCGGCGTTGATCGAACGTGCGTGCGGGCAACTCCAAGACGTCGACGTCATGTTGGTCAGCGACTATGCCAAGGGGGTATGTACGCCGGGCCTGTTGGGGAGGCTGATTTCGGAGGCGAGGAGTGCCGGGGTGAAGGTGGTGGTCGACCCGGGCCGCAGCGTCGACTATCGACTGTACGCCGGAGTGGCGTGTGTCACCCCCAACCGGAGCGAGGCGGGCATGGCCCTGGGCCGAACGATTGGCACGCTCGAAGAAGGCCTGGCGGCGGCTCGCGATCTCGTGGCGACCTTCGGGTTCGACGCCGCGACGGTCACGCTCGATCGCGACGGAATCGCCTTGGCCGAGGCCGAGGGGGCTCCGCATATCTTCCCGGTCCGAGCCCGGCAGGTCTACGACATCACGGGTGCGGGCGATGCCGTGCTGGCCGCCCTGGGGTTTGCCCTTGCCGTCGGGGCCGATTGGCCGTCAGCGGTCAAGCTGGCGAACCTGGCCGGCGGGCTGGAGATCGAGCGGCTGGGCGTCGCCCCCATCACGCGGAACGATCTGCTCGTCGAGATGAACAGCGATGCGCCGTCCGAGAGTTCCAAAATCGTTTCGCCGGACGTCTTGTTGGTCGAATTGGAGCGGCGCCGAAGTCTTGGCCAGAAGATCGTCATGACCAACGGCTGCTTCGATCTGCTGCACCCCGGCCACCTCACATCGCTCCAATACGCTCGGAGCCTCGGCCACTGCCTGGTCGTCGGAATGAACAACGACGTGAGCGTGGCAAATCTGAAAGGCAAGGGCCGGCCGATCATCGACGAGCAAGGGCGGGCGCAGATGCTGGCCGCACTGGCCTGCGTCGACTACGTGGTCCTCTTCGAAGAAACCAGCGTCGCCCCTCTCGTCGATCGCGTCCGTCCCGACATCCTCGTCAAGGCGGCCCAGTATACGCCCGACGAAGTGGTTGGCGGCGAACTTGTCCGCAGCTACGGCGGCCGGATCGCCCTGGCGCCGGTCGTCGAAGGACTCAGTACGACCGAGATTCTGGAGCGGGCCAGAAGGCTCTCTTGACACACGCGAGACTTGACACACGCGAGACGGGAAGACGGATATGAACGTTGCCGCGATGCGACTCCTCGACCGCTGGCTAGGTGTGCCGGCCTGCTCTGCACTCACCGCCTGGCGCCGTCTGACAGCCGCGTTGAAACTGCGGAAAGTGGTACCCCACAGCCAGGTCAAGCGGATTCTCATCGTGAAGCTGGCCGAGCAGGGCGCCACTGTGCTGGCCTACCCGGCTTTGCATCGGGCCGTCGAGATGGTGGGACGCGAGAACGTGTTCTTCCTGGTCTTCGAAGAAAACCGCTTCATCCTCGATTGCCTCGACGTCATTCCGGCCGAGAATGTGATCGCCGTCTCCAATCGGGGCCTGTTTCGCACCATGACCAGCCTGCTCGACAGTCTGTGGAAGGTCAGGAAGCTCGGTGTGGATGCCGCGGTCGATTTCGAGTTCTTCGCCAGGTCTTCCGCCGTGCTCACCTATCTGAGCGGCGCCGAGGTTCGCGTGGGATTGCACAAGGACGGCGACCCGGCGCCGTACCGCGGAGACCTGATGACCCATCGGATCCGCTACAATCCCCAGCTCCACACGATGCAGACCTTCCTGCTGATGGTCGAGGCCGTCGGCCTCGCGCCGGCGGAGTTGCCGGCCCTCATGGAGAACCCGCCCGCCGCCGACGAAGCTTGTCCCGACTTCCAAGTGACCGAAGACGAGTTGGCCCACGTCCGTGGCAAGCTGAAGGAGGAAGCCGGCACCGGCGAACTCCGGCCGCTCGTGCTGCTGAATGCGAACGCGTCGGACCTGATCCCGCTGCGGCGCTGGCCGACCGAACGGTACATTCAGCTCGCCAGACGCCTGCTCGACAAGTATCCGTCGCTGTGGATCGCCTTCACCGGGGCTCCCGACGAGCGTGCCAAGATCGAGCCCGTGCTGGACGAAATCGGCTCGGACCGTTGCATCTGCATGGCGGGCAGGACCACGCTTCGCGAGTTGCTGGTTCTCTACCACCTGGCCGACGTTCTGGTGACCAACGACAGCGGGCCGGCCCATTTCGCAGCGATCACGCCGATCGATACCATCACGCTTTTCGGTCCGGAAACGCCGGCCCTGTTCGGCGCTCGGACTCCGCGGTCCCACATATTCTGGAAAGGCCTGCCGTGCAGCCCCTGCGTGAGCGCTTACAACAATCGAATGTCGACCTGCCGCGACAATCAGTGTATGCAGCAGATCACGGTCGACGAGGTATTCGACAAGGTGTGTGAGCTACTGGAGCGGAGAAACGCCACCGCGAAAGCCGAATAACCTTCCGCGTTTCCTGGAAACACGGTTCCGATGGAGGCAGCCGCCCCGTCTGCCGCTGCCGCCCTTCCGTCCGTCATTCCCGCGCAGGCGGGAATCCAGAAACGACTTCGCATGCAACTTGTCAGACAACTTCTCGCACTCGATGGCGCGTGCAACCTACCGCCGCGGCTTCAGCACGGTGACGCCCAGCGGCGGCAATACAATCTCCAGCGAGGCCGGACGCCCGTGGGCGGAAATGTCGTCGGCCACTCGGCCGGCACCGTTGCCCACGTTGCCGCCTGCATAGAACTGCGAATCGCTGTTGAAGATCTCGTCGTAGGTGGTCCGTACCGGTACCCCGACGCGGTATCGCATCCGCGGCACGGGCGTGAAGTTGGCACAGATTACCAGGAAGTCGTTGGGATCCTCGGCCTTCCGAATGTAGCTGAAGGTGCTCTCTTCCCAGTTGTGGCAATCGATCCACTCAAAGCCCCGTCCGTCGAAGTCAAATCGGTGCAACGCCGGCTCATTCTTGTACAGCCGGTTCAGATCGGCAACGCACCGCTGGAGCCCCTGGTGGGACTCCCACTGAAGCAGGTCCCACTGCAGGCTCTCGTCGAAGTTCCATTCCACCCACTGGCCGAAGTCGCCGCCCATGAACAGCAGCTTCTTGCCCGGGTGGGTCCACATATAGGTGAACAGCAGCCGCAGGTTGGCGAACTTCTGCCACAGGTCGCCCGGCATCTGGTCGAGCAGCGAGCCTTTGCCGTGCACGACTTCGTCGTGCGAGAACGGCAGCACGAAGTTCTCGTGGAAGGCATAGATCAGGCTGAAGGTCAGTTCGTCGTGGTGGTATTTGCGGTGGATCGGCTCGTGGCGCATGTAGCGGAGCGTATCGTTCATCCAGCCCATGTTCCATTTGAGGCTGAAGCCCAGGCCGCCCAGATAGGTCGGCTTCGACACCCCCGCCCAGGCCGTCGATTCCTCGGCAACTGTCAACACACCCGGGAACTGCAGGTGCGCCTGCTCGTTGAATTGTTTGAGGAAACGGATCGCGTCGAGGTTCTCGCGACCGCCGTACATATTCGGGATCCAGTCACCTTCCTTGCGGCTGTAGTCGAGGTAGAGCATCGAGGCGACGGCGTCGACGCGAATGCCGTCGATGTGGTACTTGTCCATCCAGAACAGCGCGTTCGAGATCAGGTAGTTGGAAACCTCGTTGCGCCCGTAGTTGAAGATGTGCGTGCCCCAGTCGCGGTGTTCGCCCTGCCGGGGATCCTCGTGCTCGTAGAGGGCCGTTCCGTCGAAACGCCGCAGGCCGTGGCCGTCGCGGGGGAAGTGGGCCGGGACCCAGTCCAGAAGCACGCCGATATCGTGCTGGTGGCACAGATCGACGAGGTACATGAAATCCTGGGGCGTGCCGTAGCGCGAGGTGGCGGCGTAGTAGCCCACCGTCTGGTATCCCCAACTCGCCGAGAGCGGGTGCTCGCTCACGGGCAGCAACTCGATATGGGTGTAACCCATCTTCTGAACGTACTCGACGAGTTGATGGGCCAGATCCCGATAGGTCAACCATCGTTTCGGATCGTCGCCCGGGCGGCGCCAACTGCCGAGGTGAACCTCGTAGATGGCAAGAGGCCGCTCCAGCCAATTGGTCTGCGGCCTCGCGTGCATCCAGGCGGTGTCGTGCCAGTGGTACCGGTTCAGATCGATCACTTTCGACGCGGTCAACGGCGGGACTTCCGCCCCGAAGGCAAAGGGGTCGCACTTTTCGAACGTCTGGCCGTGGCGGCGAATCTGATACTTGTAGAGGGTACCCTCGCTCAAACCGGGGACGAACAGTTCCCAGAATCCTCCGGGAATGTGCTTCCGCATGGGATGCCGCCGTCCGTCCCAGGAGTTGAAGTCACCCACCACGCTGACGCTGGAGGCGTTCGGGGCCCATACGGCGAAATTCACCCCTTCCACGCCGTCGATCGTTCGCAATTGGGCGCCGAGCTTCTCGTAGCAGCGCCAGTGGGTCCCTTCGCCCATCAAGTGGAGATCATAATCCGAGAGGAGCAGCGGGAAGGCGTACGGATCGTGCATGTCTTTTGTCTCTCCACCATGATCGGTGATACGGAGCTTGTAGTGTGCGCGACTCTCTAGGTTGGGGGGCGGACAAATCGCCTCGAACAATCCGGCCGGATGAATCCGCCGCATAGGGCGGGTGATTTCGTGGGCGCCTTCCACCACCCAGGCCTGCTCGGTCTGCGGCAAATAGGCGCGAACCGCCAAGGCCTTGCGGCCCGACACCTCGACCTCGTGGGGCCCAAGCAGTTCAAAAGGATTCTCGTATCGTCCGTCTACAAGTTGCCCAACTTTCTCCAGCAAGACGCTCGTACGCACCTACCTCTCCTTCCGTACTCGTTCCATCCCGAATCCGAGAGCAAGTCCTTCGTCGCGAAGAACAATACGACGAAAGACGGCTGCCGGACCCTTCCTGGTTTTGTTAATTTAGCTAATTGGCGGGTTTTCTGCCAGTCTCGCCGCCCCTGGCACCGCTGGCTTCAAGGACACTCAATCTCTCTCACATACCATCGCAACTAAAAGGAGGAAGCGACTTTAGCCAAGTCGCAACCGGCATTGGTTGCTCGTTCTGCCGCCTTCGGCGGCAGCCAGACAACGCCCGATGGACGCTCGCCATTGCGACAGTTTCTCGCGAATCTGGTCGATTGTGACCCCACCCAATGGGCCAGAGTCTCTTCCGTCATCGAGCGTCCCTTGGTGCAAAGACAATTCTTCTGCTCCTCCAGAACTGTGGGCCGGGTCAATCCGCCAGGTTCGGCAATCGACCTCGTGGAACTGCATGGCCCGGTCCAAACGCTTCCAAAGATCGTCGTTCTTGACCGGAACCATGCGCCCGAAGTACTCCCACAGCCAGCCGTTCTCACGCCATTCCCGCAGACCGTGCCGAATGCCCTCGCGCACATAGACACTTGGCGTCCATAGGGTCACCCGGGAAGGCTGTTCGAGGGCTTCGAGCCCGCGGACCACCGTCAGCAGTTCGAGCCGGTCACCGCGAGCTTCGGGGTCGACATCGTCGGCCACAATCCGCTCGCCGCCATCCGCCGGACGCAGAACAAATCGCCACCGGCCCGGCCCAATGAGTTGACTGGATTCCGAGATGAGCAGGTAGTGAGGTCGATTGAGGCAGTCCATGGTGAGACCAACAGCAAGAAACCGAGTTCTCGACGATGTGCCTCCTGCAAGAAAAAAACATTCTCCGATCCAAATCGGGTTGGCCGCGATCCATCCGGCTTCTTAGCTAATCGTCACAGATAACCTACTCTCTCCAGAATTCCTGGGATTCTGCCCAGGCTTTTGGGCCGATTTCGGTCGCACCACCGTTACAGAGAAACGCAGCCGCTGTCTGCAGCGTCTGGTACGATGGCCAGTCGAGGAATCGCAACGTGCCAATTCACAGTGCGGCACGGAGCGGACGGATTGAATGTCCGGCCGAGACGCAGCTTGCCAGCAGCCGCTGCCATGCCTGGGGACCGCCCGAGGTCAGATTGCCGAGGACCCTGGGCGTTTCGGCACCGGTCAAGCCTGCCACGTTGGCAGGAACCTGGTCGAAATGGAGCAGTGCCAGGGTGGCGGCAACTGCCCCGGCAACCACGTCGGAGTTTCCGCCAAGCTGTTCGATCCGATGCAGCGGATAGTCGGAGAGTCGGGCCGAGAGATCCCTCAGAATGAGTCCGTTCGCCAAGGCACCGCCACTGAGAATCACTTCCGTATGACCTGAGGTCCCCGCAAGCCGCTCTATCCCCCGTGCGGTGGACTCCGCCACAAAGTGAGTGGCACTGCATAGCATATCGTGAACGCTCCACCTCTCTTGAACCGCCAGCGAGACGGCCGATCGCAGCATGGCGGGCGCCGCATGCGCATCTGGCGGTTCCAAGGTCTCGCTGAGGTCGAGCCAATGTCGCACCAATTCGTCGACGCGGCGGCCTTGGACGGCTAGGCGTCCCCCGGCATCGAATCGCCTGCGGCCTTTGGTGAGCTCGCTGACGAGCAGATCGACCAGCGACGTGCCGTGGCAAGGCCGGTATCCCAGGCCGGACACGCTGGAAAGAGAACCCGTCAAACGCGGCAACCGGACCAGCCGGACAACTCGGCCCACGTGAACGAAGATCCGGTCGCAATGAACTGAACGGAACAGGATCCACAGGGGTAATGGTTCGAGAGGCTCGCCCCTGCCGCCGGATGCTATGTCCCTGGCAGGGAAGCCCGAGACCACGTTCACACCCGACATGTCGGCAAGCAAGGCGGAGTCGACCAGGTCCAGGTGGCTCCGCCGGCCGTCGTCTGTCGCAATGGTCTTCCCCGACTCGGTTACACCGATCGCGAGCATCTCGCCCAGAACTCGGCCGTTTTTAACGGCCGCCTCCTGGGCCGCAATGGCCACGTGTTCGGTGAGTACGGAACGGAGCCTGGTGAGAATCGCAAACGGGTCGGAACCCGACAGCCTGCCCTGACCGTCAAGCTGGATCTTGAGTTCAACCGCCAGATCGGGGAGTTCGAGGGAAACGGGGCGCCCGACGCGCAGGTTCATGTGCAGCCCGTTTCCGATCGCGGCAAGCGGCGCTGCTCGTACCCGGCGGCATTCCGCCGACACGTGAACTCCCAGAACGTGCCGGGGATCGTGGGTCGGTTCGCGCAGATCGATTCGCATTCGAGTTGACATTCGAGAAAACCGGCCTTTCGGACTCGCGCCGGCACAGCCCGCTCCATCGGCGGAGGTGGACCGATGGAAGGCGGGCTGGGTCGACGCAGCGCAGGAGGGTTGTTCTTATGAGCGAGAGTGATCCCGGCAGCGAAGCTAGGCAACCATCCGCATCTCGGAAACCTGGCCGGTTATTCCGAGCACATACTCTTCGAAGACTCGCATGTCGAGAGCGGAAGCGGAATCGCATTCGGGATGGAACTGCGTGCCGAAGGCGAACCACTCCTCCATCGTGCTCTCGATGGCCTCGACGACGCCGTCGGGGCAACGGGCTGTGGCGATGAACCCGGGGGCCAGGTCGTCGATCGCCATGTGGTGCATGCTGTTGACGCGGATTTCGCCGTCGCCGTAAACGCGTTCCATGAGCGAACCGGGCTCCACTTCGAGGGCATGACGATGGGACCGATCCATCGTATCCAGATGGGGCAAGGCCTTGGGCAGATCCTCGGGAATATGCAGGAACAGGGTGCCACCCTGCGAAACGTTGAGGAGCTGCATGCCGACGCCGATGCCGAAGAAGGGGAGGCGGCGGTCGGCCACCAGCGCGATCAACGTGCGGTCGAAATCCTCTCGCCGTTCTTCGAGGGGACGAACCGACGCATGCAGCATGTAGCCGTCGCGCCGGGGGTCAAGATCGTATCCACCAATCATCACGACGCCATCAAGGGCATCCAGCACTTGCTGAATATCATCTTCATCACGGAGCGGTGGAATCACTACGGGAACGGCGCCCATCTGACTGAGCGCGTCGTAGTAGCCCGAGCAGAGAAAACTGAATGCGGGCGAGTCCCTTCGAGCGGAGCGAAAGTCAGCGTTCAGGCCGATCAACGGTTTCTTGGCCATCGAGATTCCTCCTTCGACACATCCTGTGCCGAACTGGTTGGGAAGTGAGAGAGATAGAAATCGGGCTCACCAGCCGTCCCGGCTGGAAGTTGCGGGTGGTTCTCCACACGGGGTCCCTGCGTGCGGAACAGGAACGCCGGCTTTGCGAGAGCCCGGACGCTGAAAAGAGCGACAACCCAAGTTGGGGACAGTAGCGCACCGATCGCGTTTGCTCTCGGTAACGGCCTCCTGCCGATACTGCCCATTCGAGGGGGCGATGACATCCTCTTCATCGAATACTTCCCCAGTGTGCAACGTCTCGTCTGAGACAAGTCGTCGGTGAACAGTCTTTGTTCCTGACCGACGTCTCTGTTCCGAACCTTTCTGCAGATTGTCGCGTAGACTTGCTCGTGCAAGTCGGTACGCAGTTTATGGATAGAGGAAGCAGACTGCAAGCAATCCCCCTTATTTTGTGTTGCTTCAATGCTTGCTTACAAGATAGTGTACGGATAGCATTGCTAGCACTCTTATGAGGGGTGCGTTCTCTGGGCTTCCGGTTTCGGTTTACGTGTCGACATCCCCTCGGTATGCTGAAGGGTCTGCCGATTGCCCGCGGCAGGCCAAGTATTCGGCGGTGCTCTGCCTGCAAACCAGTGGAACGACGAGGCCCATGCGGTATCAAAACGTTTGCCTGGAAACCGTCAGCTACACGCTTCCGGAGGAAGTGGTCACCTCGGCCGATCTGGAGGCGAGGCTCGAACCGCTGTATCGCCGCTTGCGTCTGCCCGAGGGTCGCCTCGAGTTGATGACCGGCATCGTCCAGAGGCGGTTCTGGCTGCCCGGTACCACGATCAGCGAGAAGAGTATCGAATCGGGCGAGAAGGCGATTCGCACCAGCGGCATCGACCGGCGGGAAATCGGGGTCCTGGTCCACGGTTCAGTCTGCCGCGACTTCCTGGAGCCAGCCACGGCCAGCGGCGTCCATCACGGCCTGGGCCTCCCTTCCGAGTGCATGGTGTACGACGTCTCCAACGCTTGCCTGGGTCTGCTGAACGGCGTCGTCCAGGTGGCCAACATGATCGAGTTGGGGCAAATCCGTGCGGGGTTGGTTGTGGGCACCGAAAGCAGCCGCACCCTGGTCGAGACAACGATCGCGCGCCTCAACAGCGACACCAGCCTGACGCGAAAGGACGTCAAGCTGGCTGTGGCTTCCCTCACCATCGGCTCGGGCAGCGCCGCGATCTTGCTCGCCGACCGCGATTTCAGCCGGACCGGTAACCGGTTGCTGGGCGGCGTGGTGCGGACCGCGACCGATCACTGCCAATTGTGCCAGAGCGGTCGCGACGAGTCGGGCGGCGACGACATGAAGCCGCTCATGTGGACGGATTCGGAACGACTGATGCACGAAGGGATTGCTGCCGCCAAAGAGGCCTTCAACGACTTCCTCGCCGAATTGAGCTGGGAAGCTTCCGAAGTGGACAAGACGTTCTGCCACCAGGTCGGCCGGGCTCATCAGAAACTCCTCTTCGAATCGCTGGGCCTCGATCTCTCGGTCGACTATGCGACGGTCAGCCAATTGGGCAACACCGGTTCTGTGGCGTTGCCGACGGCCGCCGCCATGGGCATCGAGCAGGGGCATCTGCAGCCAAACGACCGCGTCGCGATGCTCGGAATCGGCTCCGGAATCAACGTGCTCATGCTGGGCGTCGATTGGCAGACCAGCCCCGTCAGCCACGCGATTCCCACCCCACATGCTCGCTCACGAACGGCTGCGGCGGAACGGTGAATGCCGGGTCACGTCATAAACATCGAGTTATACGTGAGCCAGCGGAAGGTGAGGACCGTGCAGAGGATGCACATCCACCAGGCCGCGACCTGGGCGCCGCGGTAGCGACGCAGTGCATACAGAATGCCGCACGCCCCGAGCAGCGTGGCGAGTTTGAAGGCGGTCAGCAGCAAGGGGGCGCCGGCAAGTCGTTGTCCCAACGGGTTCATCTCGGTGAATCCGCCCGCTTGCTGAGCGATCAGAGTACAGCCGAGATCGAAAACTCCCAAAAGGATTAGAAGAACGACGCTTCGCACGACGATGGGAATACCTTCGCCGGCCGTGTCGATTTCCGTCCAGGCCGCGCGTGCGGTGGGCCGGTGGTTCAAGAGCGTACCGCAGGCGGCGACCACGAGCCCCATGGCCATGAGCGTGATCAGGTATTTCACCGGTCGTGATGTCCAGAAGACGGAGTCCACGATCGCCCTGTGTTGGGCATAGTTCTCGGCCATGACTTCCCGGAGACGTGCGACCCTGGGACCAATCCGAGCCATCAGCTCCTCGGACGGCTGGAAGCTCTGGATCAAAGACAGCCAATCGGCTTCGTCCATCTGGTCAGGCAGGTCGTCAAGCAGTATCTGGACTCTGTCCTGGGCCGGAAACTCTGTGGTCAGCGTCGCAAGAACGCTGGTTGCCTCGTCTTCCGTCAGTAGGCAGCCGCGGATGGTACTGCCGCCCAGAAGAAAGCATTCTCGCTTGAGATCTCTCTCCAATCGAGCCAGCGTGGGCCGTTGGGGAGAGGCCGGCGCCCAACCCCACTGGCCCCGGCGCGGCGGGCCCCGGCGCCGACTGTCCCGGTCCGCTCGAGGAGGGGGAGCAAACGTCTCCTCGTCCTCCGCCCATCGCTCAGGCCCTCGGCCCCCCCTCGGCGGACCGTCGTGATTGTTCCTGGCCACCGGACGTGCAAACCAGTCGGCGATTGCCAAGCGATCGTTCACCCAGAGCGAATCGCCCCGCTCTTCGAGTGTGTAGGGAGGAGGCAGATAACGGCCGTCCAGGATCACATAGCCAGAATTGATCGGGTCGGTCTTGAGAACCTCCGGCGCTGCCTCATCAGGCGGATCAGGTTCCTGACTCCTGGTTTCCCCCGATAGAAGGGTCAAACAGATTACAGGCCCAATGAGGGCCCAATTCATGCGCCTTGCCATCTCAATCTCCGGAAGACATCCGCACCGTGCGGACTTTCGCCCATTCTCGTCCCTGCGCCAACTCAGTCACCGGCACGGAGAACCTAACCCCGGCGGGGACGATTGGTTTCGCCAGGCAGCGCCTCCGGTGGCATTTGTGGACGTTCGGCAACATGCCAGGCTGAAGGGATGCCTCGCAAGGCTACAACGACTGAGCAGAACATGCCGAAGACCGTGGCGATGACTACGTACCCGCAAGAAGTCCGAGTCGGCGACGAATAGGACGAGTAGACCGCGAAGACGGGAGTCCAGATCATGAATAGCGTGTGATATTGTTTCTGGATTCCCGCTTTTGCGGGAATGCCGGGCGGGGTGCAGGTGAAGTTCATGCACCGGCCGGGCAATCGGCCCGTTCCCTTGCATTTCCGGTCGTTTCTGAGAGAATCGAGGCCATGAAACTCTTGCCCCAGTACTCGATTCGGTTGATGCTCGGAATCACTGCGGCGCTGTCCGGCGTGTTTTCCGTCGTGGGGCTGGCTTGGCGAGGGCAAGGGTGGGCGATTGGGATCAGCCTCGGAGTGGGGGCTGTCGCAGTCGCCCTGGTGACATACGCCGCGTTCTTCTTCATTTTGTGGGTGTTTTCGGTGGTGACCGCACCGCTGTTGAATCGTCCCCTGCGAGTGGGTAGAACGACGCTGGCCGGTACCAGTTCACCCTTTGCGGGGGCAGTCCTGAGGCCAGCAACCGAGAGTGCCGTCGAAGCCGTCGTTGTTGACGAGTGGGATCGGGCGGGGGATGGGATGTCGAACTAGGTGGGGGAATCGCTGATCATGATGGGTGGGTCAATGTCCGGACCGGCGAAGGCGCAAACGCGTCGGCAGCACGGCCGGATCAGGTGGAAAACGTTCTTCGTGCTGCTACTGACGGCATTTGCCGCATTCCGTGCCGAACCGCTCCGCGCACAATCAGGTATCACCAATCGTGCCGTCGGGGGCGGTTTGCGGATCGACGTTGAAACCCAATGGCCGGACGGTGCGGGCTATCGGCCCGTGCGGGTTACCGTGGTTCCCACACTCGCCTCCGTCGCCGATCGCACTCTCGTCTTCGAATTCACAACCATCGACTTTAACCGTGGTCGCGAGGATGAGATTCGCGTCGTTCAAGACATCGAATTGCCGGCCGGGGCGGGACCGGTAACGACCACTCTGTCCGTTCCCTACATGATCGGACACACCAACTACGGTTTCCGCGTGGGGGAAGGGGGACGCAACGTCAAGGGGCTTTCGGGGAGCGGGTCTTTTCAGTCCAACGCTCATATGGAAATGATGCCCCGGGTGTTGCTCGTCTCCGATCAGAACGTGGCCACGAGTAGTCTGGGCCGATTATTCCTTAACGTCAACATGAATCCTCCGCAACAAAGCGGGCAGTATCCGTTGCCGACGTTTCACATGGTCGGCGTCAAAGACATGCCGTCGCGGTGGATCGACTTCTCGGCGCTCGACATGATCTGCCTTTCGCTCGACGATTTGCAGACCATGAAGAAGGCTCAACCGGACGGTTTTCGGGCCCTGCTCGACTGGACGGCCGCCGGTGGAAATCTGCTCGTGTTTGGCGTGGGGGCGGAGTGGGAACATCGCGGACTATTGGAGCGGCTGGTCGGTCTGCCGGCAGGGGACGGGAACACCAGCAAATCGCGGAGCCCGTGGCAGTCCCCTCGTTCGAATCAGTTCGGCAAGAAGGTGGAGGGGATCGGGGCCGAGGCCCTGGGGCCCTACCAGGACATTTCTGAGGTTGTTCAGCCGGGGTACTATAACCCGTACGGGAATCCCACCGTTACGATTCGCGAAGAGCCCGAGGTCGAGAAACCGGCAAAGAAGCCGACGCGTCCCGAGGTTCCCAGCACCGCGCCGTTCGTTTCTCGCCCCTACGAGATGGGAATGCTGGTGGCCATTGCCGAAGACAAGCCCTTCGACGAGGATCCAGGGTTCTGGGCATGGCTGTGCAACCACCTGACCAGCCGGCGAGTGATCTGGTATCAGCGGCACGGGATATCCCTCCAGCAGGACAACGCCGATTTCTTCAAGTTCCTGATCGAGGGGGTCGGCAAGGCGCCGCTCAATGCATTCCGGGTGCTGATCTCCCTGTTCGTCCTGGCGATCGGGCCCTTCAACTATTACCTGCTGCGGCGGTTCCGGCGTCTGCATCTCCTGGTGGTCACGGTTCCCGTGAGCGCCGCCGCGGTGACCTTGGCCTTGTTTGCCTACGCGATCTTCTCCGACGGCTTGGGAACTCGCGTTCGCGTGCGGAGCGTGACGCGGATCAACCAGGCAACGGGGCAAACGGAGTGCTGGGCTCGGCTTTCCTACTATTCCGGCTTGGCCCCGGGAGACGGATTGACGTTCCCGGAGGACGTGGCGGTCTACCCCATTCAGGCTTTCGTTGGGGATCTGGCCAACGGCGATCGCGATCTGGTCTGGTATCAGGGGCAGAAACTGACCAACGGCTGGCTGCGGTCGCGCACCCCCACCCAATTCCTGACCGTGCGTTCGCGGAAGTCGCAACTCGGCATCGGCGTGGGGCAAGCATCGGCGGAGGGCCTGGCAATCGAGAATCGCTTGGGTACGGACGTGGAGTTGCTGGTGCTGCGCGACAAGGATGGGACCATCTATTGGGCCACGGACCTCGCGGACGGCACGAAGACTCACGCAGCAACCGCCGTGCCGGCGGATGCCTTCGCGGATCTTCAGGCCAAGATCCATGAAGTCAAGATGGTGAATCCTCCGGGCGTGGATCCTACGGACTACCAGTACTCTTACAACCGTCGCTACTACTATTACAACAGCTATGGGGGGAACGGCCCGGCTCCCATGGTCGGCACCAGTCTCATGGAGGGGGCGATTCAGGAGATCGCACAAACCTCACCCTCGCGGCTCGACGGACTGCCGCCGGGCAGTTACGCGGCCGTTGCGCGGCTCAGTCCGGAAGTCGAGTTGGGCACAACGATCGCGCGTCCTGAAGCGTCGCTTCATCTGGTTATCGGTTCGTGGTAGAGGCTGATTGATGGACGGTTCCCATCCCATGATCGAGTTGCGGCAGTTGCACCGGTTCTTCGGGACCACGCGTGCCGTCAACAACATCTCCTTCCAGGTCGAACGAGGCCAGGTGTTCGGCTACATCGGCCCCAACGGGGCCGGCAAGACGACCAGCATGCGGATTCTGGCGACGCTCGATCTGCCCACCGCCGGCGATGCCTACGTCGACGGTTTTTCCGTGGTCAACGATCCCGATCGAGTGCGGGGACGATTGGGCTTCATGCCCGACTACTTCACGACCTATTCAAACATCGACGTGCGGGAATATCTGGATTTCTTCGCCCGGGCCTATCATCTTCGCGGCAAGCAGCGGAAGCAGGCGATCGACCGTGTGATGAGCTTCACTGGGCTGGATGTGCTGGCGGAGAAGCCGATCGACGGCCTGTCCAAGGGCATGAAGCAGCGTCTATGCCTGGGCCGCTCGCTGATCCACGATCCGCCCGTGATGGTTCTCGACGAGCCGGCGGCCGGCCTCGATCCGCGGGCACGGATCGAACTGCGCGAGATGATCCGCACCCTGGCCGACCAGGGTAAGGCGATTCTGATCAGTTCACACATTCTCACCGAGCTGGCCGAAATATGCGATACGGTGGGCATTATCGAGCGGGGCAAGCTCATCGCGGTGGGGAGTGTCGATGAGATCCAGGGCGGGCTCCGCCGAGACACTAATCTCGTGGAAGTCCGTGTGCTCAGCGGTGTGGACGGGCTGCCCGATTGGCTGGCGAACCGGCCCTCCGTTTCGGAGATCAAGGTGGACGGGGGCCTGGTCCGCTTCGTCCTCGCCGGGAGTGAGACCGACGAAGCCGATATTCTCAGAGCGATGATTCACGACGGGTTTCGGGTCGTGGCCTTTGGGGCTCGGCGGAGAACACTGGAAGACGTCTTCATGCAAGTCACCAAGGGTCTCGTCCAATGAGCGCAGACGTCACCACTCCCTTTGCCGATCGAACGATCCCCGTTCCGAGGACAGACAATCGGATGGATCGTGTCTTCGATTGGCTGGGGGAGCGACTCAACCCGATTCTCGTCAAAGAAACCCGCCAGGCACTGAAGAGTCGCCAGTTCGTGCTGACGTTCGGTTTGCTGCTGATCGCCGCCTGGGGATGGTCGTTGATCGGGCTGGTGATGATGGAGGTGGACGGCGGCTACAGCCAGTCGGGCCCCGCCATGTTCGTGGGTTACTACTGCATCCTGGCCGCGGCCGTCGGCGTGTTTGTACCGTTCGGCGCCTTCCGTTCGCTGGCCAGCGAGCAGGAGGAACGCACGTACGAGCTTCTGTCGATCACGGGACTGAGTCCACGGCAGATCGTCAGCGGCAAGCTGGGCAGCGCCGTCGTGCAGGTGGCAATCTACACGTCGGCGATCGCGCCTTGCCTAGCCTTCACCTACATGCTGCGAGGCATCTCGATGCCCACGATTCTGTTCGTGGTCGTCTATGCCGTGCTGGGAGCCTTGGGACTCTCGGTGATCGGCTTGCTGGTGGGAACGTTGACGGGCGAGAAGCACTGGCAGGTCTTGCTTTCGGTCGTGTTGATCGTGGGTCTGCTGATCGTCTTCTTCATCGGAATCGGGATCACCAGCAATCTCGTGTTCGACGGCGACTACATGTTCGGCGACGATGAGTTCTGGATGGTCATGGGCATGTTGCTGACCGCCTACCTGACCTACTTCGCCCTCGTGTTCTACGCGGCCGTGGCCCAGATCACGTTTGTCAGCGATAATCGTTCGACCAGGCTGCGGGTCATCATGCTCATCCAGCATGCATGCCTCATCGCGTGGTTCGGTTACATCTACTTCACCGTGGAGGTCATGGATGAAGAGATCCTCTACGGTCTGGTGTCCTGCATGGCCTTTCATTGGGCGGTGATGGGGGCCCTGATGATCGGCGAGTGGCCGGAGTTGTCGATGCGCGTCAAGCGGGGCTTGCCGCAGAGCTTCCTCGGCCGGGCCGTGCTCACCTGGTTCAACCCGGGCCCGGGAACCGGCTACATGTTCGCCTGCTGCGGGTTGATCGCCGCTTGCGTGACCACATGTGTCATGTTGCTGATCGGCATGGCCAGCGGCCTCGGCGGCAGCACGAGCAGCACCGACATGGAGAAGATCTTTGCCTTCTCCGTGCTTGCACCGGCCTATGTAATCGCCTACATGGGCATCAGCCTGATCTTCGTTCGCTTCCTCCGCCGCTTCACCCAGGGCACCCTGTTCGTTGCGGCGCTGATTCAGGTCCTGCTCATCACGGCCGGAACGGCCGGGCCGTTCGTTGTGGAGTCGATCGTCGACAGCGGAGGATTCGGCGGCTACTCCCTCCTTCAGATCACCAACCCATTCTGGTCGTCGGCTCACATCGCCGAGGGCGGCACCATGCCGCTGGAGGCGCCCGTCCTCCTGACGGTCGTCCCGCTGACGGCACTGATCGTGTTCGTGCTGAATCTGCCGGGAATCCTGCACGAAGTGCGCCACGTGCGGATTGCCAAGCCGGTCCGCGTTGCCGAGGAAGACGAACAACTCGCCGCCGAGACAAAACCCCACGAACCGGTGCAAATCAGCCCCTGGGATGTGCAGTAGAGTTGTCGGTTGTCGGGGTTCAGGGTTCAGGTGTTGCGTTTTGGAGGCTACTGATCAACCACGACCGTTTCCACGACCGACCCATCTGCAGCATATCGGGCGACGGCCAGCTTGCCGGTTGCCTTGAGGTCGCCGGCCGAGAGTTCTGTTGTGTCGTCGGTCGGCAGAAGCATCGTGACGGTTCCGTCGGAGACCTTGGCCGTGAGGACCCGTCCGCCGGCAATGGGATCGAGTTTCACCTCGGTCGCCGGTTCCTGCCCCTTCCGATAGGGCCGGATCACGGTGACGAAGGTGGCCGAATCTGCTTTTTCCTTCGTCGTCGCCGTGAGATGCCATTCACGCAGCTTGATGCGTGGGCGAGGATTGGGGTCGTATTCGTTGGTTTGTGCGAACGTCAGTTCCCGGGGTTCGAGGATCCGGATGTCGCACGCTGCGTCGCCGGATTCCACGCGGATGTCGTCCTGGTTCTTGACGGCAAATTGATTGACGCTATGGAGCCAGTATTCGTAAGAGCTCTTCTGCCGGGCTTTGAGCCGATCGAAGACCACGACCAGATCCGGCTTGACAAAGATGATCGACCGGGTGAATCGATCGAGGAGCCGCCCGTCGGGATTCTGCTTGGTCTTTTCTCCCACGTAGGCAGCCCCGGCCTCGCCGACGACTATGTCGATTGCCTTACCGGCACGGAAGTCGACGATTCGCCCTTGGGCGGCCGACGAATGCCCCTTCTGACCGATGCCGTCGACCGTGACGTCGTTCACGGAGCGAGTGGTCCACATCCACTTCACGTGATGTTCGCTCCCGTAAGTGTCGCGTCTCCCGGTGCGGATCAGGAGCCGCTCGCCGTAGGCCGACAGCAGGAAGGAGTTGTTCGACTCGTAGCCGTGGGACTGGGTGCCGAACGGGCTCGACTTGAACGTTACCTGGACCCCTTGCCTGGCGTCGAGCAGATTGGAGTTGAGGTAGGCCTGTCCGGTGCCGTGGAAGCAGCGCGAAGACGGCAGATCCGTGGGCGGCTTGGCCTCGACTTTCGGCAAGGCGCCGCGGACGAATCCGACGTAGCCGGGCGTGGCCACTGGCCCGCCGGTCTGTTCGACGTACCATTGCCAGTAGGGGTTGCCTGCCTGGGCGGCGAGAATGCTCATCAGCCCCACGTTGCTGCCGGAGGTGCGCTGGGCCGTCAGATCGCCGAATCCGCCTCCCACCTTTCCGGGCGGCAGGAGGTACATGGGGTAGTAACCGATCTTGGAGAAGAAGGGCTTGTCGTAGGCGTCGACGTTGAAGGCGGTCTTCATGATATCGGCCCACCAGGTGAAGCGGCTGATGTAGCTGCTCCAGTAGGACGAGCCTTCATGCCAGCCGCCGTCGCTGTCGCTCCAGACGGGGTAGACGTTGTAGAAGACGTTCATGGCGAACCACGCCCAATCGTCGGCCCCTTCGACTTCGCCCTGGAAGGCGATGCCCACTTCGCCCAGAAAGTGCCAGGCCCGGTTGCTGTGGCTGGCGTAAGGATTCCAGAGATGTCGCGGGCAGAGGTGGCCGTACATCTCGTCGCCTCGGATCTTCATGACCTTGCGGCAGGTCTCGCGTTCCTCCTCCGTCAGCAGGTCGTTGACGAAGGTGTAAGTCCGCGAGAAGTAGTAGGCGTAGGGCATGCCGGCTTCGTCGTTGTAGCGGTAGCCGGTGGCGCCCTTCGGATCCCACTTGGCGCAATCGAGCAGAATCCGCTTTGCCAACTGCCCGTACTCTTCCTTTCCGCCGAGCAGCCGGGTGAAGGCCAAGGTTGCGGCGCCGTTGAGGGCGTTGATCGTGTATTCACGATTTCCCCACCAGATCTTGATCCATTCTTCGCTCTTTCGATCCACGTCGCCATACGTGGGCGGTTCTTCGGTCGGAGGGGGATTTTTGAGCAACTTCTCGCAGGTCTCTACGAGAGCGTCACACTCCGGCTTCAACTCGCCGCGGGCAAGTTCGCGGAGGTGGGGAATCTGTTCGGGGCGTACGAACAGCCGCGGGTGCGAGGCCGGAATTCTCGCCAACAGTTCCGCCTTGCCGGGCATAGGCAGGGCGGCCGCATCGTTCGGGATCGTGAAGGCTCGCGGCTGACTCCATTCGGTGTGCCGGCCTTCAGCGTCCTGCCCGCGGTACTGCCAAACGTACTGTCCGGGCTCGAAGGTCCGGCTGGGGCAGTGCACGTTCCAGACAATCTCGTCTTGTTGATATTGGGTGCCCTTCTTCCCGTCGTGAGGCCGGCAGCGGACCTCCCAACCGACAATCTTGCCCTGAGGCCGCCAACTGAAACTTGGCGGATTCGTGTCGCTCGTGGTGCCGTCTGCCGGTCGGTAACCCCAGTCGGAGGGCCCCGCGGGACGTTCATCCAGATCGATGGTCTCCGCAGAAGCGGCAGTAGAGATGAGCGTCAACACAACGAGCAAGAGCCAACGATACATGCCGATGTTCTCCGTGAGGTCGGGGTAGGGGGCGACGGCGGCCTGCGGGGCGGAAGTCGCGAATGGCCGGATCCATGGGGGATTCAAGCTTGCGGGGAGGAGAACGGCGCGGGTAGTGCGACCGACACGCGGCGCGGCGTTCTCCGTTCGGCGGGTCTTTTTGGGGCCGGTCCGCAAACGGGGTGGGCAAGCTCCATTCTCTACGCTGCGCCGGCTCGCCGCAAGAACCTGCGAAACAACCGTTTAACGCCGATTTCCGCAGGCCCCCGTCGACTAACGTTTTCTGGCGCCGGACACGGTTTTCCAGGGGGGATGGTGCGGCCGTTTGTTAGTCGGAATCCCTTCGTTGAAACGGAGCTGGGTTTGATTCGGCGTTCCGAGTGCGGAATGACGACTAACGGATTCGGGATCAACTCTTGAGGAAGCCGGGCGAAACCCGGCGTAGTGATGTGGTCGCCCCTGGCCGTAGGATTCCGGCAGATTCTCGCATCCACCGCGTGGCTTGCGAGGGTAATTGGCGAAGTGCAGGCGACCGCCGCACCATCAATGGGAATAGCAGTTGTCGCTGGACACGCAGGCCAGAACGTGGTCTTCAGGGCTCCATGTCCGGAACTCAATCTCCATGGACTCCGCTTTGACGGCAATTGCCCCGGCATAGCCCGGGGCAGGCGTGAACCGCCTGAGACGCCATTGGGACGATGGGCCGTATTCCTCGGCGATCCGGCAGACCCGCGGGCAATCCGACTCGATATCCACGATCTCGATTTCGTCGAGGGGCAACGAGAGTCCCCTGCCGATCGCTTTGACAATCGCTTCTTTGCAGGTCCAGAACCGCAGAAAGACGCCCGGCCGAACCGCATCCGCTTGCTGCTCTACGGCAGCGATTTCGGCAGGCGTCAGAACCATCGAGGCTTCGTCGGCGAGGCAAACCGTGTCCACCTCCTTCTCGATATCGATTCCAACGAGAGGCGAACGGCCCACGCAAACGGCGGCCAGACCGTCGGAATGGGAGGTGCTGAAACTCACCGATTCCACCGCATCCAAGCCCAACAAGAAAGGTCTTCCGTACTCACTGCAATCGAATCGAAGCCGATCCGGCACAACGCCCGTATACCGCGCCAGCACGCCGCGGAGGAATTCGCGACGCCGGAGGAACCTCGTCCGATCGTGCGGAAAACGGAAGTTCTCGGCTCTGGCATACTCGGAAGCCGTCAGAGCCGAAGCCAGACGAGACTCGCTCGGGAGCCGATCCGTATGGGCCAGCCAGACGTGGATCGAGTCGTCTTGGAGGCGGATTCTATTCAATGGAAGGTTCCGGTTGTGGAGTTCGGCTGCCACCGTACTTGGCAGCCACACGATTCAGCGATTCCGTCATTCGCTCGGCAAGGACGGCGCAGTTCGGCTCTTTCATCACCGAGCCATGATCGCCGGGCACGGGCACGACCTCCAACCGTCGGCAGAGTCTATTCCAGCCAAAGTCCCAGAGGAACGAAGTCGAAAGCATTTGAATCCTCGCCCGGAACAGGGTTATGTCCGTAGAAATCGGTTTCGCCGTGTAGTTCAAGAATGCCCGGAAGTGCGAAAGATAGAGATCTCGATAATGCTCAGGCACCTCCTCAAGCGGCATGCCGAAAGTCGCTTCGAATTCCTCAACGAGGGCCTCCTCCAGGTTACTCTTCGTGCGGCGGCGAACAACCCCGGCGTAGGAGCGTGCTTTACTGAAAAACCTGGAAGCGACCCTGGTTAGGCACAAACCGCCGAAGTTCGCATGGAGCCAGTACGGTAGATTCTTGAGAAAGGCCCAGGACATGGAGACAAAGTCGCGCAGGATTCTGTATTCCTGCCAAGTCGGACCCGTATCGACAACCGCGACGAGGCTGACTCTCTCGCCCCTCAAGAGAAGCTGCCGAGCGGTTTCATAAGCCAGAATTCCTCCAAACGAGTAACCGGCAAGCAGGTACGGCGGCTGCAGACAGGATTCAACGAGGATATCGGCGCAATGGGACGCCATTTGCTCGAGGGAATCATAGGGCTCACCTGCGCTGAGTTCATCGCGGAGTTGAATTGAATAGACAGGTTGATCCCTTTCGAGATGCTTCAACAAGTCATAGTGATGAAACGGACTTCCGGCGATCGAAGGCATGAAGACCAGTGGTGGACGAGTCCCCGTAGGTTGAAGTGCAAACAGCGGAGAATTGAACTGCAATTGACAAGTACTGCCTAGGTCTCTAATGGTCGGTGCGGTAAACAGTTTTGCCACAGGAATATTGAAGTCCAGATCGCTGCGGATCCGTGAGGCCAAGCGTACCGCCAAGAGCGAATGCCCGCCCAGCTCGAAGAAGTTGTCGTCAATCCCAATCCTTTCAACGCCGAGAACATCACACCAGAGTTTTGCAAGCCGCCGCTCCACCTCCGTGCGAGGCGCGACATAGCCGTCCTCAAGATCCAAACGCAACGACTCGGGCGCCGGCAAGTTCTGACGGTCGATCTTGCCGTTGGGCGTCAAGGGCAATCGCTTGAGAAACACAAATGCGTCAGGGATCATATAATGCGGCAGACTCGCACGCAGCAGTTCACGGAGCTTCTCGGGCGTCACGCCGCCGTCTTCATCGGGGACGACGTAAGCCACAAGGCGTTCTTCGCCCAGGGCCGTCTCGTTCACCACGGCGACGGCCTCTTCAACGGCTGGATCACTCCGAAGGCATGCCTCGATTTCTCCAAGTTCGATCCGAAAACCGCGAATCTTCACCTGTTGATCATATCGGCCCAGGAATTCCAGAGCCCCTCCGGAAAGCCATCGCACCAAGTCACCCGTCCGATAGAGTCGACTATGCGGCATGCCCGCGAACGGATTCTCGACAAATCGTTCCGCGGTCAGTTCCGCACGCTTCAGATAGCCTCGGGCGACACCATCTCCTCCGATGTAGAGTTCTCCCGGAACGCCGATCGGTACCGGCTGCCTATACTGATCCAGAACATAGACCTGGGTGTTGTGGATCGGTTTGCCGATCAAGGGCCCGGTGGCCGAGTCGGTCACCTGATTCACAGCAGACCAAACGGTTGTTTCTGTGGGGCCGTAGAGATTGAATACACTTCCGGTGTGATTGCTGAAATGTTCGGCAAGATCACGGGCCAAGGCCTCGCCGCCGCACAGGACACGAAGGCCTTGGAGATCCGCTCCCGCCGAAACCAGCATCTGCCACGTAACGGGAGTCGCTTGCATCACGGTCGCCCGAGAGTCCCTGAGTGTTTGGGCCAGAAGGCTTGCATCCAGAGCGGTCTCGCGAGTCGTGAGCCAGACCTTCGCACCCGCAATCAACGGCAGAAACAGTTCGAGGCCTGCGATGTCAAAGCAGATCGTCGTCACGGCCGGCAACACGTCGTCCGAGCAGATTCCTGGAGAACGTGCCATTGACAAAAGGAGGTTCACGAGGTTCCGATGTTCGACCATCACTCCTTTCGGCTTCCCGGTCGAACCCGACGTGTAGATCACATACGCCAGAGTGTCAGACGGCAGTTCAGTTGGCAGGTTGTGGTTGCCCAGGCCGTCGCACTCCGTCAGCATTTGGTCCAGACATACGATGCGGCCCGAATACGCCGGCAGTTTCTGCCGCAATCTCTCCTGGGTGAGCAGGACGGGGGCCTCTGTATCGTCGAGCATGAACGCCAGTCGCTGCTGAGGATAGTCCGGATCGAGCGGCACGTAGGCGCCCCCGGCCTTGAGGATTCCCAGAAGCCCCACGATCATCTCCAGCGAGCGTTCGACGCAGATCGCCACCAGTGTCTCGCGCTCGACTCCCAGTTCCCGCAAATGATGCGCCAATTGATTCGCCCGGCGATTCAACTCGCAGTAGGTCAATTGCTCACCTTCGAACACCACGGCCACCGCATCCGGCGTCCGCTCCACCTGCTCTTCAAAGAGCTGGTGAATGCACTTGTCGCGCGGATAGTCCGTCTTCGTATCGTTCCATTCAACGAGCAATTGGTGACGTTCCGTCTCAGTCAACAGCGGCAGACGGCCGATCGATTCGTCCGGATTGGCCACGATACCTTCCAGGAGCGTCTGGAAGTGACCGCACATCCGTTTGATCGTTTCGTGCTCGAACAGGTCGGTGCTGTACTCAATCGAGACCTTCAGACCGCCGGCCTGTTCGTAGGTGAACATGGTCAGATCGAATTTCGAGGCGCCGTAGTCCACCTCCAGTGGCGCGACGGCCAGGCCAGGAAGTTCCAGAGACTCTTGCGGAGTGTTCTGGTGGACGAACATCACCTGAAATAGCGGCGACTGGCTCAAGTTGCGGTCCGGACGCAGTTCTTCAACCAGCCGCTCAAACGGAAGATCCTGATGGGCGTAGGCCTCCAGGGTTACCTCCCGGACTCGGCGCAAGAGTTCTCGAAAGCTCGGATTCTCTGAAAGGTCCGTGCGCAACACGATCGTATTCACGAAGAACCCGAGCAGCCCCTCAATCTCCGGGCGATTGCGGTTGGCTACCACCGAACCGACCACAAGGTCGTCTCCGCCGGTATAGCGGTGAAGAAGTGTTTCAAAGACGGCCAACAAGGTCATAAAGAGGGTCGTACCTTCTTCATCTCCCAGCTTCTTCAGGGCACCGAGTAACGAGAGTGGAAACGTCCGGGAGACGGTCTTGCCGGAGTAGGTGGGCTGGGCTGGACGGGTGTGGTCGGCAGGGAGTTCCAGAACGCTCGGCGCTCCTTCCAATTGGTTCCTCCAATACGCAAGCTCCGACTCGAGCGCCTCGCCCTGGAGTTGTTCTCGCTGCCAGACAGCGAAGTCGGCGTATTGGATCGGCAACTCCGTCAGCGGAGAAGTTCCACCTCGCGAAAACGATGCGTAGAGTTCCTTCAGTTCACGGTAGAGAAGCCCCTCTGACCAGCCGTCGAAGACAATGTGATGAACCACAAGGCCGAAGATGTATTCATCTTCCGCCATTCTTAGCAGGCTTGCTCGAAACAGGGGACCTGAAGCAAGGTCAAATTCACGTCGACCCTCCGTTTCGGTTAGCCGCTGTGCCTCCATCTCTCGCTGTTCTTCAGGAAGATCGGTAAGTTCCGTTCGTTCAAGCCGCACTTCGGTCTGCGACGAGATCTGTTGAAGAGGTCCTTCCGGTCCCTCTACAAATATCGTGCGCAACGACTCGTGGCGGCGTACAATCTCCTGCAGACAGTGCTCCAGGATCAATTCGTCCAGACGCCCTTCTATCCGGAATGCCAACGGAATGTTATATGTCTGGCCTCGAACGCCAAGGCGATTCAGAAGCCATATCCGCTGCTGGGCAAAAGATAGTGCTACCGGGCCTGATCGCAATACCGGAACCAATCCGGAAGACCCTTCGCCTGCAATGTCCCCTTCCCGACTTAGGATCTCCGCAAGTTCCGCAATCGTCGGTGTGTGGAAAAGCTGGGACGGAGTGAAGGACACGCCAAGGGATGGACAGATTCTGGATGCAACTCGTACAGCCAGTAGCGAATGTCCGCCCAATTCGAAGAAGTTGTCGTAAACTCCCACCTTCTCGAGGCCGAGAATATCGCACCAGATTTCGGCAAGCCGCCGCTCCACCTCCGTGCGCGGCGCGACATAGCCGTCCTCAAGATCCGAACGCAACGACTCGGGCGCCGGCAAGTTCTGACGGTCGATCTTGCCGTTGGGCGTGAGAGCCAACTTCTTCAGTTCCACGAAGGCCGCGGGAAGCATGTAGGTTGGGAGCGATTCGCCAAGGAACGCCCTCACTTCGCTAACGGCTGGCAGACCGCCGTCTTCGGCAACCAGATAGGCGACAAGGCATTTCGCTCCTGGACAATCCTCTCGCAGACAGACCACCACATCCTTGATCTGAGTGTGCTGCTTCAACGCTGCTTCAATCTCCGAAAGCTCCACTCGGAACCCGCGAATCTTGACCTGGTAGTCAAGACGCCCGAGGAATTCCAACGTGCCCGCGGGCTGCCAACGTACCTGGTCGCCCGTCCGATAGAGCCGGTCTTCGACTTCGGCACTGAACGGATTGGCGATGAACTTCTCTTCGGTCAGTTCCGAGGCATGCAGATAGCCTCGCGTCAAACCGTCGCCACCGGTGTAGAGTTCTCCAGGAACTCCAATGGGTACGGGCTGCAGATTGCGATCTAGGACGTAGACCTGGGTGTTGGCAACCGGACGCCCAATCGACACGGACTCTCCTACGTCGTCGGCTGACTCCATGGAATGGCAGCAGGTGAATGTCGTATTCTCTGTCGGGCCGTAGCCGTTGACAAGCCGTACCCCAGACAAGCGATTGAGTGCCCGGACTGCGTGGCTGGGTGAGACCACATCTCCCCCCGTCAGTAATTGACGCACTCCAGAAAACGCATCGAACTGACGGTCCGCCAGTTCATGAAACAGCCCCGTAGTGAGCCACAAGGTTGTGATGTCATTACCTCGGACAAACGCCCCCAGGTCGTCCATCGAAGGGAGTCCTGCCGGGAAGACGCAGAGTTGTCCCCCGTTCAGCAAGGGCCCCCAGATTTCGAATGTCGACGCGTCAAAAGTAAGTGGTGCCAACTGGAGTATGCGTTCACTCGGCCCAAGAGAAACATAGTCGGAATTCCTTACCAGGCGGACCACTCCACGGTGGACAGCAGTAACTCCTTTCGGCTTCCCGGTCGATCCCGACGTGTAGATCACATACGCCAGAGTGTCAGACGGCAGTTCAGTTGGCAGGTTGTGGTCGCCCAGGCCGTCGCACTCCGTCAGCATTTGGTCCAGACACACGACGCAGCCAGAATACTCCGGCAGCTTCTGCCGCAATCTCTCCTGGGTGAGCAGGACGGGGGCCTCCGTATCCTCGAGCATGAACGCCAGTCGCTGCTTGGGATACTCCGGATCGAGCGGCACGTAGGCGCCCCCGGCCTTGAGGATTCCCAGAAGCCCCACCACCATCTCCAGCGAGCGTTCGACGCAGATCGCCACCAGCGTCTCGCGCTCGACTCCCAGTTCCCGCAAATGATGCGCCAATTGATTCGCCCGGCGGTTCAGCTCGCCGTAGGTCAACTGCCCACCTTCAAACACCACGGCCACTGCGTCCGGCGTCCGCTCCACCTGTTCCTCAAAGAGCCGGTGAATGCACTTGTCCCGCGGATAGTCCGTCTTCGTATCGTTCCATTCAACGAGCAACTGGTGGCGTTCCGCCTCGGTCAACAGCGGCAGACGGCCGATCGACTCGTCGGGATTTGCGACGATACCTTCCAGGAGCGTCTGAAAGTGACCGAACATCCGTTCGATTGTTTCGTGCTCGAAGAGGTCGGTGCTGTACTCGATCGAGACCTTCAGACCGCCGGCCTGTTCGTAGGTGAACATGGTCAGGTCGAATTTCGAGGCGTCGTAGTCCACCTCCAGTGGGGCGACGGCCAAGCCGGGAAGTTCCAGAGGCTCTTGCGGAGTATTCTGGTGGACGAACATCACCTGAAAGAGCGGTGACTGGCTCAAATTGCGGTCCGGATGGAGTTCTTCAACCAGCCGCTCAAAGGGCAGATCCTGATGGGCATAGGCCTCCAGGGTCACCTCTCGGACTCGGCGCAAGAGTTCTCGAAAGCTCGGATTCGCTGAAAGGTCCGTACGCAACACGATCGTGTTCACGAAGAACCCGAGCAGCCCCTCAATTTCCCGGCGATTGCGGTTGGCTACCACCGAACCAACCACAAGGTCGTCCACGCCGGTATAGCGATGAAGAAGTGTTTCAAAGACGGCCAACAAGGTCATGAAGAGGGTCGTGCCTTCTTCATCTCCCAGCTTCTTCAGGGCACCGAGTAAGGAAAGTGGAAACGTCCGGGAGATGGTCTTGCCAAAGTAGGTGGGCTGCGGCGGACGGGTGTGGTCGGCAGGGAGTTCCAGAACGCTCGGCGCTCCCTCCAACTGGTTCTTCCAGTATTCAAGCTCCGACTCAAGGACCTCACCCTGGAGTTGTTCTCGCTGCCAGACCGCGAAGTCGGTGTATTGGATCGGTAACTCCGTCAGCGGAGAAGCTTCACCGCGTGAGAACGATGCGTAGAGTTCCTTCAGTTCACGGTAGAGAAGCCCTTCCGACCAGCCGTCGAAGACAATGTGATGAACTACAAAGATGAAGATGTGTTCGTCTTCAGCCAGCTTGACCAGACTTGCTCTGAACAGGGGACCTGAAGCAAAGTGAAACTCACATCGAGCCTCCGTTTCGGTCAGCCGCTGTGCCTCCAGCTCTCGCTGTTCTCTGGGAAGATCGGTCAGATCCGTTCGTTCAAGCCGCACTTCGGCCTGCGGCAAGATCTGTTGAAGAGGTCCTTCCGGTCCCTCCACAAATATCGTGCGTAACGACTCGTGGCGGCGGACGATCTCCTGCAGACAATGCTCCAGAATCGATTCGTCCAGGGGGCCCCGTATCCGGTGGATAAACGGAATGTTGTACGTCTTCTCCCCCACACCAAGTCGATTCAGAAGCCACATCCGCTGCTGGGCAGAAGATAGTGCCGCCGGCCCTGATCGTGGAACTGGCACAATCGGCGATGGCGGTTCACTGGTCGCGTGCTCACCGTGACTCAAGGTCTCGGCAAGTTCGGCAATCGTCGGCGTTTGAAACAACCGGGCGGGTGTGATGGTCCCTCCATACAACGACCGAATATGTGCAGAAACCTTCATCGCGTGGAGCGAATGCCCGCCCAAATCGAAGAAGTTGTCGTGGACTCCGACCCTATCGAGTCCGAGAACGTCAGCCCAGATGGCGGCAACCGTCTTTTCGAAGTCAGTACGAGGAGGGACGTAGCTGTCCTCGAGATCGGGACGAATCGAGTCAGGCGCCGGTAGGCTGCGGCGATCGACCTTGCCATTGCGAGTCAAGGGCAGCTTCGTGAGGAATACGAACGCCCCGGGAATCATGTAATGGGGCAACTTGGCTGCAAGAGTCCGACGAAGATCTGACAGAGTCGGTGCGCCAGCCTCGCTCGGAACGACATAGGCCACCAACCTTGTCTCTCCAGATAGATCGTTCCGAGCCATGAGGACAACTTCATTGACAAGCGTATGCCGGCGCAACGTCGCTTCAATTTCGCCCAGTTCGACACGGAAGCCGCGGATCTTGACTTGGTCGTCCATACGGCCGATGAACTCCAGATTGCCGTTCGCAGCCCAACGCACGAGATCGCCCGTTTGGTACATCTTCCTGCAAGTTCGATTCCCAAACGGGCTGTCAATGAACTTCTCCGCGGTCAAATCAGGACGATTCAAATAGCCGCGAGCCAATCCATCGCCGCTGATGTACAGTTGTCCAACGACTCCTATGGGAACCGGCTGGAGATGGCGATCCAACACATAATGTGGTGCGTTCGCTATGGGACGGCCAATCGGAATCGACGAACGAGACGCATCTCGTGGTGACACTTCGTAAACACAGGAACCAACCACCGCTTCTGTAGGCCCGTATTCATTAATGATGCGAGTAGTCGGAGCATGGTTGCTCCAAAACTCTGTGCAGGAGCCTCGAAGCACGTCACCACCGACGACAAGAACTCTGGCTGAGGAACTCACCTCTTCTGGACTCAGTGACGCACTGAGAATCTCAATATGCGCGGGTGTAATCTTTAGCAGACTCAAATCCTTCTGCTGCCGAATTGCCTCTGCGAGAACCTCCACGGGATCACGGTTGGGTAGGAGAAAAGCCGTATTCCCCACCAGCAGAGGCAAATACAAGGATGTAACAGTCAGATCAAAGCCAATAGACGAATGAACAACCGATCCTGTCCCCTCTTGCACTCGATAAGCTTTGATTGCCCAACTCGTGTAATTGGTTAATCCTCGGTGTTCGATCATCACACCCTTCGGCTGCCCCGTGGATCCGGAGGTGTATATCACATACGCCAAACTGTTGGGGGCTGCTTGCGATACTGGATTCCGATCCCCGTAATCGGAGCGCATCTCCCAACTGCCATCGAGCCACACCGTGTGTCCCGAGAACTCCGGCAGCTTCGGCCGCATTCTCTCCTGGGTGAGCAGGACCGGAGCTTGCGTATCCTCGAGCATGAACGCTAGACGTTGCTTGGGATACTCCGGATCGAGCGGCACGTAGGCTCCACCGGCCTTGAGGATTCCCAGAAGCCCCACGATCATCTCCAGCGAACGCTCGACGCAGATCGCCACCAGCGTCTCGCGTTCGACTCCCAGTTCGCGCAAGTGGTGGGCCAACTGATTCGCCCGGCGGTTCAACTCGCGGTAGGTCAACTGCTCACCTTCGAACACCACGGCCACCGCGTCCGGCGTCCGCTCCACCTGCTCTTCAAAGAGCTGGTGAATGCACTTGTCGCGCGGATAGTCCGTCGCTGTATCGTTCCATTCGACGAGCAATTGGTGGCGTTCCGGCTCAGTCAGTAGCGGCAGATGGCCGATCCGTTCGTCTCGATTGGCAACGATTCCTTCCAGGAGCGTTCGGAAGTGACCGAGCATTCGTTCGATCGTCGCTCGCTCGAAAAGATCGGTGCTGTACTGCAGCGAGACCCTCAAACCGTCCGATTGCTCGTAGCTGAACATCGTCAAGTCTAACTCAGACGCCTCGCAGTATGGCTCCAAGGGTGTGTCAGATTGCTGACAAACCTCCCCATGGCGGTGTACCCTGTCCTCATGAACAAACAGCACCTGAAACAGCGGCGAATAACCCGGATCGGTCTGGGGGGCCAGCTCTTGTACCAGGACATCGAAAGGCAAGCCCTGATGGGCCTCCGCGTCGCAGGATACCTGCCAGACTCTGGCGAGGAACTCGCGGAATGTCGGATTTCCAGAAAGATCGCTGCGCAACACGAGAGTGTGTGCGAAGGCTCCCGTCGGTGATGCGCCTTCCTTGCAGGTGCGACCGAGCGCAGTCGACCCAACGACGATGTCGTCCTGACTTGTGTACCGATGGAGAAGAACCTTGAAGGCCGTGAGAAGGATAGTCGCAAGCGGAACGGCTTCCGTATGACCTAGTTGCTTCAGACCCTCGCAGAGGTCCGATGGCAGAGCCCCCGAGACAATGCCCGAAGCACAGGACTTGATCCGCGGCCGAGGTCGGTCCGTTGGCAGCTCCAATGCGGTGGGTGTTCCCTCCAACTGGGTCCGCCAGTAATCGAGATCTGACTGTCGCCGATCGTCCAGAGTCCACTTGTGTTGTTCGTGCATTCTCAATCTTCCGACAACTGCCGGTATCGCTGCATGGCATCTCGATGGGCAAAGACCAAACCTCCATTCTACTTCGGGTGGGGGGATAGTTCTACCGTCATTTTCACAAACGAGTCGGCTGTGTTGCCTCAAGAGGAGCCGGAAAAAGTCGTGGCCTTCGGGCCGGCACCGGACCCCAGAGGGGGAGTGGCGTTCGTGATGCTTGACGAGGACGTGGCGGCGTCGCGCCAAGTCCAACGCGAGAACGGGAAGCGGCCTGCGGCAGACGCGACAAATCGTCCGCGACATGGCTTGCCCGACGTTGCGCAGTCGACGTGGCCTCACCTTGTCGGGGGGGGCACCGACGAGGACCTGTGGCACGTCGACCATCCCACTTTCTTGCGACGATCTGGTCCCCGACCTCATGGCAAGTGCCCGTTGTGCGATGAGCACGACGCGTTCACTGTCCACTTGGGTAAGAGAACCTGTTCCGCCGCTGTCGCTCTGGGGCAACGCGTTTCCGGCATAAAACTTGATCGAAGGCAAAGCCGGACGGTTGGGCGGCCTCAATCTCTATGGCGACGCCGGCCTTGAGTTCGCATCCGACCCTGCCACCACAATCGGAACAGCGATCGCGGCGGCGATGCCGGCGTACGTCAAGCCCGGATGATCAGCCAGCCAGTCGTAGATCCGACTGCCCTGGACTCCCCGAGTGACGTCGCCGCCGACGACGATCAAGGCATGCCGAACCGCCTTGGGAGGAGCGGTGCCGTGTTTCCAGAAACGGTAGAGATGGGCACTCTCGCGGCAACTGAGAAGATGGACACCGGGAGTCATGTTGCCCAGTGCGAAACGACCCTTGGAGTCCGTGAGGATGCCGGCGACCGGGCCGCGGCTGTTCGACAGGCGCGCGGAAAGACCGCTGACGCCGATCCCTTGGGCATCGACGATCTCTCCCGCCCATTGGCCCTGCGGTCCCAGTTCCACATCCGAAATAACAAGTCGCTCCGGTGGACGAACCGTCTGCCCCGTAGAGACGGCCGGGGAAATGGCAATCAGGATTGCAGCGGTCAACAGCAGCGATCCCAGCCTGCGAAACGGGCGTTCGACAAGCTGGTCACTGAAGAAGTGATGGCGTGATATTGGCTCGAAAAGCCCCGGCATCTCTCCGGTTCCTTCTATTCAACAAATTGGTTCCATGGGCGGCTTTGGCCTCATTTACCGGCCGTTGGCTTGATCGTTGACCGGCGGTCGACGCTCGGGCCAGGATTCGGCGCTGAGCATCTTCAAAACGGGACGTGGCAGGGTGTTCGACGCCTGCTGCACCTGCCTATCCATCCGCATCTCGGAGGTAACGGGTTTCTTGAGAACAGGGACGTTGCCGTTCGGAAGCACCGGTGGGGGCGTGTCGAGCTCTTCGGGAGCCGAAGGCTGAGGCGGAACGTCGAACTGGGATGGGTCAACAACTTCGGACTGGTCGATCAGGGACGCCATTCCATCAGGAGGCACACACATCTGGCACTCCTCCGGCCAGCTTCTCCAGCAGGTCGGATAGTAGCCGTAGCACTTCGGATCGACAACTTGCCAACAACATGTTCCGCTGTTCAGGGCCCGCAGCCTCTGACCCTGATGCATGCAACCGCCAAAGAGCAACACCAGCAGTGCCGTGCTTGCCAGGATTCTCAGATGATTCGGTTTGGTACTGGACATGTTCGTATAAGTGCCGACGCTGCGGTGATCCTGAGTCAACACTCAGGCAATGCACGGTTTCCCTGTCAAACGCCTGCTGACATCACGTTAGAAGTTCCGGCTGCCAGTGGGATTGCCTCCACCCTTCAGCACATTGCCCGAGAAGCGCGTGGCGGTCGACGCACCGAGGATCGAGAAACCCATCACGCGCTCCACCGGTGCAATCAACTTGGACAATGCCGTATCGAATGCGACGAGCTTGTCCTCCGCCACAAACACTCGGTCGCCAGGAAGGATCTGGTAGTTTGTCTTGGCCTGGGCCATGGCGGTGATTCCATGCCAATCCACCTCCAGGATCTGGCATGCGTCCGAACAGGGGCTCGGTCGAGCAATCCATATCTTCTTGGAGGAAACGGGCTCGAGTCCGTTGATCTGAGCAACAGCATCGAGCACGGTGTCGTTGCCCGTAATGGGGAATCGATAAACGCCGTCGCCCATCCCGCCCCCTTGGGTGATCAGGTAGTACACCTTGCTGTTGTAGGAAAAGACGCTGACGGCCACCTGCGGTGAATCAAGGAACTGCGACAGATGATATTCGATGGCCTGCTTGGCTTGCGCAAGCGTCATACCAACAACCATGACGCTTCCATAGCTGCCCAAGGTAACCGTGCCGTCAGGCCCTACAAGGTGTTCGCCGGAAATCTCCTGTTGTGCTCCGACTTCGACAATACTGACCGTAATCTTGGGGTTGATGAAGAACCGGCTCAGATGCCGTTGGATGACGATCTGGGCGTCTTCGACGGTCAGACCGACAACCGGCACCTGGCCGTAAGGCGGTCCAAAACTGACCACTCCACCCAGTTGGATGGTGAAGGGGCCTTGAATGGGTTTGCTGGCTTCGACCAGATAGACGGTGACCGTGGGGTCTTTGAGGATCGCCGACAAGTGTTTGGCGATTTCGAGTTGCGCCTGTTCGCGAGCCATTCCGGCCACGCGGACAGCACCATAGTTGAAGCCCAAGTCAACCGTTCCATTTGCCTGGATGACAAACGGCCCGTCGATCGGGGCGTTCAGGAAGGCGCCCGGGGCCGTAATCTGGATCACATCGCCCTGCTGAAAGAAGTCATTTGAACTTCGCTCGAGTTCTACGTTGAGAACGTCGTAGACACGCAGGTAGTAAGGCCACCTGGGAACGATGCGGACGGCGTCAATTTGGAGAATGTCTGGGGGCGCGACGGTGTAGATCGGCAGGACGGTCTTGCAGAGCTCTCGTGGCACCGACGGGGGAACCATCGATCCTGGAGGGACGGGTTCAGTCGCCTGATGAATCGGCAATGACGAACAACCGCAGTACGTCGCCAGCAGTCCCGCGACGCAGCACAGTGTCAGCACTTGGATGATGTTGCGTTGAGGATTCATGCTTCCGAGGTCGTCCTAACCTGCAGAAAACCAACGAGCTGGGGGGCAACGAGAGTCGCCCCTTGCACATATCGGACAATTGGCGCCATGCGATCAATCCAAATCTCCGCTAAAGTCAAGTCATCCGGAATAAGCTCCCCATTCTCCAAGATTGCGTCTCCAAGCATGCACAAGGATGGCCACGTCGGGGGTAAATGGATAGAATAGGAAAGCGATGCGTCGACTCTCGTTGTTGTGAATTCTCCCAGTTATAGAATCTGGTGAAACTATGAGGTGTTGCTTTACCGATACTGTCTCCGACTGAAGCTACCGGTCCGTCAGAGAGGTGCAGCAATCATGATTCGTGCATTAACCGCTACGGCAGTCGTTGTCGCACTCGCCTTCTGCGCGGGGGTGGCCCAGGGGCAGGACCGATACCAGCCGCGTACTCCAACGTTGAGTCCCTATTTGGACTATTTCCGAGCTCCACAGGGACCGCTGGATAGTTACCACGAGTACGTGCGACCGAGGATCAACCTGCAGAACACCCTTTCTCGGCAGGATCGCCAACTGCGTGCGCAGGCTAGTGAACTGCGGATTCTGAACGACGAATGGAGCAGGGCTCAAAGGACCAGGACGCTGGCTCCTACGGGGATCGGTGCGAGTTTCTTCAATTACTCGCACTTCTATCCTCAGAAACGTTAGAATTGGCTGAATGAGCAACGCCGGTCCTTCCCAAAGAAGTCGAAAGAAGTGGTCCTGCCTGCGGTCGTGTTGTTGTATCCTGTTGCTCGCGTGGTGCCTCGCGGTGGTCCTGGCTCGACCCGTTCACGCCGACCTGCTGCCGGAAGAAGTCGCCATCATCGCCGTTGCCGGTAGTCGCGAGTCGATCGAGGTCGCGGAATACTACGCCAAGGCTCGCGGGATTCCGCTGGCGCACATCTGCCGAATCGACGTGACGCCGGGCGAGAACCTCGACCGAACTGTGTGGCAGAACTCCGTACGGCCGGCGATCCGCAACTGGATCCTCGGCCAGCGCCTCGAATCTCGGCTCCGTTGCCTGGTCACCGTGTGGGACGTGCCCTTGAAGATATCCCGCAACACCGACGGAGTTGGAGCGCGACAAGCTTTTCTCGAAGCGGAACGACGCCTGCGCCGAGCGAGTATCGAAGAGCATCTCGACAGGATCGAGAGCATTCTTCCCGGTAGCGACACTGCTGCTCCCGAGGAACCGCCGGCCGATGCAGACGCGAAAATGTTGGCGGGCCGGATTCAGTCCGCCATCGATGCCGCTCAGAGGCGAATGGCGTTGAGCGACCCGAAGCCGATGATGGAAGGAAGCCTCCATCTCATGCGGGCTGCCGGCGAGCTCGGCGGCGTTGCGGCCGGTGTGAGGATTCTTAGCAGGCAGGCCGCAGCGGCCAATCCACCCGATGGCGAACTGGCCAAGAAACTCGAGTTCGCCAAAGGGCGGCTTCTCGGTCTTCGCGACGCGCAAGCAGCCGTGGAGCAACTGCCCGAATCGATCGAGCGGGACGAGCAGATCCTGTCGATTGTCGCCGCCGCCGAGGGCCACCTGGGTGCAATCGAGTGGGTAGACAATCAGTTGGAATCGCTCAAGAAGAACGAGACCTATTCCAGTTTTGACAGCGAACTGTCGCTCCTGTTCTGGCTCGGCTACCCGCTGAATCGTTGGCAGCCGAATCTGCTGAACTACCAGTTCGACAACTCCCCCTTGCGTGCGAGAAGACCGTCCCTGATGGTTTCGCGGCTCGAGGCACCGACCGTCGCACATACGAAGCGACTTGTCGATGATGCAATCGCGACGGAAAAGGCTGGGCTTGCCGGCAAGGTCTATCTCGACGCCCGTGGGATTCCCGGAGAATCGGAACCCAAGTCGCGAGGTTCCTACGGCGAATACGATCAGGCAATCCGCGATCTGGCCGAGCTGCTGAAGAAGCACTCCGAATTAGCTGTGGTGCTTGACAACGAGAAGGAACTCTTTCAGAACGGCCAGTGCCCCGATGCCGGACTCTATTGTGGCTGGTACTCGCTGGCAAAGTACGTCGACGCGTTTGAGTTTGCCCGCGGAGCGGTGGGGTACCACATCGCCAGTGGGGAAGCGACAACGCTGCGAAAGCCCGAGAGCCAGGTCTGGTGCAAGCGTTTGTTGGAAGAAGGGATTTGTGCAACATTGGGGCCGGTTCATGAACCCTATCTGTCGGCGTTTCCGCGTCCGGACGAGTTCTTCGTGGCTCTGCTCTGTGGGAAGTACAGCCTTGTGGAGTGTTACTATCGAACGAAACCGTTCAACTCCTGGGTGATGGTGCTGATTGGCGATCCACTCTACAACCCCTATCGCACGAAGCCAAGCATCGATGGCGGGGCCTTACCGGAGCGACTTCGAAGGGTGATCGGGTTGCCTGGCGAGGAGGCGAAGCCGTTGCTGAAGGACCTGCAAGCCGGTACGATTGTACCCGGTGGTGCCGGATATTCCCAAAGACGCTGACGCCGTTCTGTTCAAAGGAGACTGCGCGATTTCCGCTCGGCTACCTATCCCTGCTGCTGTCACTGTGGGCCTGTATCTCCTGACGTGCGGAACGCTTTGTGCGGCGGAGGAGTTCCTCTTCACACAGGAGCAAAGCGATACGGCCTGCGCCACGCTTCTGGAGGCCCTCGACGGATATCGCCAGACGCACTACTCCCCGGAAACACATCTCCTCTACTCCACGCCGCTGGAACGCTTGCCGTCCGCCGAAATGGTCCGGGATCTGGATCCCAACCCGGTCGGTTACGGGACCGGGATGGAGGATTGTACAATGTACGCGGGCACGCTCCTGGTCGCGTGGATCGAACTCTTCGATCTCACCGGCGAGGAGTCCCTCAGGGCTCGGGCCTACGATACGTATCTCGGCCTGCGGGCCGTCGGTACGGCCCACGGTGTGCGGGGATTCGTCTCCCGCGGGATATGTCCCGAGGACGCGGCGAGTACGTACATCACGTCGTCGCGTGACCAGTACACGCACTACGTCGAGGGCTTGTGGCGCTACTGCCGCTCACCCCTGTGCGACGATGTTACCCGAGGAGAAATCCGCGGCCTGCTGTGCGACCTGGCCGACACCATGGAAGCCCAGATCACACCGGAGAATGACTATGGTTTCCTGCGGGCGGACGGCTCCAAGGACCCTCGCGGCCTGCACAAGATGTGGCATGTCTATGCCCACGAAGCCGCCCGGCTCCCCATGATCTACGCCGCCGCGTGGGATGTGTCGGGCAGCGCCAAATACCGGGCCCTCTACGAGCGAATAGCGGCCGAGGCGATCGATCAGTCGCTCACGCTGAACTCGCGTCCCCGGCAGGAAGTCAACGCCTGGGTGCCCACGTACAGCTTCTACCAGATGCAATGCTCGCTCGATGTCATGCATCGCGTCGAGAACGATACGCCGCTGAAGACCAGGATGCTCCGGGCGATGAAGGCAACAAAGGACTTCGCCTCGATCCGCTTTCCGGGGCTGGTCAAGAACCAGAATCTGCAGCAGTTCGCCGACATCCACATAGCCCAGTTGCTCAGCCCGGCCCTCGTGTTGACCGGTGAGCAGAAGACCCATCTGGTCAACACGCTGACGCACCGGAATCTCCGGCATGCCAGCGTCAGCGGCACGTGTCACTTGCTGCGAGCGTATGCCCACGCGTGCCGCAATGGCTACATGCCGGTACCGAAGGTGAAGATCCCGGAAGTTGCGAAAATTCACCCTGGGGCGTTGACGCCGACCTCGTGGAAAACACTTCCACCCCAGCCCGAAGTGGACGAGAACCTGGTCGTGTTCCTCGGCGATGCGTACCTTGGTGCTGAGGCCGGAAATATCGAGAAGTTCCAGAACGCGGCCAGGCTAATCCTCGACTTGCGTCCGCGGCCTGCAATGATCGTCTTCACCGGTAACCTTGCGGCACACGGCACCGAGTCGGAATACGAACTCGCCAAACCCGTTCTGCGGCAATTTGCCGACGCCAAAATCCCGGTGAGATTCCTGCTTGGCGATGCCGATCGGCGGGAGGTCTTGTTCAGGGTGTTCCCGGAATACGGGCCGCCGGGGACGCTCGTGCCGGGCAGGAACGTGGGCGTTTTCGAGCATCCGCGGGCCGACTTCCTGCTCCTCGACACGGCGGCGAAAGAAGCCAGTGAGGGGGCCTTGGACGACGGGCAGAAGAAGTGGCTGGGCGATCGGCTGCAGGAGTGTGCCGCTGCCGAGAAACCGTGCTTCATCGTGTCGCACCATCCGCCACAGCACTTGGGCGTAACAGAACTGCTTGTCGGGAATACGGGATTCCTGGCCTGGATCCACGCGCACGAGCATCGCTGGGCAGATAGGGCCCGGGACCTGCCGCGGACTCTCGGTCTCCAAAGCGTCGCGTACTCGGCGGACGGGGAGCCGCACGAGGGTTTCTGCATGTTGAAGCTGGACAAGTGGGAGTTCGTCTTCCGTCCGGTGACGTACGACCAGGACGATGTCTGGGCACGCCGCGTCGCCGTGTTCCGCCTCAATTCCCGACCCCCTGAGAAGTGAACCAGGCCTGTACTCTCTCTGGCGACCTCTACCGGGCGGGGCTGCCCGTTATCCGCCGCTTTGCCGTCACCAGGAGCCAGGCCGTCGGGGTGACCACCAGCGTCATGCCCAAGAGGGTCATCCAGTCGAAGGTGTGTCCCGAGATCCAGGTGTCATACCCGAAGGCAAAAACAACCTGGGTCAGGCCGACGATCGCGACTTCGGAAGGCGGTCCGGCGGCGAAGGCCAGCGTGAGGAACAACTGCCCAAAGGTGGCCGCGATGCCCACCGCCAGCAGCATCGCGATGATCCGCACGTCGAGTAGGATTCTGGGGGAGACGGTCCATTCGTCGGCGAAAAACAGCGTCGCCACGGCAAACGTGAAGGCCACCAGGGAGAAGTGAAACACGACCACCCGCGTATCCACATCCTGAAGACGATGCAAGGCGATCATGGCCAGAGCGATGCTGAACGACCCTCCCACGGCCACCAGCACGGCGTAGTTTCCGTGAGCCAGTTGCGGCTGCTGGACCAAGGCCACGCCGACGACTCCCGTCAGAACCGCCAGCCAGACGCCTCTGCGCGGCGGCAGCCTGAGCAGCGGCCAGGACAGCAGTGTGATCCAGATCGGACTGAGATTCGACAGCGTGATGACGACGGAGACAGGCAGGTGTGCGAGGGCAAAGAACGTGCAGACCAAGCTGACGCCCCCCGGCACACTCCGCATCCACAGACTCCTCGGTTTCCAGAACCGGAGTTTGACCCCCGCCATCACCGCCGCAGCACCGAAGATGACCAAGGTCACGAACGCCCGGCTCAACGCGACAATCTGCCAATCGACTTCCTCGCGAAGCGCATGGGCCATCGCTCCCATCGTGGCAAAGGAAAAGGCGGAAATCAGCATCCAGACGTAGGCCAACTCAAGCTCCACTTCTATAGGCGCATCGTTTCCCGGGCTACCCCGCCACACACGTCCGAGCCTCGAACGGGGGTCGCGATCTCGCTGCCAGGACGAGAGGAGAGTGCTTGATCGCCTCAGGCCGCGTTCCCAAGATGAATGCGATGGTTCTCACCGAAGAATCTCACCACGAGGCCCTAACAAGACGGTTGAGTCTCCCGCGGGCACTCGCGTGCACGATCGGTGGTCCTGTTAGCGGATACAAAAAATGCCCGTTCCTGCTGCTCCAGACATCGATTATCATACAGGTTCTCCCGCGGAAGCTGAAGCACCGCGGCATAACGTGCTCTATGGGAGACGCCAGGATGAGGATCAAAAAAGCGGTCGTGACGGCCGCAGGGCCGTCGCAGCGCCGCCTGCCTTTGCAGCGATTTGTCGATCTCGACGGCTCCGAAAAATCGGCCCTCGAGATCATCATCGAAGAAGTTGTGGCCGCTCAGGTCGAGCAGATCGCCCTGGTAATCCAGCCCGGCGACCAGGACGTGTTTGCCGAGGCCGCCAGCGATTATGAGTCGCTGTTGACGTTCATTGAGCAGACGACTCCCAGAGGCTACGGCGACGCCGTCCACTGTGCTCGGGACTTCGTCGGCAATGAGCCGTTCGTCCATCTGGTGGGAGATCACCTCTACATCAGCGGTCAGTCGCGCCGCTGCGCCCAGCAACTCGTCGACGTGGCCCGAGCCGAGCAGTGTGCCGTGTCGGCCGTTCAGCCGACCCGCGAGAACCGTCTCCACCAATACGGCACGATCGGCGGGCGTCCCGTGGCCGGACGAAAGGGGCTCTACCAGGTCGAAAATGTCGTGGAGAAACCGACGCCCACCGAGGCCGAGCAACACCTGATTGTGCCGGGACAGCGGGCCGGACACTACCTGTGCCTGTTCGGCATGCACGTCCTCACGCCGGCTGTCATGGACATACTGGAAGACTCGGTGAAGGCCGGAGGCGGCGACCCGGTCTTCCTGACTCCGGCACTGGCCGCCTTGTCGGGCCGCGAAAAGTACCTCGCCACGGAACTCAATGGGACGCGCTACAATCTGGGCGTCAAGTACGGACTGCTGACCACGCAGCTCGCCCTGGCCCTGAATGGGAGCGAACGCGAGGAGGTCCTGGCCCAACTCGTGGAACTCCTGGCGAACCGTACCATCTCGAAGGGCTAGACGCTTTTCGTCCGCCTGCCTCGGAGACTATCTCCATGCCGTCCGACCTGCTTGTCACGATCTCGAGCGACAACCCTGATCTCCGCGACCGCTCCCTGGACGGACTCTGCCGCGATCTCTCGCCGGAGGAACTCCTGGCCGCCTGTTCCGAACTGGATCGCTTTCGACGCAGCAGCGACAACCTCTACGAGCGAGTCCGGGCGCTGTTCTTCCTCAACGGAATCTATCGCTATCACCTTCCGCCGAAACTACCCTCGTCGACCTTCGGATTGCTGCCGTTCGACGGCTACGAGCACCTCCTGAACCGCCGCTTCGGTGAAGCGATCGACGTTTTCCTCAACGCCGTCGAGCGGCAAGGCGTCAACGACACGCTTGCCAGCGGATTGGCGGCGGTCTACTACGAACTCGGGTTCCAGACGCTGGCCGACCAGGTGCGGCGGAGCGTCCGGTCGGTCTACGGCAACCAATGGATGTTCCGCATCGGCCATCCCGTCGACAGCCCATTGCGAATCCGCCCTGAGCTTCTGGCACGCGACGAAGCCGGCGGGAGCTATCCGATTCTGCGGGAGCAGACACCGGTCCGCATGGATCTCTCCCACAGCGGCTGGAGCGACATCTTCTTCCTGGGAATGGACTATCCGGAGGGGGCCCGGGTCCTCAACGTGTCCGTCGATCTGGGCGTCCGCGGCCGCGATGCTGAGCCCCAGCCGCCCATTGAAGTCTACTTGCGGGTGATCGACCAACCGGTTCTTCGGCTGGTGAGCGTCGATCTCAAGGCCCAGGCCGACGTCCGATCCCTGGCCGAAGTCTTCGACTTCGCCCGCGATTACCTCGGACTCCTGAAAGCCGCGGTCATAGCCGCCGGGCTCGTCCCCCCGGGCCTCGAAGCATCGGGCCAGGACCTGGGCGACCTGCTGGCACGCCTGGTCGGACCCGGGCTCGGCCTGGAGATCGTCAGCAAGGTGAACGACATCCCTAAGGGGTCGCGGCTTGCCGTCTCGACCAATCTTCTGGCGGCAATCATCACGGTCTGCATGCGGGCAACGCGACAGGTCGCGTCGCTCGCCGGTGGCCTTCAAGAGGCCGAGCGGCGGATAGTCGCCGCCCGGGCCATTCTGGGCGAATGGCTGGGAGGTTCCGGCGGCGGATGGCAGGATTCGGGCGGAATATGGCCGGGAATCAAGATGATCGAAGGCCGCCGGGCCGCGCCGGGCGACCCGGAATTCGGGATCAGCCGCGGCCGCCTCCTGCCCGATCACCGGGTCTACGACCCGGAGTCCGTCAGCGAAAAAGCCCGCCAGCAGATCCAGGACACCTTCGTCCTCGTTCACGGCGGCATGGCCCAGGACGTCGGGCCCATCCTGCAGATGGTGACCGAAAAGTACTTGCTGCGATGCGAGGCCGAGTGGAAAGGGCGGCAACGAGCTATCGACATCATGCGGCGGATCGAGGCGGCGCTCGCCGGCGGCGACGTTCGCCGGCTTGCCGGCCTGACGACCGACAACTTTTTCGGCCCCATCCAAACCATCATCCCCTGGGCCACGAACTGCTACACCCAGAACCTGATCGAGCAGTCGAGAGCCAAGTTCGGCGATTCGTTTCACGGGTTCCTCATGCTGGGCGGAATGTCGGGCGGCGGCATGGGCTTCATCTTCGATCCTCGCCGCAAGGCGGAAGCCCAAGATTATCTTGCCGGCCTGATGTCCGCGACGAAACGGGACCTGGAAAGCTCGCTCCCCTTCGCCATGGAGCCCGTCGTGTACGACTTTCGGATCAACGACTTCGGCACGCGTGCCACGCTGCTCTGTGGGGACGACGCGTTGATGCCGACCTCCTACTACGTGCTGGTCGCCCGCCAGTGGCTTCGCAAGGACTTCCAGCAACTCACGCCCACAGAAAGGGCCGAGGCGAGCCGGCTGGCACGGGAATGCCGACCGGGCGGCAAACTTGCCGGCAGCGCCGAAGTCCTGCTCGGCGGTCTGTTGCCGCAGCCGGCGGCGGAGAGCCGAACCTCCGCCTCTCTGGCGGCACTGCTACAAGAAAACGGCTTCGATCCCGAACTGCACGAACAGATTCGCGCGGACCTTCAGCACGGGCGGATCGGGTTGGCCCAGAATCGCCTGCCCACCAATGTGGCGATCGAGGACGTCGAACCGGGTGACGTGATTTCCGCGATCGACGGCAGTGACGGCGAACACCTCGCCCTGGGCCGGCAGTCGCTGGCGGCCGGAGAAGTCGCCGTGCTGACCCTGGCCGCCGGGGCCGGCAGTCGCTGGACCCATGGGGCCGGCGTCGTCAAAGCACTCCATCCTTTCCACCGGTTCTCCGGCCGGTACCGGAACTTCCTCGAAGTCCATCTGGCCAAGAGCCGCCGGGTCTCCCTGGAATGCGGGACGCCGCTTCCGCACGTCATCACTACCAGCTACTTGACCCACGGACCCATTGCCGGCGTCCTGGAACAGAATGACAGCTACGGTTACCGCGGGCCAGTCCACCTGTCCCGGGGCCGCTCCGTCGGGCTCCGCATGATCCCCCAGGTCCGCGATCTTCGTTTCGCCTGGGAAGAAATGCCTCAGAAGATCCTCGACGAACAGGCCCAGAAGGTCCGCGAAAGCCTGCATGCCGCGCTGATCGGCTGGGCCGAACAGTCGGGTTGCGGAAGCGACTATACGGACAATCTCCCGCTCCAGTGTCTGCACCCGGTCGGACATTGGTTTGAAGTGTCGAACCTGCTCCGCAACCAGACCCTGCTGCAACTCTTCGAGGAACGACCCAATCTGAAATACCTGATGCTTCACAATATCGACACGCTGGGCGCGGATGTCGACGCCCGACTGCTCGGGCTGCACATCTCTCAGGCGTCGGACCTCACGTTCGAAGTGATCGGCCGCAGGATCGAAGACCGCGGCGGAGGACTGGCACGGGTCGACGGGAGAGTACGATTGCTCGAAAGCCTGGCCATTCCCCGGGAAGAAGATGAGTTCCGCCTGACCTACTACAACACCATGACCACTTGGATCACCGTCGATCGCCTCCTGGAACATTTCGGCCTCACCCGCGGCGATCTCGGCACTCAGGCGAAGGTCGATTCGGCGGTTCGCAGAATGAGCCGTCGCATGCCCACCTACGTTACCCTGAAAGACGTCAAGAAACGCTGGGGGCATGGGCAGGAAGACGTCTTCCCCGTTTCCCAATTCGAGAAACTCTGGGGCGACATGTCGGCCTTGCCGGAAGTTGTCAGCCGGTTCCTCGTCGTGCCGCGTCTCCGCGGGCAGCAACTCAAGGAGCCCGCCCAACTCGACGGCTGGCTGCGAGACGGATCGGCCGACTACGTGGACGGGTTGTGCCGATGGGAATGATCTGAAATACTACCGAAGCCGAACGACGGAGGAGCCCTCGATGCATAGGCCCGTGACAACCTGCTGTGTGCTGCTGGCCCTGGGGGCCTGCGTCTGTTCGGCGGCGCTGCCGGCGGATGCCGGGCTGAGCATCGCCTGCCGAGAGATCGGCGAGAAAGTCGGCGACGTCGAGGTCCGGGAGTTCACCTTGACCAATTCGTCGGCCATCGAGGTCAAGGTGCTCACCTACGGGGCCATGATCACGTCGGTCGTGGTGCCCGACCGCGACGGCAAGCTGGACGCGATCACACTGTTTCGCGAAGACCCGGCCGAGTATCTCACCAAGCGGGGCGTGCTGGGTACGGTGGTCGGACGCTTTGCCAACCGGATCGCAGAGGCCAAGTTCGCCCTGGACGGCCGGGAATACCAACTGGCCGCCAATTCCCGCGGGAACCACATCCACGGCGGCCCCACCGGGTTCCACACCCAGGTGTGGGACGTCGCGGGCATTGAGAAACAGTCCGATTCGGTCGCCGTACGGCTTTCCCTCATCAGCCCCGACGGTCACGAAGTCTATCCCGGCACACTCTCGGTGGAGGTTCTCTACCGCCTGACCGAGAGCAACGAGCTCTGGATGGACTACACGGCCACGACCGACAAGCCAACCCATCTGAACCTGACGAACCACGCGTATTGGAATCTCAAGGGTGAGGGCGATGTACTCGGGCATCGACTCGCACTTCACGCCGACCGGTACCTGCCCACCGACGATGCGAAGATCCCCCTCGGCGAGCTTGCCCCCGTTGCGGGAACCGTCATGGATTTCATGGAAGCCAAGACGATCGGTTCTCGCATCGCAGACGTGGAGGGTGAGAACTACGATCACTGTTACGTAATCAATCGAAAAGACCAACCGCGCCTTGCATTGGCGGCCCGGGTTGAGGAGCCGAGTACGGGCCGCGTCATGGAGGTCTACACAACCCAGCCCGGCGTGCAACTCTACACGGCCCGAGGCATGCAGTTCTCTCGCGGCGACCGGACCTACGGCACCTATCCGGCCTTGTGCCTGGAGACACAGCACTTCCCGAATGCCCCCAATGAGCCGAATTTTCCCTCGACTGTGCTTCGGCCCGGCGAGACCTTCCGCGAAACGACCCTTCACCGCTTCTCCACAGTCCCGAAAGCCGGGCGGACGAAGTAAACTGCGGACGAAGAACACTACCGAGGCCCATAGCCATGCGAACCATCCGCAGGATCCTCGTAACCGGTGGGGCGGGTTTCATCGGGGCCAACTTCGTCCATCATCTGCTCGCGTCGGCAAAGGACTGCCACGTTTTCAACCTCGATCTACTGACCTACGCCGGCTCGCGGAACAACCTCCGGGATGTCATAGACTCGCCGCGGCACACCTTCATTCAGGGCGACGTTGCCGATCAGGATCTGGTGTCGCGGCTTCTCCGCGACAACGAAATCAACGCGATCGCCCATTTTGCCGCCGAAAGTCATGTGGACCGATCGATCGCCGGCCCCGAGGCATTCATTCAGACGAATATCGTCGGGACCTTCCGCCTGCTGGAAGCCGCTCGCCTCGCCTGGCAAGGCAAATTCGGAGAGAACGTATTCCTGCACGTCTCGACCGACGAAGTCTACGGAACACTTGCGCCGGATGACGAGGCGTTCACGGAGACTAACGCTTACGCGCCCAACTCTCCCTACGCTGCCTCCAAAGCGGCATCGGATCACCTGGTTCGAGCCTATTTCCATACCTATGGCCTGCGGACGGTGACCACCAACTGCTCGAACAACTACGGACCGTACCAGTATCCTGAGAAGCTCATCCCGCTAATGATTATCAACGCCCTGACGGGGAAACCACTCCCGGTTTATGGCGACGGCCTGCAGGTCCGCGATTGGCTCTATGTGACCGATCACTGCCGAGCGATCGAGACCGTTCTCAAGCGGGGGCGGCTCGGCGATACCTACAACATCGGAGGCCTGTGCGAGCGAGCCAACATCGAGATCGTCCAGATGGTGTGCGGCTTGCTGGATGAATTGCGCCCTCGATCCGAGGGCGGCTCCTACTACGAGCAGATCGTCCACGTAGAAGACAGGCCGGGTCACGATCGCCGCTACGCGATCGACCCGGCAAAGATCGGCACGGAGCTTGGCTGGAGGCCGTTCGAGACCCTTCAGTCCGGATTGCGGAAGACGGTCCTCTGGTATCTCGACAACCAGGACTGGGTCAACGCCGTGATGGGCGAGAAATATCGGGAATGGATCGCTCTGAATTACGCTGCTCGTACCGGAGGTGAACTCGAATGAAGGGAATTATCCTGGCGGGCGGAGCGGGAACTCGCCTCTATCCCATGACCCACGTGATCAGCAAGCAACTCTTGCCGATCTACGACAAGCCGATGATCTGCTATCCGCTCAGCACCCTGATGCTGGCCGGGATCCGAGACATCCTTGTCATCTCCACGCCCCGCGACCTGCCCCTGTTCCAGGCCCTGCTGGAGGACGGCAACGCCTGGGGCATCCGTCTCCAATACGCCGAGCAACCCAACCCGGAGGGACTCGCCCAGGCCTTCTTGATCGCGCGGGATTTTCTGGGGGGCGAATCGGCCTGCCTGATCCTGGGAGACAACATTTTCTACGGCGTCGGATTGCCGCAGATGCTCCGGGCCGCCGTTGCCGAGAACCGGGGGGCCACCGTCTTCGCCTACCGCGTCAGGGAACCTCAACGCTACGGCGTCGTCGAGTTCGGCCCTGATCAGGCTGTCATATCGATCGAAGAGAAGCCCGAAAGGCCCAAGAGCAATTGGGCCGTCGTGGGACTCTATATCTACGACAACCGGGTCGTCAAAACGGCTGCTCAGCTCAAACCGTCCGCACGGGGAGAACTCGAGATCACCGATCTGAACCGCCTATACCTTGCCCAGGGGCAATTGCAGGTCCAACTGCTGGGACGCGGTACCGCCTGGCTCGACACCGGCACGCCCGAGTCGATGCTCCAGGCGGCCAACTTCGTGCAAACCATCGAATCCCGCCAAGGCCTCAAGATCGCCTGCCTGGAAGAGATCGCCTGGCGAATGGGGTTCATCGACGACGCCCAGTTCGCCCGGATCGCGGATCGTTTCCAGTGTGATTACGGAAGATATCTCCGCAGCCTCACGCGATCTTAATTCCCCGCCCGGCGAAGTTGGCCCAGCAGATCACCCATGTTGTCGTGGACTTCGTCCGTTTGCCGTACGACCAGTGCTCGGCCGGGGCGCCAGTAGTAGATGGTGCCAAGCCCGCCGCTGACATCCCATGAGGAAGGGGCAATCGTCTTCTGGATCAAGTCCACCAGATGCTGGCCATAATCGTCGCTCGGCTGCATCCCGCCACGCGATCCTGAAGGGCGATTGCCTGCCCGCGGCGGAACCGGCCGGCCCGCTCCGCCGGCTCGCTGCGCAAGATACCCCGCTTCTCCGGGGTCCCGAATCTGTTCCGGCGGGTTCGACTTCGCCAAACGCTTGTTGCGAGCGATCCGCTTCTGGAGCTGCGAGCTCAATTGCTGGAGCCGGCACTTGACCTTGGCCGTATAGGATTCTCTCAGGGAGATGGCCATGGCATCGTCGTTCCGCAACTCCTCGTAAACAAACAGGAGTTCCTCCACCGACGCCTCCAACTGGTCGTCCTCGGGGCGTGCCAGCCTTGCCAAAGTCTCCCGAACGGCCGCGAGCAGCTCGCGCCCGGTGCGTTTTCGCAGCTCCTTGCTCGCCGAACCGGCCTCAGCCGCATCGTCGGCAGTGCTACCGTTCTCCCCCTGTGCGACCACCGGTGGCGGAGATTCCGCGGGCGCCACCGCCGCCGATCCAACCGTCTCTTGAGGGGTGGCGGCAGTCGCCAATGCCACAAGTGTGATCCAAGTAGTCACCATCGTCCGGTCCTCCGCACGACGTTGGCAGTGTGATGATCTCGGCCCTCCGGCCAATTCTATTCCTTTCCGGCCAATCTGTCTAACAATCGGCAATGGGGGCCAACTCAACCCGCTTATTTCGCCGGATTGACAACAATCGCCAGCGGCTCGGTCCAGTATCGTTCCGCAGGCTTCTGTTGAAGATAGGCAAACGAAGCAGGACCCGAAAACTCGCCCGGTGCCGTCGCGGTGGCCTCCAACGCCAATTCGATCTGCTCACCCGATGGCATAGGGCCGAAAACGAGAGCGACCCGCCGTGGGTGAGTTTCATAGGCCACAATTCTTCCCGCCTTCTTCTCAGCATCGAGCTGCGAGGGAGCGATGGTCAGGCCGGCTGGCAGTCCGATCACCGCCGCGGGCGAATCCACCGTTTCCGAGCCTGTATTCTTGAGCCTTACGGTCAAATGCACAGTCTTACCCTCGTCGACTTTCGATGTCTCCAACTCGGTAGAAAGGTCCAGCGTACCGGTCGCCGGCAGCGGCGGCTTCTCGCGCCGGTAGTAGTGAATCACCGCCGCGAATGGAAGCTCAGCCCCCTCGGTGAGTTCGACTGCAATCGTGCTCTTCCCCACCTTGAATCGGTTGCCAGAACCCTCGAGTACGACGGCCGACCGGGCGTCCGACTCGATCGCCTGCCTGGCCAAAACGTCTTCACCCTCACGAACGACCACCTCGCAGGCGGGAACCTTGCGATCCTGGTGGTCTTCCCAGGCGACCAGGGCGTGCAGGGCGGGAGCCGTCGCCCGCGGCGACCCGAAGCCACCGGAATCGTCCCGCTTCGACAGCAGCCAGGCGATGGCCTTGGATGCGGGCTCAGAGAATGAACCAGACTGAGTCAGCCATGCCAGTGTTGCCAAGGCGGTGGTATCCACGTCGGATGCGCCTTGCAGCCCCACACTTCCGTCGCCCTTCTGCATACTTGCCAACTGCTTGAGCAAATCGTTCGCCAGATCACGACGATCGATGCGGGCGGCAGCCAAGGCAACCAGCGCCAACGGCTCAGCACGCTCCGTTTCGCCGGCCTCAGTGGCCGCGAGCTTCAGCTTGGAGCCCAACTCCGTCTGGCCCGCCCAGGCAAGCGCCCGCAACCAGGCTGCAGTCGGACTATCCAATGCCATTGACGTTTCGGGTGAACCGTCCCCTGCGTCCAACTGGCCTCGCAGCCACTGGACGGTGCGATCCGTCTGCTCTGAACTGCCGCCAAACCAGTCGCGATCTGCCGACAGAGCCAATAGTGCCGCGGTGGTAGTCCCGGCATCGGCCGGGCGTCCCTCCCACCGGGAGTATGCGCCGTCCGAATTGCGAAAGACGTTCAATTTCCGCAATCCGTTCTTTCGGTGTTCCTTCGCCAAGCGGAGAATACCCGGATCGGCGACCCTGTTCTGCTTCAGGTAGTCGACCAGCAGGCCGGCGACCATCACCTCCGCTACGGCCCCGTCGAAACGATCGCCGGTGATCGATTCGAGGCCAGCCCCCAAGTCTGCGACCAGTGACGGAAACAAGGTCAGCGTGGTACGGACCGAGCCCGGCACCACGTCTTCCGGAATCTCGAATGCAAACTCTCGCTTGCCCTTCAACACGCCGCTGATGACCTCCGCGGCAGGATAGCCGGCCGGTTCGATCCGCACGAACCGCTCCACAACGTCGGTGTGCTCACCGGTCCTTCCGCGAAAGCTGAGCGAGGCCCGCTCCGAGAGGCCCGCGGCCTTTGCCGAGAACAACCACCTCCGTGGTCTTTTCCCACCAGGCTCTGCAACGACTTCGGTGGGCTCAACCAGTTGGAACTCGTCGGCCCCGGCAATCGAAACACGCGTTTCCCCAGTTGGGGAGGAGTTGTCGGTGACCACCACGGGGATCTCGATCCGATCGCCAAGCGTCACTTCCTCGGGCACCGCAGGGTCCAGACGGAAAGGCGGCTCCGCCGCAATGGTCGTAACCGCGGAGCCAATCCGTCCGTCCCCGTGAGCGTCGGCAACCGCCCGATATTGCGTCACGGAATCCGACAGTGGAAAACTCATCTCCACTTGCCCCTTCTGATCGGTTTCGAACGAGGGCGCCCAGAACACCGTCTTGCCCAAGTCTACCCGCACCTTGTCGGTGCGAACTTCTGCCCTCTGCCCGCGAACGGACGAACGATCCGCCGGCGTGGGAGCCGAATCCCGCTTCTCGCCTTCGGCTTGCCGCTGTTTCGTCTTCTCCGTGCCCTCCCCTCGTTCCCGATCCGCGGCCCCGGCGGACTCCTTCACTTCGCCCAGTGTTAGTCCTTCTTCTTTCGTTTCCTTGGTTCCTTCAGCCATCGGTTTGCCGTCGATCACCTGGATCGTCTCGGGCGGCCGGTAGGAAAGAAATGCGACAGTTCGAGCGGCAGACGAATCCGGACCCAACATGAGGAAGACCAGGAGGAGACTCACGCTGACCGCGATCGCAGCCGGCACCCAGACTCGCAAGCCGCCCGCGATCCGCAGCAGGCTCAGCATGATGACAAAGACCAGCAGGCCCGATCCTCCCAGCACAATCAACGTGCCGAGCACGTGGCCCCTCTCGCCGGCCTGGACGCCTGGTTCTGTTCTCGCCGACAGCGAAGCAAGATTGTCGAGCATCAGCGGCGGCAACGTCGCCTCTCCGAGGGTTGGGAGACGTTCCTGCTCCTTGCCGCCGGCGGTGTCGTTACGATTGCTGACCAGCGAACGCTCTGCGGATCCTCGCCAACCTTGCGTTCCCAAGAACAGGTCAAGCGCCGTCTCCGCCTCGGGTTTGTCTTCCAAAAGGAAGTCTGCGTCCTGCAGGTCTCGAGAATGGTCGACTTCGCTCGTCAGCCAGAAGTAGCTCGTCATCGTGGCCGGGCCGGGCGAACGTTCGAGAGCCGCCTCGTCGACCACGGAAATCCCCAGCCGCGAGAATGCGGGTCGTCCCTTCTCGTCAACCACACGAATGGCAGCCTGGCAGGTTGCGCCAGGGGCGCAACTGTCCTGATCGGCGGCCAGCGAGATTCGCAGGTCCTTCGGCGGCCGCCGGTAGACGAGTCGCTCGGCCAGCGGACGCGGTGGGGACATGCTGTAATCGAACACCGTCAGGCGTATCACTCCGAAAGCGTCTTCGGCCAGCGGAATCGCTACGGCGTTGGCCGCCACCTTGCCGCTGCCGTTCTCAACCGACTTCGTGAGAAAGGCGCGCTCTCCCACGTGAACTCCGCGGCAGGAAGCCATCGCCACCAGCGGCAACCCCGACCGGGATGCCCGCACATTGAATTCGAGCGGCTCGCGGGGCCCCAGAATCCCCACACCCGTGTTAAGCACGATCTTCTGACCGGGCATGGCAAACGGCAGTTGCCCGTCAATCTCCGCATCGGCGGGACTCTCCGCGATGAGGCGGTATCGAACCCCGACCCGTGGCGAAAACTGGAACACGCCTCGACCTTCATGCACCGTCTTGACCGCAGCATGGTAGCCGCCTTCTTCGTCCACGATCCATCCGGCCAGTTCGACCGGTTCGCCGTTGGCATCGTGGGCGGCGAAGTAGACGCGATTCTCGCCCACGGCCGCCAGATCGCCCCCCTCAGGGAAGAAATCGACCACGACCGTCTTGCGCCCCAAGGGAATCGGCTTGGACAAGCTTTCACTCACGTCGCTGTCAGTGACCGTCACGGACAGAACGGCATCCCGCGATTCGATTTGTTCGGGCAAACGAAACTCGACAGCAACTGCTCCGTTGCGGTCCGTGGTCGCTGAATCCTGGTGGACTGTCTGTTCACCTATCTTGGCCGCGACTTCGACGGCCGCCTCAGAAACCGGCGTCCCGTCGCCTCGAGTCACCCGAAACGCGGCGAACACCTCGTCACCCGGCCCGAACCGGTTGCCCGCCAGTTCGAGTTCCTTCTGCAATACCGCCTCACGATCCTCCCGAACAAAAAACTCCCGGCGAACCTCGACGAACCCGGGGGCTTGGCTGCCGGCCACCAGCGCGTAGATGCCGCCGGGCATGTCCGCCGGAATCGCATACTCGCCCGACGCGACGCCCCCCTCGGATTCGACCTTGTGACGGGAGCCTTCCACGACGATTCCCTGTGGATCGCGAATCTCGAATTCGATCGGCAGCGCAGGAACCGCCTCCAGATGATAGCGAGACAGGCTGACCGATCGATAGCGGACGGTTTCTCCTGGAACATAACGCGATCGGTCCAGCGCCAAGTACGTCGAAACCGGCTCGCGCGAAACCGGGACCCGGCTCTCGATGCGTTGACGGGGTTTCCCTCGGCCAGCTTCAACCTCAATCTGAACTGCATCCGGCAGTTGTGGATCGGCGGGTACTTCCACCTGCAGCGTGCCCTCACTGCCCGTCTTCTCCGTATGAGCCAGAAGACGAGTGCCCTCCGGGGAACAAACCATGAAATGCACGTCGGCCGATACCGGGTGCCCCGCGAGGGTGGTTGTTGTGATCGAGTAGCGATGGTTCACCGATTTCAACAGTTGGGACGGCCCCGTGACCTGAAGTCGCAACTGGCCGCCGCCCACGCCCGCCACCCGCGACCGCTGCTGAGCCCAACCGGCCAGCGCCGCAACAATCAGAAGGCTCGCGGCCGCCACGACTCCCCACTGGGCCCAAGGCGTCCAGGGCGCCCGCTCAGGAGCCGGCTCCGCGGAGACCGTTGCCGTCGCCTGCCGACCGTTGGGTTGGGGTCGAGCTAGCGGAATCCGCGGAGATTGAAGCCTGGCGGCCTCGCCCATCACCTCCGCGATCGCCTGGGCTTCGGCACAAGCTTCAGCCAAGGCATGATCCCGCTCGATTTCCGCGCGCAGAGCCTCTGCTTCGTCTTCCGGCAGCAGCCCGAAGATCAGGCCAAGCAATCGATCTTGCAGGTTCGGGTCGTCAGCCATCGTCTCGATTTTTCTGATTAGCCTAACTTGACTTCCTTAACGGGCTGCTATTCCTCGTCCTTGTCAGGGCAAATGGCCTCCTGAAGCTTCTTCAAGGCCAGACGCATGCGTGTCTTGACGGTGCCCACGGGCACGTCAAGAGTGCGGGCGATTTCCTCGTAGGTCATCTGGCCGTTCTGACGCAACAGAAACACTTCCTGCTCTTCGCTTCGGAGTTCCAGCAGTTCGCGCCGCAGGACCGCCAACTTCTCCCGCCGCGAGTACTCCACCTGCGGCTGATCGGCCGGACGCGCCGCCAGCACCGCTTCGTCCTCCGGGAGAGGCTTCCGCCGCCGACGCCACGCCGCGCCGCGAATGTCGCGACCAAGATTCAGGGCAATCCGGAAAATCCACGCTTTCAGGTTGGTCACGCGCGGCACCGTCTCCCAATGACGCCAGCACCGCACAAACGCTTCCTGAAACGCATCTTGAGCGTCCTCCCGATTGCCGACCAGGTAGTAAAGCGTACCCAGCAACTCATCCTGGTAGCGGGCAAACGCGTCCTCCAGAACGGCCTGAACGTCGCTCTCGACCGCTACGGGTGTCGGCGGTGTGTTGGGAAGCCGATTCATTCGCTCGCCTAATCAGACGATTCGCGGTAGCGAACCGTTTTCTGGACAGAACTCATTTCTTTCCTTACAGGCTGCGATACTTCGCCAAACACACCCCAACAAGACCGTGGAGTTCCCCACCGACACGCGTTGCGCACAAGCGGTGGTTCCGTCAGCGGCCTAGAGCAGCTCGCAGCCCTGTTCCGCCGAACCTACCCAAACAACTCCCCCGCGACAAGGGGTGTCAAGGCACGCGAGCTGACGTGTCAGCGTTCTTCGTCACCCCCTCGATTGGTCGTGTTCGGCATCTTCGGCACCGTGATCGTGCGTCGCCTCATCGCCAGACGCGTGAGCCGCATGTTCGACGATCCCAACGTACTCCTGGCCTGCGATGGTCACACGGATCCTCCCGCGGAGGGGCTCGTCGTGCGACAGCATGTCGCACAACGCTTCGTCGATCACCGCATACATCCCTTCGCGATCCGAAGCCTTCAACACATGGTCCGCGAAGTCCCCCTTCTCAAACACCTGCAGGACGAGTTCCTCCGGACTGTCCGAAATGGGCGTCTTGCCCGTCTTGTCCAGGAGATACACGGCCACGGTATGGGTGGCTTCATCGTGGGTCAGCTCCGCATGGTACGCCTCGTCGCCCAACACGATTATATGGCCGCCGTGCGGTCCGGGCACGTCGTGGTCGTGTTCGGCCTCATGATCGTGGACCACCCCAACGGGTCCACCCGGATTGCCGTTCGCGCCGTCCTGTGCGCTACCGCAGCCGATCAGTAGTGCGCTCATCCCCAAACCTGTTAACAAAGAAATCAACTTGATCGTCATGGCTCTCCTTTCATGGCAAAAACGTCTTCTTTCCGCAGTCCGAGTTCACGGATCCGCAGAACGCTCAGGCATCCGTCTCTTCTTCCTCCAGGTCGATATCGTCCTCGCCTCGTTCCACGCTTCTTCTCGCCGACTCCATGCCAAACTGCAGGAACATGGCGGGCCGAACCAGGAATTCCAGGACAGTACTTGTGATCAGACCTCCGATGATGACCGTGGCGACCGGATAGAGAATCTCCTTGCCCGGTTCGCCGGCGGCCAATGCCAGCGGCACCAGCCCGATCCCCGACGTGAGTGCCGTCATCAGCACCGGGGCAACCCGCTCCCTGCCGGCACGCACGATCATCTCCTTCGACCAGGTTTCCCCCTCGTGCCGAACCAAGTGGAGGTAATGATTGATCAGCAGGATCCCGTTTCGGCTGGCAATGCCGCACAGGGAGATGAATCCGACCATGGCAGCGACCGTCAGCGTCTGCCCGGTGAGATACAGGGCAGCCACCGAGCCGATAAACGCTGTGGGCAAGGCGATCATCACCTGCAATGCCAGATTGGTGGAGCGAAACAACGTGTAGAGCACGAGGAACATCCCCACCACCGCCCCCGCAAAATAGACGGCCATCCGCCGGGTCGCGGAACGCTGGCTTTCGAACTGCCCGCCGTATTCAATGAAGTAGCCGGTCGGCAATCCTCGCTGGATCGGCTCCAACCGCGACCGGATGTCCCGGACCACGTCGACCAGGCCGCGGCCCGACGTATTGCACTGGACCACGATCCGACGGCGGACCTGCTCCCGGTTGATCGTGTTGGGGCCGCTGGCCCGGTAGACGCTCGCCACGGAGGCGAGACTGGTCGTCCCGCCACCCGGCAGGTCGATCGAGAGCCGCTTGACCGCCTCCACGTCCTCCCGGTACGGCTCGTCGAACCGTACCAGCAGGTCGAAGGTCCGCTGGCCGTCGAGCACCTCGGAGACCACGGTGCCGTTCATGGCCGTCTCCACCAAGTCGTTGACGTCCTGGCGGCGGAGCCCGTACTTCGTGAGCTGGTGCCCGTCGATTTCGATGCGCAACTGCGGAATTTCGACCTGCGGCTCCACCTGGAGATCCTTCACGCCGGCCACGCCCGCCACGGCCGCTTCGATCTGCTTGGCTGTTCGCCGCAGGATACTCAGATCGTCACCGTAGAGCTTGATCGCCACTTCGGCCTGGACTCCCGACAACATGTGGGAAATCAGATGCGCCAGCGGCTGCTCGACGCTCGTGGTAATCCCCGGAATGTCGGCAAGCGCCTCGCGGATTTCTTCGAGGATCTCCTCCCGGCTCTTGCCGCTCTTGGTATCGATCGTGGCGATCAATTCCGAAGCGCTTACCGGCACGGCGTGCTCGTCCAACTCGGCGCGACCCGTCTTTCGTACCAGGGCCCTGATCTCCTCGATCCGTTGGAGTCTTGTTTCCACTTCGCGGGCAACCTCCTGCGATGTTTGCAGGGAGGTTCCCGGTGGAAGGACCACGTTGATCTGAACCGCACCCTCGTCGAAGGGCGGCAGGAAGTCGTTTTCCAGTCGTAGCAGGGCGACGACGCTGGCGATGACTCCCAGGCCGGACAGCGCGAGCACTGAAATCGGCGCACGGAGACCCAGGCCGATCAGGCGGCCCGCAATCGCCTTCAAGGCACCGAGCAACACCCCGTCATGCTCTCGTTCCGAGAACCGGTCGGCCCAGAGCATCAGCAGCCACAACAGGGGCGCCGCGACAAGGGCCACGATCCCGTGCAGCCACAGGGGCACCGTCGACCACCAGGCGTTTGCCGCGTTCCATTCCAGAAGGGAAAGAATCGAGGGTACGCCCCAGTACGTCGCGGCGAAGGCCAGGCACGGTGCGAGGAGCCCGGCCAGCCAAGGCCACATCCGCTTCTTCGCCAGAAGCCAGTAGGAAAGGACCGGCGTTACCGTCAGCGACACGGCAAGCGACGACAGGATCGAGACGATGTAGGCGAGCCCCAGGGGCGTGAACAACCGGCCTTCCATCCCGCTCAAGGCGAAAACGGGAATGAAGACGAGCACCACGATCACTGTGCCGAAGACGATCGAGTTGCGGATTTCGGCGCTCGCCTGGAAGACGACGAGCAACGGGGGTTTCGGCTTCTCGCTGTGCCGGTTGAGCTTCAGGCGGCGAAAGATGTTCTCCACGTCCACAATGGCGTCGTCGACCAGCTCGCCGATCGCCACGGCCAGCCCCCCCAGGGTCATCGTGTTGATCGAAAGGCCGAACGCACTGAACACGAACCCGGTAATCACGATCGACAGCGGGATGGCCGTCAAGGTGATGAACGTCGTGCGGAAATTCAGCAGAAACAGGAAGAGAATGACCACTACCAGGACGCCGCCGTCGCGCAGGGCTTCCATCACGTTGGCAACGGCCAGATCGATGAAGGCCCGCTGCTGATACAGATTGGGTTCGAGATGAACGTCGTCGGGAAGCCCGCTCTTCAATTCCTCAAGGGCCTTGCCGATCCTCGCTGTCACCTCCCGGGTGTCGGCGTTGGGTTGCTTGTTGATCGTCAGTATGACCGCCGGTCCGCCCGCGAACTCCCCGTCCTCGCCCCTGGTATAAGCCGTGCTATCGCCCCGCTTCACCTGGGGACCCTCGATCACGCGGGCGACCTGTTTCACCAGTACGGGCCGGCCGTCCCGAATCTTGACGACCACCTCCTCGATCCCCTCGACCGTTCGGATGCGTCCCAGAGAACGGACAAGAAGCTCGTGGAATCCCTGCTCGTTGAGGTATCCGCCCGTAGTGTTTTCGTTGCTTTCGCCCAGTGCTGCCGTCACTTCGTCGAGCGTCACCCCGTAGCGCAGCAGCTCACCCGGATCGACGAGAACCTGGAACTGCTTTCGCTCTCCCCCCATGACGAACACCTGGGAGACCCCGGGAATCGTCAGCAGCCGCTGGCGAACCACCCAGTCGGCCAGCGTACGGAGTCCCATCGGAGGCGTAGCGCCACCCCGACTCCACATGCCGACGATCATGATCTGCCCCATCACCGACGAGATCGGTGCAAGCTGGGGCGTGACTCCCGGCGGCATCCGGTCGCCGGCCAGCGCCAGTCGTTCGGCCACGATCTGGCGATCGTTGAAGATGTCCGTCCCCCAGTCGAATTCGACGTAGACCACCGAGAGCCCGATGCCCGACGACGTTCGTACCGCCTGAACGTCGGTGGCGCCGTTGAGCGCCGATTCCAGGGGAAACGTCACCAGGGCCTCGACTTCTTCCGGCGCCAGCCCCGGCGCCTCCGTCATGATGACGACCCGGGGACGGTCGAGGCTGGGAAACACGTCGATCGGCAGTTCCGCCATCTGCCAGCCGCCGTACACCATGAGAAACACCGCCAGGACTGCAACCAGCACTCGTTGACGGAGCGAAAAACGTATGACGCCGTTCAGTAGCCTTGGCAACACCGTCGGATCCCTTCTCTCAATCTGGGACAATTCTCGCAGTTGGATACTGAAAGAAGGGAACGATGGAACAGTGGAGTAATGGAATGGTGGTCACGGTGTGCTTATGAGCCTCCAGTTGTATCATTCCCGTATTCCACCATTCCCGTATTCCACCATTCCACCATTCCAACACTCCGTCACTCCCGTGCCGTCTGCCGTCGCTCAATGGTGATGTCCGGCGTGCGGATCGGGCCCGCCACCCGCCTTGTTCTTGACCGCCAAATGGATCTGGTAAGCGCCCTTGACGGCAACCTTGTCACCCGGGAAGAGCGTCCCGTCGCTCTCGATCACCGTCTGCCGTTGATCCCGGTATTCGACGTGGACCGCCCGGCGCCGGAACTTCCCCTGCACCTCCTGGTACACGTACCGCTCCGGCCCCTCTTCGATCACGGCCTCGACCGGCAGGACGATCCTCCGCTCCCAGCGTTCGACAGGCACTCGCACCTCCACACGCTGGCCCGGTTTGTAACGCCAGCCGATGAACCGGTGGCCGTCCGCTGTCAGTTCGTTTCGCACCAGTGTGTTGGGCAGCAGAACGTAGAACTTGAGCGCTCGCGATTCCCGTTCCACCTCGTTCTCCACATGCAGGAGCTGCAACCCGCCTATCGCGTGATCACCGGAGCCGTTTCCTTCGATGACGGCCGTCACTTCCGCTCCGTCGCCCGCGGCTCGGTTCAACGCGTCGGCGTCCTGTTCGAAGGCCTTGCCCTCGATGTACAACTCGCAGTGGTCCGTGAGCGTCGCCAACCGGGTTCCCGTCTGCACGTGCTCTCCCACACTCACTGCAACCTCCGTCACCTGGAGGATGTCTTCGTGTCCTTGCGTGGCGGCATGCTTGTCCAACTCGGGTGCTGCGATCGACAAATTGTGCTGCAACTGCCTCTCGTCGACGATCTTCTGGATCTGCTCTTCACTCAGGCCGTGGAGCAGCAACGCCTGCCGCTCCGCTCGAATCGATGCTTCGATCTTGTTCTGCTCGTATTCCTGTTCGAGCAACCGCTTGCCGGCCACCGCACCGGTGGCCGTGACGTCCTCGAGGCGAGCAACCTCCCGCTTCACGACGTCCAGTTCCTCCAAGGCACGCAGCAAAGAGCTCTGCTTCTCGACAAGGTCTTCGTGCGTCAGGCGCAGGTCGAAGAGCGGGTCGCCCGGCTCGACCGCCTCGCCCCGAATGGGATAGATCCCGGTAACGATGCCGGTCATCGGAGCGGAAACGACAATCTTGGTCTGCCCGGGACGCTCGACAAGTGTCGCCGGAATCGCGATCGTTCGCTCGAAGTCGCCAAGTGCCACCGTCTCCAGGGTCAGGCCGATGTTCTTCCGGCCTTGCTCGCTCAATGCCAGTTCCGACACGTCGCCGCCAACCGCCGGAGGTTCCTCGCCGTGAGAGTGAACTCCCTCAGGATGTGCAGGCAGTTCATGGTTTGCCCCTGTACGCATGCCGCCGAGCAACGGCAGCCAGTATGGGCGACCCGCCCACGCGGCAGACGCCAACAGGAACAGGGCAGCAGCGGCGGCAATCGAAACGCGCCGCTGCGAACCGGAACGGCCGGCCTTGGCGTCGGTTCGCGCGAGATCCTCGTCACGACGCTTCGAGGCCTGCCCCTTATGCGCAGAATTCATGTTTCCGTCCTTTCACCAAACCTGGCTTTGAGCGAATGCTCCAATTCGGCGCCTGCCGATCGCGCGGCAGGACAGCGAGCAGGTGGAAGGACGGTCGATCAGATCAACAGGACCTGATGGACCAGATGAAGGCGGAGAGCAGCGATTCCCGGGGACGGAGGCGGCGCACTTGCCAGGTAGCTTGACGACAAATGCTCCTGTGCGGGCGGGACGAAATAGAGACAATTCGCCGCGGCCGACTGAACCACCAGGCTGGCCCCGCCGTCAGCCTGGGGCACCACGAAATGGCAGACTCCCCCGTCGCATCCACTCTCATGCGGATGCCCTGAGGGTTCCGGTTCTCGACCGTCGTTGTGCTCGCGGTGACCGTGACCACAGCAGACGGTGTGCCGCGAAGCCTCGATCCTTGGGTTGGACGAATCGGTGTGCGCATGATGCCCACAGCATCCCACCAGGAGATGGTAGAGAACGAGCAACATGGTCAGGCTGTGCACAGTCTTGTGCATGGCAAGCTTCCGCGGTCCGAGTCGCAACGAAGACATTATATTGGATTTCCCGCAGACAGAACCCCCTTTCTGGGGACCGCCGCTTTGCGTTGCACAGGATTATCCAATAAATGGACTTGCGAGGACAGGCCAATTCAGTTCTCGAACCGATACGGCAACGCGGCCTCACGGTACGATTTCGTCCGCAGCAGCGGTTTCACTTCCTCCAGAAATGGAAACCGATGCTTCTTCAGATTCGACTCGGCAAAAAGACCGCCAAAATACCCTCGCCGATCGCCAAGATCCGCCACCCCATGTCGAGTTTGGACGTCCAGATCGTTCTGGTTGGCCATGAGCAGCTTGTGGACCGCCTGATAACGTGACTCGACCGCTTCATGGATCATCCGTTCCAGGACCTCGTCGGTTACCGGCGTTCCCGGCGGTAGAATTCCGGCAAGGTTCGGCGTCCCCTCGCACAAGTGTTCGATCAGCATGCGAACCCGCGGGTCAAGCGTCATGGCCACGTGGTCGAATTCGTGCTCGACCAGTGAATCCGACCAGCGCCGGTCGTGGCTGAGCGTCTCCGGCAACTGGACCACATTGGCAACCGTGCACTTGACCCGGTCAATTATGGGTTGGATCGAGACCTGTCGGCCGTTCGGTTGATCCACCCATCGGTAGCGGAAGCTCGACCGGTAAGTCACGTTGTACTGAAACGTCGTGTATCCGTGATGAGGTGGCTCCAGTTTGACAGACACTCCAAGTGCTTATTCCAGCCGTTATACTGGGGAGCAAAGGAGTGTGTCATGACAAGGAAATCGAGCCGGGGGAAGGGTCGTTCTGGGCGTCGTTTC